>Ga0256404_1005475_pt1 | contig 22393 bp, 16 predicted proteins | sample RumenRJG_01DNA_FD_185990 | JGI IMG/M metagenome (GOLD analysis project Ga0256404, IMG submission 185990) | Bovine rumen microbial communities from Lethbridge, Alberta, Canada - RJG_01 | ecosystem: Host-associated > Mammals > Digestive system > Stomach > Rumen | place: Canada: Alberta | collected...
TACCTACAGAAAGGTCAAGACGATCCTTGAGAACCTTTGTGGAAATGAGAGAACGGAGGTTAGCCCGCTGGTTCTCAGAACCAACAACAACACCCTGACGGTTTGCATAGTTGATAGAAGCCATGTACTTAGTCTTGTCAGAACCACCATTGATACCTACGTTATGGTTGTGGCTGACACCTGTACGGAGCACTTCATCCTGCCAATCTGTATTGCCATTGCCATCGTACATGTAGTTGATGTTGTTCTTCTTTACATAGTCGCGGATATCACTAGCAGAAGCCATGTCGAGGGTGTTGAGAACATTGTCGAAAGCCACATAACCGTTATAGCTTACATTGGTGCGCTCAGTCTTGCCACCGCTCTTGGTGGTGATGATAATCACACCGTTGGCAGCCTTAGAACCGTAGATAGCGGTAGCGGTAGCATCGCGGAGCACATCAATGCTCTCGATGTCGTCAGGGGCAACCATCGAGATGTCAACACCAGGAATACCATCTACTACATAGTAAGGCGACATAGCACCTGAACGCAGTGAAGAGGCACCACGAAGTGTGATTGAAGGAGAACCGTTGGGGTCGCCTGAAGAAGTAACAACCAGACCGGCTACCTTACCCTGCAACATAGAAGCTGGGTCGGTGAATACGCCTCGGTTCAGGTCTTCGGCCTTCACGGTGGTGATGGATGAGGTCACGTCCTTACGCCGCATGGTACCATAACCTACTACGACCACCTCATTGAGGTTCGTGTTCTCTTCCTCAAGTACCACGTTCAGTCTGTTGCCGCTCACTCTCACGGCCTGCGTCTTGTAGCCAATGTAACTGATGTTCAGCATCTTTCCCTGAGCTACGTTCAGGCGGAAGTTTCCGTTGATGTCAGTCACTGTACCGTTGTTAGTACCTTGCTCCAGAATGCTCACACCGATCAGCGGTTCGCCGGTCTGGTCTTTCACCTGACCGCTTACTGCGTTTTGTGCAAACATCATGGTGCTGTTCAATAGGAGCAGAGCGAGAATCAGAGCCCGCGTCAGCCCCTTGCAACTAATTTGTTTGTCTTGCATAGTTAATAATTTGAATAATAGTTATTGTTTATTAGATAAATGTCGGTAATTCTACCAATTCGCAGTCATCCTGGGCCGTATTGTTAGATTATCTAACTTTTAGGTCGGTGGCTGACAAGGTGATTGATTAAGATTCATTTGCAAATGTATAATTTTTTTTTAATAATAGCAACTTTTTTCCGTTTTTTTTCATTGTTGCTCTTTATGCAAACAAAATAAACGGCAAAAGGGTCAATCCCTATTGCCGTCTCTTCGCATTCTAGTCCGTCTAAATGTGGCGCCTTAATTATTATTTATTAAGGTAATCGTCGAGTTTTTTACTCTTCACTTCATTGAAGGTGTACAGGGTTCCTTCAAAGCGGATGGTCAGACTGCCAATTTTCGAATCAATCACCTCGCAGCTAATGGTCTGGTTGGCACGGGCACCGCTCTTTGCCATCAGCATCAGGGTCTTGTAGTCCTTCGAAATAGTCCACTTACCGTTGGTGACGAATCGTTTTCCGTTTTCTACCTCCACACAACAGAAAACTGTTCCCTTGTGATCGTCTGTACGGTGCAGTTGCAGGAATCTGATGCTTCGCCTTGGTGTATTGTCTTCCACGTAGTTACTCCAGGTACCTCTGATGATAGGCTCATCGATCACTTGTTTGACAAACTCATCTACTGCATCGTCAGTACAAGATGTAAAACTCATAGCCGAAGCCACCATCATTAACACCATCATGGGCATAAAAAACTTTTTCATAATCTTTTTTTTATTTATAATGAGTTGTTGTTATTTCTGCTACAAAGTTATGGCGGCTTTTCTAACTGCCGTCATTTTCATGCCCATTTCCATTCAACTTGTTGCGGCAACCGTATAAAAATGCGACAAACCCCGGGATCCTCCTCAGGACTTGTCGCAATTCCTCAAAAAATAGTGGATTTTTGAGTCTTTCTTAGTCAGTTTTACAGTTTACTGACCATCGTTACGGTCACAACGGTCGGTGTAGAATTTCTTGAAGTCTTCCCATTTGTAGTAGGGGAAGTTGTCGGTAGGTAGTGGGAGTGAAGCCTCACTGCCGTTGAGCAGGCATTTCACGAGAATGTCCTGCCCCTTCTTTTTGCTGCGGTAGAACACCAGCTGTATATTGGAAGCCTTTCCGGTCTGCCAGTTCTGATAGTAGTTCTTCACCTCATATGGGTCCTCGGGATCCTGGTCGGCACCGTTAATACCCATCAAGACGGTGAGGGGGCCAATACAGGTGTCATGTCCGAATCTGAGGTCGGCCAATCGCTGGGTGGTTCCGTTAATCACGTTGTCGGCCTTCTTCATGATGTCTCGCAGAATGGGAATCGTCTCATAGCGGGGCTCGAACACCCAGGAGTAGGAACCGAGGTTCGAATTCTCCCATTGGGCCACCATCTCCTCATCGGTGATGATGTTTCCCATCATGCCCTCATGTCCGATGCTGGGCAGTGAGGTATAGAGATTGATGAGGTTGCTGGCTATGAAACGCATGTTGCCAGGAAGTCCCTCGGTGGATGTGAAGACGCGTGGAATCACTTTTTCCCGCAGTGTGTCGTGGAACTGGAACTTGTCGCGGTTCTTCTCGTAGCGCGGCGTTGACTTCGGGAAATCGCGTCTCAGCGGATTCTGACGGTCACTGGGAACTACGCCGTCGAGGGTTGTGCGCGACGACTGTTCACGGATTTCAATCTTGGGGTTGCATTGCGTCAGTTCCTCACAGAACGAGGCCATGCTGAGTACACAGCGTCCTGAGAGCGACGAGATGGCAAAGACGTCACCTCCCCGCTTGAACACATCCTTGAAATTATTATACATGGTACGCGCGATAAACTGGTGCTGGTCCCAGCCCAACTGACTCAGTTCGCTTACGCTTGCAGCCATTTCGTCCTTTGCCGCCATAAAACGTGTGCGGAAAGCCTCACCTTCTGCTGTGAGCACCTGCAAGCTGTGGGCCTTGGTGAGCAGAGAGTCCAGGTCCTTGTAAAGCCTGTCATTCCAGTAGTAGCGGGAGCCGTGGCGTCCGTAGTGGCTGATATAGAAGGGCTTGTAGCCGCGTGGGGCCTTTGTCAGAACTGTTGTCTTCTGGGGATAGGGATAGTCGTTGCCATACGATTTTCTGGGGTCTGCCTTCACCTGGTCAAGTACGGCGTTGCCTTGCGCCCATGAAGTCAGGGCAACACACCAGAACATCAGCATAATAAGGATTTTTCTCATAGATGTGTAATACTTTTAGAATAGTAAATAATGTAAGGTAGTAAAAATTTATTTGTCTGCAAAGATAGTGATTTCATTTCAAATATCACACAAATAGTGGAAATAAATGAAAGGTTGTTTTGTTATTTCATACAGAAAAAGAGTCGATTGACTTGTTTTTACCCTTTTTTGAATGATTACGTTCATTTTAGTTGCTAGGAAATGATTAATTTTGCTCCCATGAAAAGATATTTTTGGGAAACAGAGGGCTTTACGCGTAGAATCTTGTTGTTGGCCTTACTGCTGACGACCCTTTTTACTGCAGAGGCTCGTAAGCCGAAGAGCCTGGGTAGCAATCCTATTGCACAGGGATGGTATGCTGATCCTGAGGCTGCCTTCCTGAATAACCGTTATTGGATTTTTCCTACTTTCTCGGCTCCTTACGATGAGCAGCTGCATTTTGACGCTTTTTCCTCGAAGGATTTGCGGAAATGGAAGAAGCACGAGAATGTGCTCAAGGGCGAGGATGTGCGTTGGGCCCGTCGTGCCATGTGGGCTCCTGCTGTTATTGAGAAAGATAAGCGTTACTATTTGTTCTTTGCCGCCAACGACGTGCATCAGGGCGAAGTGGGCGGTATCGGTGTGGCTGTGAGCAATCGTCCTGAAGGCCCTTACAAGGATGCTTTGGGAAAGCCGCTGATTCAGGACATCGTGAATGGAGCACAGCCCATCGACCAGTTCGTGTTTCGTGATGACGACGGACAATATTATATGTATTATGGTGGCTGGGGCCATTGCAACGTGGTGCGTCTGAGCAACGACCTGTTGCATGTGGTTCCTTTTAGTGACGGCACTCTCTATAAAGAGGTGACGCCCGAGCGCTATGTCGAAGGACCGTTTATGATGAAGCGTAACGGGAAATACTACTTCATGTGGAGTGAAGGCGGATGGGTAGGTCCCGACTATTGTGTGGCCTATGCCATCAGCGACTCTCCCTTGGGACCCTTCAGGCGCATTGGCAAGATTCTGGAGCAGGATCCTGCGGTTGCTACGGGTGCAGGGCATCATTCCGTACTGAAAGGGAAAGGTCCTGACGAGTGGTACATTGTGTACCATCGCCGTCCGCTGGGAGAAACCAGTCCCCATCATCGTGTCACGTGCATTGACCGTATGGAGTTCGATGCCCAGGGTTTCATCCTGCCCGTGAAGATGACGAAATAAGAAATTGACTAGTACAACTGTTTAATACTCATGAGACTGAAGATTTTGGCTGTGGCTATAGCCATGGCATTAACGATGGAGGCCAGAGAGGTGAAGGTCGTTTCACCTTCCGGACTTCTCACGGCCGTAGTCTCCGATCATCCGTCATTGGCGGTCACCATTGAGAAAGATGGAAAGCCGCTGATGAGAGTTGACAGCCTGTCGCTCTCCGTGAAAGGGCAAAATGTAGGTCGGAAACCCGTCATCGGTTCCGTAAGACGCTATCAGAACCGTGAAAATCTGCAACCGCTGGTTTCATTAAAGAAATCCTTTATACAAAACTGCTACAATGAGGTTTTAATTCGTTTAGGAGGACCATTCGCACTCAAAGTAAGAGTGATGGATAATGCCGTGGCTTACCGTTTTGTAGGAAGTCTGCGCGGACAGGTGGAAGTGACCTCTGAACAGTTCTCCTTACATCCTTTGGTGAAGGTCACCACCCATCGGCAGACGGCCCGTTCCCATAACACCTCTTATGAAGAACCCTATCAGCATGCGGAAGGCTGTTCCTTCGAAGGACTGGCCACGCTTCCCGTCTTGCTTTCAGGAGCCAGTGACCTGCAGATGCTGGTGGGAGAGAGTGATGTCGATGATTATCCGCATGCTTTTCTGAGAGCCGGAAACGATGAGCTGCATCCTGACTTCCCCCGTTATCCGTTGGAGTGGGAGCCTTGGGGTGACCGTAGCATGAAAATCCTTCGCGAAGCTCCTTTCATTGCCCGCACGCAGGGTACGCGCGAATATCCGTGGCGTTGGGTCGTTGTGACCGATTCCAAGGGCCTTGTGGAACAGACGGTTCCCCTGCAGTTGTCGCGTAAACCGGTTCTCTCCGACATTTCGTGGATTCACCCAGGAAAAGTGTCATGGGAGTGGTGGAATGGTGCCGTTCCCTATGGTCCTGATATTCATTTCAAGGCCGGCAATAATTACGACACTTATGCGCATTTCATTGACTTTGCTGCTGAATACGGCCTTGAATACATCCTGCTCGATGAAGGATGGGCCCTCGACACCCGCGATCCTTTCAACGGCAAGACCGACTTGCGCCTGCAGGAACTCATTGCCTACGGAAAGAGCCGCGGCGTGGGCATTGTCCTGTGGTTGCCATGGCTGACCGTAGAGCAGCATTTCAACCTTTTTGCCACCTATGAGCAATGGGGCGTCAAGGGCGTGAAGATAGACTTCATGGACCGTGCAGACCAGTGGATGAACGGTTTCTATAAGCGTGTGGTCACAGAGGCTGCCCGCCATCATCTCTTTGTTGACTTCCATGGCGCCTTCACGCCTTCCGGACTCGAATACGAATACCCCAATCTGCTTTCCTACGAGGGCGTGCGGGGTATGGAACAGATGGGCGGCTGCCAACCTGCGAATACCATTTGGTTTCCCTTCATCCGCAATGCCGTGGGGGCTATGGACTACACGCCGGGTGCCATGCTCAGTATGCAGCCCGAGCTCTATCGTTCGGAACGTCCCAATGCTGCCAGCATCGGCACACGCGCCTATCAGCTCGCCCTCTACGTGGTGTTCGAGAGCGGCATCCAGATGCTTGCCGACAATCCCACGCTCTATCGCCAGAACGACCTCTGCACGCGCTTCATCGCCAGTGTTCCCACTACATGGGACGAAACCCACGTGTTGGCGGCAGAAGCCGGAAAATACATCGTCGTCGCCAAACGCAAGGGCAATGAATGGTTCTTGGGCGGTATGAACGGAGAGCTGCAGTCCCGTGAACTGACGCTCTCCCTCGATTTCCTCGGTAAGGGAACCTATCGCCTGCAGCAGTTTGCCGACGGTCCCAATGCCAATTATCAGGCCATGGACTACGACATCGCTGAAAGCTCCGTGACGGCCTCCGCTCAGATCACCCTCACGATGGCCCGCAATGGCGGATGGGCAGGAAAGTTAAGCAAATGACAATTCATAACATCTAACTATTTTATTATAACTATTTATCATTCAATGAAATTTAAAACGACAGCTATGGCTTGTCTCATGGCTTTGAGCGCACAGGCGCAAGACGGAAAGACGATGAAGGCCTATATGGTGGCCGATGCACACCTCGACACGCAGTGGAACTGGGATGTGCAGTCAACGATTCGTGAGCACATCTGGAACACGATGGTGCAGAATTTCACCCTCTTCCGTCAGTATCCCAACTATGTGTTCAATTTCGAAGGCGGTGTGAAATATGCGTGGATGAAGGAGTATTATCCCGCACAGTATGAGGAACTGAAACAGTGGATTTCCCGCGGACGCTGGCATATTGCCGGCAGCAGCTGGGATGCCAACGAGGTGATTCTCTGCTCTCCCGAGTCCTGGATTCGTAACATCCTGCTCGGACAGACCTTCTACCGCCAGGAGTTCGGCAAGGAAGGAACGGATATCTTTCTGCCCGACTGCTTCGGATTCCCCTATACCATGCCCACGCTGGCAGCCCATTGCGGCCTCATAGGCTTTTCCAGTCAGAAACTCATGTGGCGCACCGTCCCTTTCTATGCCGACGGCAAGCGCTATCCTTTCACCGTAGGTCTGTGGAAAGGTATCGACGGCAGTCAGATTATGATGACTCACGGTTTCAACTACAGCCAGCGCTATCAGGACGAAGACCTCTCGCTGAGTGCCGATTTGCAGCGCGAGATAGGGGAGAGTCCGCTGGGCATTGGCTACCGTTATTATGGCACTGGCGACATTGGCGGTTCTCCCACCATCAGTTCGGTGCGTGCCGTGGAGAAAGGCCTGAAGGGAAACGGTCCCGTTCAGATTATCAGCGCCACAAGCGACCTGATCTACAAGGATTTCCTGCCTTATGAGAAACATCCCGAACTCCCTGTCTTCGAGGGAGAGCTGACGATGGATCTCCATGGTAACGGCTGCTATACCTCACAGGCTGCTATGAAACTCTATAACCGGCAGTCGGAACATCTTGGCGATGCTGCCGAACGTGTGGCGGTGATGGCCGACTGGAACGGAAGTTACAAATATCCCATCTCACAGATGACCGACGCCTGGCGCCGTATGATCTGGCATCAGTTCCACGACGATGTCACGGGCACCAGCATTCCCCGTGCCTATGAGTTCTCCTGGAACGACGAACTGCTCAATCTGAAAAAGTTCTCTGATGTGCTCACCACCAGTGTGGGAGGCGTCGTGCGTATGCTCGACACTCAGGTGAGCGGACAGCCCTTGGTGGTCTATAACAATGAGTCGTTCCCCGTCAAGGCCGTCACGTGTGTGCAGGTCCCTGCCGGGAAAAACTATACCGTCACCGATGCCCGCGGCCGTAAGGTCAGCGCCCAGCAGTCGGGTGGCGAACTCCTTTTCGAGGCCGAGGTACCAGCCTGTGGCTTTGCCGTCTATGCCATGAAGGCAGCGGGAGCCGCCAAGGCCGTGAAGGCTGTCTCTTCGGATGTGCTGGAGAACAGCGTCTATCGTCTCACCGTGGATGAGAAGGGTGACATCCGTTCCCTCTTCGACAAGCGTTCACAGCGCGAGCTCGTGGCCGCTGGCAAGCGCATCCGTCTGGTGATGTTTAACGACTGCACCTCTGAGGCATGGCCAGCATGGGAAATCCACAAGCGCACCCTCGACAAGGCTCCGCTGCCTATCCACGAGGGTGTTCAGGTGTCGCTGGTGGAGAATGGTCCGCTGCGCAAGACCCTCTGTGTGCGCAAGACGTGGGGCGATACCGAAATCAAGCAGTATATCCGTCTCTACGAAGGCAGCCAGGCTGACCGCATTGACTTCTTCACGGAAGTGGACTGGCAGGCTGAGAATGCCCTGCTGAAGGCTGAGTTCCCGCTGAGCGTGAGCAATCCCAAGGCCAGCTACGATTTGGGGCTGGGTAAGATAGAACGCGGCAACAACACCCCGCAGGCCCATGAGGTCTATGCCCACGAATGGACTGATCTCACCGACCGTTCCGGCAGCTATGGCATCACCTTCCTCAATGATTCCCGCTACGGCTGGGACAAGCCTGACGACAACACCCTCCGTCTCTCTCTGCTCTATGCGCCGAAGCCTGGTCAAGGCTATGTGTATCAGGCTCATCAGGACAAGGGTCATCATGTCTTCACCTACAGTCTCGTAGGCCACGAAGGTCCCCTCAGTCTCGTCAAGGCTGTACAGCAGTCCACGCTCCTCAACAGTCCGTTGCGCACCTTCCAGGCTCCCCGTCACAAGGGTTCTTTGGGACGTGATTTCTCCTTTGCCCAAAGCGACAACGAGAATGTCATCATCCGCACGTTGAAGCGTGCCGAGACCAGCGACGAATATGTGGTGCGCGTCCATGAACTTTCCGGCACGTCGCCGCAGCAGGCCCGTATCACCTTTGCCGCTGATATCGTCAGCGCCGTGGAGGCCGACGGCACGGAGAAGACCCTCCGTCCTGCCACCTTCCAGGGCCGTCAGTTGCAGGTGGATATCAGGCCCTTCAGCGTGAAGACCTATAAGGTGACCCTGAAGAAGAATCCCGCGACAGACACCCGTCATTACACGCCGCTGTCACTTCCTTACAACCTCAAGTGTGCCACCTTTAACAGCTTCCGCAGCGAGGCCAATTTCGAGGGAGGCTATAGCTATGCCGCCGAACTCTTCCCCCACGACGGACTTACGGTCAATGGCGTTCCCTTCACTTTCGGTGAGGCTGAGTCTTTCAACGGACTGGCCTGTAAGGGCGACACCCTGACGCTTCCTGTCGACCGCACCTACACCCGTCTCTATCTCCTCGCTGCCAGCCGTAAGGGCGATGCTGAGGCCACCTTCCGCATAGGCCGTCAGGAGCAGACCGTGGAAGTTCCTTTCTATTCCGGTTTCGTAGGACAGTGGGGACACGACGGACAGACCGTCGGTTTCCTCAAGCAGGCGCAGGTAGCCTTCGTGGGTTCCCATCGCCACTCACCTTCACAGGATGAGCCTTACGAATACACCTATATGTTCAAGCTTCGTCTCGACATTCCCAAGGGCGCTCGTCAGGTAGTGTTGCCGAAGGATGCCAACGTGGTACTCTTCGCCGCCACCGCTGCCGACGATGCCGAAGAGGCGCAGGCTGCTGCCCGTCTGTTCCAGACCTCTAATGTGGACGACCTTTCCTATCGCAAGTCTGCTGCCGCTGCTGAGTCGCTGGCCCCGAGTCTGATGCGCGATGCCCGTGTCATAGCCTATTCCAGCTATGTGAACGACCGTGAGCGTCCCGAGTTTATCATCGACGGCAATCCCGAGACCAAGTGGTGCGATGCCAATCCCGCGCCCACCTTCATCACCTTCGATCTCGGCAGCGTGCGCCCTGTGAGTCGCTGGCATCTGCTGAATGCCGGTATCGAGACCGCTGCCTACGTCACCCGCACCTGTCTCTTACAGGGGCGTCAGAATGAGCAGGAAGAATGGCAGACGCTCGATATGTTCGATGCCAACCGTTCCAACGAAATCGACCGCAAGTTCACGCCCGTCTCCGTGCGCTACGTGCGTCTCTATGTGGTGGGACCTTCCCAGTCCCTTGGCCCCGATGCCACGCGCATCTACGAGTTCGACCTCTGGTAGAATTTTAAAAGAGAATATATGAAAGTTAAGACTTTAAAATCATTGATTGCATTCATTTTCATAGCAACTATGACCATTACCTCTTGTGACAACCCGCAAACCATAGCATGGAGTTACTATTATTGTGCGGAAGACGCCCTGAAAGACGGCGATCTTGATAAGGCAAAGGAATATCTCGACGGTTTGGATACTAAGAGCGACAGCATTCTTGCCATAAAAGCAGATTCACTCCTGAAAATAATAGAAAACAAACAGCATAAATGAAAGTCAACCGTATTATTTTGTCTTCGGCGGTGGCCCTTCTTGCCCTTTGCGGCAGGCCACTGCCTTCTTCAGCCGCCGCCCCCCTGGCATCCATCATCGAACGCGATTTCTCCGGACGTGCCGACACGCTCACCACTGCATTCATAAATCAGTTTATGTCGCCATACGGCTTCTTCTGGGCCATTCCCTCCTCCCATCCTGATCATGAGTCGCAGTCCGATTACCTCTATTGGCAGCAGGCCCACGCCATGGATGTGGTCATCTATTCCTATGAGCGCATCCGCGACACCGATGCCACGAAGGCCAACCGTTACAGGTCCTTTATGAGAGGATGGTACAATTCACATGCCCACAATTGGTATCACGACGATTCCGACCCGACGGGCTTCCTCAACGAGTTTACCGATGATATGTGCTGGATTTCGCTCACCATGCTCCATATGTCGGAAGCCCTTCAGGCCGACCAGTATGCCGACATGGCACGCACCCTCTTCGACAATTACATCGAGCCCCGCGGATGGCGCGATGAAAACGGGTTCTGGGGACTTCCCTGGAAATCCAACGACATGGGGCGCAACGCCTGCACCAACTCCCCAGGCTGTCTGCTGGCCTGCAAGCTCTACGAGCGCTATGGCGAACAGAAATACCTCGACACCGCCATTGAGATCTACCGCTATATGGAAGACCAGATCGTGAACCATCTCGGCAACACCGGCAGAGTGGAAGATCCCGCCCTCACCTATACGCAGGGCACCTTCGCCGAAGCCTGCCGCCGCCTCTATCATGTCACCGGCGACGCCAACAAATTGTCGATGGCGCAGAAGGTGACGCTCTTCCTTGCCACCTCCAGTGCTTGCAACCACAACGGACTGCTCCGCCACGAAGGCACCTCTCTGGATCAGAGCATCTTCAAGGCCGTCGCCATTCCCTATCTCGTCAATATGGCCCTCGACACCGATGTTGATGAGAACTATCGCCGCACCTTCGTTCGCTGCATGCAGCGAAACGCCAATGCCCTCTGGAGCAACCTCAATCTCAGCGCCTATCCCGCCACCTTCTGCAACTACTATTGGGGCGAGCCCTTCGACGAGACGCAGGTGCCCTCCCTCGGAGCCATGGCCAGCGGAGCCTCACTCATGGAAGGCATGGCACGTCTGGGACTCCAGCTCACCGCGGAAGACCCCACCGCCGTTACTTCCGTTCGCTCAAACGAAACCCTCTCACCGTCTGCCGTCTACACCCTCGATGGCAGACTCGTGAGGCAGGGTGCCGGTGCTGCCCGTTCCCTTCCCCGTGGCCTCTATGTCATCAGTCACCGGAAAATCGCAATCAGGTAATTCCCCGCTTATCGGTAAAGGTTTCTTGCCGTCGCCCTCAGGGCCCCTTTTCATGATTTCTGCGATGTAGTGTGCATTTTTCTTCACTCCAGCCATTACTTTCGCAGATATTTTGTATTTTTGCAGCAAATAAAACAATCTTTACCTATGCGAAATCTTAGAATTCTTATCCCGTTATGCCTGCTGCTGGCCGTAACAGCCTGCACCTCCGACAGCGTTGAACAGAAAATCGACGACCTTTACAGCCGTATGAGCATGGAGGAGCGCGTGGCCCAGTTGCGGGGCATGATGATGAACGACCTCTTCGACGAAAGCGGAATGCTCGACACCCTCAAATGCCGCCAACTCATCCCCAATGGCATCGGACATTTCTCGCAGTTCGCCAGTCAGGAATCGACCTGCGCCGACAGCATCCGCGACAAAGTGCTCGCCATCCAGCAGTGGCTCATCCACAACACCCCCAACGGCATTCCCGCCCTCTTCCACGAAGAAGTGCTCACCGGGGTTACCACCCGCGACGCCACCATCTATCCCCAGCAGATCGGACAAGCCTGCTCCTTCAACACCGAACTGGCAGAGAAGAAGACCTATCAGACAGGTCGTCAGCTGCGCCGCATCGGCGGACTCCTCTCCCTCTCGCCGATGGTCGATGTCGTGCGCACTCCCTCTTTCAACCGCTTGGAAGAATCCTATGGCGAAGATGCCTACCTCTCCGCAGCCCTTGGCACCGCTTTCGTGCGCGGCCTCCAGTTTGGCGGTCTTCGTGAAGGCGTGGGCACCTGCAGCAAGCATTTCCTCGGCTATGGCGGTGGCGGTGACGCCGAAGAGAAAGAACTCATGGAAGAAATCCTCCTTCCCCACGAGACCATGATCCGCGAAGGCGGCAGCAAGGTCGTCATGACTGGCTATCACGCCGTCCACGGCACTAATTGCGTCTGCAACAAAGAGATTATCGACGGCATTCTCCGCACCTATCTCCATTTCGACGGTATGATGGTGAGCGACTACACCTCCATCGAGCAGATTCCCGGACTCCAGAGCCATATGACGAGAGCTGCCGCCGCCATGAATGCCGGCAACGACGTCGATTTCCCCAAAGGCACCTCCTATGCCCATCTGCCCGATGCCATCGAGAAAGGACTCGTCTCCGAACAGGATTTCGAGAAAGCCGTGAAGCGCGTCCTCGCCTATAAGGCCAGCGTAGGCCTCCTTGATGAAAATCCCGATCTCTGTTCCACCGAGCACATCAATCTCGATACCCCCGATGAGCGGCAGACCGCCTACGAGCTTGCCACCCAGTCCGTCGTCCTCCTCAAGAACAACGGCATCCTACCCCTCACCCCCGATTCTTCACTCTTCACTCTTCACTCTTCACTTAAAATCTTTCTCACCGGACCCAATGCCAATCAGATTTGGGCCATGACAGGCGACTACACCTATCCCAGCATGCGCTATTTCTGGCAGCAGAAGATAGAAGACGGCGAGCACCCCCACATCGTTACCCTTCGCGAAGGACTCGAGAACCGTAAGCCCGAAGGATTCCAGCTGAGCTATAGCCGCGGATGCGACTGGACCGAGCAAGTGGAGACTGTAGTGGAGAACAGCGGTGACGACCGTGTGAAATATCTCATCAGCCTGCAGAACCGCAAAATAGACAGCGGCGAGAAGACCGACCTCGGTGAAGCCCTTGCCATGGCCGCCAAGAGCGACGTTATCATTGCTGCCGTGGGCGAGAATGCCATCCTCTGCGGAGAGAACCGTGATCGCACCAGTCTCCGTCTTCCAGGTCAGCAGGAAGCCTTTGTGAAGAAACTGCTCGACACTGGCAAGCCCGTTGTCCTCATCGTCTTTGGCGGCCGTGCCCAGGTCATCAGCGGCATTGCCGACCGTTGCGCCGCCATCATCCAGGCATGGTATCCCGGAGAAGAAGGCGGCAACGCCCTGGCCGACATCCTCTATGGCAAGGTGTCGCCCTCCGGCAAACTCAGTGTCAGCTATCCTGCCGTAGAGATTCACGAACCCGTCTGCTACAATTATGCCGACAAGCCCGATGCCCGCATCGCATGGCCTTTCGGTTACGGACTCACCTATACCACCTTCGAATACAGCAATCTGCAGATCGACAAGGAAGTGCCCGCCTCCGGAAAACAGATACAGATTATCTTCGACATCAAGAACACCGGCAAGCGCGAAGCCGACGAAATTGTCCAGCTTTACGTGTCGCCTACCGAGAGACTGCAGTCCTTGCGTCCCATCCAGTTGCAGGGCTTCACCCGTGTCCGCCTGCGTCCCAATGAGATCCGCACCGTCACGATGCTCCTATCCCCCCAACAGTTAGGTCATTACGACACGTTGAAGCGTGCTGATAACGGCTTCGGCCAATGGACCGTATCCCCCGGAAACTATGTCCTCAAGATAGGATCCTCCTCCGCTGATATCCAGTTGCAGGACACCGTTACCGTAACGGATGCCGCCTATACCCAGCCCTTGCGCTCAAATTATTTCACGGTAACGAAATAAGAGCCAACCTCCCAAATAAGGTTTTCGGTTGTCTTTATTTTGTATAAATGAGAGAAAGACGTTATTCAAATTTGTCTAATCGGTTCTTTTGTCTGACGGTATTCCGTTGATGTATTTCTCAATATTTGTATAACCGTCACCCGTCATGTCCTGATTGGCGTCTGAGGCGTCATGAGGATTCAGTTCGTTTGCCTTTTCCCAGTCGTCGGGCATCCCGTCGAGGTCGCTGTCTTTGTATGGTTTCCATTTCTTATACTCAGGGAATCCGCCTATCTGCTGGACGTCTGTAATCATGCCGATTTTCCAGGAATCTCGCGGGAGTCGCCGGTGTTTGAAAAGATAGGAATCGGGTCGGGCGTCTTTAGCATAATAGGCTTTGCCGGTCTTTACTTCTTCTATGAATATCTCGTCCATTTTGTCTCTGCACGGGAGTGTGGCACCTGCATCTTTCAAGACATATTCGTAGGCTTGTTGTGCGGGCATAACGGTGAAGAACGGATGCTCGAAAGGTTCATGCCTGCGAATCATCTGCTCTATCTCATCGGTCATTTCCCGACTGCCTAACTGTACTCCTCCTTTCCAATTGTCTGCTGAAACCGTCTGGTTTCCATCCACGATATTCCCTTCGCAGTAGGTGGGGGATATTTCCAGGAATCCGTTCTTGTCGCGCTCTCCGTCGAGACGGACAATGCGGTGGCTGATGGGCTTGTCTTTCGGGGTGGCAGGACCTGGTTTGTAGTAGTTGTTGCAGATGTTGAATTTGGTGGAATACATGCCGCCGTCGAGGGTTCTACCATACCAGTTGAACATGACATTATTGACGAAATTGAAAATGCTTTCGCTGCCGACTCTGGGATTCCGCCCGTTGTTGCAGGTCCACAGGTTACGCATGAAGGATGCGTTTTCTCCTCCGATGATGGAGCCGAAACCGTGATTGAAGGTGTCGAGTGCCTTGGCGATGATGGAGTTCTGGATGGTCACGTTGACGGTAGGCAGTTTCACTGCGACTGGTTTCTTGGCATCGTTGGTAAACATGTGACGGTAGAAGGAGATGTTCTCATCTAGTCCGAAAGCAACCGACAGATGGTCGAGCATGATATTACCGACAGGATTGCCTCCCAGACAGTCGTCACACCGTCCCACCCATGTCTCACCTCTGCGGATTCGCAAATAGCGGATGATCACATCGTGAGTGTCTATCCATACTGACTCTCCTATAATGCATACGCCTTCACCGGGTGCCGTCTGTCCTGCTATCGTGATGTAGGGGGCTCTGATGATCAGGGGGGACTTCAACCGGATGTAGCCCGAGACATTAAAGACGATGATACGCGCACCGCCCTGTTCGCACGCCCAGCGAAGGGAACCGATGCCATCGTCGTTCAGGTTGGTTACGGTCAGCACCTTTCCGCCTCTTCCTCCGAAAGAGTACATACCGCCGCCTTCTGCCCCGGGAAAGGCTGGAATCTTTGCTTGCGGCAAATCTGCTGGTCGGGAGGCCCATGGCACATAGGACTTCCCTTTCGCATGTTCTGCACGGATGATGGGGAGTGCCACTTGCCAGGCGCTGTCACTATGGGCTTGGGCTTTGTCAATCAGTTCCTGGGCTGCTCTCCTGTCTTCTGGAGGAATGCTGGGATATTGTGCTCTCGCGGGAAGGAGAAAGAATAATCCGCAAAGGAGGAACCACACGGGGATAGCTTTCATGGGGCGCATGAGTAGTTTTTTCATGAGAGTTGTTTCTTTTAAGACGGTTAGAATTTGTTTTGTAATAGGAGTGAGGTTGTGAGGTTGTAAGGTTAACGAAAACCTTCGGCTTAAAGGAAAACTTTTCTTCGCAAAATGGTAAAGAAATAAGAAAAATTGTTTTTCTTTTGTTTTATGCTCGTTTATCTGTATCTTTGTGCCATAGAAAATGTAGTAGTTGCAAGACGGAGGTTTTCAACGGAGGAAGAGGATAACATGAAATTAATATAAATGAACAAAACTATGAGAAAAATAATCATGATGGTTGTCGCTTTGATGAGTACGATGGCGGCAACGGCACAGATAGGAGCGCGATACCCGTCGGAACGAAAAGTGATTAACGATCCCAAGACGGGTGTGGAATTGGTGTTCCTGACTAGCAAGAGTGGTACTGGAGATTCTAAGATTTACCAGACGCATAACCAATGGACTTCTGACGGGAGGTGGGTCATTTTCCGCTCAGACCGCGTAAAGGGAGAAGCCATGGCTGTGAACGAGGAGACGGGTGATATCGTTCAGGTGACGGAAGGTGGTTTCACAGGTATGCTCTGTGTGGCCCGTCATTCGATGAACCTTTATATCATGCGACCCGTGATGGACAAGAAGAATGTGCGGACAGGTATGGAGGTGGTGGAAATCAATCTCGAGCGTCTTTTTGCCGACTCAGAAGCAGGCAGGCTGAAGAAAAAGAAGGCTTATGAGCGTATCTGTGGGGTGATACCTGCTGAGATGTGCAGTGAGGGTGACATGGCTCTCGACGGTAGCGAGCAGTCGGTTTATTTCCGCCTCGACAAGGAATTTGCCCGCAAGATGCCTATCGCAGAACCGATTGCTGAGAACTTCGGTCCCCGTAACATGGGGGCTGGGCCGGGCGGCATCGGGAAGATGGATCTCACGACGGGAATGGCGGAGCCCGTGGTGGCTGTGCATTTCAAGGTAGGACACATACAGGGCAACCCCTGGCACCCGGGGGAGGTTATCTTCTGTTGGGAGACAGGAGGAAAGGCTCCACAGCGCACATGGATGGTGAATGCCGACGGTACGAATCTGAGGCCCGTCTATCGTGAGGCAGAGCACGACTGGGTGACTCACGAGGCGGTCATCAGCGAAGACGAGATGGTGATTGCCATCATCGGTCACAGACCCATCAAGAGTGACGAGACCAAGAGCATCGACGGACTGGAGTCGTATGCCCTGTCGAATGACTGGGGACCTTCTGGCACAAAGGAATATGCCACGGGGATTGCTGTGGTGAATATGCGCACGCGTGAATTGACGCTGGAAGGCCAAGTGCCCGGCGACAATTTCTGGCATGTGGCTGGCTCGCATGACGGACATTGGGTAGTGGGTGATGATTTCGCACGTGAGTTGTGGGTCATAGACCGGCATACGGGAGAACGAACCTTGCTGACGGCCGGACATAAGACAACGGCACGCGACCATGTGCACCCCACCTTCAAGCCAGACGGAACGGAGATAGAGATACAGTCGGCTATGCTCTCTGAAGACGGGCGCTCCATGAACATCTGTATCGTGCGTATGCCGCAGCAGCTGCTAAACCGGTATAAGAAATGAGGTTTGAGGTTAGAATAAAAAAGAAAAAGTCGCTGACAATCAGCGACTTCTTCTTTGGTGATCCGTTTGGGATTCAAAATCCGAAATACCGTGAAATAATTTTGAAATGGTTTGCTCTGTAAATCAGTATTTTACAGAGTTAAATATATTAAAGCGTTTCAAGAATGTGGTGCAATATTTTGGTTTGGTGGTGCAAAATGACTACCTTTGCACCACATTTTAAACACGCTTTAATAATAAAATAGGTATGAAAGGACTTACAATAGTAAAGAGGACAAGCAAACAGGAAGGAACCATAAGGCTCCGTTTCCGTTTGCGCGATGGAAGAGGTGTTGACCTGTATCATAAGAGTGAAATCGACGCAGACCTTAAAGATCTGGATAAGTTTACAGATACTGGTGAACTTAAACCCCGTGTGAGTGTATATAACAAGCAACTGAAACTTGATATAGACACGGAAATTGATGCTATGGAAACTGCATACAGACAGTTGTGTGAAGCAAAGGACAAGACTCGAATAACTGCTGAGGATTTTGAAGAGGCAATAACCAGTGTACTGCATCCTCAGAAAAATATGAAGGCTCTGACCGAACTAACGCTTATTGACAGATTCTCTAAGTATATCGAAGATGGCTTAAGGGATGGTAATTTCGGAGAGGGACGACAAAAGCACTATAAGGTGTCGTTAGGTGAACTGACCAGATTTCTTACTATCCAGCATAGATTGAAAGTTACCCCATCAGAATTTGATGCTGATGATTTGACGGATTTCCGCCAGTTTTTGTTTGATGAATACAAATACGTGGACAAGCATAAGAGCCTGTATGATATGGTTAAGCCAAGAAATATACCCACAGAACGCCGTGACCAAAATACGGTTGCCACAAAGATGAAGAAGATCCAGGCATTTTTCAATGAGCTAATAGAGAAAGGTGAATTGAGTGTTTCGCCATTCATCTATTTGGGAAAGAATAAGAAACGGACTATGATGCGGGAGTCTTATGATCCGCCAATATTCCTGCTGCAAGATGAATTCCAGAAAGTGAGAGATACAGAGGTTCCAGAGTCATTACAGGAAACGAAGGACGCTTTTGTCCTGCAATGTGCTTTTGGTTGTCGTATCAGCGAGTTCAAACGGTTGACGATGGATAATATCGCAGTTTCTGACGACGGCATTATGTATGTTCATTATCTGCCAGAGAAGACTTTGAGAGAAAACGTTGGGCGCCAGGAGATTCAGACTCCAGTAATGCGCTTTGCTTATGACATTATTATGAAGTACAAGTTCAACTTCCACATATTGAAGTATGTCAGTGGGAAGAGTGGCTATAACGTGAAGATCAAGGAACTGATGAAACATTGCGGTATAGATCGTAAGTGCGCAGTCTTTGATGATGAACTTGGTAACAACAAGTACCTTCCTCTTTACGATTTGGCAAGTAGTAAGACCTGTCGCAAAACCCACGTGGATATTCTGACAAAGGCCCAGATCAATATGTATGCAGCGGGTCTTCATAGAAAAGGTAGTGATGCTGTGAACCATTATACATCAATGGGCCTGAAAGACCGCTTTGTGCTGATGTGCTATGCATACAAGCAGCCAGCATATTATACCAATAAGGATTTCAAAATAATAAAGAAACAAAATGGCAAAAGACAAGTTAGATGAGTTCTATGAGAACTTGGATAAAGAATACGGGAAGTCCAATACAGACAAGAATGTCGATTATGTAATGTCTTTGATCAAGCAGCGTTTGCTGCCAGATGGGACTGTTGATGACAATATTCCTGTTCCCTCATTGCAATCCGTAGCAGAGGTCATGGTAATTATGACAGAGAGACCCAACCTGACCTTTGAGCAGTTTTGTGAGAAAGACCGAAGTCATAAACGAGTAATAGAGTACTTGTTTATTCGTGCCAGAAATCACTATGACGAGGTGGAAGGACTCATTAAGCAACTATTAGGGAAATCCTTTAAGGGACTTACGCCGAAGATAGTCTTTGCATTTCTTAAAATCTGGAGGCAGTTCAATTCGGAGTATAAGCCGTCATCTTTCATGAAAGTGGTTCTCTTCCCTGAGAAGGCCAAGGAAATTATTGACACACTTCATTTCCTTATTAATGGAGAGATAGGAAAGAATGCTGCAACTGTCATGTTCGTTGCACGTGATGAGGGCTTAATAAGCAGTTGTAAGTATGAGGATATAAAGGACGAGTTCCCTTCTATCCACCAAAAGGCCTACAACAAAGAACTCTCACAGTTAGATATGGGTGAACGTGAAACCTTTTTCCGGCCTACAAGAACTGCATTGAGAACAAGGATTGGCTACACCAAGAATGAAGATGGTCGTATAGAATTTACCGGAACCTCTTTATCACCTCTTAATATGCTGTATCAGATTTGGCGTTGGGTATTGTCGTTATTCTAATAGCCCCATCAGTTTTATTCTATCATAAGGTCTGTAATCTCATGGTTACAGGCCTTTTTTAGTACCATTTTCGTTAAATTCGATTAACAGTAGTAGCTTTTGGTAGTCGGCTACCGCGAGCTACTCAAAATACTTCAAGGGTATTTCAAAAAGTCGTACCTTCGCATCGTGAAATCGCTGCAAGCCTCATTGCAGAGGATGGATCCCAGCGGGTGCGAGGTCAATGTCTGGCCGTGAGGATCGCTAAAAGAACCTGCTCATTATAAAATATGAAGTCTATTTCAATGTTAGACTCTGCACAGTCGAATACTGTGGTCATAACAACTGTTGATGTCCTAAAGTCAGCCTTCCTCGAATGGGCTGATGAAATGATTCAGGCCCAGAAGAAAGCCAATGAAGACGTGATGATCGACGAGGCTATAGTGATTCATCGTCTGCGTAAGAGCAGAGCAACACTTTGGCGTTGGAATGCCAGCGGTTATCTTCCCTGTTATAAGTTGGGAGGCAAGAACCAATATAAGTTGTCAGATGTGGAACGTATAGAGAAAGGCTTGTTATGATGGGAAAGGACATTGTCAACCAATCATTCAAGGATCTTCAGGAGAGTGAACCAGTGGATGGCGGTGGATTCCATGTCGAGCCGATGAACAAGTGTATAGACGAGGCTCATCTATTGCCACCATTAGTTTCACTCTATCCAGATATTGTGCTCGAAGGTGATCTCTGTATCATCTTCGGCCAGTCTGGCATCGGCAAGACCATCTTCGCCATGCAGATAGCCCGTTATATTGCGGAGAATGGGAAACGTGTATTGTATGTGGACTGTGAGATGACGCCCCGCCAACTTGGTAACCGTTATGAAACCGCCAACTTTCCTCCAACGTTCCTTCGTGCAGAGATGGACAGAGAGAATCCGGCAGAAGATGTACTAAAGGGGATAGAAGAAGCGGCTACAGCCAATCATGTAGAAGTTGTATTCATTGACAATATTACAGCACTTGGCCAGTCACTCGACAGGAGTGCAGATGCTGGTACCCTGATGGCCTCACTGAACATCCTAAAGAAGAAATACAGTTGGACGCTGGTGGTTCTCAACCATGTTCCCAAGATGTTCTCAGGCAACGTCCCTCTTTCCCTTTCGGCCATGCAAGGGTCGGCAAAGATAAACCAGCTCATCGACGATGCTATCGGAATTGCCCAGTCAAGTATTGATTCTAATCTCGTGTATGTCAAACAATGCAAGTGGCGCAACGGTGAGTTGACAATGGGAGCCGACAACGTGGCTATCTATGAGCGTGGCAAGGATCAATACGGCAATCTGAGCTTTACTGAACGTGGTTTCAGCACAGAACAGGAGCATCTGAGCATTGAGAATGGCAACGATAGGGAAAAAATGAAGGCTGATGTAGTGCAGCTCTCTAAGCGAGGACTGACACAAACAGAGATTGCCAAAGAACTTAAAATTTCTCAAAGTACGGTATCGAGACTGCTGAAAGAACAGTCCTGATGGTTATTCATTATTCACTTATTCATAATATTCATGCTGCATAACTGCATAATTTGCATAATTGCATAATCCGAATAAAACTATGAATGAAAACGAAATGAAACAGATACTCGCTACCAAGGCTCCTGCCTATCAGCGTTCCTTCATAGAGATTCCAAGGGATAGCTTTAAGCCTGGCTTTTCCTCTTTGACTGACTATCTGGATAAGGTTGTGGGGTACAAGAGGAAGGATCTCGGCATGATTGAACAGCTCATCTTGCGCTATCGTTTAGGAGCTGTCAGTAAGGTGGTGGGAGACCATTATGGTACAATACTGCCTCGTATCAATCGCAAGGGAATAATAGTCGGTGGCAACGTCATTTACTACAATGTCGATGATGGTACCATGCTCCATAAAGATGGACTTATCGACCACCTCTATCCTTGGTATGCCTTCGACTACTATGTTGACCCTAACGTTTTCTATGGTGAGCATCTCTATCGTGGCAAGCAGACCGCCATCGTCCAGGAAGAGAAAACCGCTATGCTTGGTACGCTGGCCTATCCAAATATCGATTGGTTGGCAGTTGGCGTTGGCAATAACCTGACGGATGGGATGATGAAGAAACTCATAGGCCGACAAGTGATCTTGTTCCCTGATGACTTTAGTCATGAGTTCTGGTCAGAACACTTCGGCAAGAAGGTTAAGGTGGATGACAGCTTTACACACCGTGACATCAATCAGTATTTGATAGACTTCATCCATTGTCAGCAAGTGCCGTAAGCCGTAACGAGGGTGCGGAGGGAGATAAAGGGCTTGCCCTTGATATAGCCCACTATAACTACGAACTTCGCTTTCGTAGTTGTGGGCTCTTCCGAGGGACTCAGGGCTTTGCCCTAAGAACCCACCAAGGGCTGCTTGCCCTATGGAACCTCGCAAGGGGGTGACCCTCCCCCTTGACCGCCCCGCTCAGT
>Ga0256404_1005478_pt1 | contig 22383 bp, 14 predicted proteins | sample RumenRJG_01DNA_FD_185990 | JGI IMG/M metagenome (GOLD analysis project Ga0256404, IMG submission 185990) | Bovine rumen microbial communities from Lethbridge, Alberta, Canada - RJG_01 | ecosystem: Host-associated > Mammals > Digestive system > Stomach > Rumen | place: Canada: Alberta | collected...
GAGCGGGTCGGAGACCCGATTTTGTTCGAAAGACCATGCAAGTGCATCGAAGATGCACGCAGCTTGGTCCTGAGACTCGACCTTGCCAAGTGCCTCGCAGAGGAACTTTAACCAGCTAAATACTGGCAGTTTTGGCTGTAAAAGTTCCTCTACGAGGCACTTTCGTTCAGCTTTGTGTGGACCAAGCGGCGAGGACCTACGGCCCTCTTGCATGGTCTTTAGATAATCTTGGCTGCACTCGGCAGAACTCGAGCAAGCTCGGTTCTGCGCTCGTTTGCACAAGATTTCGAACAAATAGCTTCTTCGAAGCATTTTAGCGTCTCCGACGCAATCGGTGAATAGTTACATCCACAAAGTTACTCAAAAAATCGTAAACCGAATGCAAAAAGTTTGCTTTTAACGAAAACAGAAGCCGCTGAGCAGCAGGTTTCCCACCTTAGATAGCACGAAGTTGACCGGCGGTGTCGCCCGCCGCCCGCGGCATTGACTGTGCCGCCCGGGCTCGCCTGTTGTGTCGTTTCCTTGCCCCAGAATGAAGGTCAAGTCGACGAGCCGTGGCCGGCAGCTCATTCAAGCATCAGCACTCCGGTGAAGGCCTCGCTGGCCGATGTGATGGTGATGACATAGGCATCGGGTGCTGCCAGGTGCAGGACATAGGTGTTGGGCAGGCCATCGGCGTTGACGGGTGCCGTGCAGACCGTTTGCGCAGCACTGTCGGTGACCTGGAGGGTGCAGGTCTGGTCGGCCACAAATGTGACGGTCAGCACTCCTGTCGACTGGTTGTAGAACACCGTCGGTGTGACGGCTGCACTGCGGTTGTGGCCGCCGCCGGTGGTGCTTTGTGCCATGGGCACTTCGTTGTTCTCTTCGTCTTCGCCGTCGGCCATGCATGGCAGGCATGCCATGACAGATATCAACAAATATGCAAAAAAACGTTTCATATAAAACATATAAAAAGGTTAGTAAAATGGGTTGAAATCACTGCTGCAAAGTTACGGCCATTTGCGGCGGCCAGCTGCAGAAATGGGGCACTTTTTCATTCATTTGTCAATTCGCAATGTGCTGATAAATAGCATTTTAATAAACAAAAATCTCATTTGTCCCCATTTGGGCCTTGAGGGTGTTTTTGGGGGGGTGGCCGAGAGGCCGTTTTTGAGGGGCGGCAGGGGTTTTGTGTGGTTGGAGCAACAAATTTTCTGTAATGTTTTGCCGGGTCGTGAAATGTGTTTATATTTGCAAAAAATTATTATTTAGCGATGAAAGATTCATTTCGAGTGTTGGTTTTGCTGGTCGTTATGTCGGCTGTCGGTGGCTGTTGGCACGGTGGCGAGTCGTCGTCGCTGCTGGCCACTGTCGACACGTTGCTGTTGCAGCATCACGACTCGTTGGCCCTGGCCACGTTGCAGCGTGTGGATGTCTCGGCACTGGGGCAGGCCGACCGTGCCTACTATGGCTTGCTGCTGACTCAGGCACAGTACAAAAACTACGTCAATCCGTCGAGCGATTCGCTCATCAAGGCTTCGGTCGAACACTACAGTCACACTGGCGAGCAGGAGAAGCTGTCGCGGGCGCTGTTGTATCAGGGATGTGTCAGTGAGGAACTGGGCGATCTGGACCAGGCTGTGGCGTGCTATCATCGTGTTGAGGTGGATGCCGGGGCCGATGACGTTGCCAATCGTGCGTATGCCAAGCTGAGGCTGGGCTACCTCTACCAGTCGCAGGTCGTCGGGTCGACAACCCTTGCTTTGGCCAAGTTCCGTGAGGCGCTGCCGCTGTTTGAAGCTGCCGGCGACCGGCACTATCAGTTGCTGTGCCTGAGCGAGATGGGCAACATCTATCGCAACATCGATGCCCGTCACGACAGCGCGACAGCAGTCATGGCGCAGGCCATTGCAGTGGCGCGGCAGCTGGGTGACGACTACATGCTGTTTGCCAACTTGTTTGCGATGTCGGAGTTCTATCTGGTCAGGAAGCACGACTATCGTCAGGCCAAGACTCTCGGCCTGGCGGCCCTGGCGGCGGGTGGTAGCCAGATTGACCATCCGCGGGCGCACTATCGGCTGGCCGAGGCATACGCTGAGCTGGGCCAGCTGGACTCGGCACTGTACTATGCCAGCCATGCCCCGCGTGCCGTGACTGCTGCCGACACCATCTTGTATCATGGCGTGATGTCGGCCATCGAGCGTCGTCGCGGCCATGCCGAGCAGGCTCATGCGCACTATCTGCTGGCCGACAGACTCGATGACTCGGTGCTGGTCGCGGGGTTGAATCATCGGCTGGTGGCGGTTGAGCGGAAGTATGACACGCAGCGGCTGGAGCTGCAGAATGCCGTGCTGCAGAGCCAGCGGTTGCAGTTGGCACTTGGGATGACGGTGGCCGTGATGGTGGCATGCGTCCTGGCCTGGCTGGTTGCTGCCGGCCGACGGCGCTTGGCTGTCAAGCAGCAGCAATATGATGACGCGAAGGCACAGTTGGGGCTGACGCTCGACCGGCTGCACGACATCGCCGCGCAAAACAGCGAGCTCGAGGCCAACGAGAAGCAAAGCCAGCAGTTGCAGTCGGTTGTGAAGCACCAGATAGGCATCGTGCAACAGATGATCGAATGGTCAGAGACGCTCACGGCCGACAAGTTCCTGTCACGGTTCTCGGCCGTGATGACATTGCCCAAAGGCAACGCCAAGTCGCGTGCCAGAAGCAAGGCCAACGAGCTGCCCGAGTTTTGGCGAAACCTGCATGCGTTGGCCAACGCGCTGCACCACAATGTGCTTGAGCGTGCCCAGCAGGCCTGTGGTGGCACCCTGCGTGACGACGAGCTGAACTATCTGGCACTGTACAGCTGTGGTTTTGAACGGTCGGTGATCATGGCTTGTCTGGGCTATCAAAATATGGGCACGGTCTACAACAAGCGGTTGAGGGTGGCCAGGCTGCTGGGGGTGGCAGACCTCGATCAATTCATAATGCATTGTGATGGTAGTAGGGTAGAGGAGTAGTCTTTTTGTAGTAGGGTAGTTTTTTGGTAGTAGGGTAGTGGAGTAGTAGGGTAGTAAAGTAGTTTTTTTGGTAGTAGAGTAGTAAGGTAGTAGGGTAGTAAAGCCGTTACCTTCGCCTGGTGAGTCTCAACCCCACCCCCAACCCCCTCCCCTTTGGGAAAGGGGAGGGGAGCTGTTGTTAGCGTCAGCGCCCCCTGATAGCGCGTCAGCGCCCCTGACCCCTGATAGCGCGCTAGCGCCCTGCCCCCTGATAGCGCGCCAGCGCCCTGCCCCCTGACCGCGCGTTAGCGCCCCTGACCCCTGACGGCGCGCCAGCGCCCTGACCCCTGATAGCGCGCTAGCGCTCTGACCCCTGACCGCGCGTCAGCGCCCTGACCTCTGACCGCGAAATGGGGGCTGGTGGGGTGGATTGGTCTATGAAATCGGGGCAAAGGTCTAACATTTTTGGGCGGTTTGGGCAAAGGTAGTAATTTTGCAGCGTGGCAGGCTGAGGCCATAAGCGAACGGCTGACAGCTGACGGGCCACTGTTGTTGACAAAATACATTATTGACAATGAAGAAGATATTGCTGGCACTCGTTGCCACCCTGTTCACCCTGGTCATGCCCCTGCAGGCGGCGGTCATCAACGGCATCCTGGTCGATGCCAGCGACACCACCGAGCTCATGGAGGCCACTGTGCGCCTGGTCAAGGCGCAGAAGGACAGTGCCTTCGTCAAGGGCACCACCACCGACCTCAACGGTGTGTTTAACCTCAAGGGCGTGAAGCCCGGCAAGTATGTGGTCAAGTTCAGCTACATGGGCTACACCGAGGCCACGCGGCGCGTGACGGTGGGCGACGATGGACGCGACGTCAACCTGGGAGTCGTCAAGCTCGAGCCCAACACGGTGATGCTCAAGGAGGCCACCGTCATCGGTGTGAAGACACCCATCACGGTCAAGGAGGACACCATCGAGTATAATGCCGACACCTACAAGACGCAGGCCAATGCCGTGGTCGAGGATCTGCTCAAGCGCCTGCCCGGCGTGGAGGTGGGCTCGGACGGCAAGATCACGGCCAACGGCAAGGAGGTCAAGAAGATATTGATTGACGGCAAGGAGTTCTTTGCCGACGACCCCACCGTGGCCAGCAAGAACATCCCGGCCGACATGGTCAACAAGCTGCAGGTCATCGACCGCAAGAGCGACCTGGCGCGGCTGACGGGCGTGGACGACGGCGAGGACGAGACGGTGATCAACCTCACTGTCAAACCCGGCATGGCCAACGGCTGGTTTGGCACGGTCAATGCGGGCTATGGCACCGACAACCGCTATGCCGGCAATGTGATGGCCAACTACTTTCACGACGGCAACCAGTTCACCATCCTGGCCGGCGGCAACAACACCAACAGCCTGGGCTTCACCGACGGCGGGCAGCAGCGCTTTGCGCGCTTTGGCGGCGACCGTGGCATCACCACCAGCCAGAACGTGGGTTTCAACTTCAACGTGGGTTCGAAGGAAGATGCCGACAAGTTCCGCGTGGGCGGCGACGTGATGTATTCGCACAGCGACCGCGACACGCGCACCACGCGCGACCGCCAGTATCTGCTGACCGACTCGACGAGCTACTATAAGGCGGCCGCCAATGCCCGCGACAAGGGGCACAACCTGCGCGGCGACTTCCGCCTGAAGTGGGAGATTGACACGTGCAACACGCTGGAGTTCCGCCCCAACTTCTCGCTGAACTTCAGCAAGAGCACCAACGTCGAGGGCAGCGGCACGTGGGCCGGCGACGCGGCACGCACGCCGGTCAACAACAGCCAGAGCAGCTATCGCAACGACGGCAAGAGCTATGAGTTCGGCGGCTCGCTGGTGTTCAACCACAAGTTTGCCTCGCATCCCGGACGTTCGACCAGCATCATGGTGCGATACAACTACAGCAAGGTCAACGAGGACGGCAACACCTATACGCTGAACCGCTATTTCCTCACCGACTCGACGCAGACCATCGACCAGATCTATGACAACGACCGGCGCACCAACAGCATCAACGGCCGCCTGTCGTGGACCGAGCCTCTGGGCGCGGTCAAGAACGCGCGCTTTCTGGAGGCGGCCTACAGTGCCCGCTACCGCTACAGCGAGGCCGACAAGATGGTCTATGACATCACGCGCGGCGCCGAGGTTGCCCCGCGCAGCATCCAGGAGGTGGTCTACAGTCCCGCCCTGCGCTCGAAGATTGCTACCGAATATGGCGACTATGTGCTGGGCGACAACCAGCTGCTGTCGCAGATCCTGGACCTGGAGCTGGGGCCTGAGCTGAGGCGCGACTTCAACGAGCGGCTGAGCAACTCGTTCCGCAACAAGTTCTTGGACCAGTCGTTCCAGCTGGGTTTCCGTCAGGTGCGCAAGCTCTATAACCTGAACCTGGGTTTGACGGTCAACTCGGCCATGTCGAGCAGCCGCGACCTGATCAACAGCGCGCGCGACATCCCCAGCCGTTGGGTTTGGTCGGTCGCCCCCTACGCCCGGTTCCGCTACAAGTTCAGCAAGACACGCACGTTCAACGCCAACTACCGCATGCGGGCCAACCAGCCCAGCATCACCCAGCTGCAGCCCGTGGCCGACGAGAGCAACCCGCTCAACATCGTCATCGGTAACCCCGACCTCAAGCCGACGTTTGTCCACAACCTGAACCTGCGCTTCCAGGACTTCGCCACCATGGCGCAACGCAGCATCATGGCCATGGCCAACCTCAACTTTGAGCAGAACAGCATCATCTCGACCACCGACTTTGATGCCACCACCGGCGGTCGCCGCACGAGCTACACCAACGTTGGCGGTGTGTGGAATGTCATGGCGATGAACATGATGAGCTTCCCGTTTGGGGCAACCAAGACGTGGTATTTCTCGTCTCACCTGTTCACCCGCTACAGTGCCACCAAGGGCTATAACAATGGCGAGATCAACCGCAGCGGCTCGTTCAGCATCAACTACTCGCCGGGTCTGGCATTCCGCAATGGTGTGTTTGACCTGGAGCTGCGGCCGCGCTACAACTTCCAGACCACGCACAACACTGTGCAGACCAACAACGACCGAAACGTGCACACCTACGGCGGACAGTTCAACGGCACCTACTCGGCACCCTTCGGGCTGGTCATCTCCACCGACTTGAGCTACAGTGCCACCAGCGGCTACAGTGCCGGCTATGACACCAAGCAGTGGCTGTGGAACGGCTCGATCGCCTACCAATTCCTGCGCGACAAGTCGGCCGCCGTCACACTGTCGGTCTACGACATCCTGGGGCAGCGCAAGAGCGTCTATCGCAACGTCACGGGCAACTACATCGAGGATGTGGCCTACAACTCGCTCACGCGCTACGGGATGATCACGTTTACCTACCGTTTCACCACGTTCAAGAAGGGCGAGCAGCCCAAGGCAAAGAACGATGATGACTGGGGACCTGGCCGTGGTCCCGGCCGTGGTCCTGGCGGCGGTCCTGGTGGCGGTCCCGGCGGTTTCGGCGGCCGGCGCCCATTCTGAAAAATAGTCACCGCATCGCGATGGCAGTGCCCCTCCTTGTGCTTCGCAAGGGGGGCACTGCCATCAATGGAGACTGTTATTCTTTTCCCCTCCCCTGGCAGGGCAACAAACCAAAGAACAAGGTACCAAATAGGCTGGTCGAAGACCAGCACGACCCCTGAAGGGGGTCTAGTTCTGCTGGATTTGCAATCCAGCAGGATTGAGTATAAGCATTTATAATGCGCTTATTTCGGATTGCAAATCCTTATACTCAAATGCGGTCGGATTACAAATCCGACCGAACGGGGTACACCTTCATGGAAGAAGAGGAATCGGTGAATAGTTACCCCATTTCGTAACTGTTCAGCGATTCCTCTTTCCCCCTCCCCTGGCAGGGGTTGGGTGAGGGGAGGGGTTGAGTTGCCACGCGTCCTTGCATTATGAATTATGAATTGAGAGAAGGACGGTTCTTTTAATGGCGCAGCGATGCAACGGGGACGGTCAGAGCAGGTAGCCCAACTCGCGCAGGCGCTTGGTGAGTTTGGCGAAGTTGGCCACGGGGATGAGCAACAAGTGTTGCTCGGCGCGTATCACCAGCGAGCGCACGGTGGGGTCGCTGGTGAGTATGTTGACCAAGTCGCGGTTGTCGGGGTTGACCTTGTAGAGGTAGTATTTGCCGAGTGTCTCGCGGCTCAGGGGCTTGCAGCGCGCCAGTATGGTGTCGAAAAACGCGGTCCACACCGGCGATGGATTCGGCTCAATGTGGCGCTTGAAGTTATCAATCTTGCGCTTGACGTCGTCTTGCGACTGGCAGTCGGCGAGCATCGCGCTGGGTGTGACGACCCAGCGGTCGTTGCCGATGGACTCGGCCATGGCGGCCAGTGTGTGCACGTATGGCGACTGGTTGTCAAGCACATGCACAATCAGGTTGCTGCTTGAGGCCTCAAACAGCTTTTTGCTCTCGACTTTGGGTGGCGTGTAGATCATCTCCAGCCCGAAGACATATTTTCCCAGCTCGGTCAGTCTGAAAGCCTTCAGGCAGTCGTAGGGCGAGACAGCCTCGGCGGCACTCACTGGCTGGCATTCGACCTCCAGCACTCCCATGGCGGCATAGGTCATGAGCATGGCTCTGACCAATGGCAGACCGATGTGATTGACCATCATGTCGGCCGTGATTTTGTCGCCCTTGAGTGTGGTGATGGGTTTGGCGCCAAGCCGCTCGCGCGGAAAGATGCCGGTCAGTGTCGATTGCTTGTTGTTGATGATGCGCAGGTTGTCGACAAATTCCTCCCAAGTGAGCCACTGCTGGTGGTGGGTGGTGATGATGGTGTTGACATTGGCCTGTATCTCGCTCAGCCTGCAACGGTCGCGGTCGTTGTTGGTGAGTCCCTTGATGTGCTGGGTGAGCATGGGCATGACATAAAACGTCGAGGCACCCATGCTCTCGATTGCCACCTTGATGTGTCGGTAGGGCTCACGCCTGGCCTTGTTGTAGCTGAACACGCCTGTCCAGTCGAGTGTGGCCATCGTGCCGATGAACTTGGCGCAGAGGTTATTGTCGTGCATGTCGCCGTCGGGTGTGGGCAGTGTGGCCGAGGCATGGCTGGCTATGAGCTTGACAGCAGATGCTGTCAGAATTTTTGACTTTCCGGGCGAGATGATGCCTTGGTCGTACAACTCGGTGATGGTGGTCCACAGCATCTGTGCCTGCTGCTCAAGGTTGATGACGGCCCCGTCTTGCGGCTCGTAGGGCTCGGCGTCCTCGTCGCGCCGCTCGGTGTCCTGAGCCAGGATGGTGTTGAAGTTGCTGAGCAGGTGATAGGGAAAGCAGGCGTAGGAGTCCCCATAGACGTTGCCCCGGTCATAGAACTTCAGCCGCTCGAACAGTGGCGCGTCTTGATAGTAGGTGTTATAGTATCTGTCGGTGTTGAGGCTTTTGCCGTACAGCCTGCCGATGGTGCTGGCCGGGGCAAACATGTTGTGCAGCACCAGCTGCCAGGCTTGCTGCCTGGACGGCTGCAGGTGGTTATACCAGGTGAGCAGGTTGGTGCTTGACAACATTGTTGCGACAATCTTGAGCAGGTCGTTTTTGGACAAGGAATAAATGGTGTTGAGCCGTTTGGCTGTCAGGGCTTCGAAAAAAGGCACAAACGGCTCTGTGCTGCCGGCGTGCGACACCCACACGTCATGCTGTGTGACAAGGGGCTTGATCTCCTGCGTGTAGATGTTCACAAGCCGCTCCTTGGTGAAGATGAAGTTGAGCTTATTGGCGATTTCGCCGACTTCCTCGGGGTTATATAGCAGTGTGACGGGGTTCTCCATATTCAATTGATTAGCGGGGGCTAAGGAGTTAGGTAGTTTTTTTGTAGTAGGGTAGTGGAGTAGTAGGGTAGTAAAGCCGTTACTTTCGCCTGGGGCACATGCGGCCGATTTTTAGTTTTTAGTTGTTGCGTCTAACGTCTAGCATCTACTTCGACAGGATGAATCGGATGTCCTCTTCGGTCAGTTGCTTGGACATGGCACTGTCGCTCGAGATGATGGCCTCGGCCAGGTCTGACTTCTGCTGCTGCAGCTGCCTGATCTTGTCCTCGATGGTGTCGTGCACCACAATCGAGTAACTAAGCACCTTGGCCTTCTGGCCGATGCGGTGCAGGCGGTTGATGGCCTGCTCCTCGGCCGCCTTGTTCCACCACGGCTCGAAGATATAGACCGTGTCGGCTGCTGTCAGGTTCAGACCCACACCGCCAGTCTTGAGCGTCATCAGCAACACCATGCACTGCGGGTCGTTCTGGAACCGCTCGACCACGGTGCGGCGGTCGGTGGTCGACCCGGTCATCATGGCATAGTCGATGCCCTGCTCGGTGAGCATGTCGCCCACTATCTCGATGCCGGCGATGAAGTTGAAGAACACCACCACCTTGTGCCCGTTGCCGACGGCCTCGAGCAGGCTGTCGCACAGCGGGTCGAACTTGGCCGAGCGCACACGACCGTCAGTCAGGCTCTCGGGTATCGACGCGGCGCGGCGCAGCTCGGTCAGCGCCTGGAACATGATGAACTGGGCCGCATTGACGCCCTCGCTCTTGAGCGTGTTGTCGACCATGGCCTCGTAGAAACGCCGCCGCTGCTCGTAGAAGTGCTTGTGCTCGTCGCTCATCTCGACCGTCAGCGTCTGGTCGGTGCGGGCGGGCAGCTCGGTGAGCACGTCGCGCTTGAGGCGTCGCAGGATGAAGGGGAACACCTTGCGGCGCAGCGTGGTGGCCGCCTCCTGGTCGTCGTTGCGCTGGATGGGCGTGGTGAAGCGGTTGTTGAAGTCCTGCAGCGAGCCGAACATCGACGGGTTGAGAAAGCGGAACAGCGAGTAGAGCTCGACCAAGTTGTTCTCGATGGGTGTGCCGCTCAGGGCCAGCCGGTGCTCGGCCTTGAGCAGGGTGACGGCCTTGGTCGACTGCGAGGCGACATTCTTGATGTTCTGCGACTCGTCGAGGATGATGTAGTGGAACTCGTGCTCGAGCAGCTGCTCGATGTCGTTGCGCACCAGGGCGTATGTGGTGAGCACCAGCTGGCTCTTGAGTGCCTCGTTCAGGTCGCGCTGCGGGCCATAATAGATGGTGAACGTCAGTTGTGGGGCAAACCGCTGCAGCTCGTTCTCCCAGTTGAACAGCAGGCTGCGGGGCATCACCAGCAGCGACGGGCGCTTGACCTTGGGGTAGATGCGTGCCAGCATGGTGATGGTCTGCAGAGTCTTGCCCAGGCCCATGTCATCGGCCAGGCAGCCGCCCAGGTGGTTCTCATAGAGGTAGTTGAGCCACTTGACACCCTCCTTCTGATAGTTGCGCAGCGTGGCATTGACCTGACCAAACTTCATGCGCTGCTCGGGCAGGTGGTTGAACCCCTCAAACACGCTGTGGGTGCGCTCGGCCACCTGGCCGCGCACCCTCTGGCCCAGCATCGCCTCGACCTCGGGCAGGTCGAAGAACGAGATCTTCACCTTGCCGTCCTTTTTGGCCGCGCGCGCGAACAGACGTTCCAGGCGCTGCATGAACTTCTCGTCGATGAGGGCGCGGTTGCCATCGGTGAGCGTGATGTAGTGCGACTTCTTGAACTGCGCCAGCAGGTCGTAGACGCTGAACTCCTCGTCGCCCAGGCTGACCGTCGCGCTGCCCTCCAGAAAGTCGATGCCCGAGCTCAGGCTCACGTTCAGGCGCGGCCGCACTGGCTTGAGCTTGAAGTCGAGCAGCTTGTCCGAGCCCAGCAGGTTATATCGGCCCAAGATGCTGGGCAATCCCTGGGTGAGGAAGGCCAGCGCGGTGCCCGGGGGAATGCAGAAGATGGATCTGTCGGGCTGGGTGTCGCAATACAGGCAGCGGGCCTCGGTCTTGTTGGGGGCGCACCGCCGCAGCAGCGTCGTCAGAAACTCGGTCTCGGCGGCTATCGACACACGCTCGCGGCGCCGCACCGTGATGTGGCGGTGCTCAAGGTCGACACTCACCGCGATGCCCAGGTCGAGCGCGCCCATCGTCTCATCATCGTCGCTCGTGGTGGACGTGAGCAGCATGTTCAGCGTCATGTCGCTGTCCACCGACTCAAAGATGAGTGTGGGTTGCAGCGTGATGGCGTGGGGCGACACCTCGGTGGTGAACGGGATGTGGCGCAGGCCGATGTTGTCGACCGTCGACAGCAGTGCCGTCAGGTAGGGACGCAGCTGCGCAGGCTGCACCGTGATGGCAAACTCGGTCAGCAGCGCGTAGTCGCGCCCCAGGGGCTTGATGGGGTGGATGGTGGTGCCGCACAGCGCATACTGGTCGCTGACCAGACGGTCGAGCGCGCACGGCCCGTCGGCGGTCATCACCGCAAACGAGGCGTGGTAGCCATCCTTGCCCTCGGCCAGCAGCAGTAGCACTTGAGTGGTGCCCGTGGCCACCGTAATGGGGCGCATCTTGCTGTCCACCAGGTTGTCGCAGCGCAACAGCTGATAGAGCAAGTGCGGGTATTGCTGCAGATAGATCTGGCTCGAGTGGTCGCTCCAGTCGATCTGCATCGCGCGGCTGTCCTGCAGGTTGTGCAGCACGCGCAGCGCGTTGAGTTGCTCGCCACTGGTGGCATTCTCGTCGACCATGATGGGCTTGCCCTTGGCATTGACAGTGGTGACAAAAGCGCCGTGCTGGTCATAGCTGATCATTAGCCAGAACGGCTCTTGCGAGGCGGCTGCTTGCCAGTGGGCGTGGCGATGTGATGTGTTGTTGGTTTTGAGCCGTTGCAACAGACTCTCAAGGTTGGATGGCTGCATATAAGTGTTACGAGTTTCGAGTTACGGGCTTCGCGTTTCGGTACAAAGTCTGCAAAGTTACTACATTCTTCCCGTATCGCCAAATTCCGCTGCCAAAAATCCGCATTGCAACGCCATCAATGGGGACGGTGCATAGAGAGGGAGGATGTGCCTGCCTGCTGGCGCATCCTCCCTCTGTCGGTGGTAGGTAAGCTGGATTACTGTTCGATTTTCGTTAGTACGACATTGTCGACATCAGAGGTCGAGAGGGTGAGTTTGCCGTCCTTGACAGCAAAGCCATAGACGTTCTCACCATTGTTACGGGACTTGAACATGTCCTTGAACGAATCGCCCAGAAAGCCGCTGAACATCTCTTTGAAGTCTTCGGCAATAGCCTCAACCGAGCCTTCCTCACCGGCATCCTGCAGGGCCTGGGAGTGAGCGAGAACATCATCCTGGTCGAGTTTCACACCCACCTCGTCGCAGTTATAGGTCAGCACCAGCTCATCGCCATCGATCTGATAGGTTCCTGGTACTGACACACTGAAGCCCTGGCTGAACTTGCCGGCATCGTCCTCATCGTTCCACGTGCCTTCATACCACATGGCAAACTCGCCCTTTGTGGTGTCGGTCTCGTCGGGGGTGAACCTGATGATCAACTCGATGTCACCATTCTTACTGGAAATCTTCCCTTCGCCCCACAAGCCTTCGATATTGCCAGTTCCGTCAGTTTGCTGGCCACAAGCAATCATCATGGCAGCAATAGCCACCACAAATGTCATCCATTGAAATGTTTGTTTCATGTCAGTTGTCAAATAAAATTAGCGTTGTTAAATTAAATTGTAATTCTGTTCACCGATGGTGCTGCCGGCACCACCGCCCATCTGACAGAGCATTGTCTTGCTGATGTTATACAGGCAGTTGGGCCGCGGTCTCGATGCCCTCGACATAATACTCCTTGCCGCCATAGGTCATGCGGCCCGGAATGGTGATGCTGGTCAGATTGGCACCCGCCGTCGACAGACCGGTGCACCTCACATCGGTGGTGGTGTTTGACACCGTGGTGTAGGTGAAATTACCCACGGTGAACGTGTCGGCGTGGATGACGATGGCCACCAGCGCGGACAGCAGGGTTAGTAATTTCTTTCTCATAACCCAGAGGTGTTAATAATCGTTAATGCCATCTCGTAAGGTCTCGTGCTGCAAAATTACTACTTTTTCTGGAGATTTCATCCGATTCTCAGCACTAAATGCCCCATTTTTCGTCCAAAAAACGTCCCCAAAAAACATGATGTCAGAAATCTCCAACTGGCGCTGGCGCGCCGTCAGGGGTGAGGGCGCTGTCGCGCTGTCAGGGGTGAGGGGTCGTCCCCACCCGTGTACGTTCAGAATGCAAGGAGATGCATGGTGACTAAACCCCACTGGCCACTCAACCACCCCTCTCCTGCCAGAGAGGGGAAAATAATGATCGCTGATACACGGCACACACGAAGGATGTAAAAGAAAACAACAAAAGTGGCGCAGCAAGGACCGTCCTTGCTGCGCCACTTGGCATGGCTACAAACTCACACAAAGCCTATCGGCGAATGATGCGCATGTGCGCCTTGGGGTAGCGCAGCACCAGGCACGATGCCTCGGTCTGCAGAGTGCGTCGGTGTTGCGCACACCGCTGCTCTTCAGGTCAAGCTCCTCGGCGTTGAACGGGATGTGGACATACTTCTGGATATACTCGGGGTCGATGATGATGCCGTTCTCGCTCATGCCCACCTCGTCAAACACCTCGCTCAGCAGCAGGTAGAGCGTGCCAAACTTGCTCGTCACCTCGGTGAAGTCGATGCCCCACTTGCTCACGTTCTCGCGGCTTATGATAATGCGGTTGTAGTCCAGATTGGACAGATAACCCATCAGCTTGCTGCCGCCCAGCAAGATCTTGCGCTTGCTGCCGTTGTGGCCCGTGAACGCCTGTCGCATCAGCTCGATCACCTTGTCATTGGCCAGACCGCTCGTCGTGTACTGGAATGACTTGCCAGCCTGCTGCCAGATGCCGCCGGTGAACATGATGTACTCCTTCTTGTCGGGGTCCCAAATCTTGCGCTTTGCCCCGAACAGAAACGACTTCTCCATGCCCAGACGCATGTCGTAGATGGCGGCCTCCTGCTGGTCGCTCTGGTCCCAGCCCACCTCCTTGTTGCTCAGTCGCTGCAACACGCTCTGCTCGACCTGCATCTTGAAAATCTGGCAGTAGTTCTCCACCTTCTGCGGCAGCGCCTCAAACTGCGGGCTCATCACGTCCAGCTCGCTGGCGGCGCGTCCCATGCGAATCAGCTTGGTGCCCTCGGGGATGGTCGGCAGGCAGTTGGGCACACCCTGCACCGTCTTGCCGTTCACCGCCATCACCATCAGGCCGTTGGAGGTCGTGCGGCTGGCAACATACAGCACCAGCTCGCGCGGGCTGTAGGTCTGCCCGTCGTCCTCATAGCCCTGCACACCCTGCACGAGGATGGTATCGCTCGTGTCAAAGATCTCGTCATTGTCGGTCGCGAGGTTGATCTTCGGCGTAGCCCCGCCCGGGGTCACCCCGTCGCCCTCTTTGTACTCCTCGCTCGTCACCGTCGACGTCAGCTTGGTGTCGACGTTGTAGTAGTCCACAATCATCGACCCCGCCTTCTTGCTGCCACCATAGCGCGAGATCTGGTCCAGCGGAGTCGCCATCGGGCGAATCTTGACAATGCGCTGGTCAATCTCGTTCAGCAGCAGGCTCGGCGATGCGTCACGCGTCAGGTCGGTCGTCAGCGGGCCGTCGGCCACATGCTGCCCGCCGTCAGTGCCAGGCACGATGATGCCCGGAACCGCAGCAAACAGCACACTGGCCGCATCAGCATCAAAACCAAACGCCAGAATGGCGACAAAAATAAAGACAAGCACAGTGAGGATGACTCGGTAGTTGCGGCGCATCCACTTGACCGCATTGCGCCAACGGCGCACAGTTGCAAATGTGTTCATGGTTGGTTTGATTTTAAAAGGGTTGGATATTAGATAATATTTAGGTAATGTTAGATAAAATGGTCACGCTCGACCATTAGCGAGCAAGCTCGCATGGTTCTCGCTTAATCGCATTTTTGGCTGCCTCACATCAGAGGTCCCAGATCGAGCATTGACAGCGGCGGGGCAGGTCGACTGGAGTTGCACGGAAGTCGTCGGGCGGGGTGAAGTGTTGAATGGCCTCGATCTGCTCGTTGCGTCCTTGCAGATAGCCCTGGGCGCGGGCATCGGCAATGAGGTCGTGGATGTGAGCCACCAGCGCCGGTGGCAGGGTTTCAAGGGCTTGCCGCGGGTCGAGTGGCAGTGCCGCGGGTGCCCTGGCCGCTGGCTGTGGTGCCGCCGTGACGGGTGGTGATGCGGCCTCGGCTGCCGGCAAGCCGACTGCCAGCAACGATGCAGCATCGACTTCGGGCACATAGTCGTGAATGTCGTAGATGGTGTTGTTCATGTTTAGTTGTTTTTAAAGTTGTTAGTTGTTTGTTGTTAGTTGTTGCGTCTAGCGTCCAAAATTTTGCAGCGCCAACGCCCTGTCGTGGGGTTGACGCTGCAAAATTACGATGCGGTGGATGCTTTGCGCTACCCCAATCGCAAGCGTACGGCTCTCGTCGGGGTGGTATCGCGAGAGGTTATGATCGGCCGATGACCCAGGGGGCGCGGCGCTGAATGAACACAGCGACGGGATAGATGGCTGCCATGACGGCGAGGGCGATGACCAGGCGCAGCCAGCCGTGGGTGTCTAGCCAGTGGGGGCCGGCGAGGTGGTCGATGCCGATGCGGATGATGCCGATGGCATAGTTCTGCAGGCCGAGGTAGATGGTGCCACCCAGCACGACGAGCTCGACAAAGCGGTGGCGACCACACTGCCGGGCGACCCACTTGCCGAGGCACAGATAGGCAGGGATGACGAGTAGGCCGCACACCACGCGCAGCAGGCTGTAGAGGCCGGGGTCGTGGGGGCGGATGTCGACGACACAGGTCATCGCCACCATCGACACGGCGGCGAGGGCGAGCAGCAGGACGGTGTGTGCCGGGCCGCCGAACTCAAGGCGCTGCAACGTGGGGCGCAGGCTGTGGCCCAGCGCATAAAATGGCATGTAGAGCAGGGCGTTGCCCAGGTTCCAGAACTCGACCCAGGGCCAGGTCCACTTGAGCCAATAGGTGGACAGTGCCAGCAGCAAGCTCGCCACCAGGGCCCACCGTCGTGGCAACCAGCGGGCTATGGGCCAGTAGAGCAGCTGCATGGTCATCAGGCAGGCGATATACCAGAACGGGGCGACGATGGTGCGGGGGTTGCCCATGACCATCTCGACCAGGGGGCGCGTGACGGGTACGCGGGCGTCCTCGCCGCCCAGCAGGTCGCGGCCAAACCATAGCCACAGGCCATAGAACACGGCGAAAAACAGGACGTAGGGCACCACGATCTGCTTGCCGCGGTGCCAGGCATAGCGCCAAAAGCTGGTCCAGCGGCTGTCGTTGAACAGATAGCCTGAGATACAGAAGAACACGGGCACGCGCAGGTTGAGAATCACTGCCTCGTCGAGCAGCGGGGTGCGCGGCGGGGTGTGATAGAGTATCACCAGAAAGATGCTGAACAGCCGCACATAGTCGAGCCAGGGTGTACGTTTTAATTCATAATTCATAATGCACAATTCATAATTCACTACTTGAGTAGTAGGGTAGTAGGGCCGATACGTGATGGCTGCACGCGTCTCCCGAACAACCATGTAACTATGTCCCTCTCCCCTGATAGGGGAGAGGTTAGGTGAGGGGTCATCCCCTTCGCAATTCATAATTTATAATTCATAATTCATAATGCAGGGACGCATGGTGTGTCTAAACCCCACCCCTCACCCCTCCCCTTTGGGAAAGGGGAGGGGAGCTGTTGTTAGCGCCAGCGCCCTGCCCCCTGATAGCGCCCTGACCCCTGATAGCGCGCCAGCGCCCTGACCCCTGATAGCGCGCCAGCGCCCTGACCCCTGACAGCAGCGCCCTGACCCCTGATAGCGCGCCAGCGCCCTGACAGCAGCGCCAGCGCCCTGACCCCTGACAGCAGCGCCCTGACCCCTCAGTCGCTGAGCATCTTCTCCATCGAGCCGCGAGGCAGACCCTTGAAGGTGCCGATGTTGGTCACCATCTCACTGGCCGTGAGCTGCTTCACCTGCAGGTCGCTGTAGTCGCTCACTATGGCCAGGAATTGCTTCTTCATGCCCGGCACGGCCTTCTCGATCTCCTGCTTCATCACATGGTTCATCTTGTCGGCCAGCCCCTTGTTGGAGGCCTTCATGTCGATGTCGTCATAGAACTGCGCCATGCCGGTGGCAATCTTCATGTGCAACCGGTGCCCGTCGTAGGTGTAGGTGCCTGGCGCAATCATGGCCAGCATCACCGTGCCGCGCTCAATCTCCTGATCCATAAACATGAGCATGGTGCATGTGCCGTCGTTGTCAAAACTGGTCATGATCGTCACTGTGGCACCCTTGAATGCCTCGGTCTCGGCCGCCCACTCGTGGCTGGTGAGCGACTGCGCCCCAGCGGTGAACACCGCCACCAGCACCAGCATCATTGCTAGAAATCTTTTCTTCATACGCGTGGAAAATATTTGGAAAAAATAGAATGCAGCCGCAAATTTAGATAATTTGTGCAAACCGAACGCAAAAATACTCGCTTTTTTGCTGGGTTGCCGCCAAATTTAGTTTTAGTTGTTAGTTGTTGCGTCTACCCGTTCGCCCGTTCGCTGTAGCAACCAATTATGAATTAGCAAAAGATTGCCCACTCTGACGTTCAACCCAAATCCCTCTCCCCTGATAGGGGAGAGGTTAGGTGAGGGGTCATCCCCACTATTCTCAATCCATAATGCAAGGGCACGCCTGGTGACTCAAACCCCACCCCCAACCCCCTCCCCTTTGGGGAAGGGGAGGGGAGCTTTGGGCACCTCCGCGTGTTGACGTTCAACCAATTATGAATTATAAATTATGAATTAAGAAATAGCGGGCAGGTCAGCAATCAGACGCAGGATGTCGAGTGCCTGGGTGACGGTGGTGACCTGCTCGATGCTGAACGACCGCTGCCCGCCCCGCTCGCGGATGTGGCATCGCCGCGGGTTGTTCTGCAGATATTGCAGCATGCGCCCGAAGGCCGGCGACTGGTAGTAGGCAACGTTCTGCTCGCCAACAAAATAGGTATACATCATGCCGCCCTTGAGCACAATCTTCTCGATGCCCAGTCGCTGGGCATAGCGGCGCAGAGGCACGATGCGAATCAGCTCCTGAGCCATGGCCGGGATAGGGCCAAAACGGTCGACCAGCCGAGACTCGAAGTCGCGCACCTGGATGTCGGTCTGCATGGCATCGAGCTCGCGATAGAGGGTGATGCGCTCATTCTCCTGCGGCACATAGGTGGCGGGGAACATCAGCTCGAGGTCGGTGTCGACCGTGCAGTCGCCCACAAACTCCTGGCTATCGGCACCGGCGGCTTGGGCTTCGTCGGCAAACTCCTCGGCAAACTCCTCGGTGCGCAGCTCGAGCACGGCCTCCTTCAGAACCTTCTGGTAGGTCTCATAACCCAGGTCGGCGATGAAGCCACTCTGCTCGGCGCCCAACAGATTGCCAGCGCCGCGGATGTCGAGGTCCTGCATGGCGATATGGATGCCCGAACCCAGGTCGCTGAAGCTCTCGATGGCCTGCAGACGACGGCGCGACACGGTGCTCAGCGGACGTCCGGCAGGCACCAGCAGGTAGCAGAATGCCTTGCGGCTGCTGCGGCCCACACGCCCACGCAGCTGATGCAGGTCGCTCAGGCCATAGCTCTGCGCGTTGTTGATGATGATGGTGTTGACATTGGGCATGTCGATGCCGCTCTCGATGATGGTGGTTGCCAGCAGCACGTCATAGTCGTGATTGGCAAAGTCGATGATGGTCTGCTCCATCTGCTCGGGAGGCATCTGGCCGTGGGCCACCACCACACGCGCGTCGGGCACCACGCGCCGCACCATGTCGCGCAGGTTATAGAGCTGCTCGATGCGGTTGTTGATAAAGAACACCTGTCCGCCACGCGAGAGCTCGAAGTTGATGGCCTCGGCCACCACATCGTCGTCGAGCGTGGCGAGCTGGGTGAGGATGGGATAGCGGTTGGCCGGCGGGGTGTTGATGGCACTCAGGTCGCGCGCCCCCATCAGCGAGAACTGCAACGTGCGGGGGATGGGGGTGGCGCTCATCGTCAGGGTGTCGACGTTGACCTTGAGCTGCTTGAGTTTCTCCTTGGTGGCAACGCCGAACTTCTGCTCCTCGTCGATGACCAGCAGGCCCAGGTCATGAAACTTGACGGCCTTGCCGATGAGCTTGTGGGTGCCGATGATGATGTCGATCTTGCCGGCGGCCAGGTCGGCCAGCAACAGCTTGATGTCCTTGGGCTTGCGCGCGCGGCTCAGATAGTCGACACGCACCGGGAAGTCCTTGAGCCGCTCGCTGAAGGTGTTGTAGTGCTGGAATGCCAGCACCGTGGTGGGCACCAGCACCGCCGTCTGCTTGCCGTCAACGGCCGCCTTGAACGCCGCACGGATGGCAACCTCGGTCTTGCCAAAGCCCACATCGCCACAGATGAGGCGGTCCATGGGCTTGGCGCTCTCCATGTCGGCCTTGACAGCCTGCGTGGCCTTGAGCTGGTCGGGGGTGTCCTCGTAGACAAACGATGCTTCAAGCTCCTGCTGCAGGTAGCCATCGGGCGAGAAGGCGTAGCCCTGCTCCTTGCGGCGCTGGGCATAGAGGCGGATCAGGTCGCGCGCAATGTCTTTCAGACGGCTCTTGGTGCGCGTCTTGAGCTTGTTCCACGTGCCGCTGCCCAGCTTGTGCAAGCGAGGCTCAGCACCCTCCTTGCCACGATACTTCGACAACTTGTGCAGCGAGTGGATCGACACAAAGATGGTGTCGCCGTTCAGATAGGTGAGTTTGACCATCTCCTGCATGTTGCCGCCAACGGCCGTGCGCACCAGCCCGGCAAACCGCCCGATGCCGTGGTCCTCATGCACGATATAGTCGCCCACCTCAATCTGGTTGAGCTCCTTGAGCGACAGCGCCAGCTTGCCCGACCGGGCACGGTCGCTCTTGAGGTTGTACTTGTGAAAGCGGTCAAAGATCTGATGGTCGGTGAACACACACAGCCGCAGGTCGTGATCAACAAAGCCCTCATGCAGTGTGCGCAGGCACGGCTCAAACTGGATGTCGTCGTGACGGTCGGCAAAGATGGCCCGCAACCGGGCTATCTGCTTCTCGTTGTCGCTCAAAATCAAGATCTTGTAGCCCTGGCTCAAAAAGTCCTTGAACGACTGGCTGATCAGGTCGAAATTCTTGTGATAGATGCCCTGCGGCGAGCAGTGCAGCGTCAGCCGGGCGTCGCTCTGCAGCGCACTCTCGCCATAGCTGAAGTCGACGCGACGCATCGAGTGCAGCATCGCCACAAAATGGTCGGCATCCACCACCTGGTCCAGTGCGTGCTGGTCGCCCTCCTGGGCAATGACTGCGCTGTCCGACATGCCCTCGGCAGCTATCTCCCGCACACGCCGCTCGAGCCAAACGGCATCGCGGCACAGAAGCATGGTCTCGGGCTGCACATAGTCGAGCAGCGAAGTGCCCTGGGCCGTGTGCCCCGCACTAGCCGAGATGATGCCGATGCTGGGCACGCGCCGCTCGCTGAGCTGGGTCTCGACATTGAACGTGCGGATCGAGTCAATCTCGTCGCCGAAAAAGTCGACGCGATAGGGCAGCTCGTTGCTGTAGCTGAACACGTCCAGAATCGAGCCACGCACCGAAAACTGACCCGGCTCGTAGACATAGTCGACCTGCACAAAACCCAACTGGCGCAGCCGCTGGGCTGTCTCGGTCAGGTCGACAGTGGCACCCACCGACAACTCGATGGTGATCTGCTCGATAGTCTGCCGCGAGGCCACGCGCTCGGCCAGTGCCTCGGGATAGGTCACCACCCAGCGCAGCTCGGGGCTGGCATACCACAGATTGAGCACCTCGGTGCGCAGAATGCCGCTGGGCGCGTCAACCTGGCCATACTTGATGTCTCGCTTATAGCCGCTGGGGAAGATCAGTGCCTGACTCTCGTCGCCCAGCTGCACCAGGTCGTTGTAGATATAGCCTGCCTCATCCAGGTCGTTAGCCACAATCAGATAGGGCTGGCGGCGCCGAGGCAGCCGTGAGAATAGCACCGCCGACGCCGAACCCGCCAGCCCGTCGATGACCATCGTGCCACGACGGCGGCCGTCCAGCAGCTGACGCAACGCCTGCGCACGCGCCTCGCCGCAAAACATGTCACAAAGTTGCTTGATTTCCACTTTCCCGAAAATTTCCTGCAAAATTAGTGCATCTCGGCAAAACAATCAAGCAAGTTTGTCGTTTTGCGTCCGATTGGCGCTGATTTAAGACAAAATTTGGCGCAGTATCGGCGAAAAGTTGTAACTTTGCGCAACAATCAGTAACAATGACGACCTTGAGCAAACAGATATGGATAATCATGCTGGTGGCACTGTGCGGGGCATGCGCCGGCCAGGCCGACCAGCGCCAGCGCCGCGATGTGCCGCCACGGCGCGACGGGGCGCTGATTGACGGCATCGACGTGTCGAGCCACCAGGGCGAAATCAACTGGGAGAAGGTCACCGCCAACGATGACATCCGGTTTGCCTATATCAAGGCCACCGAGGGAGCCACCTACCGCTCGCCACACTATGTCGACAACGTCGACCAGGCGCGCCACTACGGTCTGCTGGTGGGCAGCTACCACTATCTCTCGACCACATCGACCATCAGCCAGCAGTATGCCAACTTTGTGCAGGCCATGAGTGCCGTGCCACAAGACCTCATCCCCATGATTGATGTTGAGGACCGCGGCAACTGGTCGCGCAGCCAGCTCATCGACAGCCTGTCGCTGCTGGCCGACATGCTCGAGCGGCACTACCGGCACAAGCCCATGATCTACTCGACAATGGACTTCTACAACCAGAACCTGTCGCCACAGTTCAACAAATACCCGCTGTACATCGGCCGATATTCCAGTGCCAAGCCCAGCATCAGCTGGGAGGGCGACTACACCATCTGGCAGTTCAGCGAGGACGGCATCATGGCCGGCATCAACGTCTATGTCGACATGGCGCGCTTTCACCCCGACCACGACCTGCCCGAACTGCTGCTGTGACGCTCCGTCAGGCCAAGCAGGGCGATTTTTAGTTTTTTAGTTTTTAGTTGGTAACAGTTCAGCGATTGCGCTGCAGTCAGTTCCCCTTCTAAGTTGAGCAGCTCCCCCTCTAAGTTAGAGGGGGCCGGGGGGAGTGTGTCACGGGGTTAGGGGGAGTGTGTCACGGGGCCGGGGGGAGTGTGTCACGGGGCCGGGGGGAGTGTGTCACGGGGTTAGGGGGAGTGTGTCAGTCCACTTTGCGCTGTCATGGCGGTTGTCATACCACCCCGACCGCTCTTCCAGCATCAATGGGCTCTAGTTCTGCTGGATTTGCAATCCAGCAGGATTGAGTATAAGCATTTATAATGCGCTTATTTCGGATTGCAAATCCTTATACTCAAATGCGGTCGGATTACAAA
>Ga0256404_1005480_pt1 | contig 22378 bp, 21 predicted proteins | sample RumenRJG_01DNA_FD_185990 | JGI IMG/M metagenome (GOLD analysis project Ga0256404, IMG submission 185990) | Bovine rumen microbial communities from Lethbridge, Alberta, Canada - RJG_01 | ecosystem: Host-associated > Mammals > Digestive system > Stomach > Rumen | place: Canada: Alberta | collected...
GCCGTATTCAGGGTCTTGCCATCGCCGACCGCGCCGAAATCGGTGATCTTCACCGTGCTGGACTGCTGACCGACCGTGACCTTCACCGTATTCGAATCCGCTGACTCATCGCCGTTCTTGTCGAGCGCGCGGACCGTGAAGACATGCTTCGAGCCCGGCTGCAGGCCATGCACGCGATACATATGGCCGATGACCTTCTGAGCCTTCGGGGACTTCACATAGAAATCCTTCATCTCGCGACGTGCGAGCGAGGAGAAATCCTCATCCGTGCGCTGGATGAGCTTGCCATCCATATAGACATTGAATGCGATGACATTCTTCATATTATCCGGGCATTCCCAGACGAGCGTCGTGCCCTCAGCTGTCGTCGAGAGCGACGGTACCGCGAGTTTCGTCGGTGCTCCCGGCGCCGCGAATACCGATCCGCTGACCGCCAGGCAGATAGCTCCGGCCAGAGCCAGACTGCGTTTCATGCTCTTTATCTGCATTTCCTTTTGCCTCCTCAGAGAAGAAATAACCGTCTATTACCCAAAAGCAGGAGCGGACCTGCCGCTCCCGCCTGTGGATCTGCTTATTCGATTTATCAGAAGTAGTAATAAATCTGTGCACGATACTGATTTACTACTTCATTGCTGGAGTATTTCGATTTGCCTATCGTGTCATAGTGCATCCAACGCAGGTCAAGTTTTATATTCTTGAGCGGCACATACCGATAGTCAAGTATGAAGCCACGCTGACCTTCGCCGGTCTTATTCTTCAAATCATAGGAGGACTTGATGCCAGCATAGCGCTCCTGATGGATAAGATCCAGTTGAAGCTGACTCGAGTTCGGATTTGTTTCCTTGGCCACACCGTAGCGGAACGTAAGCGAATAGCCTTTATTCTGCTTACTATGATCAGAAAATCTAGTATAGTGAACATTGGACTGTGCATAGTGTCCGAATATTGCCCACTTGCTCGTAGGATTCCACTGGAACCCTACCTCACCGATATACGGGTTAGGATACGATACACCTTTATGGCCTATCCAGCCATCACCAACCTTGCTTATGGTTTCCGTATCACCTGTTTCCGTATTCAGCTGATACTGCTTCGATGTATTCCTATTGGCATCTCTATTTATCAGATGCCAGGCACCCATATTGAGCTGTAATTTTGGCGATGCCTGATATGCAGTCTGGAATTCCAACATCTCAACGCCAATGTACTGCGGATTCAAATCCGAATCAATGTTACTGCGGTTATTCTCTCTGCCAGTCTTATGGTCAACCTTTCCATAGGCAAAGCTGGATTTCCATTTATCTGCATAGGCTTTGGTTAAGGTAACGCCTGTGAAATACGCATTCATAACCATCGACTGCTTATAAATGGTCGAGTTCTTGGTCAGGCCTATGCGAGCCTGCGTCCCGAACAGCGGGCCTGTTGCAAACATCTTATTGGCCTCAGCATAACCAGTAGTGTTCTCGCCCGGCTTACGCGAATCCGAATCATAGTTTTTACCACCGATGAATTCCAGATTGCCTTTCCAGCCAGCCCCTATATCGAACTTGGTAAACAAATTCCATGTAAGCGTACGGTCATCAGGACCGCCATATTTACCTTTATTCAACTTACCGGCTCTACTCTTCGAGAAGCCATCATCAAAACGGAAACGCATTAATCCGGAAAAATCTATATTATTCGGCAGTCTCTTAATCTTTGGGCCCTTAGCAGCCTTTGTATCAGCCTGCTTCGCCTTGACGCCCGGCACCTTGACATGCAGGTCGGTCAGCTCGCTCTGGAATTCTTTCATGAGACGCTGGATGCGCTGTGTATCCTCAGCACCGGCGCTTCCGGACTTCGACATAGCTTTCGCCGTGAAGATGGCCATCTCATAGCGCGTCATCGGACGCGTAGCACTAAAGTCGCTATCGGTATAGCCATCGATGAGACCATCATGGATGAGGCTGGCCACATCCTGATAGTAACCGGTTTTCTGTGGAACCGTAGCGAACGGATTGTCACTTGCAAAGGCATAGTTGCCTACGTTCAGCGCTGCGAACGCGATTGCTCCTCCCAGGAGGATGTTCATTTTCTTCATGATAAATTCGACTCCTTATGATACCCTTTTCCCGAATCGTGATCACGATCCCCGGTGGCTGCGGTCTTTCACGTCCAGCCTCGTGGCCTGGTCATCACTCTTCAGGCTGCTGAGCCCTACCTCAGCATTCTCGCCGGCGCACTGCCTGCCGTCTCTCATCAGCAGGCAGCAGTATACCGGTTCACATACGACATCTCTCTATCCCTATGCACCTCCGTTTCTCCTCTACGTTTATTATTATATATTATTGCGACGATTCGAAACAGGTAACTATTTAAGGATTTATATAAAAATATTAATTTGTCGTTTTTGGTTGCCTAGTAAATTGTTCAATAAACCGAACAATTTGAATCAAGCCGCAACGAATGCGTAGGGAGACTCATAAATATATTCGTGAGACTGCTAAAGATAGTCAATTCCTCTCAGCGCGAGAAAACGGTATAATAATGATAGGAAATACTACGATTTGCACAGAAGGCAGATATGTAGTACTATCAAGAGGAAAGATGCTTTAGGAGGTATTATAATGAAGAAACTGGTTTCTATGCTGACGTCGGTCTGCCTGCTGCTCGTCGTCGCACTGGCCGTCAGTGCCCCGATGCCGGCGGAGGCGGCTAATGATGAGGTTCAATTCAAAGTGACATCGGTGGAGCTCGAGAAGGACAACGTCATACTGAAGGGCAAGTTCGTCAACGACAGCGACGTCTACCAGCGCGTGCTCGGCATGAAGCTGAAATATGTCATCCGCAACGAAGATGGCGAGCCGATACTCATGAACTCATATATCAACGATCATATGAAGGTCGATGTCGGTGCCGATCCGGTCCCCTATACAATCCGTGTTGAGGATCGCGATGCCACCTATACCATCCCGTCAGATATCTCAGGCTGGAAAATCGACTGCGACTTGACACTGGAATAAACGATGGGAGATGATTTCATGAATAAACGATATGCTTGGCAAAAGCACATAGCTGCCTGGCTCATCATTCCCTGCGTGTTGCTATCGGCCTTTTTCCTGTTGCCGCGCACGACCGAAGCCGCAGCCATGGTCACGTATGAGGTGAAAAACGTCGAGCTGAATGATCAGGATATCATATTTCACGGTGTATTCCATAACAACACGAACTTCTATCAGCGCGTAGCCGCCTGCACGCTCAAATACATGTTGAACGACAACGACGGCTATCCGCTCATCACCGGCATCGCGAATGTCGATAATCTCTCCGTCACCGTAGGAAGCGATCCCGTCCCCTACGATTTCACGATCACGGACGACACAGCTCGCTACCATACGACCACCGACATATACGGCTGGAAGGTAGAGCCCGAGATCACATTGCAGAATACGAACTGAGCCTGATGGATTAAGCAAAAGATCCTGCTACCCTTATTCGCGGTAAGCAGGATTTTTTATTATCTGCACTTAGCGATGAATAATTTTTTCTCTACCTATAGCCAAGCTGTTTTTTTCATGCTATAATGCTATTGAGTTTTAAATCGGCAAACGTTCGTTACTGCCATGAAACTAATAAGTGTATGGTTTCGTACGAAACCAGGGGAGGAAATAAATTATGCCAAGAAAAGCAAACTATGCAGAGAAAATCAATACGCTGAATGCGAAAATCGAAAAGAAGCAGAACGAGCTCAAAAAGCTCAAAGATCAGCTGAACGAGTATAAAGAGGCTCAGGAGAAAGAGAACAGCAAAGAGCTGCTGACGATGATGGCCGAGAACGGCATCTCGGCTGACCAGGCTGTAAACGCTCTGAAGAACGCCTTCAACGTACAGGGCTGAGATCCAACTCAGATAATATGATAGCGGAAAGCCTCCTTTTTTATAAAAGGAGGTTTTTTTATCCGCCCCTAAAGCCTCGGGTTCGTTCGACTAGATTCAGAGGGAATCAACGCTTTCTGAATAAGTATCGCTTGATCAGGATGAATTGTCCTGTCTGATCCAAAGACCTATCACCAAAGCCGGCAGAATACCAATGGCCATTCATCGACATTCGCTGTAGAATTTTTGTCCTGCTCTCTCCTCCGCGAAAAAAGGAATCGGGAATACGGCGGCGAATTACTTTGATATAGAAGATTTTACAGAGGGGGATTTCTTATGTCAGTTTCTTTACTAGACGCTTTCGTCGCTATAGCGCCGATACTGCCGGATCTATCCACCCAGCATGTCGGCATCGTGGTCGCTGACCGCGAGAAATGGGTAGCCGTCAACCCCATGCCGGAGCTGAAGGATTCTATCCATGTCGGCACTCCGATCGAGCCCGGCACTGCGGTGACGAAAGCCATGGCCCAGCGCGAAAAAGTCATCATCACCGTCGATGCCGCCGTGTACGGCATCCCCTACATCGCAGTCAGCATGCCGCTCATCGAAAACGGCGAAGTCGTCGGCGCCGTAGCTGTCCAACGCTCGCTGAAGCAGCATGATATGATGCAGGCAGCCTCCACGACGCTGGCTGAAGCCACAGACAAACTCTCGGCCTCGCTCTCAGAGATATCCGAGAAAGCGACCGCCCTCGCAAGCAGCAGTGAAAGCTTGAAAAATCTGGCTGATACGGCCGAAAGCCAGGTAAACGAGACCGATGCCGTCATCGACTTCATCAAGAGCGTCGCCTCGCAGACGAACATGCTCGGCCTGAACGCCGCAATCGAAGCCGCCCGCGTTGGCGAGCAGGGCCGTGGCTTCGCCGTCGTCGCCGAGGAAGTCCGCAAGCTGGCCGTCTCAAGCTCCGAATCAGCCGAGCGCATCACGGATACCCTGACGAAGATCCGCGACTCGATCAAGTGCATAAACAATGAGATCAAGCAGCTGACCGAGGTAAACGCCACCCAGGCCGCCCTGATACAGGAAATAAACAACGAAGGCAAAGAATTGTCCCGCACCTCCGAAGACGTGCGCCAGCTGGCAGAGAAGGTGTGAATATACAAGCTGCCCCCTTTGGGGGAAGTGCCGAGCGCAGCGAGGCGATAGGGGTGGCGAGGCTCTACGCGGCGGTGCGGTAACACATAGATTGTTCGGCTGCTTAGGCTTTTTCGATTCGTGGGCCGTTTATGCTTTAGCACTCGAGTGTGATTACCAACTCGCCACCCCCACCACCGCTAGCGCGGTCCTCCTCCCCCAAAGGGGGATGCTTCACTCGTCGTAACACATCATCCACCGCTGCGCCGTGAGCCACCTGTCCGGGGTTGCCACCGGCAACCCGCGCTTCGCGCCCCCTGAGGGGAAGGCTTTCAGAAAACGGCTGCGCCCTGCAAACTACGCATCCTGCTTTCAGAGGGGCGGCGTCATTGACGCCGTCTTTTTCGCGTGCTAAAATAAGGTTTGATTTATTTCATATATATTGATAGGAGCGATTCGCATGGCAAATGAGAACGAAACCGCCCAGGAAACTGAGCGCAAGAAAATCATCCTCTCCGGCATTCAGCCCACGGGTACATTCACCCTCGGCAACTACCTCGGGGCCGTGCGAAACTGGCGTCAGATACAGGACGAGTATCAGTGCTACTATTTCATCGCTGATCTGCACAGCATGACCATCCATATCGACCCGGCCAAACGCCGTCAGCAGACGCGCGAGGCTTTTGCCCTGCTGCTGGCCTGCGGCATCGACACCGAGAAGAGTCTCGTATTCGTCCAGAGTCATGTCCATGCTCATGCCGAAATGGGCTGGATCATGGACTGCTGCTCGCAGTTCGGCGAGCTCTCGCGCATGACGCAGTTCAAGGATAAGTCAGCCAAGCACCCGGACAATATCAATGCGGGCCTGTTCACCTATCCTTCGCTCATGGCCGGCGATATCCTGCTCTACCAGGCCGACTACGTGCCGGTCGGTGCCGACCAGACGCAGCACCTCGAGTTCACGCGCGATATCGCAACGCGCTTCAACCACACCTATGGCGAGACGTTCCGCCTGCCTGAGGGCTATTTCCCGAAGGCCGGTGCCCGCGTCATGAGTCTCCAGGACCCGACGAGCAAAATGAGCAAATCGGACACGAATCCGAAAGCTACCATATATATACTCGACGATGAGAAGACCATCCTGCGGAAATTCAAGAGTGCCGTCACCGATAGTGAGGCCGAAGTCGTCTATCGTGAGGGCAAGGACGGCGTGAACAACCTCATGACCATCTACTCCGCCATCACTGGCGAGAGCCTCGATGACATCGCCCGCGATTTCGCCGGCAAAGGCTATGGCGACTTCAAAGAAGCCGTCGGCCACGCGGTCGCAGATGAGCTCCAGCCGATCCGCGACCACTACGCTGAGCTCATGAACGACCGTCAGTACCTGGAGGCCCAGATGCGCGATGGTGCCGAGCGCGCCAGCCGCATCGCCAACAAGACACTGAACAAAGCCAAGAAAAAAGTCGGCCTGCTGCTGCCGCAGTAAGAGACAACTGATATAACATATACGAAAGGGACTGCTATCTAGCAGTCCCCTTTTTGTGTGTTGAAAGATAGCCTTCCTCTCTGAGGGCGCGAAGCGCGGGTTGCCGGTGGCAACCCCGGACAGGTGGCTCGCAGCGCAGCGGTGGATGATGTGTTACGACGAGTGAAGCATCCCCCTTTGGGGGAGGAGGACCGCGCTAGCGGTGGTGGGGGTGGCGAGCTACTAAATAGACTCGAGAATCAAAGCTCAAACGGCCCACGAATCAGATAACCACAGCAGCCGAACAATCAATAAGTGACTGTTATGCTGCTTATCGCCTCGCCACCCCTATCGCCTCGCTACGCTCGGCACTTCCCCCAGTGGGGGCAGCTTGTATTGCGCAGCTTTCCTTCTAAAAACGCTTTATTGCCCCTCGCCCCTCAATTTCACATCAAATATCTGAGATATACGTATATCGTCGACAGGACGATGGTCAGCAGCATGATCGGGAAGCCGACGCGGAGGAAGCGGAGGAAGGTTATCTTCACGCCGCGCTCAGCCGCTAGGCCGGCGACGATGAGGTTCGCCGAGGCTCCCACCAGCGTGCCATTACCACCGAGGCAGGCACCGAGGGCCAGGCTCCACCATACCGGCTCGAGATTCGTGACGCCCATCTGCCCCATCGACTGCACGAGCGGTATCATCGTGGCGACGAACGGGATATTGTCGAGCACCGAGGACACGATGGCAGAGAGCCAGAGGATCATGATCGATGTCGTCGCGACATCGCCGCCCGTGAGGCTCACAGCCTCGACGGCCAGATCATGGATGACACCAGTCTCGACGAGGCCGCCGACCGCGATGAACAGGCCGATGAAGAAGAATATCGTCGCCCACTCGACGGATTTCATCGTCGTCTCGACCAGATGATGACTGCCGCCCGCGAGCAGGAGCAGCAGAAAGCCGCCGCCCAGGGCGATCAGCGAAGACTCGAGATGCAGCATGCTATGCGTGAAGAAGCCCAGGATCGTCAGGCCGAGCACGAACAGCGACTTGGCAAGCAGACGACGGTCTTTCAGCGATTTCGTCGCATCGAGCGCCATGATGTCCTGCTGCAGCTCCGGCTTCGTGTGGAGCTGCTTGCGGTAGAGCACCTCGACGATGCCGAGCACGACGACGAGACAGATGAAGGCAATCGGCGCGAGGTTCGTGATGAAGGACATGAAATCGAGCTCCGGCACGGCGCTGCCGATCATGATGTTCGGCGGGTCACCGATGAGCGTCGCCGTACCACCGATATTCGAGGCGATGATCTGCGTCAGCAGAAACGGCGCCGGAGATATGTGCAGCTTGTTCGTGATGGAGAACGTGACCGGCACCATGAGCAGCACGGTCGTCACATTATCGAGGAATCCTGAGAATACGGCCGTGATGATGGCCAGGTAGATCAGGATGCGCCGCGGCTCCGCCTTTGCCGCCTGAGCGGCGCGGATCGCCACATAGTCGAACAGTCCCGTATGGCTCGTGACGCCGACGAGCACCATCATGCCGACGAGCAGCCCGAGCGTATTGAAATCCACATGGTGCAGGGCGGTATCCATGCTCATGACGCCCATGTAGAGCATGATGAGCGCACCGAGCACGGCCGCGACCGTGCGGTGGATCTTCTCTGAGACGATGACCACATACATCAGTATGAATACAATTCCAGCTAAAACTTCCATTTTAGGCCTCCTTTTTCCTTACATACAAAAATATAGACGGAGCCCATGGTGACCAGACTCCGCCTTCGTTTTGCTTATTGATTTTCTATAGCATAGCATAGAGATTTTGCTTTTGTCAACCCGCGATACCGGGCGTCGTCATCTGGCGCGGAGCCAGGATGCGCTCCATATCGCTGCGAGAGACGAGGTTCTTCTCGAGGATGACCTCGCGTACCGGCTTGCCGGTATTGTAGGCCTCTTTCGCTATCATGGCCGCATTCTCATAACCGATATGGGGCAGCATGGCCGTCACGACGCCAACGCTCTTATCCAGCCACTCCTGGCACTGCTCCCGATTCGGCTCCAGCCCTGTGAGCAGCTTGTCGACGAACGTGTCGAGCGCATTCGTCATGTATTTGAACGAATTGAACAGGTTGAAGCTGATGACCGGCTCCATGACATTCAGCTCGAACTGGCCGTTCTCGACGCCGAGACTGACCGCCATGTCGTTCGCTATGACCTGATAGCAGGCCTGATCGAGCACCTCGGCAATGACCGGATTGACCTTACCCGGCATGATGGACGAGCCCGGCTGGCGCTTCGGCAGCTTCAGCTCATTGAGGCCGCAACGCGGACCGGAGGCCATGAGACGGAAATCATTCGCCATCTTGATGAGGACGAGCGCCGTCGTCTTCAGCGCCGCCGTCAGCTTCTTCGCCTTGTAGCTGAGGCAGACCTTGATCGCCGTCGGGAAGCTGTCATTCGTCGACTGCGCCATGTTCGCATGGTTGTTCGGGGAAATGATATCGTAGCGGCCCTTCGGCTGTCCAGCCAGCTCGAGCGCCCGGTTGCAGAGGACCTCGAAGCCCGAAACCACAGCAATGCCTGTGGTTTCGGGCTTTTCAGTTGATATGTACATGTCGTATATCATATATACTATTGCATTATACTACACAATTCCGCATTTTTTCGTCATTTGCCGGCGAATATGGACGAGAGGCGCGGGTAGCTCAGCAGCTCCTCCGTACCGGGGTCATGGCGCAGGGCACCGCGCTCGGTATGGGCATCGAGGCGATAGACGTCGATGTCGCAGCGCCCGGCCATCATGGCTGCCGCCGTCGCTGACTGCAGGCTGCCGCCCGTGATATCAATGGCCATGCTGCCGACCGAACTCCATATATCGGCCTGCCTCTGGATGCAGCGGCAGACCGAGGCGTACCCGCCGTCGCTGAACTCCGTGCAAACGATGCGGTCGGGCTCGAGGGCCAGATTATCGAGCAGGACCGAGTACTGGCGCGCATAGTGCTTCTGATAGAGGATATGGATATTCTGCGGCGCCAGCAGCCGCACGATGAAGGCGGATTTGGCCCAGTCGTCGCCGAGCAGGATGAACATGCCGTAGTAGTCGGCGGCCCGCGCCTGCTCCTCATAGCGCAGGCAGAAGCTCTTCTGCGCGAGCGGGATGAGCTCGCTATCGTAGTAGTTATCCGCCCATACCATCTGCTCCGCCGTGTCCTGCGGCATCCCATGCCAGATACCGACCTTGTCGATCAGGCTTATCATATCATTCTCCACCTTTCTCCATGAGCGCCTACCCGGTATCGGCCGCCCTCAGCGTCGTCCCTCGACACATATCCAGTGTGTGCCCGGCTGCGTATGGATGGCGATCTCGCGGAATCCCGCAGCCTGGAACAGCCGCTGGAATTCCTCCGGCGTCGGATTCTGCAGCTCATAACGCTCGATATTCGCCCGCTCCTCTGCAGAGAGGTCCGGGGTGTCGTATATGTCCGCCACGAGCAGGAACTGGCCGCCCGTGCGCAGCACCCGGCGGACCTCGCACAGGTTTGCCTCCGGATCCGGCCAGAAATAAAAGCTTTCCACCGTCACGATACGGTCGAAGCTCTCATCGCCGAACGGCATCTGCTCGACCGATCCCTGCAGCACATCGAGCCGATCGGTCTCTATGAGCACCGGATTGTAGCGGCGTGTCGCCTCGACCGATACCTCGGAGTAGTCGAGGCCGGTCAGATGCCCCTCGGGCACGCGTCCTGCCAGGCGCGCGAGCGTCGCCCCGCCGCCACAGCCGATATCGAGCACATCATCATCCGGCTGTAGCTGGAAAAATCCCAGTGCCCACTCCGTCACGGCCGCATGGCTCTCATTCATGCGCGCCAGCATCTGCGCTCCGGCCTCCCCCTCGGGATGACGCGGATTGCCCTCGGCTGTCACTATATCTTGCTTTTCCTTAACTGTCACGATTCACACCTCTTCTATTTGACTCATTGTCTCTATTCTAACAGTTTATGCCCCGACTGGCAAACCATATACGCGACAACGTATCGAAACTGGAAATAACGAAATCAGGCTGCCCGGGGTAAGGCAGCCTGATCAGATGAGGGAATATTTTTTGAAACAAGAATGGGGATAGGAAACAAAGGGGAATCAGTAATCGACATCCTCGATCGGTACGATCTCACCGCGCTCCGACATGAGCTTGTACCAGTAGGCACTCTTCTTCGGGTAGCGCTTCTGCGTCTGATAGTCGACGTAGAACAGTCCGTAGCGCTTGTTGTAGCCGTTCGACCACGACAGCACATCCATGAGGCTCCAAATGTAGTAGCCGCGGACATCGACGCCCTCGGCGATGGCCTGCAATATGGCCTCGAGATGGCGCGTGACATAATCGATACGAGGCGTATCGTCAATCTTGCCATCGACGAAATCGTCCTTGTAGCCCATGCCGTTTTCGGATATATAGATCTTGTGGTAGTTCGGATAGTCATGCGCAATGCGCACGAGCTGGTCATGCATGCCCTGCGGGTAGATCGGCCAATCCCAGTCGGTCGTCGGCACATCAGGATTCGTGACGCGGGCGCCGATGCCCTTGAGGCCGAACACACTCGTGCCCTTCTCGCCGGTGCTGTTGTTGTAGATGCGGCTCTCGCCCTCGTATGCCTGCAGGAAATGGCTCGAGTAGTAGTTCATGCCGAGGAAATCGATCTGGGCCGCAGCTTTGGCGAAATCATCGAAATCGCCCGGCTCCGTCACGAGCTGGCCACCGTTTTTCTCGAGGATCTCGTTGATGAGCGCCATGGTCTCATCCGAGTAGTGGCCGAGGAAGCAGGCGTCGAGCATGAAGCGGTTCGAGATGGCATCGTCGAGATCGCGGGCATGCTTGTCCTCAGGCTTATCTGAGATGGGGACCTTGCCCTCGAGCGTATGAACGATACCGATCTCGCCCGGCAGGTTCATGGATTTGTAGAGGTTCAGCGCACGGGCATGAGCGACCATGAGGTTATGCTCGATCTGGATGGCCTTCACGATCTGGAACTGCTCATTCGGCGGGAAGTTGCCCGCGATGTAGCCATTCTGCGCGATTGACCAGGGCTCGTTGAATGTCGCCCATTTCTTCACGCGGTCACCGAAAGCCTCGAAGCATATCTTCGCAAAGTCGAGGAAGTAATCGATGAGCTTGCGGTTCAGCCAGTGCCCATCATGGAAGAAAGGCAGCGGCGTATCGAAATGATGCAGCGTCACAAACGGCTCGACGCCGCGTGCGATGCACTCATTGATGAGATCGTTATAGTAGTCGATGCCGGCCTGATTGATGCGGCCCTTGCCCTCCGGCAGGATGCGCGTCCACGATATGGAGATGCGTATGCCATTGATGCCGAACTGCTGGCATAGCTCGAGATCGTCCTTGTACTTATGATAGAAATCGCTGGCCGGATCAGCCGTAAAACGGCTGCCCGGACGATTCATATAGTCATCCCAGACGCAGGGACCACGGCCGTCCTCGCGCGTAGCGCCCTCGACCTGATAAGCCGCCGTGGCGCCGCCGAATATGAAGCCTTTAGGGAATTTCTTGTCCATCGTAATATCCTCAGTTCTTCTGGAAAATCTTGATGAGCCGCTTGTCTATATCCGACAGCAGCATGGCGGTCATGAGATGATCCTGCGCATGTACCGTCAGAAAGCCGATCTCGATATCCTCGCCGGCCGCCTCTTTCGTGATCAGCTCGGTCTGCTGGTTGTGAGCTCCGAGTATGAGATCATCGCCCTCTTTGATCAGGGCCTTAGCCTTATCGAAATCCTTGTCGCCGATCGCATCCATGGCGTCCAGATACTTCGTACGGGCATCGCCCGAGTAAGCCACTATTTCCATGGCTACCATAGCCATATCATCTTTCGTCATTGTCATTCATTCCTTTCTGGCGGGCTGTCCCGCACTGCACTGTAATAGCTGACAGAGATATCATAGCACAAAATCATGCCCCATGCTCAGCTATGGCAGCGCACAGCCTGGTCGAAACTCCCGGATCAGTCGTGATAGAAGCCCTCGTCCCATTTCTTCAGATACTCGTCGAAGATATGATCGTTCGTGATGCAGTCATTGTCCGGAATCATGTTGTCGATCTTCTTGATCAGGGCATCGCGCTCCGGCGTCGGCTTGTACTCAGCCTTCAGGAAAGCATCGAGGATATACTCGATCGTACCGATGCCGACGACGCGGCCGCCGCAGCCTATGACATTGGCATTCAGATGCTCCTTGGCGGCTACCGCGGTCTGGACATCCGTCACGCAGGCAGCGCGGACGCCCTTTACTTTCTGGGCGCCGTTGTTGATGCCGATGCCGGTGCCGCAGATGCAGACGCCGAGATCGACCTGGCCCGTGGCGACGAGCACGCCGACCTTGCGGCCGTAGATCGGATAATGCGTGCGGATGAAGTCGTAGGTGCCGACATCGATGACCTCATGGCCCTGCTTCTTCAGGAACTCGGCAGCCTTTATCTTTATATCAGTGACGATATGGTCACAGCCAATTGCGATTTTCATTTCTATAATCCTCCCTGTATCAAAGCTCGCGGTTCAGCATGTCGATGCGGATCTGATGACGACCGCCATCGTACTCGGTCTTGACGAAGTTCTCCGCCAGCTGGCAGGAAAGCACATCGGCCGTGATATTGGCGCCCAGCGCGATAATCTGGGTGGAATTGTGATGGCGCGTCATGCTGCTCGTATAATCCTCATAGGTCGGAGCGCAGACGATGCCGTGATTCTTCGAGGCAATCATGAACGGAGCCACGCCGTAGTCATCGACGACGATGCCGCGCGTGATGCCTTCTTCTTTTATAGCCTTTACTACGTTCATCGTGGCGGTGAATATATCATCGTCCGAGAAATCTACCATCTCATAGCCCTTGTCGGCGAGATATTTCTTTACGACGTCCTTCAGACGGGCGCCATCCTGGTTGGCTGCGATTGCAACTTTCATTTTGGCAAATCTCCTTTTCTCTTGCTACGTATAATCGCCAAAAACGCGATTGATTGACATTTCCTGACGGGCTGTCGGCAGAAAAACGGCAGACCGGATAAATCCGGTTGCCTGCAGCCTGACGGCCCGGCTTTCTTTGCTTTATGTTTATATTATAGGTTAGAAAACGCGGCTCTTGTTTTCATGATTTGAAAACTTTTTCGTCCGGGACTTTTATGCTATACTAGTACTGTCCGAGACGCTCCAGGGTATGGGGGAAAAGCCGGGAGAATGCGCTCCGGATACTAAGGGTTTCCTATAGAGAGAGGGGTATGTCATGCTTATAAAGATCGATCATGATTTCCATGAGCATCTGACTGATACAGAGAAAAAAGTCATTAACTTCATCAATATGAATGTGGACAAGATATCCGCTATGTCTATATCCGATGTGGCGGACGCGACATTCTCCTCACCCGCTACCGTTTCGCGCACGATAAAGAAATGCGGCATCTCCGGATTCGCCGAACTCCGCTATCTGCTCACGCAGGAAACAAAAACCGAGCAGCATGATGCCGATGTAAACGAGATATTCAACAAATCGCTGCTCGAGGTATCAAACACGATCGACCATCTATCCATCGATACGATCCTATCCGTCGTAAAGGAGCTCCGCCAGGCGAGCCGCATCTACCTGCTCTCACGCGGACTCACGGAACATGTGGCACAGGAATTCGCACTGAAACTGCAGATCCTCGGGTTCAACGTTTTCGCGAATTCCGATCCGGCCATCATGCAGACCATCACGGCGAATGTGCGCCCGCGCGAGCTCGTCATGATATTCACGCTGTCAGGGCGCACGGCCGAGCTCGTGAAGGCCGCAGAAAACGCTGCCTCGCTCGGTGCACGCATCATCTGCGTGACCTGCGGCGCCCCCGACACGCCGCTCGCCCGCCTCGCCCAGGTCACCGTCTACGGCTATAAGCACCAGCACGTCTCGATAACATCCGTCGATGCCACGTCGCGTCTGCCGCTCTACGTCATATCGCGCATCATCATCGACTACATCACGCAGCAGATGAATCACGAAAAAGAAAGAGCCGCCCAGAAAAAGGCAGCCTATCGCAAGGAACATTATTTCTAAATTTGACACGAAGGAGGCTGTGAAAAATGCTCTCGCATTTTTCACAGCCTCCTCTTCGCATAGGCAATTATTTTCAGAGCTTCTCGACCTTGATCTGCGGTACGAGAGCATCTACCGTCTCCTGGCGCACGAAGCCGCTCTCGGCCTCCATGGCGTTCGCCGTGCCACAGGCTGCGGCGAGACGCAGGGCGTCCTCCGCTCCGAGCCCACGCTCGAGTGCTACGGCCATACCACCGACATAGGAATCACCTGAGCCGACCGGATTGACACACTCGATATGCGGCACCGTCACGCGATAGATACCGCCCGCCTCCGGTGTGAATGCCTCCGACGCGATGCCGACGAGGCTGCCAGCCGCGCCGAGCGATACGGCCGCGACCTTGATGCCCTGCGCGAGGAAGCCTTTGATCTCGCGCACGATATCCGCCTCATCCTTCATCTCGCGCCCCGTCAGGGCCTTGATCTCATCCTGATTCGGCTTGATGAAGAATGGCTGGGCCGCGATGCCCTGAGCCAGCAGCTCGCCGCTCGTATCGAGCAGAAACTTCTTGCCCGGCTCCTGAGCGGTCTTTATGAGCTTGGCATAGATATCCTTGGCGATTCCGCGCGGCGCGCTGCCCGAGGCCACGATGACATCGGCTTTCGCCATGAGCTGTATGAACTTCACCTTGAAGGCATGCAGCTCCTCCGAGCTGATTTCCGGTCCGGGCTCGAGGATCTCTGTCTGCTGGCCAGCGTCATCGATGATTGCGAGACAGGAGCGCGTCTCGCCGGCAACGGTGACGAAATCGCCCTTGATGCCATAGTTCGCCGTCTCCTCCGCGATGAATTCACCGGATTTGCCGCCGAGGAAGCCGCTGACTACGACGTTCTCGCCCAAGATGGTGGCGACGTTCGCCACATGCAGGCCCTTGCCGCCCGGCGTGTTCTGCACCGACCGCGCCCGCATGACCTCGCCCGGCATGAGTTTGCCCAGCTCATAGCGCTTGTCGACTGAGGCGTTCAAGTTTATCACGAGTATCATTTATAATTAGCCTTTCCTATATCTAAGCCTCTCAGTATCTGTTGGCACTGCCGCAGACGCCGATCTTGTGCTTGATTACTTCCTTCATGGCCTCTTTGCCCGGCGTCATGTACTTGCGCGGATCGTTCGCATCCGGATGCTCTTTGAAGTACGCCTTTACCGCATTCGAGAACGGAATCTTGAGGTCGGTCGCTACGTTGACCTTGCAGATGCCGAGCGAGATGGCTTTCTCGACGAGCTCATCCGGCACATCGGAGGCGCCGTGCAGCACGAGCGGGATATCCACGCGGCTGCGTATCTCCTGCAGGCGCGGGAAATCGAGCTTCGGCGTGCCCTTATACAGGCCATGGGCCGTACCAATGGCGACAGCCAGGCTGTCGATGCCCGTGTCGGCTACATAGCGCACTGCATCATCCGGGTCGGTATAGGCACTGTCATCGCAGACGATATTGTCCTCGCGACCGACGAGCTTGCCGAGCTCAGCCTCGACCGTCGCACCGCACGTATGTGCGAAGGCCACGACCTCTTTGACCTTTGCTACGTTCTCATCATACGGCAGGCGCGAAGCATCGATCATGACGGAACGGCAGCCAGCAGCGATCGTCGTCTCGATCTGATTCACATCCTCATGATGGTCGAGATGGAACGACATCGGGATATCGTATTTCTCCATGGCCGCACCAGTCAGCGCCACGAGATAATCCTTGTCCGCATACGTCACCGTCGACGGCGTTGCCGCGATGATGACCGGCGAACGCATCTCATAGCAGGTCTCGACGACCGTCTGGAATGTCTCGAGGTTGTGGATATTGAAGGCCGGCACAGCATAATGTTTTTCCTGTGCATCGAGCAGCATGGCTTTCGTGTTATGAAGTTTCATTTCTTTTCTCCCTTTCTTCATCCTGTATGGATTGCTGATGGATAAATATCAAAGGAGCTACGCTCCTCATAAGCATGTTCAGATCGTGGCCTGCACCGGAGCCAGCGTCAGCAACAGGCGCTGCTCCGCCACTCCGCCGAGCCACTGGGCACTTTTCTTTGCCCGGCGCTCCATCGTGTCATAGTCGACATGGATGAGACCGTAGCGCTTCTCGTAGCCGCTGGACCAGGACAAGGTATCGACGAGCGACCACACCAGGAAGCCGCGGACATCGCAGCCATACTCGCGCGCATCGAGTGCCACCGTCAGATGCTGCCGCAGATAGTCGATGCGGTTATCATCATCGATCGTCCCCTGAGCATCGGGCTCCTCATGCCGGCCGAGGCCGCATTCCATGACATACAGCGGCCGCGATGGATACTCCTCATGGAGACGGCAGATCATCTCGTAAAGGCCGTGCGGGTATATGGACCAGTCCCAATCGGTCGCCGGCAGCTCGCGATGGCTGACCCGGCGGCTGCAGCCCGGCAGGGCCAGGTGATGCCGTCGCTCCTCCTCGCGCTCCTCGGTGAACGGCGTCCAGGGCTCGACGAAATGCGTCGTGAAATAGCTGAGTCCCAGAAAATCAACCTTGTCCGCCGCCTGGCTGATGATATCAGCCTCGCCCGTCAGCACCGGCATGAGCCCGGACTCGCCGCTGCCCTCGAGTATGGCCTGCAGGCAGGTCAGGGTATGGGGCGAATAGCCGCCGTCCAGCACCGCATCGAAAACCATGCGGTTGCTCAGCGCATCATCGAGCTCAGCTGCCCGCTCCGCCTCCGCGGAATCCCCGACCGGATAAATCGGCTCCGCACCATGCGTGAGACCGATCTCACCCGTCAGCCCGAGCTCATGGAACATCAGCACCACCCGCGCATGGGCAATCAGCATATTGTGCAGCGCCTGCACGGCATGGCCCACGGCCCGCTGCTCTCCCGGAGGATAGCAGCCCGTGATATAGCCCTGCTCTGCCAGGGCGGCCGGACTGGCCATCGTCACCCAGTGCCCGGCCAGCGTCCCCAGCCGCTCGAACACCAGGCGTGCATAGGCCGTAAAGGCAGCTACTGCCTCCTCTCCTGCCAGCCAGCCGCCCCGCGCTGCCAGCCAGGACGGCATGTCCATGTGGCAGAGCGTCACATACGGCTCTATGCCGCGTGCCCGGCAGTACTCCAGCACTTCACGATAATGGGCCACGCCCGCCTCGTCCGCCGTGCCGTCAGCTTTCATGAGACGCGACCACGACAGCGAGATGCCCAGGCATTTGATATGGTTCTGCCGGGCCAGCTCGATATCCTCACGATAGTGCTCATAGCCGCCGCTGGCCCTGCGGGCATCAAAGCCGCGTCCCGGCTGAGACAGCCAGTCATCCCATACGCACGGCTCATGCGGCGCTCCTGCAGCCGCCCCTTCGTACTGATAGGCCGAAAGGCTCGCTCCCAGCACGAAATCTGATGGTATCTTCCTTATCATGGTGGCTGACTACCCTCCTCGCATTTCCTAAATCTGTATTCATTATAAAATCTGCCCACCGCTCATTGTTTTCAACCTCTGAAAATCTTTTCACAGCTCTTTCAAAGACAGCCTGCCAACGCTGAAAAGGCCGACACCTGTACGATGTCGGCCTTTTCAACGCCTATATGGTCTTGCCCCAGCCAGGCGGATCATGCTCCGCTATCAGCTGGCAGAATCTATATTCTCTTTATCGATGATCCGCGGCACACACAGATAGCTTGGTACCGTGATCTGTCCATTGTTATACGTCGTAGTATCATTGATCTCCGGTGCCGATCCGTCGACGACCGCCTTGATCATGCGGATGCACTTCTGATTCAGCACCTCGCTGGACTTCTTGATGGAAAACGCCATGCGCCCGCTGCGGATATATTCCAGAGCCTTCTTGTCGGCATCCTGCCCCGTGATGAACGGCCATCTGCCCTGATATGCCTGCAGGCCATCAATCACGCCATAAGCGATTCCATCCGATGCAGCGATGACGATATCGAGATTATTGCCGCCGCTGTAGTATTTCGTGACCAGCTCCTCCATACGCGCCTGCGCATTCTTGCCGCTCCAGTCCTTGATCGCGTTCTGCTGGTAGTCCAGCTGGCCGGACGGCACCTTCAGCTGCCCATTATCGAAATAGGGCTTCAGCACATCGTAGGCGCCCTGGTACATGAGTCTGGCATTGCTGTCGGTGTCGCTCCCCGAGAAGAATTCGACATTGAACGGCCCGGCTCCGCCGGCCAGCTGGAACTTCTGCTCGATGTATTTGCCCATGGCTTCGCCAACGCCATAATTATCAAAGGTAACGTAATAGGCTATGGCATCCGTATCCTGGGTCAGGCCATCGTAGTCGATGACCGGTATGCCTTCCTGTTTCGCCTTGTCCAGGCCCGCACGCAGATTCTTTATATCGCCGCCTGCCAGCACGATGCAGTCCGGCTCCTCTGCCACTGCCTGATCGATCGCTGCTTTCTGCTCCTCGTCCGTAGAAAATATGATCAGATTCACGGCCGCCCCGTCGCTCTCCAGCTGCTCCTTCATGCTTTGAGCACCCTGCAGCCAGCGGTCCGGCTCATGAGAAAATATCAGATCCACCTGCTTCTGACTGGTCTTTCCGCAGCCGGCAAGCAACAGGCAAAGGCAGGAAATCATCAGCAGTGCCAGCAGACCGGCACGCTGCTTATAATCATTGATATTCATTGCTGCACCTCCTTACCTCAGATCCTGAATTTAGCGGCTTCATCCTGCAATGTCGCAGACAGCTCAGACAGTTTCCTGCTGGCCTGTGCCACCTCATCCATGGATGCTGACTGCTCCTCCGTAGCGGCCGATACGGATTCGGTTTCGGCCGCTACGGACTGGCTCGAGGTATGTATGCTCTCCATGACGCCGACCAGTCCCTCGGCTTTCGCTGCCGATTTCCGGGCGCCGCCGAGGATAGCCTCGGCATGATCCGTCAGGCTGCCGACCGCTTCCGTAATGCGGCGGAAACTATCGCCGGCCTTGGTCACGACGGCACGGCCGCTCTTGACATCCTCCGTGCCGCGCTCCATGCGCTCGACGGCTTCTTCCGTATCCTTCTGTATCGCCACGATAAGCCCGTTGATACGCTGTGCCGCCTCGGCGGACTCTTCGGCCAGCTTGCGTACCTCATCGGCCACCACCGAAAAGCCCCGGCCGGCTTCACCCGCCCTGGCCGCTTCGATAGCCGCATTGAGCGCCAGCAGGTTCGTCTGATCGGCAATGCTCGATATCGTATCCGTGATCTGGCTGATTTCCTTCGAGCGGTCGGCCAGCAGCTGTATCGCTTTCGAGGTATCGATTACCGACGTCTCGATGCGCTCCATCTGCGTGACCGCATTTGTGACTGCCTCGCGCCCCTCCTGCGCGATGGAATCGACCTCATGAGCCGCCCGGCTCGACGATTCCGCCTTCTGCTCGAATCCATGCAGGCTGCTGGCCATATCATGAATGGCATCGGTCGATGTACCGACCTTCTTGCCCTGCTCCTGAGCTGCTTCCGCTACATTCGTAATCGACACGGCCACCTGCTGGGTCGCCTCTGCCGACTGATTCGCGTTCTCGGTGAGCTGGGCCGCAAATGCCGCTACCTGCTGGGCCGTCAGCTGGATATTGCTGATCAGATGATGCAGATTCTCTACCGTATCTTTATAAGCTCCGGTCAGTACCCCGAACTCATCCTGCGTACGCACCTCGACCGGCACCGTGAGATTGCCCTGGGCGACCTCGCCCGAAATCTCCATCAGATAATGCACCGAACGATTGATGGACCGGCTGAGGTAGGCTGCCATGAAGCCGGACAGCAGCAATACGCATACGACGGAGGCGATCAGCGTAATCCTGGCCTGCGTGTAGCGTTCCTGCGCTGCGATCGTTTCCTGCTGCACGAAATCCTTGCTCGCATCGATGATGCGGCTCAGTTCCCAGTTCAGATCTTCAAAGGCGGCTGAATTCTGGCGAACCTGCTCCAAAGCCTCATCGCGCTTGCCCGCCGCGGCCAGCTTTTCCAAATCCTGATTATGCTGCTGATAAGCCTGCCAATCCCCCCGCATCCCACGGAACGACTCCAGCTTGCTCCCCGACAGCGACTTCTCGATATTGTCAAAAGTGATATCCATCTGCTTGCCCAGGCCGCGCATATCCTGCGCCGCATAGATGCGGTCCGAGGCCGTAGTCGACGACGCCAGCGCATACTCATCCTGATGGTATACAGCCAGCGCCCGGCTGGTCTGCGACAGTGCCAGGACCTTGCCCAGGTGTTCGGTAGCTATGCGCATCGCGCCTTCATTGATCTGATACATATTGTACCCCGAATAAAGGCTCACACACGTAAATATCGCAATAAGCAAACCGAATACAGCATAAAGCTTTTGACGAATCGTCATGCGATCCATTTGCATCCCTCCAAAACTTCATTTCCTATCATCATATTACATATTATTTTATCATATTCTTACTCACGATACAACATATCTTTTATAAAAATAGATAGTTTTATTATATTTAAGAGTAGCACCTATTTGCGTCTGCTTGCAAAAATAGCTGGACAAAATGCGCAAAGACCGCGAATGCTGTTTTGTCCATTATCGATTCTATCATCGGGAAATAAGCATCAAAAAATGGCTACTGCACATGACATGCTGTAGCCATTTTTCATACCATCTCTGCAATGCAGCGGAGGTGTGTCAATCATATAATCCGGAAGCAACGATGGAATAGGAAAGTACGGCTGGGATTAACGTCGCAGGAAGCGCTGGATATAGTTCCCGATGACCGCATAAAGCCCGATGATCGCAACCAGGAGCAGGAGGAAGACGCCATTCCCGAGCTGACTCGCTGTCGTAGCAAAAATATGCTTGACCATGAGCCGGCCGCCCAGCTGGTTCGCCAGCGAACCATAGATGCCCAGCACGACAGTGACGACCTGCAGCGCCACCGCTGCGATGCGGGCGCCTCTCGCCCCCTCAGCAACCGACAGGAGCCACAGCAGCCCCTGCCACAGCGCGCGCCCGTGGAATCCGATATGCAGCCCCACGAGTATGAGGCTGCCCCAGGAGACGCAGGTATGGATCTGGCGCAGCGTGAGATTGCGGTGCAGCTCCGGCGGGATGAAATCTTTGAAAATAAAGCGCGATATCAAGCAGCCCGACACCAGCACAGCCACAAAGGCCACGATAAGCAGTCCGTCGACGGTCGTCATACTGACCCGCATCGCATTCCAGCGCCCCCGCCCGAGTCCGCGGAACCAGCTGCGGTTCAGCCAGAGATGGACCAGTATGAACACCAGCACGATGATGCCGAGATCCTCATGCAACGCCCGCGGCAGATTGCGGAAATCCATGACGAGCAGGAACAGCACGAACAATATGATATCTACAATCTTTCTTTTCACGATTTCCTCCTTCATCATCAGTCCGGGCAGTTGTCGGCTGTCAGTTGTACGATATTTTGCGAAATATTATACCACGAGCTTCCTTGGCTGGCATTGTAGTTTCATTATCTTTCTGAGAAATAATATCAATGCCACAGGTCCTCCATAACCATCTTTGCCCATATGATACCATCCAAGATTTTAGATGTAAAATGCTTATAGTATATGGTCTACGATACGCTGACGGCATTTCAAATATTTATCGTCAACCCATCAGCCAAATCATGAAACCAAAAAAGCAAGCCCCGCCGGAGGACTTGCTTTTTCCTGTATGCTATTCAGCCGACTGGTACACAGCATAGAACTGGTCGATACGGACGGCGGTCAGAATTTATATGTGTAGTTCAGCATATAGCTGGCCGGAGCGCCATAGTAGCGGGAGGCCGAGTGGGATATGATATCGTGGCGATCAAGTACGTTAC
>Ga0256404_1005482_pt1 | contig 22373 bp, 15 predicted proteins | sample RumenRJG_01DNA_FD_185990 | JGI IMG/M metagenome (GOLD analysis project Ga0256404, IMG submission 185990) | Bovine rumen microbial communities from Lethbridge, Alberta, Canada - RJG_01 | ecosystem: Host-associated > Mammals > Digestive system > Stomach > Rumen | place: Canada: Alberta | collected...
CGCCAATGACAGTGCCAACCGTGCCGGTATACGCGTTGGTTATGGTTACCGTATTATGTTCCGCATGATTCCCATTGCTATGACCCCCGATGACCCGGACATCGTCCCGCAACGTACCGCCGCTGATGGTCACCTCATTGTCTTTGGCAATGCCGGAAGCATTTGTATCGGTATCGTTATCATATCCATAAGTATAACCACCGCAAATGTTCCCGACGCCAACCGTATTATAATTGGTGCCATTTATTGTAACAGGAGCTGACTTCAGAACGCCGCCTTTAATGATGACCTGGTTGCCTTCCACATTTCCAGACGTTTCATTCTCCGCATAGCTGTAACCGCCATATATATCTCCTGACAGCGTGCCGTCTTTTATGGTTACTATATTACCCACCGCATTGCCGGATGCATTGCCCGAATCGTGGGCTTCAGTAGAACCCCCATATACAGGCGCCATCACAATACCGCTTTTATCGACAGTAACCGTGTTGCCCGTTACGTTACCGGAAGCGCCGGACCCGTTGCTGCTTAATCCGCCATATAAATGCCCGCCGGAAGTTACAGTACTGCCGCCAGATGTTTTGATTCCGACAACTCCCCCGTTCACTACGACATGATTGGTTTCTGCCACACCGCCCTCGGTGAAAGCGCCATAAACCCTATAGGCTGTGCCGCCGTTCAGATTTACGGTATTGTTGCTTACTTTACCTACATTGGAATAACCGCCATTCACGGAATCTGTTATCGTGCCGTCGTTTATCGTGACAGTGTTTCCACTGACATTACCATCTTTGGAGTACCCGCCATATACAGTATTGAGATATTTATCATCTGCAATATTCACTGTAATATGGTAACCGGAAACATTACTGTTTTCGGTATAACCATCCATAGCGGACGGATAATCACGGATAACTTTTATGGGTGCATCGTGAAATTCAATTAATTGCCCCTCTACTACCTTAAAAGATACAGTGTCCCTCCCTGGGATTGCATTTAGTATAGTACCACTGGAGGTATAGGAAATATTACCAAAAGCAAATAATGAAACTTCCGAACTGCCATGCGTTACTGTTACAGCTTTTGTATCACCGTTCCAAGTCAGATTATCACCGCTAATAATCTTATTACTATTGGCAACGATATTACCGGAAGCATCAACGTAAACTTGTCCCGCTTCCGCCACCGACTCGCCAAAAATCGGAAGCACTGACCCGGTACACAGCAGGGCTGCCGCCATGCCTAAAGACACCGTCGCCATCCGCAAGCTCCGGGCGCCGCATCCTTTAGTCTGCCGTTTTGCCAATTCACTGGTCACCACATAGCAATGTTTCACTTTGCTCCACACCACTTTGTAAATTTTGTTCATACTGGTCTCCTCCTTCGGATTTTACTGATTGGCTCCTCTGCGCATGCAGGGTCGATGCATCAGCGCTTCCCAAATTTTTATTGGTTTTAAATTTTATTTTTTCTTCCCATCTAAAAAGGCACATAGTCCCCCTGATTTTATTTTAGGTTCTGTCAAGGGGGGCAACAACCGCCTTTTACTTTTTGAAGGTATAGTCTTTCCTATACTTTTGTTGAAATTTAAACTTAATAAATCAAATTTGCCTATACTTTTTTCGTCTTATCTCTTTTTACTTCTCAAAAAATTTGCTAAAATTTAAAGAGAAACCGCAACGCGCTTTGTTGTTTCTAATTTTTTTGGAATAAAAAAAAAAGAACAAGGCCGGATTTGATTGAATACGTTTTTACTGATGCGTTTTTCTGTGTGCAGATGAATCAGCCGACAGTTCTGAAATTTTACGGAAAGAAGGGAGGGAACGGCATGGACAAACGCCTCATCGCGGCTAACGCGCTGTCGTTTTTCAGCATGGTCATCGTGTACCAGGCGTTCCTCACCATGGCCTCTCCTCTTTCTGCGATCCAAATCCCCTTCAGTCTTATGGATCTGAACCTGTGGTTCATGATCCTCTCCTTTTTGGGTGTTTTGCTTTTCGCTTACACGTTCCGTCGCGAACCGGGACGGGATGTGACGCGCCTGCTGGACGGCTCCCTCATTGCCAACGGGCTGTCTGTGCTGATGCTGGCGGCGGGTCTCAGCGGCCAGGCTTCTCTTTTCTTCCTATTATATTGTGGCGGTATTGCCTTCCCCCTGGCCTGCGGATATCTGGACGGCTGCCTGTTCTATCTGCTGGCCCGGCATACAGCGCCCCGGCGGCAGGGGGTGTCCATCGGCCTGTACATTGCCTTTACTAACGGGCTTTTGTTTTTAGTGCAGGGGCTGGTGGAAAGCGTTATCGGCGCGCCGTTGTTGTTGCCCTGGCCTTTGCTGCTGTTAGCCCTGGCGCTGATTGCCTTTTTGCTCCGGCCCCTTCCGGCAGAAGACACAGCGCAGCCGGTAGTTCCCCAGGCCCAGGTCGCGGACCATCTGCCTCTTTTTTGCAGCATCGGGATCCTGCTGTCCCTGCTCATCGGCCTGTCTTCTACGCTGGATTTTATGAAATACGAAGAATATTACCGCAACTGGCACGCTATTTCCCGCCTGTTTTTGGCGGTCGGGTATCTGGCGGCAGGCTGGCTGGCGGATCGTTACCCGGTGTGGCTGCCGGTAGCGGCTCTTCTGGCTAAGGTGACGGTATTCGCCGCCTACACCTTTGTGCTGGAAGGCGCTCCCCTGTGGTTCACCGTTTTTGTAGACGCGTTCTTCACGCCTTTCATCATTCTGTTTATCATCTGGATGTTCTTCAACGTGGCGCTGCGCTCCCGCCGTCCCGAACTGTGGGCGGGTATGGGCCGGGCCATCGAGCGGCCTTTCCACGTGCTGGGCGCACTGGCCGGGGAAATGCTGCTGCAGCATCAGGTTTCCCACGGGGTGATGTCCCTGGTGTACATGGGGCTACTTATCTTCGCCGTAACCTTATTGTACAGGTTGTTCCTGCTGTATGCGGAAGCCTGGAAGCATTCCGTAGTGGCAAAGGCGGACCCCCGAATAAAAGCGGAAACGGCTGCTGGATCGGAAAATAATAACGGCACAACCATTGCACCCGGTGCAGATGGCGTGCCCATAGAAGACAAGAAAATGATTGATATGGAACCGGTGGTTGAAGAACAGGTCGGAAGCGGATGTCCGGACGAAAGCGGAAAAGGCGAAACTATGGCTGAAGCAGAAGAAGCAAAACCGGCTCTCTCTTTGCCAAACGACTCCGACCCATTGCATGGCGACCGGCTGCGCAAATACCAGCTGCGCTACCGACTCACCAACCGGGAAACGGAAGTGCTGTGGGAAATCCTTCAGAAGCACAAGATTTCCGAAATCGCGGCAAACCTGTACATCACCCTCCCCACAGCGAAATATCACATCTCCAACATATTGCAGAAAACAGGAGCAAAAAACCAGCGGGAGCTGCGTTACCTGATCCAAAAGGAATCTCTTTAAAACAATGAACGGTAAGTCTACTTTTTAGCAGACGCAGCCCCGAATTTAGCTCTAAGCATTGAACACTTACACAAAAACGGCGCCCCTTTGGGGACGCCGCTATTATTATGCTTGGTTCGATATTAAGAAAACGCTGATTTTTTTAATCCTTTTCAATGGCATTTTTTCTTTTATCATATCCATCACAACGCACTCGTTCACTTGCGACTCTTTTTCCTGAATCAGTTTTTCCTGTTCCTTCAATGCTTTCTCCCTGCCCTTCTCTTCATCATACGCTGACAGGAACATCCCCTTTTACATCCGTCTGGTTCGCAACCAAATATGCCCTGATTGCAAAATCATCCGGCATTTCTTCGATTCTTACTTTATTTATCATCGTAGTGTCCGCGGCATTGCGCAATAAAAAGCCTGCTGCCATTTTCAATTTTATAGACCAGCCTGTCCTTGGCATTGATTCGGCGGCTGAAGTATCCCTGAAAATCCCCTTTTAACGCTTCCGGATCTCCAATACCGGTTAACGGGCCGTTACGTTCAATATCCTTGATAAGTGTATTAATACGCCGAAGTATTTTCTTATCCTGTGCCTGCCAATACAAATAATCGTCCCAGGCTTCATCAGACCATACCTTTTCACTCATTCTCAGTCTCAACCAATTCGTGAACCGTGCCTTTACCTTCTTCAAGCTGGCGGATTGATTTTAGTAAATGAGACCGGTTGCCTGCGCTATAAAATGGTTCTTCCTGTTTGATTTCAAATGGGATTTTTCTATCACGGACAACCACTTTTACATACAGATTGATTGCCGCAGAAGTAGTAAGGCCAACGGAAGAACAAAAATCGTCAAACGCAACTTTATCATAATCTTCTACTCTTGCAGTTAATGTCGAAAGCGCCATAAGGTTCACCTCTTTCCATTTTATTTGTCTATATTATACAGCATTCCGAACACAAAAGCAATTAATTGTATTCGTTTTGAAAAACCCGAAAATAACCTCGCTGCTTATAATATAAAAGCAAAACTCCAAAAAATCAATAGTTTTGCGTTTTGACAAGAAGAAAGAACTAAACTTGCAATTCAAAACGGCGCCCTTCCGGACGCCGTTTTGTTTATTATTATACTATTTTTTATCAGAACATGTACGCCACGCTTACGTTGCCGCCAAGACCACGGTGTTTTCCTCCGTAGCCGTAGATGCTGATATCCGTCTGCCACGGGTTGCTCTTGCTTGCTTCCATCCGCAGGCCCAGTTCACCGCGGACGCTGCTGCCCTTTACGCTGGCGGAACGGATGGCCGTATTGTTCACCGTGCCTTCCGCTTCGCCGTCGAATTCGTATTCATAGGCTAACCCGCCGTACCAGTTCCACAGTTTATCGGTAGTTCCGTACCGTGCGCCGATCCGCAGCACGCTGCTCTTCACGCTGTCCAGGTTGTAGTGCTGTACCGCGTCAAACTCCACCCCGTCCCGTTTGGTGTAGAAATATTTGCCGTATACGTCCAGGCTCCTGCCCTTGTCATACTTGAATACCTTGCCTACGCCAATGTGGGCGCCGTAGTAGTTGGCATGGATGTCATATCCGTAGGCGTTGCCCGCGCCGTCACGTAACAGATCGTTCGCGCTGTCGCTCATGCGGCCTAACCGGAAGCTGGCTTCCGTGTACACGTCGTGCTTGTTGGTGAACTTGGCCATGAGGCCGCCGCCTGCATAGTGGGCGTCGCCGTCACTGCGGCCTACATCGCTGTGCAGCGTGTAGTTGCCCTTGCCGTATTCGCCGAAAATGCCGTACTCCACGGTTCCCTTCTTCGTCTCGTTTCTTCTTCCAATCGCAACCGCCGCGTTCCAGGTACGGGTGTTCACATGGCTCCCGGTCTCGTAACGGGATGCGCCCCCACCGATGGCCGCCATAGTAGAAATACCGTCCCTGCCCATGTTGGCAATGTCACTGAGGCCGTCCATTACCTTACCTACGTATTCGTTGCCGGTCTTCAGCAATGCCATATTGGCTTCCGCTGCCATTACCGCCTTGTGGGTCTGCTCGGAAACACCAGCTTCCGTCTTGGTAGTGAAAATCAAATCGCTGCCGGACAAGGAGGCTTCCCCTTCCCCTTCAAAGGCAGTGCCTACTAGATACTTGCTGCCCGTAATGGTTCCCACACTGTCACCGAAGTCGGATACTAACGTCATCGTCCGGTCCGCTTCCAGATACATTTCCTTGTAGAAGTTGATCTTGCTTGTGTCTACATCGGCCCCGGCGAAGATAATGTTAGAAGGTCTTGTCATTAACGCGCCGCTGTTCTTCCACTCCACATCGCCGAAGGTCAGTTTACCGGCACGGTTTTCGGTTGCCGTGAATACGACATTATTACCGCTCTTGGACAGACTGCCGGTCACCGCAGCATCCACTGTCACGCCTTCAACCGGAACGAAACTGTAGGCTTTCGCTTTTTCTTCATTTACCATAGCGGTCAGCGTCTCGTTGGCTTTCAGCAGCGTCATGGAATCGCCCGCCGCCACGGTCTGGGGTACGCCCTCGCCATAGGCCACGTCAAAGCCGTCCGTGCCGATAGCCGTCACGTTGGCGTAATCATAGCCCTTGCTTCCGTCCAACAGGCTCGCGCCCTTCTGCCAGTCCATGGCACCAAGGGCAACCGTATCTGCCTTTTTAATACCCACTTTATAGACAAGGCTCTTCCCTTCGTTGGCCGTCGTCACGCCTTTGGCCTGCGTGCCGGACACCGTCACATTATTCTGCGTTTCGCTGAACGGGTTCCCGTTTGCTTCATCATATTTGTTCGCCCCGCTGATGTTTTCATCCGCAAAGAATGCGCCGACTGCAGTCAGAATGTTCTTGCTTGTGCCTGCACCCACTTCCGGCGCCGCAAAGCTGCCCGTGGCAACTTTCACGCTGCCGTCCTCTGCCGTCCATGTCTCGGGAACCGCAGATTCGGTTCCTGTCCATGCAGACAGGTCTACATCCGTCAGCTTTACTTCATTTATGTTGTACTTCACTGCATCAGCTTCCACTTTCACTTCGCCTTTGGCTTCCGCCGCTAACGCAATACCTTTGTCATCTTTGTAATTGACGGCAACCTTGCTTGCGGTTTTGTTGGCGTCGCTCTGATCCGTAACCGTGTCCGCCGTCATGCCCGTTGCGGAAAGAAGCGTCATGGCGTCGCCAGTCTTTAGCGCCTTTGTTGTGCTCCCTGTCACTTTCAGATTTTCTGCGTCAACATTCGTTGGGCTGTTGAAAGTGTAAGCAAACTTTCCGTCTGCATCCGCTTTGTTTTCGTAATAGGCTGCGCTGTCATTCCATGTTACGCTTCCGTCGAATGCAACATCGCTTACAATTTTATCTCCCACTTTGTAAATGATCTGGGTCTTCGCGTCGTTCTGTTCCAGCGTGTCCTGATGGGTTCCGCTGAAGGTCAGAACTGTTTCCGCAATTTTATCGCTAAACTTAATCGCATCGCCCGCGTTTTGTTTCGCAAAATCTTTCAAGGTTGCGCCACCGGTTCCCTTAATCGCCTTCGCCGCGTCCACGATGACCATGGTATCGCCTGCTTTCATGTCCGCCTTCACCGTGTCAAGGTTCGAAAGGCTGAACCCGCTGGCGTCAATGGCCGCACCGGTCAAATCGTCCCCGCTGCCAAATTCGCGCACAGCTTTTGAAGTGTCATAAGCCATCGCGCCAATGGTAATACCGGTTACTTCTTTCTTGTCCTGCTGGTAAATCAACTGGTGGGCGTTGCTGTCGTTCACCTTCACGCCGCCGCCCGTAGTAGATCCGGCAATGGTCACGCCGCTGGTGTCGGCGGAATCATCAATGGGGCCGCCATCCTGCCATTTTTTAGCGCCACTGATCATATCATTGGTAAACGCAATGGTATCGCCAACCGTCAGGATCGTTTTTGTTTCGCCGGGCTTCAGTGAAGTAAGACCCGCCTGCGCCAGATCGCCGGTGGTTACACTGGCTCCTGTCCCCAGGGTCCAGCCTTTGGTAACACTGCTTGCGTCAGAAGAAGTCCCGTTCCAGTTTGCCAGGTCAACCTTCGTCAGTTCCATGCCGCCATATTTATAGTTCACTGCATTGGCAGCAGTTTCTACCGTACCTTTCAGGGAAGCGGTAAGCACAACCTGGTTTTCTGCCGTCTTTGTGAAGCTCTGGGCATGATCCGCGCCCGTCACCGTCTTGCCTGCCACAAGTCCTGTAGCATTTGCTACCAGCGCCGCATCCTCCTTCACATCTTCCGGTTTGTCAAATTGCAAATCGCTTGCGCTAATCGTTGTCACACCAGAGAAATCGTAACCCTCCTCCATGGTGCGGGGCGCGCCAGCCACCATGTCGCCTAACGTAACTTCCGTCACCTCTTTCGCGCCCACAGCATAAACCAGCTTTTTTCCGCTGTCCGCAATCTGTACGCCTTTGGATTGCTTCCCTGCCAGCGTCACGCCGTTGGCTTCATCCCCGGTAAAGCTTGCGCCCTCTTTGTATTTGATGGCATCGGCAATGCCCGCTTCCGTAAAGAAACCGGACGCAGCCCCTTTCACGATATCCGTCGAACTGTTCGCCTTCATCTCCGGTTCCGTGAAGCTTCCGCTTACCGCAACCCCCGCGCCGGTCCAGCCGGAAGGAACCGTGGAAGCCGTTGTCCCCTTCCATCCGGAAAGATCAACACTATCCGCCGCAACGCCTGTTACCGAATATTTTACGTCTGTGCCAACAACGCCAACCCTGCCGCTGGCCGTTGCATTAAACTTCAGGTTGTTCGCATCTGTATATTCTATTGCAACCGTACCCTTGCCCGTATTCGGCTGCGTGATGTTGGTTGCCGGTAAGGAGGCGATACCCGTGGCTCCGCTCACCAGCGTCCTGCTATCGTTTACCTTCAGCGGCGTTGTAGTTTTCCCTGTGAATGTTAAATTAGCGGCGTCAACCGTCGCGGCTGAGCCAAAGGTAAAACCGGTTAGCGCCCGGGGCGTCTCCCAGGCCATTTCTCCCAATGAAATCTTGGAAGCCAAACCACTTTCAACTGAATACAGTACATTTTTGAAACTGTTCGCCTGATCCAGCGAAACTGTATGCGTGCTGGAAGAAATTACGGTTACGCCTTTATCCTCACTTGCACTTCCCTCGCCGGACAGTACAACCTGTGAGAGCTTTGACGAATCCAGTGTGGCGGATCCCCCGGAGTATTTCAGTGAAAGCGTAGAAAAGTCATTCGCGGAACTGGAAGCCAGTAAGGTCATGCTGCCGGACGTTGCAGAGGAAAGCGCAGTCTCCGCATCGGTAATATCCAGCGCAGGCCTCGTATCATTGTAATTAACGCTAAACTTTCCCTGCAGTACCGTTGCGCCGTCTTTCCATTCAAAATCATCCGCCAGTTTGATTGTTTCAAAGTTGCTTATAGCACCACCAAACTTGTTGGAACCGTTGATAATCAGCGTGTTTCCGGTTACAAAATCTCCCGTAGGTTCGGCAGTGTAATCAGTATAACCGCCTTGTAAATTGTGATAGTTAGCAGGAGCTGTTACATTCTTGATCTTAACTGTATTGCCGGTAGCGTTCTTCGTTAAATCTCCAGCATACCCGCCATAAATAGCACGGCCCGCAGCCATATCCGTCACGGTAACCGTATTATTTTTCGCATCGCCATTGCGCGAGTAGCCGCCCCAAACAGCCCCGCCAATCGTGCCGCCGGCTATCGATACCGTATTACCGTTAGCGTCGCCGTCTCCGTTGGTACCTCCAATCACGGCGCCGTTTAACGTAGCGTTACTGACTGTCACCGTATTTTTAGTCACAGTCCCGCTGTTCGAGTAGCCGCCATATATAGTGTTCACCGTGCCCTTATTGACGGTTACAGCATTTCCTGTCACGGTTCCAGCGTTCGAGTTTCCTCCGAAGATAGTATCTGTCACTGTGCCGCCATTGATTTCAACTGTATTCCCGGTTGCACTGCTCCCGCCGGCGCCGCCTTCCAGATAACTGACCTTTCCGCCATTCACAATAATATGATTGTTATCCGCTGCACCAGTGGCAACGCCGCCATCGATATAGCCTTGTACTGTACCGCCCTCAATCGTAACCGTGTTGTTCTTCGCATCCTTGTTCGGACTCCAGCCTGCGGTAATGCCACTTGGCAGGTTCGCGCTGTCGCTGACGGTCACCTCATTGTTATTCGCCGTACCTTCCTCATACTTGCTGACGCCGCCATACACTGTCAGTTTTATTATACTTTCGCCGCTTACTTGTACTTTATTACTGTTGGCATTTCCGGTTTCACTGTAACCGCCGTAAACCGTATCGCCTGAGCCTGTCCCCGAAGCTTTCACCTCACCGCCGCTAATTTCCACTTTGTTGCTGTTTGCGTCGCCGGTAACTTTTCCTTTCACTGCTCCCCCATATACCGATCCGCTCACCGCACCTCCGCTGATGTGTACCTCGTTACCGGTTGCACTTCCGGTGCTGCTGTAATAATCATCCCTCAATTCGCCGCCGTACACATTGCCGGTTACGGTGCCGCCTTTAACATATACTTTGTTTAGCGTCTTATCTTTACCCCAGCCATAGCCGCCAATAACATCCCCTGTTACTACCGCGCTGCCGTCAATGGTCACCGTATTGTCCGTAATAACCGCAGAGCCGTACGCGTCCCTCGCGCCGATTACAAGACCGGTCACCTGCGCCGTTCCTGCGACGCTTACGTTGTTTCCGCTTGCAACCGGATTCTCATCACTCCCGCTGTTACCTGCGCCAACCACAGCATAATTGTCGGCGGAAGTGCCGACAGTTCCCCCACTGACGGTTACGGTATTATCATTTGATATGGCGGATGAATACCCGCCATGCACAGAATCTATCGTGCCGCCTGTAACCGTAATCGTATTACTATTTGCCTTACCATTGCCACTGTAGCCACCATACACCCATCCATTCACCGTACCGCCGCTGATGGTTACCGTATTATCCGTCGCAGCGCCGGAATACGTGCTGCCTCCCAATACCCAGTCCTCCACCGTGCCGCTGATGGTTACCGTGTTATTCGACGCATCACCGGAAGACGTGTTACCGCCAATTACTCTGTCGTTCACCGTACCGCTGGTTACGGTTACCCTGTTATTCGACGCAGCGCCGGAATACGTGCTGCCGCCGAAGACTCTGCCGTTCACCGTACTGTAGTTGATGTTGATGGTTATGGTATTCCCATTTGCATCATCCGCGTCATTGGAAGACCAGCCGCCGCGATAGTCAGCTCCGGGGTCGCTGCCGCCTGCTATACCGCCATACACTGAGCTTCCCTTACCGGATGTGACAGTCAATGTATTATCTGACGCGCCTTCCGCCCATGCCGCCGGCGTGCCAAAACCCACGCCACCCATCAACGCAGCCGCTACCCCCAGGGACACCGCAGCCATACGTAAGCTTCGGGCGCCGCAGCCTTTCGTGTTCCGTTTCGCCAGCTCGCTGGCCACTACGTAACAATGTTTTGCCTTGCTCCACACAACTTTGTAAATTTTGTTCATGTTGTAATCCCTCCCCTGAATTTCTATTCAGCTAAATCAAATTGCATCTCACTTCGTCACCTTCACCTTAAACCGGAACCGCTCCCGGTATTCTTCCGGCACAAGGGTCTGCAAAATGCGTTCGCATAACTTGCATTGTTCGCACTCCTTGCACTCGCAGGTCAGCAGTTTGTCCGGCACTTTGTCCAGCGTAACGTTGGCCAGCGCTTCCGGGGGCGCCATGCGGTGGGCAAACCCAACCGTGCCGGAGAGCATCAGTTCCGTCAGGAGCATGTTGTTGTTTTCCGTAAGGTAGGCGTCCATGCACCGGAAAGGGTAGTCCCCTTCGGAGTTGCGTCCGGCGATTTTGTAAATGTCCACGTAGGGGTCAAAACGCTTCTGCCACCGGGGCAAGATCCAGTTGGCCCTAAACAGGTCGGCGATACCGTCCTGGCAGCAGCTGAGGATGCCGGCGTAACTGCCCAAAGCCACCGAAAGGTTGTGGCAGATGGAGTTGGGGCAGCCCATAAGGCAGCCTTCGTTGATGAGGCATTTCAGTTTGTACCCGGCTGTGTGCATCTCTTTTAATTTGGTGGGAACCCGCAAAATTTCCCGGGGCGGGTTGAACACTTTCGCGCCGCACTTCTCCCGCCAAATTTCCATCTGCCTCACGTTCCAATGGTACGCGTTGCAGGAGGTGTGGATCTCCAGCTCCGGCAAGAGCGCGTGTAGCAATACGGCGATGCGGTAGTCGGAAAGGATCAGTCCTTCCAGCTGGTATCGGTTTGCCTGCCGGGCGATCCGGATGGCGAAATTTTTCAGTTCCTCTTCCGAATGAAACTGGTAGTACATGGCGTTGACCGGGCAGATGCGCCGCACGTTTCCTTTTGCCTTTTGCAAAAACTCCGCGCAGTTCATCATGTACCGGGCCCGTTTTACTTTGGCGTCATCCGTATTTTTTTCTGTGCCGCCCGGCCCGTCAAACAAAAAGCGGACATGGGACAGCATTTCCTCGTTGGGCAGCTCGCAGTACACGTGGTCGATATGCTGTTTGCGTTTTTCCGTTTCCTGCAAAAACCACTCCGGGTCCGTGCCGTTGTAGGGAATGGAATAAATGCGATTGGTTGGGTCCATGGTTTTCCTTTCGCTCCCTGTTTATTTCTGTCGCTTCCCATTTGTGACTTCCGGTTATCATCTGACACTTTTCTATTTTATTTATTGAATTATTGTTTTCGTTAATGGGTTATGTGAATAGAGAAATCCGCGCATACTTCTTCATCTTTAATTGTATTCAGAATTTAGCAAAATTTTAACTGTACCCAGGTACAGGCCTTGAAAAATTTCGCATTTTATACCTGTACTTTTGGTCAAAAAACCTGTACTTTTGAAAAAATAGTTTGCACGGGGCCTTGCCCGGTGGTATGCAAACACAAATTCTGTGCTATAATTTTTTTGGGAAATAATTTAGGGAAACGGTAAACCGTTTACATGAATTTATACAATTGCCAGTAAATTTTTTACAGTTTTGCCTATAGTTTTTCCTCATCGGTCAGAGAAACAAAAAATTTGAAAGGAGGTCGCCGCTCATGTTCCGCAATCTGGTTTTGCTCAATGCTTTTTACCTTTACGCCAGCGTAACAGTGTACATGGCTGTTATCGGAGCGGCGGCGCCTGTATACGGCAAGGCCGCTCTGGCGGAACTGAACCTGTTTTTCATGGCCTCCACCGCCTTGGGCATTTTCGCCTTTGGATTTTTGCGGGAACGGTTCCCGGAGGTTTCCTTACGCAGCTCCCTGTTGGGGGCCCTTGGGGTCAACGGAGCCAGCGTGGCAGCGTTGCTTCCTGTCCTTACGGCAGGCTCCGGCGTTTCCCTCCGTTTTGCTTTCCTCTTTCTTTTTACCCTTTCCAACGGGTACCTTACGGGGCTTCTCTTCTATTACGTTGTCCGCTGTATCCCTACAAGTAGGCAGGGTTTCTGTATCGGGTCCTTCCTGGCCTGCGCCCATTTTTTCCTGTTCCTGTCGGACTCCCTCATCCGGATCTTCGGCAGCCCCTCCCACTATGCCCTGTGGTTCCTGTTCCCGGTGCTGGCCATCGGAGCCCGGCTTCTTCTGTCTGTGACGGCGGCGGAAACAGAGCAGCCAAAACAAAAATGGGAAACCAATCCTTTCCTGCTGCGTCACGCCTCTCTGTTCCTCATTGCCGTGGCGCTGCTGTCGCTAACGGTAGGCTTCAGCGACAGCCTCTTCCTTGTACAGCACCAGGAACATTCGGAATGGTTCCGGTACACCCGCTTTGTGAATGTAAGCGGGTTCCTGCTGGCCGGGTGGCTGGCGGATTCCCGCCCGGTCTACCTGCCTATGGCGGCGCTCCTGGCCCGGACCCTTTCCCTTTCCTTCTGCGTCTTTTCCCTGGAAGGCGGCGCGGTAAGTCTCTGTTCCATTGCCGACTGCTTCTTCACCACCTTTTTAATTGTATTTGTCATCTGGCTGTTCATCACCGTGGCGCCCCATATGCCTCATGCGGAACGCTGGGCCGGTATGGGCCGCATGGTAGAACTTCCCTGCGGAGCGGCAGGTGCTTTATTAGGGGTGGCCCTGCTGCAGCGGCTGCCGGTGTCCCTCACCTTCCTTGTGTACGTGTTACTCCTTGCTGTTTCCGGCGCGTTGTTCTATCAGGCCATGGTAGGCTGGTACAAAAACACAAACCGCATAGTGGTACTGGCTACAGTGAAAACAGCGGGAAATGGTACTGCCACGTCTTCTGATCTGTCATCCTTTGAAAACACCGCCCAGGGGGAACAAAAGGGATCCTTCCTGTCGGATAACGAAGGGCCCTTCACCGGTCCTTCTACAGAGCGGAAGGAAGCAGTGATAGAGAAAACGAATCCAATAGCGCCGTCGGTGGAAGCATCCGGCCCAACGGAAATGGCTACGACGGTTTTCACTACAACCAACTTCGCCGAAACAGAACGGGCCGTTCCTGCCGCGGCAGCGGCGAACACATCATCCCAGCCCGAACTCTCCCCTGTCTTTAATATGACGCCGGAACAACTGGAAAAACAGCTGCGGATTTTCAAAAGGTTCTATCGCCTTACCCGTCGCGAAACGGAAGTACTGCAGGAGCTGGTCTGGGAGCGGAGCATCCAGGAAATTTCAGAACGGCTGAACATATCCCAGCGCACGGTAAAGTACCACATCGGCAACCTGTTCCAGAAGACCGATGTAAAGACTCAAAAAGAATTAAAGCGGACCCTCCGCAAACAGAAGCGCCGCTTCGAGAAAGGACTCGACCCTCTTCCCCCGGATGAATACGAAGAGGATGAGTGACAAGGTAAGTATCGGTTGCAGTTAAAGCGCAAAAAAAGAGCCGGAACAACAACATTGTTTAGGATTGTTGCTCCGGCTCTTATTCTTTTTCACTATGACAACGACTTCTTTTACAACCAATAGCGCTTTAACTTATCATAAAAGTTTTCACGCGTTCCGGCCATAATGACTCCTTCAATTTTTTATCTTTTAGCTTCTTCAGAAACTTTGCTGCCGGAGGAAGGATTCGCAACTCTGCCATCTTCATTCCTCCGTACCAAAATAAATCGCACCGGCCCATTCGGTTTAAGGAGGCGCCTCCTTAAACATTGTTTGAAATGAAAGGAGGGAAAAGAATGAAGGACCGGTGCGACTGTAAAAAGGGTGTATTAAATTGTGAAACAGTTTTGCGTTATATTTTCCGCTAAAACTATTGAAAGAGTTTTACTTTTTCTTTATGTTTTCTCTTTTATTCTTCGCCGGGATCTACGGACAGGGCGCCGCCCTTATTCCGTTTCTGCCACAGGAAGCCAAGGGCCAGGACCACAACGCCCGCGATATCGGTTACGGTTCCCGGAACGATAAGGCACAGGCCGCCCAGGAAGAACACGATACGCTGCAACGCGTTCAGGGGGTGCTGGCAGAAGCCGATCATGGCCAGGGACAGGCCCCACATACCCAAAATCGCCGTTACCATGGAAATCACAACCGTAATGGCCGTGGCGTTGATCATCAGCAGTTCCGGCGCCAGTACAAAGATGTACGGCACGATGAAAGCCGCGATGGCCAGTTTCGCCGCGTTGACACCGGTCTTCATGGGATTGGCCCCCGCAATACCGGAGCCTGCATAAGCCGCCAGGGCTACAGGCGGGGTAACGTCAGCCACGATGCCAAAGTAGAAGGCGAACATGTGGGCCGCCAGTACCGGCACGTTCATCTGTACCAGGGCCGGGGCCGCAATGGTAGAAGTAATAACGTAGTTGGCCGTGGTCGGAACGCCCATACCTAAAATCAGGGAAGTGATCATTGTGAAGAACATGGCCGGTAGCAACTGTCCCCCTGCCAGATCCAGCAGGGCGGTGGCCAGCTTCAGGCCAACGCCGGTCTTGGTAACCACGCCGATGATGATGCCGGCGGTGGCGCAGGCGATCAGTACCCCCAGCACCCCTTTAGAGCCGTTGATCAGCCCGTTGACAAAATCCATGGGGGTGATACGGGTGCTCTTCCGCAGGCAGGCGCAGATGATGGTCAGCGCAATGGCGTACAGGGCTGCCCGCATGGGAGTGTAACCGGTTACCAGCAAGTACACGATGATGATCAGGGGAATAGCCAGATGGCCTTTTTCCCGGAGCAGTTCTCCAAACTTGGGCAGTTCTTCACGGGGGGTGCCCTTCAGGCCGTACTTTTTCGCTTCAAAGTGAACCCCGATCCAGATGCCGGTGTAATACAGCACTGCCGGAATGACCGCCGCTTTTACTACGTCAATGTAGGGAACCCCTACGAATTCTGCCATCAGGAAGGCCGCCGCCCCCATAACGGGAGGCATCAGCTGGCCGCCGGTGGAGGCCGCCGCTTCTACCGCGCCGGCAAAGGACGGACGGTACCCTAACTTCTTCATCATGGGAATGGTGAAAGAACCGGTGCCCGCCACGTTGGCAACGGAAGAACCGGACACGGTGCCCATCAGGCCGGAAGACAGTACCGCAACTTTTGCGGGGCCGCCAACCGCCCAGCCTGCCAGGGCGTTGGCCGTATCAATGAAGAACTTGCCAAGGCCGGTGGCTTCCAGATAGGCGCCGAACAAAATGAACAGGTAAATGAAGGTTGACGATACGCCCATGGGCACGCCGAAAATACCTTCCGTGGTAAAGTACAGATGGCTGACCAGTTCGTCGAAGCCTACGCCCCGGTGGGCCATGATGCCCGGCATGTAGGGACCGGCAAAAGCATAAGCCAGGAATACCAGGGCCACGGTGATCATAGGCCAGCCCACGGTACGGCGGGCCGCCTCAAACACCAGGACGATGCCCAGGATGCCCACCATGATATCCGTGTCTGTATTCATACCGGCACGCAATACCAGTTCATCATAATTAATGTAAATGTACATGGTTGCAAACACACTGAGCACTGCAAAAACCAGGTCCACCGGGTGCATGGTCTTCTTCGACCAGCTTGCCCGGGCCGGATATAAAAGATAGATCAGGGCCATGCCGAAGCACAGATGGATGGTACGCTGCAGGTGCGCGTCCAGTACCCCGAAGATACCTGTGTACAACTGGAAACAGGCGAACAGGATGCAGATGGCGGAGATTACATATCCCCAGAACCCGTCCGGTTCCCGTTTGTTGGATTCTTTGTCAAACTTCTGCATCACTTCTTCGGCAGACATTTCCACCGGAGCGGCATCTGTTTTCTTTTTCAAATCTTCCACAGGCCTCACCGCCTTTCTGAAAATTTTATTTGAATAACGTTATCAGCCAAAGCTGATACCGTTTTATGACTTTCACTTCCACCAGGGTCCCCTGTCCGTACAAGGCGCAGAGGTCGAAGGTCGTATCCTTATGAACGATTTTCGGCATGGCCTGTACCGCCGTACGGAATTGCAACGAACGGTAGGGCCGGTTCATTTCCAGGTCAAACTTCCCGTCCTTTTTCAAACTGGTAAACTTTCCTTCCGAGGGATCGTAGGGCAGTCCCACCCCTAATGATTCATAGGTGGTGTGGGTCATGGTCATATCGTTCACCCCATTGACCCGGAAATATTCATCAACCGGGGTCTGCTGCACGGAATGTTTGTAATGATAGTGCCATTCCTCCCCTATGGAAACCGGGAAAGAAGAAACAGCCCTGTCATTTTCCGGAATCATGACGACCAACAGCCGGTCTCCGTACCAGCCAAAGGCAGCAAGCAAAATCAGCAGCAGTAGTACAAAAGACGGACGTTTGAAAAAAGACCGGGCCCCGGTGGACGCCGGAGTCCGGTCTGTACTTGTGTGGTCCATCAAATTACTTCTCGTTGAAGAATTTTTCTGCGCCGGCATTCAGTTTAATAGACATACCGTCTTTACCGGTTGCTTTGGTGATGTTCTTGGATACGTTATGAGCTGCTTTCATACGTTCCAGGTTGCCATACAATGCTTTTACAACAGCGTAACCGGTATCGGCATCCATCTTATCGGTAACAGCCAGCATGCATTTAACAGCAACAGCAGCGGTATCGGTTTCAACCTTGTTATAGGTTTTGGCCGGAATGGTAACTTTGGTGTAATACGGATATTTTGCAATCAGCTTGTCGGCAATGTCAGCGCCTACGCTTACCATTACCACGTCATGCTGGGTTGCCAGGTCCTGGATAGCGGCGGTGGGGAAACCGGCTACTACGAAACCTGCGTCAACGTTGCCGTCTTTCAGAGCAGAAGCTGCTTCACCGAAGGACAGGTACTGGGGTTTGATGTCTTTATAGGTAATGCCTGCGATATTCAGGATCTGACGGGCATTGGCTTCGGTACCGGATCCGGCAGCGCCTACGGCAACTCTCTTGCCTTTCAGGTCGGCAACGGTCTTGATACCGGTTTTAGCGGTAGTAACGATCTGAACGGTTTCCGGATACAGGGTAGCCAGGCCTTTCAGAGATTCAACTTTCTTGTCTTTGAACATTTCTGTTCCGGTTGCGGCATAGTATGCAATATCGTTCTGGATGAACGCAATGTCAACTTTGCCTTCTTTTAACAGGTTTACGTTAGCAACGGATGCGCCGGTGGACTGGGCGGAAGCATTCGCGCCGGGAACATTCTTGTTCAGGATGTCGGCCAGTGCGCCGCCTAACGGATAGTAGGTACCAGCCGTGCCGCCGGTAGCAATGTTAATGAATTTTTTGCCACTGTCAGCTGCCGGTTTCGGGGCATCTTTCTTTTTGTCTCCTCCGCCGCAGCCAGCCAATACGGAACCAATCACCGCAAAGGCCATCAAGAACGCCAAAAATTTTTTCATAGATAAATCCCTCCCTTTTCGCTTTTAGCAAAAAATACATAAAATGCCAATTAAATTCGCATTTCTTAATATTTTCTATGTCTGTGAAAAAAATCCTGCCTGTGACAATTATTTTTACAAAAAAATCAAAAAGAATATTGTATACAAAATACGGGAAAGGACTTTGTTTTATCGCCCTTCCTGTCACAGAACACGTCGCGCCTTTAACCAGCATTTACACAAATATATTTTACCACCAAATCCTGAAATTGGCACTTTTCTATTAAAAAACTTTATGCTAAAATAAATAACGATAAAAATTTTCAAAGGAAGTGTAACAAAATGAACAATGTACCCGTTTACAAATTACGTCTGGCCCGTACCCTTTATAATAATTTCTACCGTGCCCGCCTTCAGGACGCCAACGGCGAAGACGCCGGCCAGCTTTTGATCGTGCCGGGCCTGCCACTGGACCGGAGCCAGCTGCCGGAAAACGCGCCCGTTGCGGATCCCTACCTGCTGGTCATCGTGGAAGACGCCAACATCAACAAGGATAACGTAGTTGATTTTGAAGAAGGAGTGTCCCGGGCCGTATTAGGCAAGTTCACTACGGAAACCACCGCCTTCAACCACTGCGAATTTTACTATCCCTCCCCCGCCTTTTACTTTGCACAGGATGAAGAGGAATAAAAAAACAAAAAAAGGCAGGACTCTCTGAAAAGAAAGTCCTGCCTGTATTTTTTGCAACAGATTTGCATTTCGCTCTGCCAAAAAAATCTCCGCCCTTTGCCCGGACGGAGATTTTTATTTTATTATTTAATTCACTTTTTTCAAACTTCAGCAGGTGTGGCACTTATCATACAGCCCGGCTTTTTTCAGTACGCGCACTGCCGTTTCGCCGATATGGGCCACAGTGTCCGCCACTTCAATGCCTGCTTCATTCAATGCTTTGATCTTGTCGTCAGCAGTGCCTTTGCCGCCGCTGATGATGGCGCCCGCATGGCCCATCCGTTTGCCCGGAGGCGCCTGACGGCCGGAGATAAAGCCAATGACCGGTTTCTTCATGTTGGCCTTGATCCATGCAGCCGCTTCTTCTTCCGCAGTGCCGCCGATCTCGCCGATCATGATGATGGCCAGGGTATCGTCGTCTTCATTAAATGCTTCCAGGGCTTCAATGTAGTCCATGCCCTTAACCGGGTCGCCCCCCAGACCTACCGCGGTGGTCTGGCCGATGCCGGCCATGGTCAGCTGGTAAGTGGCTTCATAGGTCAGGGTGCCGGAGCGGCTGATTACGCCTACATGGCCTTTCTTATGAATGTAGGTAGGCAGCAAGCCCAGACGGCATTCGTCCGTAGTCAGGATGCCGGGGCAGTTGGGACCCAGCACCCGGGTCTTCTTGCCTTTCATGTATGCACGGACTTTTACCATGTCCTGCACCGGAATATGTTCGGTAATGCAGCACACAAAATCCAGTTCTGCATCAATGGCTTCGCAGATAGCGTCCGCCGCAAACCGGGCGGGAACATAAATGACAGAGGCGTTGGCGCCGGTAGCTTCTTTCGCTTCACTTACGGTATTAAATACGGGAATCTTTCCCAGCACTTTTTCTCCGGCATGACCGGGAGTTACACCGGCAACGATCTGGGTGCCGTAGTCCAGCGCAATCCTGGTATGGAATGTAGCCTGACGGCCCGTAATACCCTGTACAATGACTTTGGTATCTTTATTTACAAATACTGACATCAGATTACGCCTCCTTTCCTTCCGCTTTTTTTGCCTTTAATTCAGCGGCCAGCTTTACAGCCATCTCCGCCCCTTCTTCCATCTTAGGCACCATGTGCACCATGGGCAGGTTTGCTTCCTGCAGGATACGACGGCCTTCCACCACATTGGTGCCGTCCAGACGGGCAATGACCGGAACCCGGAGTCCTACTACCTTCGCCGCTTCCACAATACCGCCGGCGATTACGTCGCACTTGTTGATACCGCCGAAAATATTTACGAATACACTGTGTACCTGGTCGTCAGACTGCATAATCCGGAAGGCTTCCGCAATCTTTTCCACCGTACTGTCGCCGCCAACGTCCAGGAAGTTGGCCGGTTCACCGCCGTAGAATTTAATCATATCCACCGTAGCCATGGCCAGGCCTGCGCCGTTAACCATGCAGGCTACGTCGCCGCCCAGGTTTACATAGGACAGGGATGCTTTGGCCGCTGCCCGTTCTTTCGGGTCTTCTTCCGCTTCGTCACGAAGGGCTTCGACTTCCGGATGACGGTAAATCGCCGCGTCGTCAAACTGCAGCTTGGCATCCAGGGCCATAACCTTATTGTCAACCGTCACAACCAGCGGGTTGCATTCCGCCAGGGTGCAGTCTTTTTCCACAAACAGGTTATACAGGTCCATCATGCACTTCTGGGCCTTGGCAATGCATTTTTCCTTAAACTTCATATTGTATGCCATGCGCTTGGTCTGGAAAGGCATCAGGCCGATGGTGGGATCGATGTATTCCTTAAAGATCCGGTCCGGCATTTCCGCCGCCACCTGCTCGATTTCCATGCCGCCTTCCGCGCTGCCCATCATAACGATTTTAGCGGATTCACGGTCAATAACAAAACCCAGGTAATATTCTTTTTCGATGTTGCTTCCTTCTTCAATCAGAAGGCGGTTTACCATTTTCCCTTCCGGTCCGGTCTGGTGGGTCACCAGCACCTTGCCCAGAATCTGGGAAGCAAAATATTTTACTTCGTCAATGTTGTGGGCCAGCTTTACGCCGCCTGCCTTGCCGCGGCCCCCTGCATGGATCTGCGCTTTGACAACCGCGATAGGCGCGTCAAAGTCCTTGGCAATGCGGGCTGCTTCTTCCGGACTGAAGGCCGGACTGCCGTTAGGCACGCTGATGCCGTACATTTTCATGATCTGTTTTGCCTGATACTCATGAATTTTCAAAATGTAGTCCCTCCCCAAAATTATTTTTGCATTACATTTATCCAATTTTGAAACTATTCAAAATAATTATCTTATTTTTACAATAAAATGTCAAGGAAACACTGATTAAATGAATTTGTGCGCAGACGAATTAATCAGTGATTCCTCAATTCCTTTTATGACAGAATGCCCCGGTCACTGGGCCTGCATGCTCACTGCCCTGGACTGGAGTTCCAGGCTACGCACGGAAATATTCACCCGCTGGACCTGCATGCCTGTCATGGACTCCGTCCTGGTTTTGATTTTTTTCTGCAAGAGCCGGGCCACTTCAAAGACCTTCACGCCGTAATATAAATTGACTTCCACATGGACGGATAACCCTTTATTGTCCGTACGACGGCGTACATGGATGTAGTGTATCCTGGCTACGCCTATCATACGTTTTACGATGATATTAACGATATCCTCAATTACATAATCGGAAATCAGTATCGTCCCATAATAGCTGAATGCCGGGCGGACGATGGAACGGCTTTCCCGCCGTTCGTTTTTATTTTTGGAAAAAATATTATACGGAAGATTGGCAAAGAAACCGCCGAAATGCTGTTTCAGTTCCACCGTGGGCACGGGGACGATATGCTTGCCGTACCGCAGCCGGGACTCGTGGGCCTTTTTGATTTCCTGTTTTGTGGCAATATCGGTAATATAAACCGTTTTCAGTGGATCGGGCAACACCAGCCGGGCCGTAATTTTGTTGATCATCCGGTCCGAAGTGGCGATGATCAGGATGCGGCGGATACTGGAACGGGCCAGCGCTTCCCGCACTTCCGAGGCGTGGCTGTCTTCATAAAAGATAGCACGCTTCACTGCCTGTACCCGGTTCTGTTCGCTTTTTGCCGAGGTGCCTCCCAGTATTTTCGTCCCCTGGATCAGAAGGCCGTCGTCGATGATGGCGTCGCAGTTATACTGGTGCGCTATGCCGATGGCCCGGTGGCTTTTGCCGGATCCGCTGGGACCTACGAATGCTATGACTTCCATAGTTTTCTCCGAAATGTATTGAAAATTGAGGTTTATTACAACTTAAAGTATGCTAAAAAATCCTGTACATTTTTGCAGGAAACTTTCCACTCTGAAATTTGTTCCGGGAACCGTCCCGGGTTCCCGTGGAAGTCGCTGCCCCCTGTTATCAGCAGGTTCCGCAACCTGGCAATCTGCAGCCAGAAC
>Ga0256404_1005483_pt1 | contig 22373 bp, 20 predicted proteins | sample RumenRJG_01DNA_FD_185990 | JGI IMG/M metagenome (GOLD analysis project Ga0256404, IMG submission 185990) | Bovine rumen microbial communities from Lethbridge, Alberta, Canada - RJG_01 | ecosystem: Host-associated > Mammals > Digestive system > Stomach > Rumen | place: Canada: Alberta | collected...
GAAATACGGGCTGACCGACGAAGAAATCCAGTTCATCGAATCGATGATTCGCCCGATGGAATAAACATAAAAAAACAACAATAACAACGGCGCTCTTTGACAAGTTTTTGACAGATTCATTTGGTAGTTTGAAAAGATTTTCCTATCTTTGCAGCATAAAAGCAGAAGATATGGAAGACAAGAATTATCCTATACTTGAAAAAGAAGGAAATGTAGAAATGGCCTGCGAACCAGTTGCCGCTACGGCATACGCCAATCGAGAAGACTACAATGTACCTATTGTGGGACCTTCGACATGGGAAGAGGCTTTGGCTGACCTTGATGAGTCGGAAAAGGAATTCGAGGCTGGCAAATGTATTCCTTGGGAAAATGTAATGGGAGAAATCAAAGAGCGTTATCAGTCTTATGCGAATTGAGATTAGACTCAAGCGAATGATTTAGTCAGAAATAGTCAGAGCGCCATAACAAAACAGAATAGTTATGGCTACGAATTATTTCCCGAAAAAGTCGGAGTCGGCTCCGATGATTTATGCTTATGAAGACAAGTACGACCCACAATTGAAAGGATTGCTGAAAGTGGGCTATACAACCGTTGGCGTGCAGGAACGTGTGCGTCAGCAATATAATATTGTGCGTCCTGGTAAACCGCCTTATCGCATCGTGGTTGAGGAATCTGCTATGCGACAAGACGGTACGACATTTATGGACCACGACGTGCATCGTGCATTAGTGACAATGGGTTGTCCACACATCGAGGGTGAATGGTATCGTTGTACGGCGCAGCAGGTAATGGCGGCCATTGTGGCTGTCAAGGAAAGAATAGATGTGGCATGGCATCGTGACAAGACTTTTGGGATGCGCCCCGAACAACAGGCAGCGGTGGACAAAACTGCGGAATACTTTGACGGTTATCAGTCGGAAGCAGGTCGCGTACCTCATTTCCTATGGAACTGCAAAATGCGCTTCGGCAAGACTTTTACGACTTATCAGTTGGCGAAACGGATGGGATGGACACGGGTGTTGGTGCTGACATTCAAACCTGCTGTCGCCCAAGCATGGGAAGAGGACTTGATGACGCATGTAGATTTCGACGGTTGGCAGTTCATCGCCCGCAATCCAGAAGCGACCATCGACTATCAATTTGCTCATGCCGACAAGTCAAATCCCATCGTTGTTTTTGGTTCTTTTCAGGATTTTCTTGGCAAGAACACTGCCAACGGCGGTATGAAATTGAAGCACGAATGGGCGAGGGAATTCAATTGGGATTGCATTGTGCTCGACGAATATCACTATGGTGCTTGGCGTGAGAATGCCAGGGAACTGATTGGCGTTAGCGAAGATTTGGGAGGCGAGATTGAGAATCCCGACTATTTCGACGAAGAACTGATACCCATCACCTCGAATCATTATCTCTATCTGTCGGGTACACCCTTCCGAGCCATTGCATCGGGTGAATTTATTGAGGAACAAATCTACAACTGGACTTATTCTGACGAACAACGTGCCAAAGAAGAGTGGGGCGACACCCCCGAAAATCCTTACGCATCGTTGCCTAAGATGGTGCTATTAACCTATCAATTGCCTGCGGAAATATCGAGAGTAGCGGAGGAAGGTGAATTTGACGAGTTCGACCTCAACTCATTCTTTGAGGCCGAGGGCAATGGCGACGATGCTGTTTTCAAACATCACGACGAGGTGCAAAAGTGGCTCGATATGTTGCGCGGCCAGTATCTTCCGACTTCCATCAACGACCTAAAGGCTGGTAACAGAAAACCGCCTTTGCCTTTCCTAAATGGTGACCTTTATTCTAACATGAACCATACGTTGTGGTTTCTGCCCAACGTGGCATCGTGTTTTGCCATGCGAAATCTCCTGACAGAACTACAAAACACTTTCTATCACGACTATCGGGTAGTTGTGTGTGCAGGTACTCAAGCAGGAATCGGCCAACAGGCTTTGCCGCCAGTGGAAAGAGCTATGTCGCACCCAGACCCGTTGCACTGTAAAACCATCACGCTGACTTGCGGTAAACTGACAACAGGCGTTACTGTTCGTCCGTGGACGGGAATTTTCATGCTTCGCGACACTTCGTCGCCAGAAACCTACTTCCAATCGGCTTTCCGTGTTCAATCGCCATGGACAATTACCAACAGTGACGGCCTACACCCAAATCGTGTGGAGATTCTGAAAAAGGTCTGTTATGTGTTCGACTTCGCGCCAAACAGGGCTTTGCGAAAAGTGGCTGACTACTCATGTCAGTTGAATGTAGAAGAGGGAAATCCTGAAAAGTGTGTCGATGATTTCATCAAGTTTCTGCCTGTTCTATGTTATGAAAATGGTGTGATGAAGGCACTTTCAGCAAGCGATGTGCTTGACATGGCGATGAACAACACTTCGGCAACGCTTTTGGCTCGGCGTTGGGAGAGTGCTTTGCTTGTGAATGTCGATAATTTCACGCTTCAGCGATTGATGAACAATGCTGAAGCGATGGCAGCGTTGATGAAAATCGAAGGATTCCGTTCGCTGAATCAAGACATAGAAACCATCATCAACAAAACTGACAACATCAAAAAAAAGCGAAAGGAAAACGAGGAAGGCTTGACACGCAAAGAAAAGAAAGAACTGAGTGAGGCCGAAAAGGAAATCAAGAGTAAACGAAGGCAGATACAGGAAAAACTGATGAAATTTGCCACTCGTATCCCTATTTTCATGTATTTGACAGACTATCGGGAATATTCTTTGAAAGATGTTATTCTGCAACTGGAACCGATGTTGTTTGAACGAGTGACAGGGCTGACGAAGCAAGACTTTGCCCTGCTCGTTAGTTTGAATGTGTTTAATGAAGCACTGATGAACGATGCTGTCTATAAATTCAAGCGGTACGAAGATGCCAGTCTATCATATGCGGGAATCGACAAGCACGAAAAAGATGGGAAAGTCGGCGGATTTAGTACGGTGATTTCTCGAGAGGAGTTTTTCGTAACTGGGTCAATGTGATTTCAATTCCCAAAACGCGATCGCCGAAGCCGCTGCGACATTGAGGGAATCGACACCGTGAGCCATCGGGATGCGAACGACGTAGTCGGCGGCGGAAATCGCTTCAGAGGGAAGTCCATCGCCCTCGGTTCCCATCACAATTGCCAGTCGGTTTTCTTCTTTAAGAATGGGCGAATCGAGGGGAATCGAGTTGTCGGTGAGGGCCATTGCGATGGTTTTGAAGCCTAATTCGCGCAAGGTCGAGAAATCGCCGTCGATCCACGTCCACGGCACCAAAAACACCGACCCCATCGACACGCGCACGGCCCGACGATTAAGTGGGTCGCACGAGTTGGGTGTCAGAAGTACGGCATCGATTCCCAACGCCGCCGCCGAGCGGAAAATGGCGCCGATGTTGGTCGTATCTACTACGCCGTCGATGACAACAATGCGTCGAGCATCGCGACAGACTTCAGCGACTGACCGAGCAGCAGGGCGTTTCATCGCACAGAGAACACCTCGCGTCAGTGTGTAGCCCGTCAGTTCCGCCAATAAATCGCGCTCGCCAGTGTAAATGGGAATCGACGGACAACGCTCGACAATGTCGGCAGCGTCGCCGTCGATGTGTTTTCGTTCGCAAAGCAGCGAAACGGGCTGATAGCCAGCGTCTAACGCCACGCGAATCACCTTCGGACTCTCCACAATGAAAATGCCTTTTTCGGGTTCTAGACGATTGCGCAACTGGGCTTCCGTCAGCGAACTGAAAATTTCGACGCCTGGGTGTGCGAGGTCGGTGATTTCAATGATCGGCATTTTCAATAGTTGAATTCCCCAAATTCCGATTGGATGGTAAGACTTTTCGTTCCTTCTTCGATATGGCCGACCACCTGCGCGTCGATGTTGAACGAGCGCGAGATGTCGATGATTTTCTCGGCCAATTCGGGACGAACGTAGATTTCCATTCGATGCCCCATATTGAAGACTTGGTACATCTCGCGCCAATCGGTCTGCGAACAGTCGTGGATGATGCGGAACAGCGGCGGCACGGGGAACATATTGTCCTTGACGACACGGCAATTCTCGCCCACGAAATGCAGGACTTTCGTCTGTGCGCCACCTGTGCAATGCACCATTCCGTGAATGTCCTTGCGGTGTTGGTCAAGGATTTTCTTGATGACGGGCGCGTAGGTTCGGGTGGGGGAGAGGACTAACTCACCTACGGTGAGAGTTGACAGTTGAGAGTTGACAGTTGAGGGTTGTTGGGTGCTGCCCAAATTGTCAATCAACTTGTACTTACCGCTATAAACGAGTTCGTTGGGCACGGCGTGGTCGAAACTTTCGGGGTATTTTTCGGCCAGATATTTCGCAAAAACATCGTGACGCGCCGAGGTCAGACCGTTCGAGCCCATTCCGCCGTTGTAACGCTTTTCGTAAGTCGCTTGTCCTGTCGAACTCAGTCCGACAATCACGTCGCCTGGACGAATATCGGCGTTGTCGATGACATCGCTGCGCTTCATTCGGCAGGTAACCGTCGAATCGACGATAATTGTGCGCACGAGGTCGCCCACATCGGCCGTTTCACCGCCTGTCGCATAGATACCGATGCCCATTTCGCGCAGTTCGGCCAGCAGTTCGTCGGTGCCGTTGATGATGGCGGAAATCACCTCGCCCGGAATCAGCAGTTTGTTGCGCCCGATGGTCGAACTGACGAGGATGTTGTCCGTCGCGCCCACGCAGAGCAGGTCGTCGGTGTTCATCACGATGGCATCTTGCGCAATGCCTTTCCACACGCTGAGGTCGCCCGTCTCGCGCCAGTACATATAGGCCAGCGACGACTTCGTTCCGGCACCGTCGGCGTGCATAATGTTGCAATAGTCGGGGTCGCCGCCGAGGATGTCGGGGATGATCTTGCAAAACGCCTGCGGATAGAGGCCTTTGTCGATGTTTTTAATGGCGGCGTGAACGTCTTCTTTTGCTGCGCTCACGCCGCGCATCATATAGCGATTGTTTGACATATTAAAATTTCACTTCGGGTGCTTTTTGCGCGCCTGCTTCAGCCTCAAACTTCGTCATTTTGTCGAAACCGAACAGACCGGCGAGGATGTTTTTCGGGAATGCGCGGATGACGACATTGTAGTTCTGCACAGCGAGGTTGAACTTGTTGCGAGCCTCGTTGATGCGGTTTTCCGTGCCTTCGAGTTGCACCTGCAAGTCCTTGAAATTCTCGTTGGCCTTCAGGTCGGGATAGTTCTCCTGAATGGCAATCAACTTACCGAGAGCCGATCCGAGTTCGCCCTGAGCCTCTTGGAATTCTTTCAGTTTTTCGGGCGTCATATTCTCGGGGTCGAGCGTCACCTGTGTGGCCTTCGAACGAGCATTGATGACGTTTTCGAGCGTCTCCTGTTCGTGTTTGGCATAGCCTTTGACCGTTTCCACGAGGTTGGGAATGAGGTCGGCACGACGCTGATAGGCCGACTGCACGTTAGCCAGTTCGGTCGTGGCTTTTTCCTGCACATCCACCATTGAATTGTAACCACCTGCAGCCCAAATGGCGCCAATGACGACGGCTGCGATAAACACTAAAATTAATCCTTTTTTCATGATTTCTAAAGTTTTTAATTGTTAATATTAAATGTTATTGATCGATATTTTCGAGGAACGAGGAACGACAGATTTAAATTGTACTTTGTAAATTGTCAAATTGTAAATCGACTTCACCATCTCGACGTAGCACCTCCTCCACCGAAGCTGCCTCCGCCATAGCCACCACCGAAACCGCCTCCGAATCCTCCGCCGAAGCCGCCACGCGAACCACTCGAACCGAAGCCGCTACCGCCCGTGCTGACATAGACTGGCGTTTCGATGAACGGATTGCTGATGAGCGCACCAACGCCATAGACGGCCAACCACTCGTATTTCCGCTCCATCACGAAGGTGAGAATCAGCCATCCGACAATGAACCAGAAAAAGAGTCCGAGAGCACTCTCTTCGTCGGGCGCACTGCGCGGCAACGCCATTTCGGGCATCGGTTTGGCCTTCATAAAGGCGTAAAGACCTTCGGCCAAATAAATCATCGCGCTGTCGGGCAGTTCGGCCCTCATCGCCGGCACCACGTAGCGCTGTTCAAGTCGATGACATTCCGCGTCGGTCAGATGGGCTTCGAGGCTTCGTCCGGGCGAAATGTTGATGGAATGGTCTTCGTAACCCACGACAATCACCAGTCCTAGGTCGTTGCGACCCACTCCAAAGCGATTTCCAACGTCCTGCGCCATTCGGAATGGGTCGTCGTTTTCGATATGATTCACCACAATCACCGCCGATTCGATGCCAAACTCGTTGTCGAGTTGCAACATTCGCTCGTTGATGCGACTGACGGTCGATTCAGCAAGCACGTGGTCTGGATTCGAGACGTATTGCGTGTCGTCGGTGAGGTGGGGCAGGTCGATGTTGTCGGCGTTCCAATAGGTGACTTGCTCTTTCGGCGCGCCCTGCGTTCCAGCCTCCAATGCCATCTGTTCGCGACTATAGCAGAAAAACGTGCCGATAAAACCGAGAATGAGCAGCCAAGCCCATAGATTTCGGAAAATTTTATAGCGTTTCGTCTCCGACTTTTTGCAGAATTCAATAAAACCTTTCCGCTCGTTCAAATATTGTTTTTGCAGCGTTTCGTAGCGTGTCGAATAGGTTCGTTTCAGGCTTCGCGTACTCGCATTTCCGTGAAGATTGTGCGTTTTTTTCTCGCGTTCATATTCCGCATTGAGGGCGCGAATCTGCTCGTTGTATTTCGACGTGATGCTCGACATTCCAGCGTGTTTCTGTTCGAGCAGTTTCTTGTTGCCTGAATTGAGGGTCAAATCGGCCAAAAGACCGCCGCCAGCCGCTACTGCCATCACGATGGCAAACGACGTGAAACTGATGGGTGGAAGCGCAAACATCGCCACTGCCAACAGGATGAAAGCCAGATAGAATTTCGTCATTCCTTTCATATCTCAATCCTCCCCGTGCCAAAATTCCCACGACGCAAATGCCTGCAAGAGCAGCATTTCCAATCCATTGACGACCGTCGCTCCGTGTTCCTGTCCGCGCTTCATAAACAGCGTTTCGTCGGGGTTGTAGAGCAGGTCGTAGAGCAGCGTGTGGCTGTCCATCGCCTCGTAGGGAAGGTTCGGACAACTATCGACGTGCGGATACATTCCGAGCGGTGTGCAATTGACAACCACCTTGTATTCGCGGATGATTTCGGGCGTAATATCCTCGTAGAAAAACGCCCCGTTGCGCCCCGTCCGACTGACGAACGCCGTTTCGAGTCCGAGCGAGCGCAGACCGTAGTCGATGGCTTTCGAAGCGCCGCCCGTGCCCAGAATCAGGGCTTTCTTGTGGCAGGGCTCCAACAACGGCTCGATGCTCTGCGTGAAGCCGATGACATCGCTATTAAAGCCCTTCAGATGGATGTTTTTGCCTTTTCGACGAATGCGAATCACGTTCACCGCACCGATGGCACGAGCCTCGGGACTCACCGCGTCGAGATAGGGAATCACCTGCTGCTTGTAAGGAATCGTGACGTTGAGTCCGCGCAGTTCGGGGTTCTTGTCGAGCACCTCGCGAAGATTGTCAATCGTGGGAATCTCGAAATTGATGTAGCAAGCGTCGATGTTTTCGTTTTCGAACTTCTCGTTGAAGTAACTGACCGAGAACGAATGGCCGAGCGGGTAGCCGATGAGTCCGTATTTGTCCATTTTTTTCTATTATTTAGTCGCCATATAGTGTGTGCAGATGCCGAATGTCATTCGTTGGAATTGGGCCTGCGCAAAACCAGTTTTTTTCAGAATTTCAACCATTTTCTCGCCTTGCGGAAAGGCTTCGATGGTCGCCGTGAGATATTTGTAGGCACTTTTGTCCTTGGAAATCAGATTGCCGTAGATGGGCAGAATCGTGTGGGAATAGAGGTGGAAGAGTTGTTTCATCGGGAATTTTGGCGGCGTGGTCAGTTCGACGATGCTCAGGTGACCGCCGTTTTTCAATACGCGATACATTTCGCGCAGTCCTTTTTCAAGTTCGGCGAAATTGCGGATGCCAAAGGCCGCCGTGACCGCGTCGAACGAGTTGTCGGGGTAGGATAGGGCGAGGCAGTCTTCTTTCTGAAATTGAATGACCTCCGAGAGCCCTTTTTGCGCGACTTTCTGCCGTCCGATTTCCATCATTCCCTCGGAAATGTCGGCTCCGACGATGCTTTTCGGATGCAGCATTTCAGCGGCGAGGATGGCAAAGTCGCCTGTGCCAGTGGCAATGTCGAGCAGCGTTTGCGGACGATGCGGCGCGAGCCACTGAATCGCCTTTCGCCGCCAGCCACGGTCGATGTTCCACGACAGCCGATGGTTCAACTGGTCGTAGGTCGGCGCAATGTTGTCGAACATTTGTTCCACCTGCTGCGCCTTCTCGCCCACGCCGTAAGGTTTTATCCGCTCTTGCTCGTACATCACTTCACACTCCACACTCCACACTCCACACTCCTCACTTCACACTCCTCAAATACTCCGAAACATTCCGTTCGATTCTCGCAGCAATATCCCCCTCGTCAATCGACTTATCGAATTTCTCACCTACGATATTTTCGTAGAGTTCGATATATCTTTCGCTCACGCTTTCCGCGTATTCATCGGTGATTTCGGGCATCGTCTGGCCAGGCTCATTCATAAAATCGTGCTCGATGAGCCACTGGCGCACAAACTCCTTCGACAACTGCTTCTGCGGCTCGCCTTTCGAGAACTTTTCCTCGTAGCCGTCGGCGTAGAAATAGCGCGAAGAGTCGGGCGTGTGAATCTCATCGATGAGATAGACCTTGCCGTCGCGCTTGCCGAATTCGTACTTCGTATCGACCAAAATCAGCCCCTGCTTGGCGGCAATTTCCTGACCACGCGCAAACAGCCGTCGCGTGTAGTCCTCCATCACCTTGTAATCCTCTTCCGAAACCAACCCCTGCGCAATGATTTCATCACGCGAAATGTTCAAGTCGTGACCCTCATCGGCCTTCGTCGTCGGCGTGATAATCGGCTCGGGAAAACGCTCGTTTTCGCGCATTCCGTCGGGCAGTCGAACACCACAAATCTCGCGAACACCGTTTTTGTAGTCGCGCCACGCCGAACCCGTCAAAATGCCTCGGATAATCATCTCCACGCGGAAACCCTCACACTTAAGTCCAACCGTCACCATCGGGTCGGGCGTCGCCAGTTTCCAGTTCGGACAGATGTCAGCCGTCGCGTCGAGAAACTTCGCGGCAATCTGGTTCAACACCTGGCCCTTGAAGGGAATCCCCTTGGGCAGAATCACGTCGAAGGCCGAAATTCGGTCGGTTGCAACCATGACGAGCAGGTCGTCGTTGATGTCATACACGTCGCGCACTTTCCCGTGGTACACGCTCTTCTGACCCTCGAAATGGAAGTCAGTTCTTGTCAATGCTTTCATACGATTCTGATTTTTCAAGCTGTAGTTTTCAGTTTCAAGCGACAAAAATATAAAAAAAATCGCAAACTCAAGAAAACTCGAAAAACTTTTTGCATTTTCGTGAAAAAAATCGAATTTTGGGCTACAAAAAAAATTGGCTGTCTCACGACACCCAATCTTTAATTAACCTTAATAATCTAATACCATGAAAAACACGGTACAAAGTTATCACTTTTTCGTCGATTTTCCAAACAATTCGTTGGAATTACCCTCAATTTTAATATTGATTAAAAATATTTCCGTCGAATTTAAGGAATTTTTGCATTTTTAATGCTTTATAACGCTCTTTCTCGTCACTGGGAACGAAGAGCAACGATGGCGACAGTGTCAAATCGTCGTTGTCGGGCGAAAAATGGGCTTCCCAAAGCACGAGCGAAAGGCCATCTGTCAGTTTTTGATACTCTTCCGACGACATTTCTTCGGGTTTGGCGAGGCTTTGCTCCGTGAAAATCGTGTCGGAAAGGTGTTTCCAATCGCTTGAAAACAGGCTGACTTTCGACTCAGGCGAATCGCCAAAGACGGTCATCGACGTGGCAATCACGAAGTTGTCGCCGTCGGTCGCAATCAGTTTCATTTCCCACGTCGCCCGCTCGTTGAGCCGCAGGCGAAGGTAGTTCGCCGTGAGCGTGTCGAGCGTGGAAGTGCCGCGCAACCGATTGGCGACGCCAGTGTTCAGTTCGGCTTTGTTGTCGGCCTTCTGCGTGATGTCGTATTGCTCAACCATTGCCGTGCGAATGCTTGCATCGAGGTAGGGCAGCAGCGCGTCGGGCATCGCTTTCCAACACTCCAAAACTCGTTGTCCCTGCATCGAAAGACACAGGGAAAACATGGCGACAAGGGCAAGAAATCTGCTCATTGGCAACGATTATTCGGGGAATTTGATGGGACCGAAACGCAGTTCCACACCATAAGCACCCTGACGGCGATAGGTGTAAATCGTGAAGAGATGGCCGATGCCGAGGGGCGAAAGACCGCCTTTGTAGAACCATGTGTGATCTTCCTCAACGTCGCGCGACAGTTGGTATTTCGTGCGCATCGTCTGGGCGATGTTCTCCATTTTGCGCTGCGCCTCGGGTCGCGAGCCGACCTTGCTGTAGAAACGAGCCTCGTTGAACTTACCGTTGTTGAAGCGGAACTTCACTTCGTCAAACGAAAAGCCGCGATATTTCTTCGGGCCATAGACCACTTCGCTTTCGGAAACGCTCAGCGGTTCGCCAAACTCGGCTTTCATGGCTGCAAGAGCAACGTCGTAGGCACTTCCCAACTCGACGGTTCCAACACTTTCAACGTTTTGTGCGCTCAAACCCATCGAAAAGGCGACGCACAGCATCATTACGAATAATTTTTTCATGATTTCCTTATTTTTAGTTATTTAATTTCAAATTTGAGCGTGCAAAGATAATGCAAAATTCGATAAGTGTATCGTTTTTTTAACTTTTTAACTCATTCCACACTTCACACTCCACACTTCACACTCCACGATTTCACGACTTCTGAACCCTCGCTTGGTTTTTCGCCACAAAATCCTTCCATCCGCGATAGCTTTTGCCCTCCGTCGTGGGATGGCCGAGTTGCAGGAAATGGCAGTAGGCAGCGGCCAGAGCGTCGGTGGCATCCATAAATTTCGGCATTTCGTCGGCCTTCAGTGTTAGCATTCGTTGAAGCATTCCCGCCACCTGCTGTTTCGAGGCTTGTCCGTTGCCCGTGATGGCCATTTTGATTTTCAGCGGCGCATATTCGTGGATGGGCACCTCGCGCTGAATGGCGGCAGCAATGGCAACGCCCTGCGCCCGTCCGAGTTTCAGCATCGACTGCACGTTCTTCCCAAAAAACGGGGCTTCAACGGCCATTTCGTCGGGCAGATAAGCGTCGATGATGCCCGTGACGCGCTCGAAAATGTGGCCGAGCCGCAGGTAGGGGTCGGTCATTTTCCGCAGGTCGATGACACCCATCGCCACCATCTCGGCCTTGTTGCCGATGGCGCGGATAACACCGTAGCCCATCACGTTGGTGCCAGGGTCGATGCCGAGGATGATTCGCTCCGTTTTCAAGGTCAATTCAATGCTATTTTATCGTTCCAAATACATATTTGTCGCCACTTCCTTGCCGATGGTCGTCTGTTGTCCGTGACCGGGCCAAACGACCGTTTCGTCGGGCAGTTGCACGATGGTTCGCAGGCTTTGGATGAGCATAAACATCGAGCCGCCCATCAAATCGGTGCGACCGATGGTACCCTCAAACAGCGAGTCGCCCGAGAAACAAACGTTTTCTTCCTTGCAATAGAAAAAAATGCTGCCACGCGAATGGCCGGGCGTTTCGATGATGGTCAGGCGATGGTTGCCGAACTCGATGATGTCGTCGCCGGTGAGCAGTCGAGCAGGCTCGGGCAGAGGCTCGACAGCCGACATTCCGAAGAATTTTTCGGCCTGAAACTCATAGTTCGTGATGAAGTCGGCATCGTCGTGGTGAATTTCGACCTTCAAGCCGAATTCGTCGAAGATGAAACGGTTTCCAAAGTTGTGGTCGAGGTGTCCGTGCGTTGCCAATAAATGTTTGGGTATCAAATTGTTATCACGAATGTATTGAAGTATTTCTTTCTTCTCTTCTGGAAAGATAGCACCGCAGTCGATGATGACGCACTCGCGGCTTTCATCGCTGACTACGTAGCAGTTTTCCTGCAACATATTGCACACAAAACGCTGAATTTTAAGCTGGGACATAAATGACATTTTTCTCTTTGAACCATTCTTCCTCGAACCACCGACTGATGTCCTCGACCTCTGCCACCTTTCTGAACGGATGGATTTCGGCATCAACATTGCCACCTTTCAGGCAGTAAACGCCGTTGAGCGCGGCATTTCGCTGTTTGTTCGAGATGTTTTTCCGCACAATTTTCACCAAATCGGGTAGGGGCATCACCGCACGACTCACCACGAAGTCGAATTTTCCCGTTTCGTCCTCGCCGCGTCGCTGTTCGGCCACCACATTCTTCAGTCCGATGGCCTTTGCCACCTCCGAGGCGACGAGAATTTTCTTGCCTGTGCCGTCGATGAGTTTGAAATGGCAGTCGGGGAACAGAATGGCGAGGGGAATGCCCGGAAAACCGCCACCCGTGCCGAAATCGAGTATCTTCGTGTCGGGTTGGAACTCGATGGCGCGGGCGATGGCGAGCGAGTGCAAAACGTGGTGTTCGTAGAGCTTGCCGATGTCTTTGCGCGAAATCACGTTGATTTTCGCGTTCCAGTCTTCGTACAAGTCCTTCAACGCCGCGAATTGCTCGAGTTGCCGCTCGCTGAGGTTCGGGAAATATTTTTTGATGATGTCCATATCGACTTTGCTGATTTTCAGGCAGTTATACGACCGAAATCAATAACTGCGAGCGATAATCACGCGATATTTCGACGGTTTTCCGCTCACCATATCGACCCCTTCGGTCTGTTCGAATCCATAGGGCACGCAGCGAATCGTCGCCTGCGTTTCTTCCTTGATTTTCGCCTCGGTTTCGGCGGTGCCGTCCCAGTGGCAAAGGAAGAATCCTCCGTCTTTCACGCGCTCCTTGAACTCCTCGTAGTTGTCGCACTCGTAGATGCGCTCATCGCGGTATTTACGGGCTTTCTCGAAGATATTTTGCTGAATGTCGCCGAGCAAGTTCTCGACATATTCGACGATTCCCTCCATCGGGCGCGTTTCTTTTTCGAGTGTGTCGCGACGCATCACCTCAATCGTGCCATTTTCCAAGTCACGAGCACCCAAAACGAGGCGCACGGGCACACCTTTCAGTTCGTAGTCGGCAAATTTGAAGCCCGGACGCTTGTTGTCGGCGTTGTCGAACTTCACGCTGATGCCTTTCGCCTTCAACTGCGCCAAAATCGGCTCGACCGCGTTGTTCACCTGCTCCATTTGCTCGGGTTTCGTCGCAATCGGGATGATGACAACCTGAATCGGGGCGAGGCGCGGCGGCAGCACCAGTCCGTTGTCGTCGCTGTGGGTCATAATCAGCGCACCGACGAGGCGCGTGGAAACACCCCACGACGTTGCCCAGACATATTCGGGCTTGTTCTCCTTATTTAAATAGGTGACATCGAACGCCTTGGCGAAATTCTGTCCGAGGAAGTGCGACGTGCCGCTTTGCAGCGCCTTTCCGTCTTGCATCATCGCCTCGATGGTGTAGGTGTCGAGTGCGCCGGCGAATCGCTCGGTCTCGCTCTTCACACCCTGCACGACGGGCACTGCCATCCATTCTTCAGCGAATTTCGCATACACTTTCAGCATCAACTGGGCTTCGGCCTCGGCTTCTTCGCGAGTGGCGTGAGCCGTGTGGCCTTCTTGCCAAAGGAATTCCGACGTGCGCAGGAACGGACGTGTGCGCATTTCCCACCGCATCACATTGGCCCATTGGTTGATGAGCAGGGGCAGGTCGCGCCACGACTGAATCCAGTTCTTGTATGTGTTCCAGATAATCGTTTCCGAGGTCGGACGAATGATCAGTTCCTCCTCCAACTTGGCAGCGGGATCGACATCCAAACCACTTTTGTCTTCGCGACCTTTCAGTCGATAGTGCGTCACGACGGCACATTCCTTTGCGAATCCCTCGACGTGCTCGGCCTCGCGGCTCATAAACGACTTCGGAATCAGCAACGGGAAATAGGCGTTCTGCACACCCGTCTCCTTGAACATCTTGTCCAACTGCGCCTGCATTTTCTCCCAGATGGCGTAGCCGTAGGGCTTGATGACCATACATCCGCGCACTGCCGACTGTTCGGCGAGGTCGGCCTTCACCACCAAATCATTAAACCACTGACTGTAATTATCAGCTCTTTTCGTCAAATCTTTCAGTTCTTTTGCCATAATTGATTCTTGTTTTTTGAAATTTTGGCGCAAAATTACAAAAAAATGTTGTGAAAGTGACATTAAAAATAAAAAAAGCACTATCTTTGCAAAAAATTTAGTCAAAATCGATTAAACGAAGCGCAATTTGATGCGTCAAAAACGTGTTTGGACAGAAAAAATTACATTTTTATTATTAACTTAAAAACGATTGAAACAATGAAGAAAATGAAATTTTTGACACTCGGAATGTGTGTCGCAGTGTTGGTGAGCTGTGGCTCGTCGATGAAAAATGGTGCGCTGATTGGTACGGGTGCAGGTGCTGCGCTGGGTGCTATCATCGGTAAGATTGCCGGTAACACGGCTGTTGGTGCTGCTGTGGGCGGTGCTGTGGGTGCTGCTACGGGTGCCATCATCGGTAAGAAGATGGACAAGGCGAAGGCTGAAGCCGAGGCCGTGAAGAACGCTCAGGTGGAGTCGGTGCTCGACGCCAACGGTCTGCAGGCCGTGAAGGTGACGTTCGACTCGGGTATCCTTTTCAACACGGGTAGCTCGACGCTGAGTTCCGCTGCCAAGACCTCGCTGACGCAGTTCGCAGGTGTGCTGAAGAACAATGCCGATTGCGACGTGGCCGTGCAGGGTTACACTGACAACACTCCGTTCAAGAACAGCACTGCCGAGCAGAGCGCACAGAAGAACGTGCAACTTTCGCAGCAGCGCGCTCAGGCCGTGACGAGCTTCCTGAACTCGCTGGGTGTGTCGAACAGCCAGATTCGCTCGACCATCGGTTACGGCGAGGCTAACCCCGTTGCCGACAACTCGACGGCTGCCGGTAAGGCTCAGAACCGCCGCGTGGAAGTCTATATGTACGCCAGCGAGGCCATGATCAAGGCTGCCGAGGCTGGAACGCTGCAATAAATTTTCAATTAATAATTAACAATTTACAAATTGAAGATTATTAAGAAAACGATACGATGGGTCGTGGGGGTGTTTTTCGCCTCCACGATTCTTTCGGTTGTGGCATTGCGCTTCCTGCCCGTCTATGTCACGCCGCTGATGGTCATTCGCTGTGGTGAACAGGTGAAGGAGGGTCGCAACATCACGCTCCACCACCATTGGGTGCCAATGGAAAAGATTTCGCGCCACATGCCCGTCGCTGTGATGGCCAGCGAAGACCAGCGTTTCCTCTTGCATCACGGTTTCGACTATGATGCCATTCAAAAAGCGGCGAAACGCAACGCGAAAGGCGGGAAAAACAAACTGGGAGGTAGCACGATTTCACAACAGACCGCCAAAAATGTCTTCCTGTGGCCGGGTCGGTCGTGGGTTCGCAAGGGTCTTGAAGCCTATTTCACGGCACTCATCGAACTCATTTGGTCGAAACAGCGCATCATGGAAGTCTATCTGAATTCCATCGAAATGGGCGACGGAATTTATGGCGTCGATGCCGTGGCAGAGTACCATTTTGGCACGACCGCCGCCAACCTTTCACGCTCCGACTGCGCCCTGATTGCCGCCACATTGCCCAATCCGCGCCGTTTCAGCAGCAAGTCGCCAAGCGAGTATATGCGCAAACGACAGCGTCGCATCGAGCACGAAATGAAATTCATTCCGACTTTTCCACGCGAAGGACAAGACTACGACCCCTCGACGGCTGTCGGAGGTGTTTACAGAAATGGGAAACGATAATTTTCCATCCATATACTTTTGTAAATTTTGGAAAATTGCGTAAATTTGCATCGAAATTTTCCAAAAACAGAAATCACGATGAAAAAAATCATATTGTCAGCCTTGTGGATGACGGCTGTCGCGGCCTCGGCACAAGACGGTCCGACGATGGGCTGGAGCTCATGGAACACGTATGGCCTGAAAATCAGCGACGAACTGATTCGTCAGCAGGCCGACGCGATGGTTTCAACGGGACTGAGCGAAGTAGGTTTCGACCACATTAACATCGATGACGGATTTTTCGGCGGTCGCAACCTCGAAACGGGCGAACTGCTGATTCATCCGACGCGCTTTCCGAACGGACTGAAACCCGTCGCCGACTACATCCACTCGAAAGGTTTGAAGGCAGGAATCTACACCGACGCTGGCGCGAACACGTGCGGAAACCGATGGGGCGGCGACGAGTTGGGTGTGAATGTCGGAATGTATCGTTTCGACCAGCGCGACGCCGATTTCTACTTCAAGGACTGCGGTTTCGACTTCATCAAAGTGGATTTTTGTGGCGGTAGGGCGAAAGACAACAGGCAAGGGCTGGATTTGGACCCGCAGGAGCGCTACACAGCCATCGCCGAGGCCATTCGTAGAACGGGGAAAAACGTGAAGATGAACGTGTGCCGATGGGACTACCCGGGCACGTGGGTGAGCGACGTGGCTTGTTCGTGGCGCACGACGTTCGACATTTACGATGGGTGGAAGGCGGTGAAGGACATTCTGGCCGAGAATCTCTACCTTGCGGCCTACTGCGAAAAGGGTCGTTTCAATGATATGGATATGCTCGAAGTTGGGCGTTCGATGACGGAGGAAGAGGACAAAACGCACTTCGGAATGTGGTGCGTGATGAACTCGCCGCTGCTGATTGGTTGCGACCTGACGAACATCAAACCTTCTGCGCTTAAATTGCTGAAAAACCAAGATTTAATCGGCTTAAATCAAGACAGACTTTTCCAACAGGCTTACCTCGTCGCCTTGACCAATGGCTGCCACGTTTTGGTGAAAGACATTGAGCAGCGGAACGGCACGAAACGGGCATTTGCGATCTATAATCCGAACGATATGGCGAAAGATGTCGCTGTGAAGTTTGCCGATTTGTGTCTGGGTGGTAGCGTGAAGTTGCGCGACGCCTTTGAACAAAAGGATTTGGGCAAGTTTTCGGGTCAATTTGAGGTGAGCGTCCCTGCCCACGGCACACGAATCTATATTGCCGAGTGCGAACATCGATTGGAGCGCGTGCGCTATGAGGCCGAAACCGCCTATATCAGCGACTATCAGGAGTTGAAAAACCACCAAACCGAGCGCACGGGCATCTACGAGAAATCGTCGTATTGTTCGGCGGGCTACAAGGCCACTTGGCTCGGAATGAGCGAGGAGAACGACCTCGTTTTCCGCGATGTTTACAGCCCCGACGGTGGCGAATACACGATGACGATTGGCTTCATTTCGGGCGCCAATCACCTGATTTGTGTCGGTGTGAATGGTAAAACGGTGGAAACGGTCGAGGCGAAGGGCAGCGGTTGGAGTCAAATTTCGGAAAAAACGCTGAAAATTCGCCTGAACAAAGGAAATAACACGATTCGTTTGTCGAATGCGACGGCTTGGTTGCCGGACATTGATTACATTGATATTAAAAATGGAACATCTGCTAAATGACTTAAACGACAGCCAACGAAAGGCGGTGGAATATTGCGACGGGCCTCAGTTGGTGATTGCAGGCGCAGGCTCGGGCAAAACCCGCGTGCTGACTTACAAAATCGCCTATTTGTTGGCGCAGGGAATGAAGCCGTGGAACATCCTCGCGCTGACGTTCACGAACAAGGCTGCCACCGAGATGAAGCAGCGCATTGGGCAACTCGTCGGACAAGACAACGCCCAACGATTGAATATGGGCACGTTCCACTCGGTTTTCTCGCGGATTTTGCGCGTCGAAGCCGGACTTTGGGGCTTCAATTCCAATTTTACGATTTACGACGAGGCCGATTCTCGGTCGCTGTTGAAGACGATAGCGAAAGAAATGGGGCTCGACGAGAAACAATACAAACCGGCGACGGTTCACCACCATATTTCGATGGCGAAAAACCACTTGATTTCGGCTGCAGAATATGCCAACGACTACGAGGTTCAACGGCGCGACCAAGACGCGAAACTTCCTGAAATCGGACGGATTTTCGTGGAATACGAACAGCGATGCCGTCAAGCAAATGCGATGGATTTCGACGATTTGTTGGTGATGACGTTCCGCCTGTTCAACACCCACGAGGACATTCGCCTGAAATATTGCCAACGCTTTCAGTACGTGCTCGTCGATGAGTATCAGGACACGAACTATGCACAGCAACAAATCGTCTTGCAACTCACACAGGAACATCGGCGCATCTGCGTTGTCGGCGACGATGCCCAGAGCATCTACGCTTTTCGGGGTGCGAACATCGACAACATCCTCGATTTCCAGAAGATTTATCCCGAGTCGAAACTCTTCAAATTGGAGCAGAATTATCGTTCGACACAACGCATCGTTCAAGCCGCCAACAGCCTGATTAAGAAGAACGAACGACAGATTCCGAAGGAAGTTTTCAGCCAAAATGACGAGGGCGAACCACTCGTTGTGAAACACGCTTATTCCGACAAGGAAGAGGCCAGCATCGTTTGTCAGGAAATCAAGCGAATCCGCCGAATGGACGGTTGCCAATACCACGATTTTGCCATTCTCTACCGCACGAATGCGCAAAGCAGAACTTTCGAGGAGGAAATGCGCCGACAGAACATTCCCTATCGCATTTACGGCGGTTTGAGTTTCTATCAGCGCAAGGAAATCAAGGACATCATTGCCTATTTCCGGCTCGTTTGCAATCCCAGCGACGAGGAAGCCATCAAACGCATCATCAACTATCCGACGCGAGGCATCGGCAACACGACGATTCAGAAAATTGCCGACGCAGCGCGAAGTCGTGGTATGAGTTTTTGGGATGTCATCGTCAATCCCGTCGAAAACGGCCTTGACGTGACGAAGGGAACGATGCAGAAAATCAGCGATTTCGTTGCGCTCATCAGCGGTTTCATCGAGAAATTGGCCTCGACCGATGCACACGAATTGGGTCGAGAAATCGTGCAAAAAAGTGGCATTTCTACCGATTTGTATGCAGGAAACGACCCCGAACAACTCTCGCGACAGCAGAACCTCGAGGAGTTTATGAACGGACTGGGCGAATTTGTCGATTTGCGGCGCGAAGAGGGTAGGGAGCGCGAGGTTTTTCTGCCAGATTTCCTGCAAGAAGTGTCGCTACTGACCGACCTCGATAGCGACGACGGCAACGAAAGTCGCGTGCTGTTGATGACGATTCACGCGGCGAAGGGTCTGGAGTTTCCGACGGTGTTCATTGTGGGCTTGGAAGAGAGCATTTTTCCGAGTCAGATGGCGACCACGATGCGCGAATTGGAAGAGGAACGCCGACTTTTTTACGTGGCAGTGACGCGAGCCGAGAAACACTGTATTCTGACCTGCGCAAAAAGCCGTTGGCGCTACGGAAAAATGGAATTCAGCAACCCCAGTCGTTTTTTGAAAGACATCGACCCGAAATTCGTGCGCGTCGAAGGAGAATCGTCTTCGTCGTTTGGCGGACAAAGGTTCGGCGGATCGTTTAGCGACCAGTTTGGCGGCTCGTTCCGACGGATGCAGAATTCTCGTCCCGTTGCGTCGCAGTTCATGGCCGACCGACAACCGAAAATCACGTCGCCGCGTCGTCCTGAAAGTCCTGTCGAGTCATTCTCAGACAGTTTCAAGCAGAAATTGGCAGCTGCTTCGAGCGGTCGGAATTTAAGGCGAATCCCATCATCGAGTTCGTCGTCCCTTAAACCTTCAAATCCGTCCGTTTCATCGGCTTCGACTTGCCCTCTGAAAATCGGAAACGTCATCGAACATCAGCGTTTCGGCATCGGCACCGTCACCAACATCGAAGGCACAGGCGATGAAACGAAAGCTACCGTCGATTTCCGCCACGTCGGCCCGAAGCAACTGCTCATCAAATACGCCCGATTTACCATCGTCAAATAAAAAAAAGCGTGAATTCAATCACGCTTTTTTCGTCTTTTTTCGTGTCGTAGAATATCGTTTTTGCTTCTTCAGCCACGCTGCTTTCCGCGCTTCGTATTCTTCTCGGTGTCGTTCCAAATAATTGTCTGCCATCATTTAAATTGGCTGTAAATCACCGTGATTTTGATGGGCGAATAGGGATTTTCGCTGCCGCCGACGAGTCGTGTGCTGTTGAGCGACATGTTGTGCGACACCTTGCCCGAGGCATCGATCGTGACGGGAACGAGCACCACCTTGTTCCAGTTTTCCGACGAGCGGTTCGCGTTCATCAGGTTGATGAGTTGCGAAATGTTGTTGAACGTGTAGCTATTCTGGCTGCTGACGTTGTTGGTCGCCGTGAACGACGAGCGGTTGTTCACCAACTGATTGTGCTCGAAGAAGGTGTAGAGGCTGTCGCGTGGAATCATCAGCAGGGTAGAGGGTGCGGCGAAAGCGAAGTCAGACTTCGTTTCGTTGTTGATGCGCGGAATCACGATTTTCGCCGTGTTGAGCGAGTCTTTTTCGTGTCCGGGAAGAATCTGGTCGATGGGCAATGTCAATTCCGTGAAAATGCCGGCGGGCGTCTTCAGATAGGTGCAGGTGTTGTCGGCCACGAGCGACTTGATTTTCTGCTTGTCGTTCTCGATTCTCGTGGTCTGCAAAACCTCTTCCGTTCCTGCAAATGACGCAGCACCAACGTGAACAGAATCGTTGCTGACGAAGCGATAATAGACGTTGAGTCGCGTCAGACCGATGTAGGCCATCGAACCGATGCCGCCCGTGTGCTCGAAATAAAATCCGGGCAGAATTTCCTTCATGAATTTCAGCGAATTGCCGAATGCCGACGGATTTTTGTAGTAGGCGTTCAGCAGATAGGTTCCAAAGTTGTTATAGGTGTTGCCGTCGCGGTCGGTGTATTCCTTGTCGAGCATGATTCTGATGTTCGGGGAATAGTTGCTGCCATAGCGCGACTCACTGCTGACGCTGAGGTCTGTCATCGTGTAGGCCTTGTCTTGGTGGATGCCGTCGGCGCGGAGATAACCCTCTTTTTTCGGGTCGAACGACGAATAATAAATCTGGTTTTCGAGCATGGGCTTGGCCATTTCGTGAACCGTGAGTTTCATCGTTGCCAGCGAATCGCCGTAGAAATTCGTGTAGAACAGGCGCAGTTCGCACGAGTCGGCGACAATCTGCCCGTCGATGCGACTGATGATACTGTCGGCTTTCGGGAAGAGTTCCGAATAGTTTTCGAGCATGTGGAACTGTGTCATGAAATTGCCCGTGACGTAGGTGTTGGTCTCGGGGTCTTTGATTTTGCCGAGATAGCCCGTCGTCGAACGTGAATAGACCGAATCGGCTGCGATGGAACGGCTGGCGACGATGAAGGAATCGGTCGTCACCGAGAGGTTGTCCATGTCGTGCAAGAGCGATGTGCCGATGTCGTTGGTTGTGTCGTCGCAAGAGGCGAAAAGTGCCGCTGCAGACACCAAAAACATAAGAAATTTGTATTTCATTTTGTTTGTTTGAAAATGCTTTTCAGTCGTTTGCGTCCCGCGTCATTCGCCGTCGGGACAAATCGTGTTATAGAAGTCCAGATAAGCCTCGCCGAAGTCTTCTCCCGGGTATTTCAACAGCGGAAGTTCCTTGTCGGTGGCGTATTTCATCAGTGTTTTATTGACCTTTTTTCCAGCCTCGACAATGGCATCACTGTAGTCGATGGCGAGTTTGCCCAGTTCAAGGAAGTCGAATTTCTTCTTGTAGGGTTTCAACAGTTCGGCGGTCACCTCGCGGAAGGCCAGCGCACTCTTGAAATGGTCGCCCAAGTCGCCCTTCATCTGGCTTTGGAACAGCGACGTCACCACCTTTGTGTTGGCGAAGGAAGGCTCGTCCTGATAGGCGGTCTTGATGTAGAGCGGAATCACCGCCGACATCCAACCCTGACAATGAATGATGTCGGGTGCCCAGCGCAGTTTTTTCACGGTTTCGAGCACGCCACGCGCAAAAAACACCGCACGCTCGCCGTTGTCGGTATATTCCTCGCCTTTTTCGTTCTCTGTCATCTGGCGCTTGAGGAAAAATTCGTCGTTATCGATGAAATAGACCTGCACGCGCGTGCTCGGAATCGACGCGACCTTGATGACAATCGGGTGGTCGGTGTCGTTGATGATCAGGTTCATACCCGACAGTCGCTGCACTTCGTGCAACTGACCGCGCCGCTCGTTGATGTTGCCCCATTTGGGCATAAACGTGCGGATTTCGTAGCCTGCCTCCTGAATTT
>Ga0256404_1005484_pt1 | contig 22373 bp, 21 predicted proteins | sample RumenRJG_01DNA_FD_185990 | JGI IMG/M metagenome (GOLD analysis project Ga0256404, IMG submission 185990) | Bovine rumen microbial communities from Lethbridge, Alberta, Canada - RJG_01 | ecosystem: Host-associated > Mammals > Digestive system > Stomach > Rumen | place: Canada: Alberta | collected...
GAAGCGACACGGTGGTGCTTGCGTACGGCTTGAACTATGCTGACGCACTTGCAGGTGTGCCGCTTGCAAAGGCGATGAATGCACCGATACTGCTGACGACACTCAAAACTCTGCCTGCTGAAACACTTGCAGAGATCGAGCGCCTTAATGCAAAGAAGGTCATTATTCTCGGCGGAACGAGTGCGGTCAGTGCAGATGTTGAAAAGGCGCTGACAGACAAAAAGCTTGAAGTCGAGCGCATAGCAGGCACAACACGGTTTGAAACTGCCGCGAAGATCGCAGATAAAATGCAGCAGCAGAACGAAAACAAAGCACCAACAGATGTGTTCTTTGTTTACTACAACGGCTTTGCCGATGCGCTTTCGGTAAGCGCGGCTGCGGCAGTAAAGGGCGCACCGATAGTCTACCTCACAACAAACGGCGCACTCAACGCTGACACGGCTGCGTACCTTGCAGATCTCAAAAAGGCAGGCACAGTAAAGAACGCCTATGTCATCGGCGGCACGAGTGTTATATCCGATGATATGGCAACAAAGGCTGCAAAGGCACTTGGTCTTGAAAAGGCAACAAGAGTTGCAGGTGCAAACAGATTTGAAACCTGCGTTGCTGTCAACGAAAAGTTTGCAGATGTTCTTGGCGGCGATATGCTGTGTGTTGCAACAGGTATGGATTTCCCCGATGCGCTTGCAGGCGGCGTTTACGCAGCAAACAACAACGCACCGCTTTTCCTTATCAACGGCAAGCTCAAAACTTCAAATCTCAACGACAAGCAGAAGGCTTATCTCATAGAGAAAAAGCCAAGCAGCATAACTGCATTCGGCGGCACAAGCGTTGTCCCAGATGGTCATATTGAAGGCATAGCTAAAAACTCGATATAACGCAAAAAAGCTCTCTTGCACACGCAAGGGAGCTTTGCTCTGTCATATTCGGTTGGTTTTTACCTGTGAGCATAACCCAAGAGTGTGATATCTTATTGCTCGCTCACACCATTCTCGGTGAAGCAGAGGACTCTGTCGCAGATGTCAAGTGCGGCAGGTCGGTGTGTAACGATGACAACTGTTTTATCGGTCATACTGCGCAGGTTTTCAAGCAGCTTTTTTTCGGTCTGCTCTTCGGCGGCAAATGATCGTATCATCATCAGGCTGCTGATATGCTCCTGAAGAAAGATGCGCAGCTTTCCATCATTCTCCTGCACATTGTTTTAAAACAAAAAAATACGCGTGACGGCACCGCTATATCACAGGCAGCCACTGCAAGAGCTCGGCAGCAGCATACTGACGGGTACATACGGTTATGTGATGATCGTCTACATCAAATTCGCTAAAGCACGCTGGGAGATCATGGATTTGCAAAACGCTGAATGATCCCGGGTCAAGCGATAGCCCTTTACCGAGCATTTTTACATAGCTTTCCTTGCGCGTCCACATCTGCGTGAATGCTTTATCAGGGTCAGCAGAGTTTTCGATCCGTGAGATCTCGGGCTGCTGAAAAACACGCGATGCAAGCTTCTTATCATACGCTGTGATCTTCTGGACATCTATACCTGCTTCCCGGTCGCAAACTACACATACTGCAAGTGTACCGTCGTGCGAGATGTTGAAATGTATATCAGAACGGTCGGAAAGTACGGGCTTTCCAAACTCGTTCACGCTGAAAACCGGATCGGATACGCCTGCCTGTTCAAGCATATGCTGTGCGAGCAGTCCTGCGCCCAGGCACAGCCTTTTATCCTTTTCAAACCTGTATCTGTTCACCTTTTCTGCCCGCCCTTTCCACGAAAGCTGATGCAGCGCCGCGGCGAAGATCTGCGGGTCTTCAAGGTGTGAAACGTCATAATAACAGCATTTGAGAAACATAAACAACTCCTTTGTTTTTAACATTATAGCACAGAACTCAACAAAAATCAACTATTTGACAGGAAGCTGCCAAAAGGCTGATAAACAGGGCTTTTATAATTGACATAATCATAAAAATGTGGTATAATTATTTGGCAAAAATCAATTAAAACGGGGTGCGATCATGAGAGCTGTGTCGTTATTTGATAAAAAACCTGTAATATCATTTGAGGTGTTTCCGCCAAAGCCTGATACTCCAATACAGAGCATCTATCAGACGCTTGATTCTTTAAAGGACTTGAAGCCCGACTTTATAAGCGTAACATACGGTGCAGGCGGCTCGCAGGCAGGCGCATCGACAGCGGACATATGCGAAACTATTCAGAGCAAGCATAACATCCCTGCGATAGCGCATCTTCCGTGCATAAATGAAACTAAAGATTCGGTGCTTGAAAAGCTGGCGACATTCCGCAAGAAAGGCATTGAGAACATTCTCGCCCTGCGCGGTGACAGAAACCCCGATACAGAGCCAAAGAACGATTTCAGATATGCCTCCGAGCTTATCAGCTTTATCAGGCAAAACGGCGATTTTGATATTGCTGCGGCGTGCTATCCCGAGGGGCACCCCGAATCACCTGACATAGACACGGACATAACACATCTGAAAGAGAAAGTTGATGCAGGTGCGACGCATCTTATCTCACAGCTTTTCTACAACAATAATGATTTCTATTCCTTTAGTGAAAAGCTTGAACAAAAAGGCATCAATGTTCCTGTTGAGGCAGGTATAATGCCTGTTACATCAAAAAAGTCCATCGAGAGAATGGTATCGCTTTGCGGTGCATCTATCCCTAACAGGCTTGCAAAGCTTATGGCGAGATACAGCAGCGACCCTGCTTCGCTCAAAGCCGCAGGACTTGAATACGCGATAATGCAGATAATAGACCTTATGGAGAACGGCGCGGATGGTATCCACATTTACACGATGAATAATCCCGATGTTGCACGATACATTATGGAGCAGATAAAAGAATGAGACCAAGTGACCTTGACAAAGATGAGATACTGATGCTTATGGGTACGCCCGAGCTTGATGCAGGTCTTTCACAGATGCTTGACAAATGCACGCAGGAATTGTGCAAGGCTGTACAGCCGCGGACGATATACCGCGTTTTGCCTGTTGAGCATAGTGAACGCGGCGTTTCGATAGGCGGACTTGCGCTTGAGGGAAAGGACATAGCACTGCACCTTACAGGCTGCGAAAAAGCTGTGCTTATGGCTGCAACGCTCTCGTCTGCTGTTGATGCGCTGATAAGGCGCGCGCAGGTCACGGATATGACCAAGGCGCTGATGTATGATGCGGCTGCGGGTGCGGCTATCGAACGCGTATGCGGTGATATCGAAAAAGAGATAAAGACAAAGTATGTTTATCCCTACTACACGGCAAGGTTCTCGGCAGGGTACGGCGACTTCCCTATCACCCAGCAGGCAGATCTTATACGAATGCTTGATGCAAGCAGAAAGATAGGTCTTACAGTTACGGCTGCACAGACGCTGCTGCCGCTGAAATCGGTAACGGCAGTTATCGGACTGTCGCACGAGCCTGTGAAGGACGCACGAAGATTCGGCTGCGGGCGCTCGTGTGATGAATGTCCTTACAAAGATGACTGCAAAATCAGAAAATAACATCTCTATGAGAGGAAATGATAAAATGGACTTAAAGACATTGCTCGCAAATGAATATGTCTTTCTTGACGGCGGAATGGGAACTATGCTCGGTCTTGCTCCGGGTGAACTCCCAGAGAGGCTTAATCTTACCCAGCCAGAGCGCGTTGCAGCGGTACACAAGGCTTACGCGCAGGCAGGCTCACAGATAATCTATGCAAACACCTTTGGTGCAAATCCCTTAAAGCTTGCAGGTACAGGTGTTGATGCAGCCGAGAGCATAAAAGCTGCTATAAAGCTTGCAAAGCAGGCTGTGGGTGAGCAAGCATTGGTCGCACTTGACATAGGACCTACCGGACAGCTGATGCCGCCTGCGGGTCAGATGACCTTTGAAGCAGCTTACGACTCGTTCAGAGTTATGTGCGAGGCAGGTAAAGATGCGGGTGCTGACCTTATTGTTATCGAAACAATGAGCGACCTGCTGGAGACAAAGGCAGCGCTGCTTGCGGCAAAGGAATCGACAGACCTGCCTGTTTTCGTGACAATGACGTTTACCGAAAACGGCAGAACGTTCACAGGCTGCCCTATCTCCGCGGCAGCAATAACGCTTGAGGGTCTTGGTGCCTGCGCGATAGGCATCAACTGCTCACTTGGCCCTGACGAGATACTGCCGATGATGCAGGAGCTTTCAAAATGGACAAGTCTGCCGCTGATCGCAAAGCCTAACGCGGGACTTCCCGACCCTGTTACAAGTGAGTACCATCTGACTGCTGACGACTTTGCTGCATATATGCCGCAGTTCGCAGCGTGCGGTGTACAGATATTCGGCGGCTGCTGCGGTACTACGCCTGACTTTATCAGGGCGACACGCAAAGCGCTCGAAAACACATCGCGCGGTGAACGTGTGCTGCAAAAGCACAGGGCGATATGCTCGGGTACAAAGACTGTTTTGCTCGATATGCCGCGCATAATCGGAGAGCGTATAAATCCTACGGGAAAAAAGAGAATGAAACAGGCTTTGCTCGATCACGATTTTGACTACCTGCGGAGTGAGGCTATCTCGCAGACAGATGCGGGCGCGGACATACTTGATGTTAACGTCGGTACGCCCGGTATTGACGAGGCTGCTGTTCTTCCCGAGGCGGTGCAGGCGATAATGGAGGTCACCGATCTGCCGCTGCAGCTTGATTCATCATCTGTTGAGGCACTTGAAGCTGCTCTGCGCATTTACCCGGGAAAGCCTATAATCAACTCTGTCAACGGCAAGGAGGATTCACTTAAAGAGGTACTTCCGCTGGTCAAGCATTACGGCGCGGCAATAGTCGGTCTAACGCTGGACGAAAACGGTATACCGCAGACTGCGCAGGAAAGATTTGAGATCGGCAAGCGTATACTTGAACGCGCACAGGCGCTTGGCATACCTAAAGGTGATGTATTCCTTGACTGCCTGACGCTGACTGCATCTACGGGCGAAAGCGGTCCTGTGGAAACGTTGAAGGCTGTTCGTGCGGTTCGGGAAGAGCTTGGTCTGCAAACGGTGCTTGGAGTTTCAAATATCAGTTTTGGTCTGCCGAACAGACCGCTTATAAATCGCAATTTCTTGTGTATGGCGATGCAGAACGGACTGACATTGCCGATAATGAATCCGATGGCGGAGGGTATGACGGACACGGTTCGGGCATTCCGTATGCTTGCGGGTTTTGACCCTAACTGTGAAAACTTCATCGAGGCTTACCGCGACGCAGGTGCGGCACCTGCTGCATCACAGGCACAGCAAAGCAAGGGCGATCTGACCTTGGAGGGTGCGGTCATACACGGACTGCGGCAGGATGCTGCAAGACTTACCGAGGAAGCACTAAAGGATCACGCTGCGCTTGATGTGGTAAACGAAATGCTGATACCTGCACTTGATACTGTCGGCGAGGACTACGAAAAAGGCAAGGTATTTCTGCCGCAGCTGATACAGGCGGCGACCGCAGCGCAAAGCGCATTCGGTGTGATAAAGCAAAGCATGGCATCACAGGGCGGCGCTGACAAGGGAAAGATAGTTATTGCCACGGTACAGGGCGACGTTCACGACATAGGAAAGAACATCGTTCGCCTGCTGCTTGAAAACTACGGATATGATGTTATCGACCTGGGGAAAGATGTACCGCCGCAGAAGATAGTTGATGCAGCTATCGAAAACAAGGTTAAGCTGGTCGGTCTTTCGGCGCTTATGACTACAACGGTGGGCGCTATGGAGGAGACTATCAGGCTGCTCAACGAGCAGTACCCCGAATGCAAAACAGTTGTAGGCGGTGCTGTACTGACGGCAGATTACGCACAACAGATCGGTGCTGACTGCTATGCGAAAGATGCAAAGGCGTCGGTAGATTACGCAAAAACCGTTTACGGTGAATAGGCTGACCGAAATGCTGATTTACCGTGAAGCAAATGAAAAGTGAACAACAAAAAAATGCACTCTATGAGATACTGTTTTCCCATAGAGTGCTTTTGTATTAGCTTATTAAACCGTGAAACGAGTGAAGTTTTGCCTTGTCAGTAATAATTCATACCGCATAGACACATGCTTGCAGCTGTTTCATATATTCATAGCATCGGTAACGGTTATGTATTGCAGGTTGGAGTGGAATATCCCGCCGTGCTTTTCGCCTTCAAACACAAGCTCGCCGTCCTTGTATGCGGTCAGCTGCGCTGTGGGGACATCAAGCCAACGCTCACTGTCAAGCGGTTTGGTCGCAAATATATATCCGCTGTCATACTTTCGGTATCTCATAGTGTCGTCCATATTTTTGTGGACGTAAAGCAACTCGCCGTCAAAAATCATAAGATTCAGCTTGTTGCGGTAGGACATTTCGCAGACGAATTTATCGATCAGGGTGAACCTCTGCTTTGCACTTAACGGGGTTTTCTGGTGCTTGTTTATCGTTTCGATAAGATACAAAAACATCGCCTCTGAATCGGTATCACCGAGCCTGTCTTTATATGTGTGTACAAGCTTGCCTGCGTTGTATATGGTGCCGTTATGCACAAGAGTCCACTGCCTGCCCGTATTGTCCTGTGCGGTAAAAGGGTGGCAGTTGAGGGTACAGATCCTTCCGACTGTTGCATAGCGGATATGCCCGAGCACCGCCTTTTGTGATGCTATGGTGTCTATTATTTCATCAAGCTTTCGGCTCCGGCTTGCTTGGAGTTTTTCTTTTACACATCCGCCGCTGTACAACAGTCCCCAGCCGTGCGGATTATCTTCACTGTGGGAAAAGAATTCCCGCAGCGGTTTGCGGATATCTGTGAGTTCTCTTGCAGAGAATCCGAGAAGCTCGCACAATATTATCACCCTCTTTTACATTTTGGTAGATATCCTTTGATGTTATCTGCATACAAGGACGATGGTAAAGCTTGCAGCGCTGATGCTCAAGCAGTTCCAGCGCATGCTCGTCATCAGAATAGAACCATTTCATATCGTCGATCAGCTGCTCGGCTTTTTTGATTATCGGAACTGCGTCGATATCCACACCGATAAGATTTGCAAGCGCAGCCGACTGATGATTTTTTACGGCGCTGCGCTGAAGCTTTTCGGTAAATTCAAGATCGGGAAGGGTTGAAAGATACATCAAAAGCAGATGTGCAAATTCAAGGTCTTTCTCGTTGACACCAAGCGGCTGTTTGGGGTCGAGATCGAACATTCGCAGCTCAATATGACTTACGCCGCTGCAGAAATTATCAAGCGTGTTCTCCCCTTTTGGTTTAAGCCGCACAGGGATGTAAAGCTCGCACTGATCGAAAAGCTTGCCGCTGTCAACATAGCTTTGTATGCTTGATGTGAAGCTGCTGATATCGGTGCAGTCAAGGATCGGGACAAAGCTGTTCCAGTAGCCTCTTTGCGAGCTTCTCATAGATGAATATGCGCTTCTCACGCTGCCCCTTGCGCCGTCGCTGTCAAAGGACTTATCGTAAACAGGGCTTGATGCTGTGAGCAGCAGGATAAGCCAGCTGTGCATACAGGTTTGCTTATACAGGCGCAGATAGAAGTCATTTTTGAACTCTTCAAAGTCTGCTGTACCGCAGATGGAATGAAGATATTCATCGCTGAACGAGAAATTGAAATGCACGCCCGAAAAGAGCATAAGGCGCTTTCCATAGCGTTTTTGCAGCTTCATTCTGTAATCTGTTTTACTTTTCTGCCCGCCTGAAAACTGTGCTATGGGTATCTCGCTCTCGTCCTGTATGTACGGCGGATTGCTGTACATCCAAAGCCTCTCCCCTTTTTTAGAGATCTCGCGCCTTACTGTGCGGTCAAGCTTTGCAAGCTCTTCAACTGCTTCGCTCACGCTGCTGCAAACAGGGGTAACAAGCTCTATCTGGTTTTCACAGAAATCCCTTGTTATAGCGCTGTCTGTAAATGGGTGCGGCGTGCGTGCGAGTCTCCCGTTTCTATCAACGCGCAGAGTTTCACGTTCTATTCCAAAGCTGCCTTTGTAAAATAATTCGTTTTTCATTTTGCTTACCTCTTGACTTTCTCCGCAAATGGATATATAGTTAAAAAAAGGTGGTGGTCACTTGTTTGATATGCTATGTAAAAAGCTCGAAAGCTTAAAATCGGGAGTGCACGCGATAGAGATCATCCGAGATGGTGAGGTCGTGCTGCACAAGTCGTTCGATGAGGACAGGGCGTACCCTGTATACTCGGCTGCAAAGTCGGTGACCTCTATGGCGTTTTCCCTTTGCTGCGATGATGGAATATTATCGCCGCAGCATAAGCTTGGAGATCTTATTGAAAGCAGATACAAAGAATATATGCCGGATGATCTTGCCGCTATGACATTTGAAAGGTTTCTTACGATGACCGCAGGAAACTACCCTTTCAGGCCGCAGGGCGATGACTGGCTCAGATATATTTTTTCACTTGATATAGATCACAGTGATACGGCATTTCACTACTCGAACATTCCCGCATACCTTGTTGGGATTGCCTGTGAAAATGCCGTGGGAACGCCGCTTATGGACTATCTTGACAAGCGGATATTCTCGCCGATGGGTATCGGCGCACCGTCATTTTCGACCTGTCCGCAGGGACATTTTTACGGCGCGACAGGAATGGAAATGAATGTTCACCAGCTTGCGCTGCTCGGCCAGCTGTATCTGCAAGAAGGTAGATACAACGGCGTTCAGCTTATTTCACGCGAGGCTGTGAAGGAAGCGGTCACGCCGCGGGTATTTACAGGCAGCGACCATTACGGGTACTTTTTCCGTGTTGCTGATGACCACTTTTCAATAGTCGGGAAATGGGGACAGAGGTGCATTATGTATCCGCAAAGAAATATAACTGTGGCATATCTTTCGCACTGCCCCGAGCGCTCGCAGGAGCTTTATGAGTTAGTTGACGGATCTATCAGACAAGAGAATACTCTGTGATATAATCCTTTAAGGTCTTACCGCTTTTTATACCGTCAAGCATCTGCTTTGCGGGATTGGTAAGGCTGTGCGCACGCTCGAAAAGCACATCCAGATAATGCTCCTCGTTCTTTCCGCGCGCTTTAAGACCTGCCTTTGCAAGATCAAGTATTCTTATCAGCTGCTCTTTCAGCGACTTTGTGTCTATGAAATCGGGCAGCTTTGTTTTTGAAAGCATATCCTGAAGCTCAAGCGGTGAGTACCCGTGCCCGTAGATGACCTTATCGGCTTCAAGCAGCGCTTTGAGCTCTGACAGCTTGCCGACAAGCCCTGTATGCAGCGCAGAAACGCTCATAACATCTTTAATTGGCTGGCAGCAGGAGCTGCGGTACTCTATCGTCCCTCGGAATGTCAGGTCTTCAAACTTGAAGGTGCGCAGGTATTGCAGATCGTTCTTTTCGGGTGTAAACTCAACGGTCTTGTACTTTTCGCCGTCGAACTCCTCACCGCGTACTTTATCGCAGCTGAAGAACTCCCCTACGGATACAGGTCTGAAATCTATATATCTTCCGTTACGCATGGTGCAGTAGATCGACTGCGATTTGATGTACTCCAGCAGCTCTTCGATACTGCCCAGCTTTTGAGAAAACATTCCGACATTATGCGGATTGAAGCCCTGCATACTGCGCTCCCAAAGCATATTCCTCACGCAGAGGTAGTCGGGATACTCGGGAAGATATGAATTTGCGAACAGTAATGATTTGTACGGTTCAAGCAATCCGAACGTGTTGATCGTGTCGATAAGCAGGTCCTTATCAACATCAAGCTGAACCTGGGAGGCACTTGTGAATGTGCCGAACTCGGGGAACTCGTGAAAACGTCTGTCAAGCTCGAACTGATATTTGCGATAGGAATGTAGGTAGTGATAAAGCATTCGGTAGCGCTCATTGGGGACAGGCTTGTTGTAATTGACCGCATAATTCGGGTTTATGCCCATGCCCGTGAGAGTATAGCCGTGCTTTGCAAACTCACCTTGAAGAAAGGTATAGAGCTTTTTAAAGCGCTCGTGTATCTCGCAAAGGTCACTGCCGATGCCCATTGAAAGCTCCAGGTTTGAATAACAGCAGTCAAACGAGAGGTTATCTCCGTTTGATTCATCGCATATGGAATTGATGTTGCCGTCATCGTCCCTGCCCTGCACGGTAAATCCGAAATGCTTTCTGAAATTCTCTGAGGCCTCCAGCACCGTTTCGATCTCAACAGGCTCGCCGCTCAGATCAACGATCGGCATCTCTATCTCCACACCGATAGAAAGCTCACGCTTTTTTTCGGTCGGTTTGATATATTTATCATAGATCGCGCTGTCAAGCTCTTTCATAATGCTGTCCCCCGCATTCGTTTCATACTTTAACAACATAAACCTATTAAATAGGTAGGTTGTTATGTTTATAGTATAGCACTTTAATCCTACCTTGTCAATAGGTTATTGATAAAAATCATCATTTGAACAAAAAAGCGGCTTGGGATATTGCAATTATCGTTAAAAAAAGGTATAATTCAATACAGATGGATTACTTGTATTTGGTGGTGTTTTATGAAAAAAGTGATCGGAGCTGTGCTTGTTCTGCTGGCAATAGCGGCTCTTATATTTGTATACAATGATGACTTTATGTATTCACAGCAGATAATGAAGATAACAAAAATAGAAACGGTCAGCGAGCAGACCTCTCACAACTCGCTCGGGCTGAGCGAGGAGCATTATACCAAAAAGATCAGCGGGGTGATCTGCAACGGAAAAAACAAGGGCGAACAAAAGGAAATGATGTATGAGCAGACATACTCCTCTGTGGTGACGGACAGGTTCAGAGTCGGCGACAAGGTGATTATCGACGGCACGGAGATACAGCTCAAACGTGACTTTTACATTGTGCTTATCACATCTGTTTTTGTGATACTTATCTATATCGTCGGCTCCTACAAGGGACTGCTCTCGGTGGCAAGCGTTATTATAAACTCCGTAGTTTTCTATATAGGACTGAAGCTGTACATCGGCGGCTTGAACCTTATGTTTGTGTGCAGTATAGAGGTCATCGTGTTCGCGGTGCTTTCATTGATGCTTGCGGGCGGAGTGAACAAAAAAACACTTTCGGCGGTCATATCGGTCATCATATCATCGCTTGTTATGCTTATGCTTTTGCTTATAGTTGTCAAAACAACAGACTACAAGGGCATAAACTTTATGGAGCTTTCGTTTTTGACTGTTCCTGCGGAGGATATAGTACTGCCGGAACTTCTTATCGGGTCTGTCGGTGCGGTAATGGACGTAGCTATCACGATAGCCTCGTCTATGTCAGAGCTTATCGACAAAAACAAGGACATCTCCGAAAAGGAGCTCAACAAGTCTGCAAAAGAGATAGGCAAGGACATTATGGGCACAATGAGCAATGTGCTGTTCTTCACATATCTTTGTGCGGGGCTGCCTGTATTTGTGCTTGCGATGCGCAACGGATTTTTGATGAGAAACTACATTGCAAGCAATTTTTCTCTTGAGCTTGCAAGATTCCTGACAGGAAGCATAGGTATTGTCATCACTATCCCGATAAGTGCATTTGTTTCGATAAAAATACTAAAGCGAGGTGCGAAATGAACATTATACTTGCTGTGATACTGCTGCTGCTTATGCTGTACATCGACAAAAAGCGCGGCTTGAAACTGTTTTTATCGCTGGGGCTCAACTTTGTGATACTTATCGTTATTTTCTATTTCACGGCGCTCGGGCTAAATGCTATCGTCTGCTCGCTGGTCGGGTGCTTTGCGGTCAGCTGTGTTATGCTTTTCCTTGTCAACGGCGAGAGCATAAAGACAATTTCAAGCATCAAGGCGATAGGTATAGTTCTGCTGATACTTTCGGTGCTGATATTCACGATGACGTATGTTTCGCGCATAGCAGGATTCGGGTATGAATCGTACGAGGAGATAAATATGTTCTCTTACGATGTAAAGATAGATTTCACCGATATTGCTATCGCAATGATACTTATAAGCCTGATAGGCGCAACAGTCGATTCGTCTATCGCTATCTCCTCTGCACTTTACGAGGTACACGAGAACAACAGGGAACTGACCAGAAAAGAGCTTTTTATATCGGGAATGAACATTGGCAAGGACATTTTATGCACGACGACCAACACGCTCATGTTCGCGTTCCTGGGTGATTTTATGACACTGCTGATATGGTTCCAGAACTGCGATTACACGTTTTTGCAGGCGGTCAATGCCAAGACTTTTGCAGCGCAGATCATACGGATACTTTTCAGCGCGATAGGGTGCATTATCGTTATACCGATCACGGCTTACATTACAGCAGGTGCTCTGAAAAAGACTGAAAAAAACATTGACGCGCAAACACTTTCATAACAAGCAAAAAAGGACTGCTGCCACACGGGCAACAGTCCTTGATCATTATGTTATTATTTTTTCAGAACGTTTGTGACATCGTCATCACTTACTGCGGCAGTACCGCCAAGTATCCAGGCTGTAGATACGCTCTTGCTTTTAGCATATGCGTTTGCTGATGATGTTTTTCCATTCGCGGTCAATATCATCGGGCAGTTTGTTGAGTATGACAGCAGACCGCCGCACAAACCATCGGGGTAATTCATACCCGTTGCGATAGTTACAGCTGATGGTGACGGGAAGAATTTTTTAGCTATTTCTACAGAAGTGGCGTAACGATCCGAGCCTGCTGCTCTGGTCGTGGATGTTATGTTTGAAAGCCCTGTCTGGATGCCGCTGCTGACAGCACCATCTCCGCCTGCGATAACAAGTGTCTTATCCTTGAAAACGTCGGTTACCAGGTTTTTGACATTTGCAGGGAGAGTTTTGCTCTTACCGTAGACAAGTATGATCGGAACGCCTGCCGCAGAAGCCGAAAGCGCATCTGCATAGTTCATACCGTCGGCAACTATTGCGCTTGACGGAAGCGACTTTTTGTTTGCTTTGAGCAGAGACTGTGCTTTCAGGATGACCTGCTTGTTGGTCTCGTACCTGTCTGAACCGGATAGTCTTTCTGTTGACGATCTTACGCCCTTGATCTCGTTAAAGGTCTGAGGCGGGATAGCATTCTTGCCGCCGATAACGTAAACGTCGGCATTGGTCGTGGTAGATGAGTCGATAAATGAAAGTATATTGTTCATTATCTTCACATTGTAATTCTTGGGAACGAGCAGTATCGGTGCATTTGCAACTACAGAAAGGTAGCTTGCAGACAAAGCATCGGCAAAGTCATCACCCGATGCAACTATTACACTTGTAAGCTTGCCGCCTGAGTATTTTTCAGTTCTGACACGCTCTGCAATAAGAAGTGAAGTTTCATACCTTGATGCGCCCTGAAAACGAACATTCTTCTTATCCTTGACCACTGTTTTGTAGCCGTCCGGGAGCGTTCCCCAGCATTTTTCGCACTTATACTTCGTATAGCCTTTCTTTACAGGTGTTGACGCATCAAGTTCAACAGCATAAGTGATACTTTCAACAAAGTGATGTCCCGTAGCTTCAATTGGTTTTGTGTAGGTATCGCCGCAGATGGTGCAGGTATAGGTCTTTATTCCCTTTTGAGTGCAGGTTGCAGGTGTGGTCACCGTGTCTGTATAGTTGTGGTTAGTGCACTGGAGATACTCGAATTTTACTTTTTTATCAAAATAATTCGGGAAGTTTTTGTACCAATACTCATTTGCTTTTCTATAAGCGCTCTCAGCAGCGTCGCCGCTGTTATAAAGCAGGATTGAGCAGTCATAGAATCCATAGCTGCCGCTTTTATATGAAAAGCCATAGCTGCAGTAAGCCATTTCGGTCACAGAGTAAGGCACATACAGTGATTTTAACTTTTCACAGTTTGTGAAGCATTCCTTTTTGATTGACTTGAGGCTTTTGCAGTTTTTAAACATATATTCGCCTGTCAGATATTTGCAGTCATAAAACGCATACTCACCAAGAGTCTCAAGGCTTGAAGGCATATATACGGTTTTAAGATTGGTACAGCCTTTAAACGCATTATTACCGATAGCTTTAAGCCCTGTGCAGCCTGAAAGGTCAATAGTGGTCAATGAACTGTTGTTTTCAAATGCACCGTTGGTCAATGTCTTGACAGTTGATGGGAAGAAAATGCTGCTAAGCTTTTTGCAGTTTCTAAATGTACCGTTAAGCGAATCTACCTTTGTATTTTGCAGTCCGATAACTCTTTCAAGTAAAGAACAGTTCTCACACACATTAAGACCAAGCATTTCAAGCGTTTTCGGGAAATTGATGCTCCTCATATTAGTACAGCCCTTGAAAGCATAATCGCTAACGCTTGTCAGCTGTGTATTTCTCAATCCATCAACAACCGTAAGCGCTGTACAATTCTCAAAGGCATTGCTGCTTATAACACGCAGTGATGTCGGTACTGTGACCCTTTGCAGCTTTGTCTTGCCCTTGAACGCCTCAGCTCCGATAACCTCAACAGGCACATTGCCGAGTTTATCAGGAATAATACAGGTCGTATTTGACGTATTATTATACTTTGTGATCAATGCATACTTGTTATTGGCAGATAGCACATAAGTGAAATCTCCCTCTGTTACAGCACTTGCGGTGATGCTCACGCTGCCTGTGAATGTCCCCTGCGGCAAGACAGCCGCTGAACCCAGCAGCATACACGCTGCGAGGGCTGCTGATAAAAATCGTTTTTTCATTTTTTACACCCCTATTCTCAATAAGCCGGTCGTTGACGTACTTATACACAATCATTATAAAATATAACAGGGTACGGTGTCAAGGGAACTATAACAACTGTCAACATTTTTTACATATATCACAAAAAAGATGTTCATAATTTGTGCGAAAAAAGCTCCCACACTGCGTGAGAGCATTTGGTATTCATTATTTGCCAAGCATTTCGGGTCCGAAGCTTTCGGGGAGAAGCTGCTGGAGAGTCATCTGCTTATAGTCACTTACCGAGCGTGCGATTATAACGATCATTTCGTCGGGGTCGCAGAATTCACGCATCACCTGTCGGCAGATGCCGCAGGGGGCGCAGTAATCGCTCGGGGTGAAGTTTTTGCCGCCGACTATCGCGATAGCCTCTATCTTTCTCTCTCCGCAGGCAGCAGCGTGTGATATCGCTGTTCTCTCGGCGCAGATGCCCGCGGGGTAAGAGGCGTTCTCAACATTTACGCCTGTGTATATCTTCCCCGATGAACACAGCACAGCGGCGGAAACATTATAGCTTGAATACGGTGCGTATGAGTTCGGCATACTGTCAAGCGCTGCTTGAATGAGCTGTTTATGATCGATCATAAAATCACCTGCTTTCATATGATTGTTTACAGTATATCACACAATCAGGCTTTGGTCAACAAAAATCCCAAAGAGCAAAAGCTCTTCGGGATAATTGGTTTATTTATACTCTTTAACGTAAATGTCGCCTGAGGAGGTGTCGATGGAGATGGTATTGTCGCCCGAGCCTAATGTGTAGGTATCTCCGCTCTTGGAGAAGGAGATATCAGACTCAAAGTCGCCCGAAGCGGTATCTGCCTCGATCTTAACATCGCTTTGCTTTGGCAGGTACAGTGTCACATCGCCCGATGATGCATCAAGATCCATTTTTGAAGGTGCTTTTTGCATTTTAAATGTCATATCACCGCTTGAAGTATCGCAGGTTATGCTTTCTGCGCTTTTGAGTTCCGCATTTACCTTGCCTGATGATGTATCAAACTTTGCTGTTCTGACCTCGCCTGCGGATACAAACACGTCACCTGATGACGCATCGGCTGTGATCTTGCTGCAATCGCCTTTAAGGTCAATATTTATATTTCCCGATGATGTGTCGGCAATGACCTCATCAGCCTCGCAGCTTTTAAGTGATACTTTTCCAGATGAGGTATCAATATCAAACTTTTCGGCTTTGATCTCATCAAACACGGTATCAGCCGATGAACCGTCATATGCTACGGTCTTGAGGTCTATGTTCTTTGGCAGCTTGATCTCAAGCTTTTTATCATAGCTGTCAAAAACAAAGCTCTCCCCCGATTTGCTGAACTGGATACGCAGAGTTTTGCCGTCTACCCAGGTGTGTACTTTTTTAGCATCGGAAAGATCCTTATTGCAGGTCTCAGTCACGATAACGGAGCTGCTGTCGTGATGTGAAACGCTCACGCTGCCTGATGACCAGTTGATATCAAGTGCGGTTATCTCCCCATCGTAATCAAGGTTGCCCGATGAATACTTATCGGCATTTGCATAGGTGTTGCCGATGCCCACGCAGCCTGCAAGGCAGCACAGCATAAACGCGAGCCCGAGTGTGAGAATAATTGGTTTTGCAAGTTTTTTTGTTGTCATTTTCTTTGTCCCCCTGTTATTTTTTATTCTTTTTGTTTTCATATATTCCAACAGCTGCAAGTACAGCTGAAAGGATCGTTCCAAAGATAAGCACTACCCAGTTAAATCTGTTTGCCAGCACATCTGCGGCAGACATTACATCTTCAAACGGGCTGCCGGGCAATATAAATCCGTTGCCAAGGAAAAGATTTACCATTGTATCGCCAAAGAAGAAGAAAAGCGATGATACGAAAACGCATATTGCAGCTTTTAACTGTCTGTTGAGTTTGACAAAGCGAAGAACTGCAAACACCGCCCACATATATGCAAGTACGGGTATCGAATATGCGGCTGCATAATCAAAGAATGAATCCGAGCCGCTGCTGATGCCTATGCTTATCATCATTATAACATACATCAGCGTATATGCCGAGACTACTGCAAGCCCCTTGTTGTTTTTTAGCAGCTTGGCTATCGGCTTTGCCTGCACGATGAAGGGTGCAAATACTATTGTCAGTCCGAAAACTACTGACGAGGCGGCGACTGCAAACCAGCTTCCGCCCGAATAGATGCAGCATACGCCAAGCAGAGTCAGCAGGCTGGCGGTGAATGCACCGAGCGTACAGAGTGCTTTGTTCTGCGGTATCATAAGCGGTACTACGGTGAGTGATGCGGGTATGAACATCGCGGTAAGAACGATAAAGAACCAGCTGAGCCCGGCACCTGATGCAAGGTTCACGATAAGGCATACAAGTATGGGGATAGAGAAGATACCGCCGATGATGCTGCCTGCGAGTACGCTGCGGCGCTTGAAGTATTTTGACTGCTTTGTAAGCACCTCATCACGCTCTTTTTTTATCTCGCTGTCCAGAACATTCTCGCTGTTTTTCATATCTTCATACAGCTTTGTGCAGACACTGCACTCTGCAAGGTGCTCCTCGACCGCCTGTGCGCTTGATGATGTACAGGCGTTATCAATATACAGCGGCAAAAGGTCGCTGATAATATCACAATTGTATTTCATTGTTGTCCATCCTTTCTTTAAGCTTTAGTCTGGCACGGTGATAGGTGACTCTTGCCCAGCTTTCTGTTTTGCCGAAGATAGCTGATATCTGCGCAAAGGACAGCTCGCCGAACACGCGAAGCTCAAAGACCTCACGGTATGGCTCTTCCATTGAGTGCAGGTACATATGTATCCGAAACGATGCATCAGAATCGGTTATGCTCTGCTCAAGGTCGCTGTCTGTATCCGCGATAGTTTCATCGGGTCCATCCTGAAATCTGGAAGTCCTGCGTGTTTCGTCTATAAAGAGGTTCTTTGCTATAGCACAAAGCCAGGAATAACACTCTGATTCGCCGCGGAAGGTCTGTTTGGTGGTCATCGCTTTATAAAAGGTCTCTTGTGTTATTTCCTGTGCTGTATGCTGGTTCTTTGCAAGGGTCATCACAAATGAATACACCCGCATATAACAGGCATCATACAGCTTTTCGGCTGTCTGTTTATCCAATCACCGCACCTCCCTTCTTTGGCTTTCATAGGTTAGACGGACTAAAACAAGTTTCGTTACAAGATTTTTTAAAAAAATTTTTGAAAAATAAAAATAGGCAGAACTATCCCGTTGAATGTTCTGCCTAAAATGATTTATTCCCCGAGTATACGTTTTTATTGTCCCTATAATTTCTTTATCTTGATCTTAGCCTCTTTGGGCTTTTATATCTCTCTTCATTGTGTACATTTGTTTATCTGCGTTGTTCATTATATCTTCAAACGATGCGGTATCCGATCCCGATTTAAAATATACTCCATAACTGAGATCGCATATGAAATCATCATTGTACTGCACATTAAGCGGCGCAAGCTGTTGATACCACTGCTTAACGATAGTATCGAGCTGTTCTTTCTCTATATTTGGAACCACTACAATAAACTCATCACCGCCGATACGGTACAGATCGCCGTATCTGAACCAGTATTTCAATTGATCGCTTGCTTCAACAAGTATCTTATCGCCATCTTCATGTCCGTGCACATCATTCACTTTTTTCAGGTTGTTGACATCAAAGAAAACAACTGCATATGTATAGTAGTTTTCATATTCCTTTATCTTACTGTGGAGTCTGACACGGTTATAGCAGTTTGTAAGCTCATCATAAAAGCTCAATTCTGCCACAGGCTTTATCAGCTGACTATATGCATTTATGACATTGCACACCGCAAGGATCGAAAACACGATGATCGAGCTTGTCAGGCTGAACAGGTTCAGAATATCCAAAACAACCGATAAAGTGACAAACAACACTATGCCCAGCGCCTGCAGAACTATCAATTCTTTAAGCTTCAAGAACGCACACCTTCCTTCGCCTGCTGCAAACAGCCGTTCAGGCTTAAAGGTCTGAACGGACAGAATTGCCCGCACAGCAAAACAACATTTATACCATAGACATCGTCTGATCTTTTGATCGAATTTTGATTATTAAATGTAACAAATTTCAAATTACTGCTTCTGAAAGTATTTTATCACAGCCTGCAAGTATTGTCAAGTATCACACAAGCACAAAGCCGCCATAAAAATGACGGCTTTGTATATTATTCTATTGGCTTTATTGGTGTATTTCGGTCTCAAGATCGCCGCTGTCTGTTATGACATCTTCGTTTGTGAAGAAGATCGTTTCCATTTCAAGCTCGGTGTATTGTTCTTTTTCCATTGTAGACTCTCATACTCGTTATCGCTGCAAACGGATCTTGTTTCATCATAAAGAGGCTGGAGCACATTGTCAGCGCTGTACAGTTTTACCGTTACATTTTCGCTCATCTGCGTTGAATATGCTGATGCGGTCAGCCTGTATCCGTTCTTATCAGGTGTCAAGTCTTTAAAATAATGCTTTTCATTAAGACCGTTAGGACCTGTGATAACGGCATAACCATCTGAAATGAGAGCAGCAGACGGCTTGATATAAACATTTACGCCGATATCTCCCGTTAAAGTGAGGGATGTGCCTGCTACATAGGAGTTATTTACCGAAGTCAGATAGCCAGGAGCTGATACACCGCCGTCAATGCGGGCATATCCAACACCAATATTACTTTCATTATACTTTGTGCCCATTGAACATGGCTGACATATCTTCGACAACAGGCATATTAACCCCACTCAGTTTAACACTCCGAAGACTATTTATGCTGCCAAAAAAAAGCACACCGTTACTTAATGAACGATGCGCTTTTTCCGATGGAAAAGTTTTAATGAATGTCATCTTGTAGGAGAGGTATACTCTTTTTCGGGTGATGGGTATACCCTGTATGCAGGACCGCATTCCCATTTGCCTTTAACGTTTCCTGACCATATTTCGATATGTTCGGGGTCATTTTCACGGTAGCAGATAAGCCACTCGTTTGTTCCGCCCTTATCTTTATGAGATGTAAGCTTCATTGACCTTGCCTTTTCTGCCTCGATATAGCCGAGGTTTTCATTCAAAGCATCTCTGAAATCCTTTGCTTCGTTGTTGCCGCCGCGCCAGCCTTGTGCGTCCTTAACTTTATCCTTGGCACCCTCTGCCGCGTTGCATCTGCACACTACGACCAGTCTGTAGCTTTCTGAACCGCTTTCTGTGGTGGTTATGACATCAAATTTAGTCGTATTATACTTGTAAAAAGAGTTATATGCATCAGGATCTTCTGTGAGAAGTGTCTTTACAGAATTATAGATCTGTCTGGCATTGGCTATATCAGCTTTAGCGGCAGCTTTGCGAGTATACCTTATTATAGATGGTATAAGAATAGCTGATACTATTCCGACAATTGCTATTACTACGATCAGTTCTATCAGGGTAAAGCCATTTTGATTTTTCTTATTCATAAAATCGTCCCTTTTATAACAGCCAAAAAAATTATCAAGTGAAATTGCTAAATACACTTGACCAATTTCTACTATTATAATACAACACTTGAAACTCTTTGTCAAGCTTGTACACATTAAGTATATTTTTAAACATATTTTTCAGCAGTTTGTACAAACTCGAAAACGTTTTATTTGTTAAATACAGCAAACAAAAAAGTTTTATGTTATTACAAAATCATATGTGAAGATCTATTATAAGGCAAAAAAAGACCGCCACAAAGGCGGTCGTAATAATTGTTACTCCTGCTCGATATTGATAATAACGAATTCGGACTTTGTACCTGTTTTGAACTTTATTGCCCAATCGGAGATGCCCGAGGTAACGATGAACTCGGTATCATTTCTTTCTTCATAGCCGTAGGTACGGTCATTTGCACCTATCCACTCACCGACGTAGGTCACGGGGAAAAACTGTCCGCCGTGGGTATGTCCCGAAAGGACAAGGTCTGCATCGGTTTCTGATTCCTTTTCATAATCTGCGGGCTGGTGGTCAAGGACGATAATGTACTTATCCTTATCAACATCTTTGATGACATCTGCAAGCTCGGCGCGGTCTTTATCAGACTTATCCTTTCTGCCGACGATATAGAACCTGTCATCAATGAGTTCATAGGAATCCATAAGGATCTTTACATTGTTCTTTTTCAGGTTTTCTTCAAGGTCCTGTGCAGAAAAGCCTCTGTGCTCTGAACCATAGTATCCTTTATCGTGATTGCCGTAGGCAAACCATACTCCGTATTTGACATCAAGCTTGCCGAGAGCCTCGCAGGCTTTGACCATATTTTCGCGGTCGGTGCCGTCGTCTACAAAATCGCCCGAAATAACGAGGATATCGGGGTCTTGCTCCATTATCGTATCAAGATGCTTGGCAAAACCGTCCGCGCCGAAAGTCGTACAAAGGTGAGAATCTGCGATCAACGCGACCTTGAGCGTACCTATCTGTTTATCGGTCTTTAAATTGTAGTCCGTCTGCCACACATTGTTGCACAGAATATAGCCGATAACAAGGTATATGACGGACACTGCAAGCGCGAGCCAGCCCTGAAGATACAGCCTTGGCTTTTTGCCTGAGATCGCTTTGATGACCCTGAATATCAGACCGAACAGCAAAAAGAACAGCATAACGTGCAGAAATACGATTATAGCGTTTATAACATCCATAAAAAGCACTACCGCTGCAAAGCACACGACTATACAGCCAAGTGATATCAAAAGCTTCATTCTTTTGCTGACAGAAAGCTTTTGCAGCACACCGAAGCGCGCAACTGCAAAGGTCATATATGCTCCGCCTGCGATACAGGCAGCGATCACCGCACCAAGGATCATTATCCACATCATATCGCGTTCTCCTCTCCTGATATACTGCTTACATTATAGCACCAAAAGTCAACAATTACAATTACTTATATCAAATATCTTTTTATGCCTTGCGGGCATAAGCAGTTTTTTCAGAGAATTTCAAAAGAACGCAAAAAAACTCTTGACATGGCTGAAATAAAATGTTATAATATTTTGGTAATCGGGGTGTGGCGCAGATTGGTAGCGCGCTTCCTTGGGGTGGAAGAGGTCGTCGGTTCAAATCCGGTCACTCCGACTAAAAAAGTCCTTCGCTGATGCGAGGGACTTTTTCTTTTGCGTATTTACTTTACATTCTTCCAATGCTCAAGTGTAGGCAGCATTGCGGTCATATACTCCCGTATCTGCTGCGGCGGATTGCTTTCGGTCGCCATATGCTCGGATACATAATCAATTAACTGCTGCATAGTTGAATATATGAATTTTCCATCGGTATAGCACCACTTGCAGTAGCTCTCGTTAAACTCACCGTTTGGTTCTTTGCTGATAGTGCTGTCATCAAGCGGCATACCGCAGCACTGACAGATAAGCTTCCTCGGGCTGCCCAGCAGCGTGTTGATAGAAACATCAAACAGCTTTGAGAGTAGTTTAAGTGTATCCGTATTCGGGACAGTCTCCCCCGTTTCCCAGCGCGACACTGCCTGCCTTGTTACAAACACCTTTTCTGCGAGCTGTTCCTGCGACAGTTCTGCTTTGTTTCTCAATTCAAATATTACGTCTTTGGTTTGCATATTTATCACCTCCTCATAATATCTTGTAGATTCTCGTAAATACTCACGAAATCTCAGTTTTTCATATTAAGTTTCTATTGCAATGAGCAAAGTTATGGATATCCCAGCGCATCTTCCGCTGATTTATCGTGCTT
>Ga0256404_1005485_pt1 | contig 22373 bp, 17 predicted proteins | sample RumenRJG_01DNA_FD_185990 | JGI IMG/M metagenome (GOLD analysis project Ga0256404, IMG submission 185990) | Bovine rumen microbial communities from Lethbridge, Alberta, Canada - RJG_01 | ecosystem: Host-associated > Mammals > Digestive system > Stomach > Rumen | place: Canada: Alberta | collected...
GGGGCGAGGAAGATGTCGTCAAAGCCGCGGATCAGCGGATCGTTCGAGTGCGCGCGGTTGTGCCAGTAGACGCCGCTCAGCTTCTCGGCGAGAGTGCGCTTCGGCATGTCGTAGAACACGTTGAGCGCGGCCTGCGCCGCCCAGCAGAGGAACATCGTGCAGGTGACATGGCTCTTTGACCACTCCGCGATCTCGACAAAGGTCTTCCAGTACTTGACCTGGGCGAACGGGACGGTGCCGAGGGGCGCGCCGGTGATGATCATGCCGTCGTAGTAGCGGTCGCGGACCTCGTCGAAGCTCTCGTAGAAGGTGTCGATGTGGGCCTTCGGCGTGTTCTTCGAGACGTGATCGTCGATCCGGAGCAGGTCAATTGATACCTGCAGGGGAGTGTTGGACAGCTTCCTCATGAGCTGCGTCTCCGTCTCGATCTTCTTCGGCATGAGGTTGAGGATCAGCACGCTGAGCGGACGGATGTCCTGGTGTGCTGCCCTTGACTCGGTCATGACAAAGATGTTTTCCGAACGGAGGGTTTCCGCGGCCGGCAGGCCGTCAGGTATTTTAATTGGCATTTACCGATCCTCATGCAAAAAAACACAAAAGGCCCATCCGGCATGAGCCGGATGCGCCTGAATAGGACGCTGTCCTATTGTATAGCAAATCCATCTGAATTGGTAAGAAAAGAAAGCTCTCTCTTTTCCTGCTACCAGACGCGGTTGAAGTCCTCGCTGCCCAGAACCTTCTGGTCGCGGTAGTACTCCAGGAGCTTCGCGTACTTCAGATAGTGGTTGACGCCGGCGCTCAGGGAGACGCTGAAGCCGTCAACGCCCTCAAGGAAGCCTAGCCGCAGGATGTACTGGCGGAGGAAGGCCGCGGAGCCGTGGACAAACGGGCCGAGCGCGCTGGTCTTCTTTCCCTGCTCATAGAGGATCTTGGCGCCGCGGGTCGAGAAGTTGCGGTCAGGCTTCGCGAAGAGCTCGCCGACGTTCTTGAAGGAGTAATGAAGGATATCGCCCTTCAGCTCCCCGATATTCTTCCCCTCGACATAGGAGTGCTGCTTCACGTCGCGGAACCTGCACTTCTCCTTGTTGAAGAGCCTCACGCAGCGGTCAGGATACCAGCCGCAGCGCTTAATCCAGCGGCTGCCGATGAAGTTCCGCCTGGGGAAGGAGAACGAGTCATGCTCCGTATCGGAGAGCCTCAGCCCCTTAATGGTCTCGACCATCTCGTCGCTCAGGCGCTCGTCGGCGTCGATTGACAGGATCCACCTGTTCGCTGCCTTCGGGAGCGCCACGTTCTTCTGCGGGCCGTCGCCGAGGTAGCGCTGCACCATGACGGTGGCGCCCTCCTCCTCAGCGATGTCGACCGTGAGATCAGAGCTCCTCGAGTCAACGACAATGAGCTCGGAGCAGACCTGCTTCAGGTTTTTCAGGCAGTCCCCGATATTGCGCTCCTCATTGAGCGTTATAACCACTCCGGTGATGTTCTCATCAGCCATAACTTACCCCGCGCCGCAGATATCCTGATACAAAGCCATATAGGAATCGGCCATCCTTTCCGGTGAGAACGAGGAGAGATCCGAGCGCGCCTGCCCGGAGAGGCTCTCCCTCAGGGCAGCGTCGTTCCTAAGCCTCTCCAGCCCGTCCGCGAGGGCCGCGGCATCTCCTGACTCGAAGAGGATGCCGTTGCTTCCGCTCCTGATTATGTCAGGAATGCCGCCGACCCTGGCCGCAATTACCGGAACGCCGAAATCCATGGCGTCAAGAATAGCAGAACCCAGCCCCTCAATCCGGGACGGATACGCCATAACGTCAACGGCGGCGAGATAATCGCCGACATTTTTCTGAAAGCCAAGCCAGATCACATTATCGAGGCCCCGGCTCTCCTCCCGGAGGACCGCCTCGTCGGCTCCGCTCCCGAGGAACAGGAAGAGCATGTCAGGGCACCTCTCACGGAGGATTTCCGCTGCCTTAAGAAGGACCCGCTGCCCCTTGTGCCGGTCAACGAGAGCCCCGATCTGCGCGACGAGGAAGCGCCCCTGGTACTTCTCCCTGATAGCGGCTGCGGACGCGTCGTCATGCGCAAGGTGGTAGCAGGACGAGGGGATCCGGCGGACCTCCCTCACGCCCGGGAAGCTCCTGAGCTCCTCGCAGATGACTGACGAGAGGCCGACGGTGCAGGCGGCGCCCCGGTAGACCCGGAGGTTGAGAAAGCTGTGCCTGATCTCCTCCGGCACGCGGCGGGTGATGACATAGGGCTCACCGTGAAGAAGATGCTCAAGGTAGGCCCAGTGGGCGGCCTTCGCCTCATGGGCCTGCAGCACGTCGAAGCCGCCGCCGAGGTGCCCGCCGAGCCTTGTGGTCTCAACAATCCGGAGGCCCTTCATTCCCGAGAGCCTCTGAGCAAGCTCGGAGCCGTGCCTGGTGAAGAGCGTCTGCTCGACGTCTTCCCTCTTCGAGAGCTCCCGGATCAGGATCTCAGTCTGCCTCTCGCCGCCGCGGTAGCCGCGGGCGAAATTTGCATGGGCGATTCGGAGGGCCATCAGACTTCAGCCTCTTCGGTTACCTCTGCCATCTCATAGCTGCAGTTCGGACGGTGCCCGCTCAGGACGCGCTGCACCATGTCGAGGGCCGCCGCCGCGGCAAAGTCGAGGAAGCGCTCATGATCGCGCCCCGGCATGCGGATGGTGAAGGCAAAGCCCCTGAGACCGCCCCAGTAGGCAATAGGGATCCCGTTCTCGGTCTCACGCCCGACCGCGATTGTCCGGCAGCGCTCCGGCTTGATGTAGGCGAGGAGATCGTGCGCGGTCTCAGGAAGCGGCTTCAGGCGGCAGCTTACTGACTCCATGGCCCCTGCTATCTCCCGGATAACCCTGCCGCGCGTCCCGTACTCGAGGACCTGCAGCGGTATCACTCCAGAGAGCTTTGAGATGTTGCAGGCTATGTCGAGCTGCTTCCTGCCGACCAGCCAGGGAGAGATCTCGCGGAGGAGGAGCGTCTCGGCCGCGGTCAGCTCTGACCCGCCGGTCTTCCTTGCGGTAATCTTGATCTCGAGATAGGGGAAGAATGCCCGGTAGCCGATGGTGATGCCCTCGGGCCAGGAAATCCCGGAAAGGCGCTTCCCGATTGAGGACTCGCCGATGCCGAGGAGGAAATAGCGGAGGATGACGGTGTCGTCAGGGACATTGCGGAAAATGGCAGGGAGGATGTGTTCGTCGCACATCTTCTTGAACTCTGATGGAACGCCCGGAGTGAAGAAGAACTCCGCGCTGTTGATTCTCATCCTGTAGCCGCAGGCCGTTCCCACCGGGTTGTCGATGACCTCAGCGCCCTCGGGGAGATCCGCCTGCTTCAGGTTGTTGTCGGTCATGGTCCTGCTTCTTGCGGCGAACCAGTCCCTGATCCTTGTCTCCCATGCCTTGTTCCTGACTACCGGAACTCCGGCCGCGGCAGCTGCCGCCTCAGTCGTCACATCATCAGTCGTCGGCCCGAGCCCGCCGTTCACGATGACGACGTCAGCGCGCTCCGAGCACTCCCCTATGACAGCTGAGATTGCGTCCCTGTCATCGCCGACCGAGCTTCTGCGCGAGACCTCTATGCCGCGGTCAATCAGGCGGCGGCTCAGCCATGATGCGTTGGTGTCATCGATGAAGCCTTCCATGACCTCATCGCCTGTGGAAATCAGTTCAACTCTCATCAGAAAAAGATCCCCCGAATTATTCAGGAGAAATCCTCCCGTACACTGATCGCGGCCCCGTGGGGCCCCGATTATTAATTGTAATTAAGCTGCTTCCTCCGGTATCAGTGCCTCATGCCCGGAAACAGCCCTTACATACAATGATGAAAGGAAAGTTTAGCACAAGAGGAGTCTGTCTGTTCCATGTGACGCGCGGCACATTTTTCCCTCATGTGCTTCCGGCCGCGCCGGGAAAAACCGGGAAAAAGCGCAGATTCATGAGAAAATACAGGGCGGAGGAAGAGAGACATGGAATACAGAACCAGGGCAGCGGTGAAAATAACCGCCGCCGCGCTCGCGGCGCTGGCCATCGGGCTTATCGTGAAGTACGTGATGCTTCCCGCCGAGAACCCGCTGGACAAAGCGAGGGATGAGTTCAACGCGGAGGTCAGCAGGAAGCTGACCTTCCCGGTAAGCGTCAGCAGGGGGCTTGCCCTCTCTGACATGAAAGTAACCGGCGATCATGCGCTGCTGCTCGTCTTCTCCCTTGACCGGGACAATACCGTAAAGCTCGTGAACAGCCCGGAGACAGCCGCCCGGAACCTCAGGATGATCTACTGCAATGAGGAGTCGTTCCTGAAGCCGCTGGCGCTGTTCGGCAAAGCGGTGTTCAGGTTCACCTACGAAAATCAGGAAACCGCCTCAATGCCGGTCACCTTTGATGACTGCAGGAATACGCTTGAGGACCTGAAGGAAAAGGCCGGATCAGATGTCAGCGGTGCGTCCGGCAGCAAGGAGGAAAGCAGATGAGAGGATTTCTGAGGAAAGGGGCCTGCGCCCTCATTATGGCGGCAGCTCCGCTCATGGCGGCACCTGCGGTATCAGGCGACGCTGAGGGCGCCGCCGCGCTGGCGCTGCTCTCCGCGGGCATTTCAGGAAAGGAGGGACAGCCTCTTTCCCTGAAGGAAGTCATCAAGATCAACACTGCCGTGCAGCTCATCGGGCTCCCGAAGAAAGTCAGCAGGGAGCTTGTCATAAACAGCCTCTATGTCACTCCCGGCTCCGAGATGTACGTTGAGGGGCAGATTGCCGATCCGAAATATGATGAGAGCGTCAGGGGAAAGCTTGCCTCTATGGACCGGAAAACCCGCATCGCGGAGATGTGCCGCTATCCCCTGGTGAAGGCGTATCTCTCAAGGCTGAAGCTGGTAGAGGCAGTGCTCCTGACATCTGACGGGAGGCAGCTCGAGAAGATGTCAGTAACCTACGATGACTGCAGGAGCACTGGAGCCGCTGCCGCGGGGCAGACGGACAGGAGCCGCGGGGAGAGGGCGCTGCCCTGAGACAGCAGGCCTCATGATCGGCAGGCAGAAAAATGGCGGCGGGAGGGATGCCCTCACGCCGCCTTTCTTTATGTTCTCTGATTCTACTTGCAGTGCTTCGTATCAGGAATCTTCGATATAGCGCTGTTGATCGCCTTAACCATGTCGGTCTCGGAGTCAACGCGGTAGAACTTGCCGCCCGTCGAGTCAGCGATGCACTTGATCATCTTTGAGCTCGAATGGAGCGAGATCACGTCAATCCTGAACTTCGGCTGCCTCCGGTGGATCTCGCTTGCCGCCCGGCAGACATTGCCTATGGAGCAGTTGTCATCTCCGTCGGAAAGGACGATTCCGTAGGCCTCCTCGGTTGCCCCGTCAACCATCTTGCTCATGGCAAAGAGCGCGGTGTACAGATCTGTTCCAGCGTAGTTCGGGAGCTTTCTGAGGCTGAACGCGCTGTTGAGGTTCTGGAAGAGCCTTGCCTGCGAGCCGTAGCCGTACGACCTCGAGTAGCCGCCGCAGCCTCCTATGGAGACAAAGCCCAGCGGTATTCTGCTGTCAATCTTCTGCACCTGCTCCTTCAGGGTCTTCTTCTCGACGTCCATCCTGGTCGGATGCTCGAGGAGCGGCCCGTGATATGAGCCGCCGCCTCCCGCGAGAAGCCCGAAAAGGCCTCCGGATCCGATCCTGTTCATGATGCGGAGCTCGCGCTCGACCTCCTGATCAGACAGGTTGAAGTTCCAGTCCATCGAAGGCGAGACGTCAACTCCGAACACTACCGAGGGGAACTTGAGCTCGCCCTTGACGACCTTGCAGACCGGATCATTCTGCACCGGCTTCGGCGCCGCGGGCTTCACCGGCTCAGTCTTCACCGGCTCAGGCTTCACCGGCAGAGGCTTTGCTGCGGGAACCTTGGCCTCGGCCTTAGGCTCCTCCCTGGGCTCCTCCGGAACGGCGGCAGGATCAAAGAGCGTCCCGAGCAGATCTCCCTCATCCGGACCTTTCTCGGGGGCCTTCAGCTCAGGCTCGGGCACCGGCTCAGCCTCCTCCTCGGTGTTCTTCTCGTCATCAGCCGACATCAGCTTCTGCATCTCGCTGCACGGCATGGACTTGCCCTGGTAAAAGCACATCGGAACACCGGGATCCTCAGCCTTGGGAGGCTCGGCCTTGGTGAGCTCGGCCTTCGGCGGATCATTCTCTCCGGTAAGCCCCTTGTACCAGTTCATCAGGTCAAACCGGAAATAATACGCGAGCCAGCCGAGAGCCAGCAGCAGGAGCAGGAGCAGGAGCGCCGCCAGGAGCTTCCACAGGCACCCGCCGCAGCCTTTGGGCTTTACTGGCGGAACAGGGGCGGGCTTGGGCTCCGGCTTTGGCTCAGGCTTCGGCTGGGGAGCGGGCGCGGGCTGAGGCTTGGGCGGTACAGGGGCGGGCTTTGGCTTCGGCGCCTCATCGCCGCCGAACATCACGAGATCCCGATCCACTGCGGCGAGGCTGAAGGAGTCATCCCTCACGTAGCGGAGGACATCCTCAACTGCCCTGCGGCCGCTGTCGCTGAGCCCCGCGAGGCTCTCCTTCTTTCCCGCCCACTCAATGAACGCCTCGGTTCTTTTCCTGAAGCGCTCGGCAGCCTCGGCGTACTGCCCTCCCTCAAGGCTCTTCAGCGCACCGAGTCCGCGGCCGGCCTTGTCAAGGATAACGGACTTTCCGAGGATGTCCGAGTACCACCCTGTGACGCTGTTTCCCCTGCTGCTGTCATTCCAGGAGAAAATCCTATCGACTCCTTCAGGGAGACGGCCTGATACGGCACGGTGGAAGGCTTCCTTCCGGCTGATCTCCATCTCGCTGTCATGGGCCTGGCCTGCCGAGCCTGTTGCGATACGCTGCATATAACTACCTACCTGGCCAGAATAGCCTCAAGTTCCTTCTGCGTCCTCTCCAGCTGCTCAAGCTTCTGCTGCTTCATGCGGATCTCAGCCTGGCTCTTCGGGGAAATGGCGGCGGCATCATTCTCGAGCCCATTGATCTCACGGAGCTTCTTCTGCACGTCGGCACGGCTCCTGTCCTCGGCGCTGATGGAGTTCTTCAGCTTCCGGAGCGACCTCCTGAGGCTGCTCTCCTGCTTCTTCAGATCTTCCTTTACCGAGGCAGTGCTCCTGACGTCAGTCCTGAGATGCGACTCCTCAGCCGAGAGCTGCCTGCCTCTGTCCTTGAGCGAGCCGAGCCTGGCCTCCTGCCTGTCCGCCCTTACGGCGAAAAGCCCCTGATCCATGCAGGCCTTCTTCAGGGCGAAGCTCATGTTGCGATCTGACGGATCGCACTGCTCGATCGTCGGATGAAGAGGCGCCGTGCAGGCTGCCATAAGCGGCGCGGCGAGGGCCGCAAGAACAACTGCTCTAATCTTCCTCATACCTTGAGAGCCTCCTGCTCCTCTTCCATTATCTTAAGCTCCTTCTCAAGTGAATTGACTTTTTTCTGAGAGAGCGCGATCTTGGCGTCAAGCTCGTCAGCCTGAGTGGTGAAGCCGTTGTTCCTGGCATTCGCCGAGTCCCTGATGTAAATCTCCTGGTGCTTCTTCGCCTCAGCCAGGGTCTTCCTGTAGCCATCGGTCTCCTGCTTCATGGAGGCAAGCTTGGCCTTGGCCGCGTCACGGCTGACACTGCCCTTCTTCAGATCATTCTTGAGGCGCTTGATCTCGGCCCTGTTGGCAGCAAGCTCCGTCTTGAGCTTTGAGGTCATATTGGCAAGAGCCTGGTTCTCCGCGTCGACCTGGGCAATCTCTGCCTTGAGGTGGGCCTCGTGGTTCGAGGCATTTGCGCGGTCCTTGTCGTACTGGTAGTTCTCGACAAGGCCGTAGACGCAGGCGCCGGCGGCGCCGACACCCGCTCCGACAAGGGCTCCGACAAGCGCGCCCTTGCTGTCCTGTGATGAGCCAATGACGGCTCCTGCGATTCCTCCGACAAGGGCTCCCCAGACACTCTTTGACGCGCAGTTCTCGCCGCCCGCGCTGGAGAAGAATACCGCCTGATCCTTGTCGAGTCCGTCAGTCAGATTGTCATCTCCTGAGGTGCCGCCCATTGAGGTGCACCCGGCAAGCAGGCAGGCAAGGCACGCGCCTGCCATCGCTGCTGCTGAATTCCTGGTCGTCATAATCCTTTTCTCCCGTTAAAAAAGTGCTGTTTCTATTTTGTCGATCCTAGAGCAAGCGACGTGCAGTCCGAGATCCATTTCTTGTCCTGATCGCCAGAGCCGCCATAGGCTGCCTTAAGGTGATCAAGGTACATGCTGGCATAACCGGTAAGGTTGCTGAACGGCATCTTCGAGACATAGAGCAGCGACTTCTCTCGCTGCGACTCCATTACCGGCAGATCATAGTTGCCCGCGGTCCCCTTGATGGTCGAGCGGTAGTAGTCAGTAAGGCTGTCCAGCACGGCCTTGATCTGCACACGGCCATCATCAAGATTCTTAAGCAGCTCAGGCGTGCAGACGCTGCTGTCCGGGCTGTCCTTGCACCCGACCTTTCTCTGGGCGATGCGCCGGTCCCAGTTGACAAGCTTGATGTTCTGATCTGCTATTCTTGAGCAGAGGAAGGCGCCCAGCTGGATATTGGCGACAATCGCGCTGTTGCGCTGCTCGTCTCGGGCCATGTTCGCCGACTTGAGATCCTTCTGCACGGCAACGAGCGACTCCCTGAGCCCGGCAAGCTCGCCCTGAAGATCAGCAAGTTCCTTTTCCCTCGTGCTTTCGCTTTCCTTGAGATCGCGGTTGGCCTCGGTAAGCTCACGGTTCTTCTTCAGGATCTCCTCCTGCCTCTTGAGCTTCTGCTCAAGCTCGGAAATCTTCTTCACCGTTCCGGCATTGCCGCCGTGGGTGTCTCCCGCGTTGCTGTCATCCCCGAGGCTGTCCCACTCCTTTTTAATCTCCTGCAGGCGCTTGTCCGAGGTAAGGGCCAGCGCGCCGACCGCAGCCCTGAAGCCCAGTGTCTTTGCTCTGAACTCCTTGCCGCCTGAATAGTAGCCGTGCTCGGTTCTGAGGCCGTAGAAGAGGCCGCTTCCTGCAGTCTGATAATTGCCGCCCCTTGACTCAAAACCGCTCGCCTGTCCGTGCGGGCGGCTGACCTTGCTGAGCGCGAACGGCGAGAACGTTATCTCGCTGACATTGCCCAGCATGTCGAAGAGCCCTGAGGCATCAGGCTTCTTGAGGCCGACGAGCTGCAGCCTGCCGTTCGACTTCGGGCTGCTCCACGCGACCTCATCGGCATTCTCCGGCGCGTCGCGCCCGGTAACGCCTGCAATGCCGCCCCTTGCCGCATACTCCCACTCCGTTCCGGTCGGGAGCCTCACAAAGCCGGGCTGCCCGTCCTCCTTGGGGAGAGCGTCCGCAGCATTGGCATTGAGCCACTCGTTGTACTTCCTCGTAAACTCCACCGCGTCATACCAGCTTACCTTTACGACAGGAACCGCGAGCTTGCTGAGCTTCGGCATGGGGAGGTCGCCCTGAGGCGGGCAGGTTTTCCCGTCTGACATCACGGCGTCGTACTGCGCCTGGGTAACCTCGTACTTTCCAAGCCAGTAGGACCTGCCGCCCTTCGAGCTGAATGAGCCGCCTATGTACGTTGTCCCGCCGGTGTCAACTGCCGCGGATCCCCGGTCATCGCTTCCAACCGTGATCCTGACATCGTCCAGAGGCCCCTTGGCCGCGGTCTCTATGCGCCTGAAAACCATCTTTCCGCCGCATGGCATCGGGAGAGAGAGCTCATTCTTTCCGGCATCAGCCGCCGGCACCGGATCCCAGAGATCGCGGGAGGCGCTTGCCCCGGCAGAAAACGCGAGCGACAGAGCCGCTCCGAGCAGAATTGCAGGCCTTCTGACAGCCTTGCTATTTACAGAACACACAGCAGATCTCCTTGCATAAGTCTGAAACGGAACATCACTCCCGCCATGAGGGCGGCTCAGTACCTCACGCTCCTCAGCGCTTCTCCTGGCTCGATTCTCGATGCCTGCCATGCACCCCAGAGCGAGGCCATGAGGGAAATCGCGAGAACCGCAGCATACCCTGAGATTATATGCGATATGCTGAGCGTACTGACTACATTATCGTCGAGCCCGGCACCAAAATGGGCGTTGAATGTCATACTTCCGGCAAAATATACCGCGCATGCCATGGCATAGGCGGCCGACGAGAGGATAAAGGCCTCCGCCATAAGGAAAAGCGACACCCGCTTCCTCGTAAGCCCCATGAGGCGGAGCATGGCGATGGTCTGGGTCTTTCTCTCGATGTCGGCGGTGAAAGTGCCGAAGAGGAAAAAGGCCATGCCGAAAGCCGACACCAGAGCGACAAGCCAGAACACATAGTCAAGAGCGCTCCTCACGAACCTTGCCCTGCTGATGGCATCTGCCTGGGTCCTGGTCTCGATGTTCCATTTTTCTGAGATGTCAGCGGCGAGCGACTCGACATCATCAAGTGCCCCCGCATAAATCCTGGCCCTGGCAAAGGGGCGCCTGACAGATGATGCCCCGGGGATGGCATCCGCGTTCCCTTTGAACGGGCAGGCTCCGCCCGCAGAAAATGCCTCTGCCGCCTTCATGACGCCCTCAGGAAGGACTGCCCTGCCGCTGCTTTCAGGATCCACTGAGCCAAGCACCGTCTCAACGGGGCACTTCTCAAGCGTGCCGTCATTTACGCGCCCGGCGATGACATGGAAGGCATCTCCCGGTCTGAGGCCGAGCGCCGAGGCCGTCTTATCACTCAGGACCGCGGCATTCCCGGAGCCCGCGCCCTGAGCCCTGATTTCTCCGGCATAGGCTGTGTCAGAAGAGGCGCTGACCAGGCTCATTCCAGAAATGAAGAGCGTATCGCCGTCGCGGTAGCGCTCGGCCGCGGTGATGAAGTCAGGGGTCAGGAACACGGACTTGCCGTCAGAGAGGCTCTCGGGGACTATGCCTGTGACCTTCACGGGAATCCTCTCCGCCTCACGCCTGTCATTCACCGTGCGGGTAATCACGATCTCTACAGTGTCGCCTGCCGCCGCGCCGATATACGAGGCGGCCTTCGCGCTGAGGACTGCCTCATGCTGACTGACTGGGACAGGAATGTCACGGAGAAGAGGATCGCCATTTCCGGTCGGGAGCATCTCGGCGCCCGTGAGGATCCTCTTCTTTCCCCTGAGGTCGGCGACTGCGCTCAGAGACCTTGTGAGCGGTGCGGAGAATGAGACGCGTCTGTCGCTCCCAAGCCACGCAAAGAAGTCATCATTCAGGCTGCTGTTTCCGATCATCCGGATCTCTAGGTTCTGCGGATCATTTACCAGATTGTCCTCAATCCCCTGCAGAATGCCGACCCTGAGGCTGTAGAGGAGCATGAGCGGGCAGACCACTGCGAAAATCGAGACTGCGACACAGAAGGAGACCTTCCTGTCCTTTCTGAGATCACTGCAGGCAAGCTTCCAGAGCATCATGCCTCCCCTGAGGGGCTCTGCGCCCCGTCATCGAACACGGAGCTCTTTGCCTGATCACCGGGCTGCGCCTCAACATGCCTGACGCGCATTCCGCCGCTTCCGATAAGCTCCGGATCATGCGTTACCACAAGAGCCGATATGCCGGTGCTGCTGACGGTCTCCAGAATGGTCCGGAAAAGGCTCCGGGCAGTCTCCGGATCGAGCGAGGCGGTCGGCTCATCAGCAAGCAGGACATCAGGATGGTGGACAAGCGCGCGGAGGAACGAGACGCGCTGCGCCTGCCCTACCGAAAGGCTCACAGGCATCACGCTGAGGAGCGAGGTATCGAGGTTAAGGACACTGAAGTACTTCTCAATCCAGCCGTCGAGGCTGTCAAAGTCCTTCCAGCGGTCCTTTATGCTCCATCCGGTAAGCTCCAGGGGAAACGCGATGTTCTCCCTCACCGTCAGGAACGGGACGAGGCCGCCGACCTGCAGCATGAAGCCTATGGACCTCGCCCTGATGCCGGAGAGCGTCCGGTCATCGGCATCGATGTCAATGGCACTATGACTGCCGTCAGTTCCAATCACTATGGAGCAGCTCTCTCCCTCCTCCGGAGGATCAGGCCGGGTGATGAGTCCGGCCGCCTGGAGAAGCGTGCTTTTCCCCGAGCCGCTCGGACCGCTGATTACCGCAACCTCACCGTCCCTTACCAGGAGATGCTTTACCTGGACGTGGAATGGGTCCCTGTCCTTCCCGTTCGTGATCCTGATGTTGCTGAGCTCAATCATTACGGCAGCATGGAAAGAGGAACAGGATAGACGTCATCGGCGTGATCAGCGCCCTCGGCGAGGGAGATCCACTTGTCGGTATCCTCGTTGCACTTTCTGTAGAAGCGGAGCTTGTTGTTCATATTCCGGAGGAATTTCTCCTGCTGGTCAGGCGAGAGCGATGCCCAGTCCTCCGCGTCCATGGCGGCAACCTCGCTCCTGTAGGGGAGTCCCTCCAGGTACTCGGCCATCACCGCGTCGGAGAAGGCGGTCTTGCCATTGAGCTCTGAGGGATCGCGCCCCATCTTGAGTGCAATGTCCTTGAGCTGATTGAACATCGCGTCAGGCGACCTGACGCCTGCGCTCGCTGCCTTCATCACTCCGCTGACCCTGCCTGCCATGTTGCTGAGATCGGTCTTCGTCAGGAGGACATACGGCTCGACAACGGCCCTGTGCTGCGGCGTGAGATCGAGATCCGAGATCCAGGAGCTGATGACGCTAGGAGCCCTGGTGCCCGAAATCTTGCCGAGATACTCAAGCTGCATGGCGAGTCCCAGTCGCTTGATGTCGTTGTCGCCGACCTTCTTCGCCTCCTCCTGCACCTCGGTTATGACGCTGCCGATGCTCTTGTCACCGTTGTAGGCATGCAGTGTCTGCGCGGTCAGAAGGTCGCTTATCTTAGTCACCTGCTTCCTGAACCCGGTCTTGTCCGCAGTGTCGGTCTGGAAGTAGAGCGGCTTGTTGAGGAAGCTGTTGTCAGAGAGGATCTCGTACTGGGCCTTGGCGCCCTCGCGGTTCTTCTTTGCGTTAGCAGTTCCGGAGAGAAGGTGGATGGCGATGAGGCCGATATGCTTCTGCTGCAGATCCGCCTTCAGCGTCTCGGCGCTGTAGCCGGTGCTGGCATGCTCGCTGCCGCCGTCAATCGCGCCCGCGTCAGTGATGAGGACGACATAGCGCCCGTCAAAGCCGCTCCAGTCAATACTGTTCACCGCCTCGGCGACTCCGGCGAAGGAGTCCTCGTCGAATAGAGGGCTCGAGACCGTGGCGGCCCTGAGCTGCTCGGTCTTCTTGAGGAAGTCCTCGCTCCCCTCGACATCGTTGGGATCAACGAAGATCTTGGTGGTGTACTCAAGCCCCGGCACAGCCTTGGTGTCAGATCTGAAGCCGATAAGGCCGAATCCCGCGAACTGGGCCATTCCTGCCTCATCAAGCGCCTTGTAGAAATCCTTCACGATCTCCCTGGTCTGATCGAGGTAGGTCTGCATGGAGACGGTGGTGTCAACCACGAACACGATGCCCGCACGGAAGATGCCGACGGAGTTCGGATCTCCCTGACCGCTGTCAGCCCCGCCTGCCGCGTCAGCCGACGCTCCCTTAGAGGAGCCGGCGGATCCTGATTTGCCTGACGATGACGCTGAGCCTGCCGCGCCTGCGCCGCCCTTGCCATTCGCCGGGTCCATGGAAAGCGACGCGACGTTGAGCTCGCGCACGTAGTTGCCGTCTGCCGTCATCTGCTCTGCCGAGTCGAGGATCGGCAGGAGGTAGAACTTTCCGGGCTCCTGCCAGTTGACAAAGGCCTCCGGCTCCTCTGAGACGACCGTTGCCGAGCCTCCCTTCCCGAGGGACGCCCTCGCGGACTTCTCAATGGAAAGAGCCTTCTCACTCATCACGATGTCATCAAGGGTCTTCTTATCCTTGTACATCAGCGCGCGCTCACGTCCTACGCGGTTGGTGAAGAAGGCAGTCATCTGCATCTTCCAGGGAATGGTGCAGCTCTCCTCCAGCCAGCCCGAGACATGCCCGCGGCTGTCAGGGCCGACCTCAAGATAGCCGCTGTTCCTCGAGTAGACGTAGAACCTGCTGAACGGGAGAACGCCCTCGCCGTCTGCAGAGCCCGGCTTGCCGGAGAGCCGGCAGTCAGGCCTCGTGATAACCCTTTCAAAGAGAGTCTTCTTGCCTTCCTGCAGAAGAGGAGTCCTCCCGCTGCCGGCTGCGGCTGACACGCCTGACACGAGTGTCAGTGCTGCGGCAATGGCCATAATTCCAGCCTTCTTCAATTTTTCCACCTCGCTGTAAATCAATTCATATGGCACATAAGGGGCAGAACTCTGAGCCTCTGCCCCTCAGCCGGCTATTTTCCGCTGCCCTGGGCCTCAAGCTCCGAGACATGCTTTGCCGTGGCGTCATCGAGCTTAACCCCGAGATCCTCAGCCTGCCTGTACCAGTACACGGCATCCTTCGCGTTTGCCGGGAAGCAGCTGCTGCCGCCCGATGCAGGATCGAACTCCTTAGCGTACTCGAGCGACCAGGTTCCGTCACTGTAGATCTTGGACAGATAGATCTTCTTCGCGATGCTGCACTTGTTATGGGCCTTTCCGTCAGCAATGATCTTCCTGAGGCTGTCATCGCTGGCTGACGCGCCGGCGCACTCGCTGATGAACTTCAGCTCGTCTGTCGCCGAGCCAACGCTGCAGGGATCCTCAACCTCTGCCGGAGCCGGCTGGGGAACAAGCCCCGTTAGCATGCTGCCGAACTTCTTCCAGAGGAACCAGCCGCCGAATGCAAGCGCGGCAATGATAAGGAGAATAATCAGAAGCTTGATGATTTTCCCCAAGAGTGAAGGCTTTCCTCCGGGCTGAGGGCCAGGCTCTGGGCCTGGCTCAGGACCGGGCTGAGGGCCGGGCTGGGGACCTGGCTCAGGCGCAGGCTCAGGCTCAGGCGCAGGCTCCGGCTCCGGCTCAGGCACAGGCTGGGGACCGGGTTCCGGCTCAGGCGCAGGCGCAGGCTCCGGCTCAGGCACAGGCTGGGGACCGGGTTCCGGCTCAGGCGCAGGCTCCGGCTGGGGACTGGGTTCCGGCTCATCATCGCCGAGGAACTGCTCCACGCCGGCAGATGACTCAATACGGCCGTTGCCGCTCGTGGTGGTAACCGGGCATTTCATATCCTCCCTGATGCCGCCGCTGGCTTTCTGTCCGCCAGGCTCAAGATCCTCTATTTCAATGAAGAGACCACTGCTGAGATTGTAGTAAATGGCCTGGACAATGATTTTCTTCAGATGCAGAACCAGCGTGGTGCCATTGAGCTCAATCTGCGAGCTGTCATCGCCTGAGACCTCGTTCCAGTACTTGCCTCCGGCAAAGACCATTTCGTACTTGGCAGGCTTCTTCGCACCGTCTTTCTGCTTGTCTTTCTGGTCTTCAACAATCTCAATGCTCTTCAGGTATTTATCACCACGATCCTGGATGGCAAACCGGATATGCCTGCTTCCCTTCCAGCCGTCGCAGCGGAGATCCGCCTTTCCCGAGCCTGTGCCCGTAAGCTTGATAATCACTTTTAATCCTCACTCAGGCCTGCTGGCCGGAGCTCGCGCCCGCAGCCTCAAAGGCATCGATAATCTTCCCGAGCGCGGCATTTGCCTCGGGAGTAACGCCTCCCTCGACAATGCCGGAGTCGAAATTCACGTTTGACTTGACCGCCTCTGTGTACTGCTCTGTCCAGTCGCTCACGAAATTCTTCCTGAACGGAACCCTCTCCTCCCTGATTACCGGGTGCCCGGCCTCATCGGTCTCCGCGCGCCTGAAGAGGCCCGGCTTGGCCTCGCCTTCCTCATCGGCATCATCCTTTGCTCCGAGCCACGAGATGAAGTCAGAGAGGATGTTGGAGATGGTCTGGACATTGCGCTCCCTCACCTCATCAAGGTTTATCGCATTCTTCTCGTTCGCGACAATCGCCTTTGCGAGGCGCTGGCTGAGGTTGCTCCTCCTTGCGGAGGTAATCATCTCGTTCGTGAGGGCCTCGACGAGGGGCTTGGCGATATTGCGGGCCGGCCCCTTCTTGGACGCGGGCTTCTTCCAGCCTGAGCAGAACACCTTGATTGCCGGATCATCAGGAAGGCCGCGCAGATGGCTGATCCACTTCTGGTAGATATCCTCGGCAAGAGGGGAGTAGACCTCGGCCTCGCCGCCGCTGCCCTCATCCTTGCTCTCCTCAGCAGGCTCTGCCTCATAGTCTGATGGGTTCTCCTCGATATCATCAAGGAGATCGTCAAGGCTCTCCTCTTTCTCTGGCTCCTCAGGCTCTGCCGTCTCAGCGCTGCCGGCTGAGGCAGGCTTTGTCCTGACGGCCGCGCCGTACTGCTCCTCCTCGCAGGCAGTCCTGATCTGCTCGGTGGTAAGGTTCATCAGCTTCAGGACAAGGCCGAGGCTCGCACGTCCGTCAACCTGCGGCGAGTCGATGTCCGAGCCGGACTCACGCTTCAGGATCGGGCTGAAGAGCTTCTCAGCGAGGAGCTTTCTCCTCTCCTGATCCTTCTGGTTGGAGTCCTCGGTGTAATGCCATCTGTCCATCACCTTGACGGCATTCTTCACTGACTCGGCGAGCATGTTCTGCATGGCGACGAGCTTGAGGCTCTCGCCGTCGGCGTCCTCAATCGCCCTTGTGAGGAGCTCCATGCCGCCGTCGTTGAGCCCCATGACCGAATCCCATTTCAGGGCAGGGCTGTCGATATGGCTTCTCACGTCAGCGTCGCTGATGAAGGCGCTGCGCATGGCGCCGATGACCTTGTCTGCCGCAGGAATAAGCCCGGTTTCCGAGTTTTCCGAATCATCAACATCGAAAATGCCGCCGGGAAGGCGGGGCTTCCTGACGAGGAAAATGTTGCCGAAAGGCTTGCCCGCTGCCCAGTCGCTGAGCCATTCCCTCTTGCCGAACTTTTCGAGGATGGTCTGCTGCAGAAGGCCGCTCCTGCCGTAGTTGTACTGAGATGATGTGAGATCCGCCTGCACTCTCAGGTCAAACTTGGTGATTGCCCAGAAGAGGCCCGGCTTGTGGCGGGCGCGCGCCTGGGGATCCCTTCCCTGGGTCTTATCGATCCACTGGGTCAGCACCTTGGAGATGTCGACATCCTGCTGCGCATTGCTCGGCGTGCAGACAATAAGCATGTTCATCTCATTGTCATCAGTGTACTGCTCAAAGAGGAAGGCGACCTTTCCACGGAGGAACAGCTCGTAGGAGAGGTTGTCGCTCAGGTTCGTACCGGCCGAAGGCTTGTACTTCTCGACAGACGAGAGCCCGAGGCGGCCGCGGTAGCCCGGGAAATCCAGAATGTCGAGATTCTTCGCGGCAGATGCCCTCGGCTCCTCGGTCAGGACGATCCTGATCTCTGACGTGAGGGCCGCGAGCTCGGCACGGTTGATCTGCACCTCCGTGCCATGCTCGGTTACTACCGTTACGGTTTTCTGGTCATGAGTGCCGAGCGTCTTAAGCGCGTCGACGTTCATCAGGGAGTCCATGCCGGCGCTCTGCTTCGTCTTGACGTCGTAGAGCACGCTGATGTCGGCCTTCACCTCGCCTGAGTACTCAAGGGAGGCCACGGCATGAGCGAGCTCGCGGTAGAGTTCAGTAAGGATCGGTTCCTCGTTCCAAAGCTCAGAGAGAACGTCCGCGCGGCTGTCAATGTCGAGCTGCGGCAGGATCGTGAGTGCGCGGCGCCAGAACTTGTCATCAAGGAAGCTGAGAGAGTTCCGGTAGCCGTTCTTCACGTACTCCCTTAAATCAACCACCATCTCAGGCGGGAAGGCACTTGCCGCATACTTTCCGCCGGCTGACGGGCTGAAGCTGAAGGAGCTGCCGCCAAGCGACCTCTCCGCCGTGTCAAGCTTCGCCATGGCGTTGGCTGGGGAGCTTCTCTGAATAATGTCATCGCCGCCGTTCCAGTCAAAGTCGTTGTAGCAGGAGTTGATCAGGATCTTGGCGATGTCGCACTCGCTGAAGAGCCGGAGCGGCACGCAGAACCTGGGGTCATTCTCCGGCTCGCCGCTACGGGTGAAGCGGGTTACAAGCCCGGTTGACTCCTTTCCGCCGCCCACCGGGTTGATGTCCCTGATGAACTGCAGATCAGTCTTGCCCATTCTCGTGTGCAGTATGCCGTCCCCGGAGGCTGCAATGCTCGAGACAAGGTAGGACTTTCCTGCCTGCGAGAGGCCGAAGAGGCCGATTGCCGGGGGCGTCCCGGCGACGCGCAGCATCCTGTTCGCCTCATTCCTGACGCAGTAGAGCTTCTCAATGCCTGCGTCGGCCTCATCCTCAACCTTCTTTACCGTGCCCCTGGTGCTGTTAATCCAGCTGACGGACGCAGACGCCTGCTCGCTGACTGCCTTCCACGCATCCCTGAGCTCACCGCTTCTGCCTTCTGCCATACCGTTCTCCATATCTGAACCTGCCATCATAGAACCTTTCCGCTGTCGAGCCAATACTCGCCGGAGCTGCCTGCGCCCTGGGTATACATGGTGTTGAGGGAGAGAGTGATATCGCTCCTGTCGATATTCATCCTCACTGAGTCCTCAGACGCAGTCAGGATCTCGGGCCGGTTCTCGTTGAAATCAATCTCGAATGCCTCAGCGTCGGCGTCAAAGAGCTCGGCGTCGCGCTTCTGCGCGTTGGGCTTGAGCCTCCTCTTCAACGCCATCTTCACCGCAACCCTGTTCTTATCGCCCATCATCTTGGCAATTCTCTCGCTGAAGGTGATGCGGTAGAGAGGAGCAGCCGGCCATCTGTCTATGTCGAACTGCTTGTAGCCGAGCACTTCCTCCTTGCCTCTGATAATGAAATAGCTGTCATGGCTGCCGTTCTCAGTCTCCGTCTCGAGCTGGTAGTCAGGATCATCAAGGTTGACGTTGCTGTAGAAGATGCTGTCATGCTTGATGACGTCCTCTCCGGTAAGCGAGCCGAAGAACTTGATGGTCGAGTAGGTCTCGATGCTCTTTGAAGTGAAGGGAAAGCCCCTGACGCTGACAGTCGAGGAGAGATAGCAGAGCATGGCGCCGATGGCTGCCGAGGTCTTGGGATCCTCGATGTAGCCGACGTCGTTGAACGGGTACCAGTCGCCGGTGTGGTAGTGGTACATGCTGACGATGCGTGCTGCCGGGAGCGAGAGGTTCGCGTTGAAGAACGCCCTGACGCCGGGAAGCTTGGAGCTCCTTCCGGTAACGAGCACGACGTCGCAGTTCGAGCTGTCGATGACCTCGCAGAAAATGTCGAAGATCTTGATGATTTTGTTGAAGATCGAGGAGTTGTCGGTCCTGATGAACTCTCCGAAGAGATAGGCGAAGCTCACGGAGAGCGGGGTGTTCAGGATTGAGTAGCTCTCATCCCGGAGCTCCTCGCGGAGCACGGGGTCAGCATCAGCATACTGCAGGACCTTCGGATCAGGGAGCTGCCCGCCCTTCTCAGAGAGGATGTCCCTGAAGGTCATGCCGTCAATCCTGGCCTCGGTGTCAGGATCAGACGGGCTGTACATCTCGAAGTCAGAGAGGATCCTGAGCGCGATCGGAACGAACACCTGGGCGTTGAACTGCGACCTCTTGGTCATGTCCTGCTGACCCAGATCAGTCCCGCCGAAGAGCTTCTTCAGGATGTACCCGACACGGTCCTGGCTGATTCCGCGGGACCTCAGATCCTGCTGCACGGAGCCGATGATGCAGACCTGGATTACGGTCTGCATGATGTCGTCGCCCGCCACCCTGAAGCCGTCATGGAAGATCTGCTCGGCAACGAGGTAGGCGCTGTTCGAGCGGAGGTTCGCGCCGTCGACGCCGGCGCCGCGGTCAAGGCGGTACCTGTTGATTACAAGGTCAGTCGTGCCGCCGCCGATGTCAACTGTCGCCACGGTTACGGCGGTGTGGTCAGGGCTGTCGGGGCGCGACAGCGATCCGATGAAGAGATCCGGATCGCTCTTGTAGTTCTGGACAATCTCGTTGTAGAGGTAGACAACCTGCCCGCAGACTGCCTCATCCCACTGAATGACGACATCAGGGAGGGCAGGCCAGTACTTGTTCCTGCTCTCCTCAGTGGAGAAGTCGATCTCGAAGTCATCATCGGGGATCCAGCCCATGCACTGCCAGACGAGGCCTGCGGCCTTCCTCACGCAGCCGCGGTAGGCGTCAATCTCCTGCTTCGGCATTGAGGGAGGAACGGTGAGGACAATTGACCTGAGCACGCGCGGGATGTCCCTGTTCGTCATGTTCCAGCGCTGAGCCGGGGAGTTCATCTGGCAGATTGCCTGCGTGATGATCTCGGTCAGCATGAACGTCATGCAGGATCTCTTGGAGTAGTAGGGATGGAACACCACCTCCTTGTCCTCATCAGAGAGGGCAAAGAGAGGCTCTCCGTTTCCGTTGATGAGATCCGACATCGGCTGGCAGACCGCGGCCTTCTCCTCGCAGAGCTCACCTCCGCGGTTGAACTTCCACTCCTGCTCTGAGGGCGAGTCATCCCAGAGGTAGCGCTTGGGGCTCGAGAGCCCGCTGATTCCCTCATTGCCTGTCGTCTTGCAGGAGAGCCAGGCAGCCTCAGGCCCGATCCTGACCATGGTCGGCCAGAGGAAGGTCCTGACGCCGCTCTTGAAGGAGTACATCTCGTTGCCGAACGCGGCCTTGTGGAACTCAATCCTGCTCGCAAACGGCTTCCGGCAGACTCTCTCAAGCCTCGTCAGATCCCTGAGCTCAAGCTCGTAGTGCTGGCTGAAGCCGGTCGCGTCATCGGGGTGGTCCTCGATCATGATGCCGCAGGTCCTGGAGTTTCCGATGTCCAGGATGAAGTTGACGTCGATATGGTCGCCGCCCTGCTCATTCTCGACAATGGTTACGTCAGGAATGACGGTCTCCTCATGGATAATGGCGAGAAGGTTCAGGTAGTCCTTCTCGTACTGCCCGTTCTTTATGTCAAAGTCAATGTTGACCTTCTTGCTGACCTTGGGATCGCTGCTGCGCAGGCGGCAGCTCTCGTAGACATACCTTATCCAGCTGTCAACCCACTCGCCGGGCTGCAGGTACCAGTCATTGTCGCAGGAGTTGCAGGCAAGGGCGAAGCTGTAGCCGTTCCTGATGTCCTCCGCGATAGGTATGCCTGAGGAGTAGTTGACGCCCGACGAGTCGAAGATCCTGGTGTCGAAGGCGATGGTAAGGAGATGGGTGTAGCCGGACTTCCTGATGTCATCCGGATCAGTGAGCTTCACGATGCGGAACCTGGCCCAGTTGCCCGGCCCCTTGTCGAACTCATTGTCGGAGATGCTGTTCTTGCGGTCCTCGGCCTTGTCGCGCGTTATCTTGCGGAAAAACGGCAGGGGCAGCCACTCGCCGTCAAAGCACCTGAGCGACTCCTCGACCTTTGCCGTCTCATAGTCGTCGATATGGACAGTGATGTCGCTCGAGTCACAGTACATGCTCGGCTCTGAGGGATCCCTGACGAGGCGCCTCCAGCTGAAGCTCTTGCGGCCCTCATCGGACTCCTCGGCGATCTCTGACTTCTTGTCAGGAGTAAGCGTGGTCTTGCGGAAGCAGCCGCGGCCGTGCTCGCTCCAGTATTTCTGGCGGTCGGCGTCCTGGCTGTCAAAGTCAAGCTTCAGGCCGAAGTCCATGAACTGGATACCGCTGTTCTTTATGAGCCTTACGGTATTGGTCTTTTCGTATTGGATAATCTTAGGCAGCATTATTTACCGGCCCCCTGTTTCTTTCCATCTGACAATACAACCGGAACCGACCTGCCGCCGTTTCCGCTCATCGCGCACCTGCTGTTTCCCGAGGAGTCAGCATGGCAGTCGATCTTCTGAGCCCTGAATGAGCTGCCGTCGGTGCATGCTATGGATCCCGAAGGAGAAATGCTTACGTTTCCGCCCGTACGGGAGGCCATGACCGGGCCGCGGCACTCGGTGCCGTCTGCCTTGCGGATGACCTCCTCTCCGGTGCCGTCACCGTTCCACTTGAAGTTCATCTTGATCGGGGCGCGGTGCTTCTCGTCCCTGAGCCCTGAGTCAGCCGAAAGCTCGCTGCCGGGCGTCATCACGGAATTCCGGAGTGCCTCGGCCTTCATCGGGCGGGGAATCGGCTTTACAGGCTTAGTTCCCTGATCTGCGCCGTCAGCGGCAGCAGCAGCGGTCCTGCCGTCAGGAGCTGCGCCAGCCTGTCCCTGAGGAGCTGCCGCAGCAGCTGAATCAGGAGCATTGGCGCCGTTCCGGGCAGCATCAGGATTCACCGCCCCATTCGCAGCAGGAGCTGCACCAGTGTCTGCGCCCTGGTCAGCGTTTGCTGCTGCGTCAGGATTTGCCCCCTGATCTGCAGGAGCTGCAGGCTGCTCTGCGTCTGAAGCTGCGTCAGGATTTGCCCCCTGATCTGCAGGAGC
>Ga0256404_1005486_pt1 | contig 22372 bp, 19 predicted proteins | sample RumenRJG_01DNA_FD_185990 | JGI IMG/M metagenome (GOLD analysis project Ga0256404, IMG submission 185990) | Bovine rumen microbial communities from Lethbridge, Alberta, Canada - RJG_01 | ecosystem: Host-associated > Mammals > Digestive system > Stomach > Rumen | place: Canada: Alberta | collected...
TCTAAGTCCTCTAAGAGTTTCTTAATATCACCTTTTAAAATGAGAGGCGCATGGCTGTAGCTTCTGTAGATCGCCATATGTACATTCTCCGTCTGTAGAAGCAATGAGACCTGCATCAGCCACTTGGGAAAGTCCTTCTCCATCTGTCTGGTAACCCGCTTTCTTGCAATTCGAATACCCATCCGATCCAATGGATTCTTCGGATTATACTTTTTGAGATTCTCCTTAGACTCTAGGATATCCTTGATTGCATCTCTTTCCTCTATGGCATCGTCCTGTGCAAACTTCTTATCTGCACGATAGAAGATAAAGAGATCCACACATAGAACAATCACTGTCATCACCTGGGAGACTATATTCCCACTCACTGCCATGTCTAGCCGCTCTCCCATGTAGCCAATCATGGCGCATAAGAATAGCGTGGTCAGAATAGACAGCATGACTCGATTCCTCTGATGACGTTTCTCTTTTAATAAGGCATAGTTACGATCCGCCCACATCTGTCTCGCCTCTAAGAGGAGACGGATGCTTGTTTGATACTCTCCACCATCCTCTTCCACATTCAGTGCTAGACGATGGATATTGGACAGTGTCCCATTGGGATAGGCGGATTCAATGATGCGAAGGCCCTTGGCCTCCACATTTTTCTCATCATAGGTATTGGCAATCACCTGAATTGCTTCAAGAATGGTGTCGTGGAATTCCCCTTGGGGAAAGAGATCTGCTACTTCTTCTAATGTGGTTAGAATCTTACCGCTCTTCTGGAAGGAATAAAGGAACTGTTCCATATAGAGATTCAAGTCTGAGAATCTCCTCTGGTTATAGCGATTACGAAGTGAATTCTTCATAAAGAGTGGCAGGAGAAGTGCTGTAAATAAAATCACTATCATCTGAGGAATGAATTGCAGTTTAAAATACTGCCCGAGGGCAATCATCACAAGCATGGTGCCTAGGTAGAGGAGGATACTCTTTTTCATAGAGAACACATATCCGTACTTTTCTAATTCCTCAGAGATAGTTCTTCTGTCAGGAATCGTTCTACTGCTATTTGCAATTCCTTCATCCATAGTTTTCTTATGAAGGAACTGAACCGGATTAGAGATAGTTCTTCTGTCCGCCATAGGTAGCTCCTTCCTGAATCTGTCTAGAGAGATCCTGGCTTACGGAGATGAGATACTCCTGGATTTCTCTCTGCCGCTCCTCCATGGCTCTTCGCTCCTCTTCTTTTTGCAGTTCTTCTAATCTAATCTCTTCTCTTCTAGACTCCTCCTGCTTCCGCAGTTCTTCTAATCTAATTTCTTCTCTTCTAGACTCCTCCTGCTTCCGTAGGTCTTCTAATCTTGCCTCTTCTCTTTCAGCTGCCTCCTGCTTCCGTAGGTCTTCCCATCTTTCCTCTTCTCTTTCAGCTGTCTCTTGCTTCTGAAGTTCGATCTGCTCTTCCACAGAAATCGCATCTCTTGTCTCGACTCCCTGTAGTGCAGATACACTTCTGGCTAGAATCCGCTGGCTCTCCTTCTCCATACGCATCTCTTCCACCACCTGGCGGACTTCTCTCTCCTCTGGTGATAGTGCTGCTTCTGTTCGATGTAAGAGCTTTGGAACTTCTACTCCTGCATCCTGAAATTTCCGTAGGATTCCCTCAGGAATCTCGCTTGGCAGCATCTGTCCATTCTCCGCCACCATATGGATGCGGTTTACATTTCCATCACGATCAAAGAAGCAGATCTGATCGATATATCGCTTAACAGAGATGAATCCTGTGGCATCCTTCACCTCTTTACGCTTCAAGAGAACTGCCACATCTACAAAGGCATAGGTGTCATTCAAGATACGATTTGTCTGCTCCTGCCCTGCCATATTCACAATACGATCTGGAACCTTACGGACATCATCGGTGTGAAGGGTGGTCATCCCTCGGACGCCTGTAGAAAAGCCTTCTAACAGGTAACGTACCTCTGTGGATCTGGCCTCTGACAGGAACATCCAGGTGGGATTCAATCGCAGACTGGTCTTAATGGCCTGGGTGTAGTCCATGGATGGAGAGATCTTGAACTCGATACAATCCTTGCCTGGATTCACGCTACTGTAATGCCACTCGGGCGTATCCTCGATGGTAATGACGCGATCCTTGGCCGGGATGTACTGAGAGAAAAACTTGGCACATTCCGTCTTACCCACTCCCGGGTTACCTGCAAATACCATATTTAGGCGCGCTCTCACACAGGACTTCAAAAAGTCGATCATCTCTCGGCTTGCATAGCCTGTATCAATGGCGGACTCCTCTGTCAGTCGAATCGTCGGTAAGGACTTACGAATACAGAAGGCTCTGACACCCTGGCACACACTCTCATGGACAATGGTGATTCGAAGAGTATCGGTCTCTGCCTCAAGTACGGGAGCCATCTTATGAAACGGCTTACTCACCGCATTACTGATTCTCTTCGTGAACTGATCCACAAATTCGGATGTAAGATTCACATCTCCCATAGTGCGTTCATTCTTACAATTGGTAAGCCAGATCTCTCGACCATTAAAGTCGATGTCTGTAATGTCTCGATCCATAATGTATGGATACAAGGGTCCAAAGTAGTCCTCCGACTCCTCTGGACGAATACGAATATTCTCCTGTCCCATAATCAGCCACCCTGTGCAGCGCTATTCACACTGGTAAAAAAGTTACTGATCAGTTGTGAGAATGCCCGACCTACAGTGCTACTCTCATCGGTTCCTACCACAACACGGATGACAATCACCAGTGCTACAATTGCTACAACCGTAATAATGGCTGGACCATATTCCTTAATAATTTCCTGCATGTTAAATACTCCTTTTCGTTTTGGATTTTTGTTACGGTGCCCATTTTAGACAGTAGAAAAAGAGATTTCCATTAAGAAAGAATAAAGAAAAGAGGGATTATAAACTGTTTCTAAACCAATTCGAAACAGTTCTTATGAATTCGAAAGTGAATCTTAAAAGACTATGAAGATTCCGTACTTTTCTATACTTTCGTTGCGAAATCATATAAAATGTACTTCGGTCATATAATTTAGAAAAGAGGTATATCTATGGCACAGAATCCTATTGTTACAATTACTATGGAGAATGGCGATGTCATGAAGGCTGAACTGTATCCAGAGATTGCTCCAAATACTGTTAATAATTTCATCTCTCTGATTCAGAAGGACTTCTACAATGGTGTAATCTTCCATCGTGTAATTAAGAACTTCATGCTGCAGGGCGGCGATCCAGATGGTACTGGTATGGGTGGCCCTGACTACTCCATCAGAGGTGAGTTCGCTTCCAACGGTTTTAAGAATGATCTGAAGCATGAGCCAGGCGTTCTGTCTATGGCTCGTACGATGATGCCTAACTCCGCTGGTTCTCAGTTCTTCATTATGCATAAGAACGCTCCACACTTAGATGGTGAGTATGCAGCCTTCGGTAAGGTAATCGAGGGTATGGATGTGGTTAATAAGATTGCAGAGGTTGAGACCGACTGGAATGATAAGCCACTGACTCCACAGGTTATGAAGTCTGTAACCGTTGAGACTTTTGGTGTGGACTACCCAGAGCCAGAGAAGTGCTAATTGCATTTGATACGAACTTTATAGACGTAGAAAGGGGGCTGTGAAAAAATGAGATAATCATTTTTTCACAGTCCCCTTCTTTATTCCATATGGATTTTAAGATACTTCATTGGATGCAACAACTGCTCCACCATTAGAAAGCATCTACTCCAAATTGGAGCAGGGTTTACATTTCCTCCAGACTCTTCAGTACTTCTACTGCAGGATTCAGATATGTATTGTCATTCTCATAGATCTTACCAGCATCTGCAAGAGCTGCATTCTTAGGATCCAATGGCATCTTACCAAGAATTGGGAGGTCGTACTCCTTAGCAATCTCATCAATATGGCTCTCGCCGAAGAGATTGATATGCTTGCCACAATCCGGGCACTCTAAATAGGAATAGTTTTCGACCAGGCCAAGTACTGGGATATTCATCATGCCAGCCATATTGATGGCCTTCTTAACAATCATGGATACCAGATCCTGAGGGCTGGTTACAATGATGATGCCGTCTACTGGCAGGGACTGGAATACAGTCAGAGGAACATCACCTGTTCCTGGAGGCATATCCACGAACATGTAGTCTACATCGCCCCACATGATATCCGTCCAGAACTGCTTTACAACACCTGCGACTACAGGGCCACGCCATACAACTGGATCCTCATCATGGTCGAGCATGAGATTCATGGAAATGATCTTCGTTCCATCCTCAGCCTCAACTGGGTATGCACCATCCTCGGTACCAGTTACTGGGCCGTGTACGCCAAACATCTTAGGAATGGATGGTCCAGTGATATCTGCATCCATAATTGCAGACTTCTTACCCTCACGAGCCATCTTATTGGCAAGACTTGCAGTGACGAAGGACTTACCTACACCACCCTTACCAGATACGATACCGATGACATGCTTTACATGTGAATGTGGATTGGCTTCCTCTGCAAAGATTGGACCATTGCCACTATGATCTGGGACACGCTCTTCCTGCTTTGGCTGAGGTGTGGTTCTCTTGATTCTTGCCGCACGCTCCTCTGGTGTCAGATGCTTCTTCTCTTCTGCCATTTTGTTACTCCTTTATATATCTATCATTACTTCTTACGACTCTTCTGATTCTTCTGCCAGATGATACCAAGTCCCTTTAAGAGCAGCATGGGGTCATGCTTGATCTCATGCTTACAATATGGGCAAACCAGCTTACCAAGTCCACCAGTAGATACGATCGATGCTGGCTTACCGATTTCCTTCTCGAATTCATCGAGGATACCATCGATGGACCCTGCATTACCATAAATCAGGCCTGCCTTCATAGCATCGGATGTGGCTTTAGCAATTGCCTTCTTAGGAGCCTTAATCTCAATAGAAGGAAGAAGGCTGGTTCCCTGAGTCAGGGCATTCAGCGAAGTGAAAATGCCTGGCATAATTGCACCACCGATATAGGAGCCCTTCTCATCCACTACCGTAACAGTTGTTGCGGTACCCATGTCGATAATGACACAAGGCAGAGGATACTCCTCCTTCGCAGCAACAGCTGTTGCAATCAAGTCTGCTGCCAAAGTTCCTGGATCATCGAGTTCGATTTTAATACCAGACTTAAGTCCAGGCCCGACAATCAGAGGATCGAATCCGCAGATTAGCTTCACAGCTCGCTTCATCATCTCTGTTATCTGAGGCACAACTGAGGATACAATTGCGCCCTGGAACTGACTACGATCTACCCCAGACAGATCTAATATCTCATGCATCTTCACCGCATAACCAAACTCAGTCTCGCGTAAGTCCGTTGGAATACGAAGTACTGGCTCTGCCTGATTCTCATCATTTAAGCAGCCAAAAGTGATATGTGTATTTCCAACATCTATTGCCAGGATCATATCCTGTACCTCCTATAACTTATCAATTCATTCCTTCAGAATCGGTTGGATATCCCACCGAATTATCCAACTTTACGAGCCCCCATTGCCTTCTTCACTGCCACAATTACGATTGGAGCGATGATAGCAGTTGTGGCAACCTCTGCGATAAAGTTCGTCGCAATCATTGCCATAATCGTTGCAAATACAGCACCGATGCCCTGAATCTTATATGCATTCTCCATGAGTCCCTTGAAGATGGTGATGACCATAAGGACATAGAATCCAGTATTCATAATTGGAGCACATGCGGATGCAAGCACATAACCTGTTTTCTTTTTCTTAGTCTTAGCAAACATCTTATATACCAGGCCAGGAACCAGACCTGCCAGGATACCCTTTACCATACAGGTAATGACAGTACCAACTGCATTAAACTGCATCATTAACATACTTGCCGGATCCATTCCCACAACAATCATAATAATTACAATGAGGCCAAATACGCCACCTAAGAATGCACCGATTGCCGGTCCATAGAGAACTGCTCCTACTACAATTGGGATGAGTACCAGAGAGATTGGCACTGGTCCGATGCGGAGACCGCTTGCGAATAACTGGAGTAGGATAATGATACCCATTAAGAGACCTGTTCCAACGAATTTTTCCATTTTAGAATGTGAATACATATGATTTTCCTTTCTGCTACTGTTTTAGCCATTGCTAAATATAGTGCTTACCTACACATGGTCTGATTATAACACTTCTCATGTGTACATCGAAGATATTGGGCGATAAAACTGTCATTGTATCTACAAGAATACGAAAGAAATATCCCTCAAATACAAGGCAACTCTTTCCTTATATAAAAACTCATGGCACAGCAAAAAATCCCATCCGATTTCTCGGATGGGATTTTATAATCTTACGATTTGAAGTTCTGATTAGAACTGAGTCATTATTCTGTATTCAGAATTATGCTCTTCTAGCCATTGCCTCTTCGTAGTCCTTAGTGCCAGCGAAGATCTCGTTGGTGTAAGGATTCTTGTGCTGCTCGATAGATCTCTTAATAATAACAGAGATGCAGATTACGTTTGCAGCCAGAGCTAAGAGAGCCCATACACCCTGCATTGTAGGGTTAGCTTTAATGCCGAACTTAGCAATTGCAGCTGCTGCATCGCCATGAGTATTATAAACATCCATAGCAGCCTTGTACATCTGATGAGCTGTTACGCCATGCTTCTGTGCTCCACCATATACAACTGGAAGAACAGAGAATGTATCAGAAAGCTGGAACATAGGAACTACCTGAGCGAACATGCACCAGATTGCCAGTGTGTTAGCACGGTTCTGGATCCAGCCACCCTTGTTCCACAGTGCGTTAGCGAATGTAGGAGCAAGAAGAAGAGCAACACCACAGTACCATGTATGTGTAGGAAGGTTGCAATATGTATACTCGAAGTTCCAAACATCATATGCAACGATGAACCAAACAGTCATGTCAGGCCACAGCATATCCTTGTCCTTCTTGGAAGAGTAAATTCCCCACCAACCTGTCATACACATAATGTTGATCAGACCAGCGATCGCATTTACGATATTCCACCAGCCACCGTAAAGAAATACACCTTCGTTGGAAGCCCACCAGCCGCCTGCAAGGCCGCCAGCCATGAATCCCTTAACTGCAGACTCAATGTCAGAACCAACAGCAATCAGGATATTGATGCCAACAATGACGAAAGGCCATGGCTTGAACCATTCCTTCGCACCGATGCCCCAACGATACTTGAGCATCATGAAACCTACGCATCCGATGTCAGCTGCGTACAGCTTAGCATAATGGAACCAACCATTCATGTACATATAGGTCTGGGTTCCAAGAGCCCATGCAGCGCCTGTATGTGCACCGATCTGAATAGCAATAAAGTAAGCTGTGAGTACAAGTGGGATAATTGCGAATACAAGAATTCCACCAAACTTTGTGCGGCGACCGATTTCATTCATGATAATCAGTCCAGCGAATACTAAGACCCATCCAAGGATCTGAGTTACGCCTGTTTCACCGTATAATTGAAACATCATACCAATAATCCTCCTCATATAAATTAGGAAACATTTTTTACTTTCACATTTTACTCCGTTAAGAAATTAACGAGCAATATACATATGTAATATTTTGTATATCCAGCAGCAGATAATTTTATTGCAAATTTGGTTTCCTGTGTTCCAAATTTCTTGTGGTAATTCCACATGTCCACGTGTCGTACCACAATCCTTTATATTTTGCCTTTTTAAGCCTCATTCAAGCATATTTCTATCTTTATCGATTACGCAATCCAGACTATGGTATCTTCTCCGACTATCCAAAATTTTGCCTTTCCCGCATGGACAAGATACGTCTATTTTTGGTCAAAATATACGATATGATTTGCCACGATTCTCATAAATAGTTGTTAGTATTCTTACTACCATTATTAGGTTTCTATATATATTTTGACCTCTATTCCATATTCTTATATCGATATGTCGAAATAGAATCGTGTCAAGACTCGCTCGCCCCTTGGTTTAGATTTATAAAAAAATCCCTCGAATCTGGTGCAGGCAAGTGGTTACCTACACCAAATCCAAGGGGCTCTTCTTATTTCATAGAGTTTTCAATAATTTTTCATATGGGATTCCTTAGGTGAAGGCATATCCCTCATCCAGGAATCACATCTCCCGAGCTCAGTCCTTCTTGGCCAACTCAGCCTTGATATCTTCGGTAAGCTTTGGCAGGATCTTATTCAGATCTCCAACGATTCCGATATCAGCGACGTCCATGATTGGAGCTGTCTCATCCTTATTAATTGCAATGATAAGGTCTGACTCTTCCATACCAGCTACATGCTGGATGGCTCCAGAGATACCTACTGCGAAGTAGATCTGAGGACGTACAGTCTTACCAGTCTGTCCAACCTGTAGATCCTTAGGCAGCCAGCCATTATCAACAACGGCACGAGAGCAGGATACCTCTCCGCCCAGGACATCAGCTAAGTCTCTAAGAATCTTGAAGTTCTCAGCGCTTCCAACTCCACGACCACCAGATACTAATACTTTAGCCTTCTGGATATCTACGGTCTCTGTTACCTTCTTAACAACTTCATCGATGGTTACATAACGGTTATTTGGCTTGAACTCATGGTTCCACTTGATAACCTCTGCTGTAGCACCCTTTACTGGAGTAATCTTCTGCATTACACCTGGACGTACAGTGGACATCTGAGGACGATTGTCAGGACATGCAATGGTAGCGATGGTATTACCACCGAAGGCAGGACGAGTCATGAGAAGCTGATTATGCTTCTGCTCCTGACCCTCTCTTGCCTCTAATGGGAAGTCACCGATTTCAAGCTGTGTACAGTCTGCAGTCAGACCAGTCTCAACTCTTGCAGATACGGTAGGACCTAAGTCACGACCGATTGCAGTTGCACCAACCAGGACAATCTCTGGCTTGAACTCATTGATGACACCAGACAGTGCCTCTGCATATGGCTCTGTACGGTATTCTTTTAACTCTGGATCATCTACTACGATAACACGGTCTGCACCATACTCAGCTAACTGAGAGGTCATCTCCTCTGTCATGCCAGATCCAATCAGAACTGCTGTTACCTTCTCATTCAGAGCACCAGCCAGGTCCTTTGCCTTACCAAGTAACTCAAAAGCGATGTTATCGATACGGTTATCTACCTGCTGTGCATAGATAAATACACCCTTATATTCTTCTAAATTCATCTCATTCACCGCCTTCGTTAAATGTAATGTTTCTCTACTAATACGTCACAGATTGTCTTAGCTCCCTGGTCTGGATCCAGATCCTTATAGATGGTACCTGCACCCTTACGAACCTTATCAGAAGCCTTAGCAATCTTGGTTGGAGAACCATTCAGTCCCATATCCTTATCCTGCAGTGTAGGGAGATCTGCTCTACCCCATACTGTTACCTCGGCATCACATGCTTCCCAGATTCCCTTTGGAGTCATGTAACGAGGTTCATTTAACTCAGAAAGTGCTGTAATAAGTACTGGCATCTTTGCTGTCAGAACATGGTAGCGGTCATCATACTGACGCTGAACTGTTACTGTCTTCTTTGCTTCATCTACCTTGATATCCTGTGCATAAGAGATCACAGGAAGTCCTAAGTGCTCAGCGATCTGCGGGCCAACCTGAGCAGTATCACCATCGATAGCCTGACGACCAGTAATGATGATGTCATAGTCAGGGATATTACGGATTGCTGCTGCAATGGTAGAAGATGTAGCCCAGGTATCTGCACCACCGAGAACACGGTCGGTAACAAGGATTGCCTTATCAGCACCCATAGCAAGAGCTTCTCTTAATACGGCATCAGCCTTAGGAAGACCCATGGTAAGTACAGTTACTTCTGCGCCATACTGATCCTTCAGGCGAAGTGCAGCCTCGAGACCAGCTTTATCATCTGGATTCATGATAGCCAGCATTGCTCCACGATCCAGTGTTCCATCCGGTTTGAATTTTACGCCGCCGGCGGTATCCGGAACCTGTTTCACACAAACAATAATCTTCACGGTAAAATTCCTCCTAAATTAAGCAAGTAAGTTTGCAGAGATAACCATACGCATTACTTCTGCAGTACCTTCGTAGATCTCAGTAATCTTCGCATCGCGAAGCATACGCTCTACGTCATATTCTCTGATATATCCATAACCGCCGTGGAGCTGAACTGCTTCGCTGGTTACAGCCATAGCTGCCTGTGCTGCGAAGAGCTTTGCTTCAGCAGCTTCCACACTATAGGTAGACTTTGGACTAAATCCAGCTGCATCCTTTGCACGTGCAGCCTTATATACCATCAGCTGTGCAGCATCACAACGAGTCTTCATATCAGCCAGTCTGAACTGTGTATTCTGGAACTTAGAAATAGAACGGCCAAACTGCTTTCTCTCCTTGGTATATGCAACAGTACGCTCTAATGCGCCCTCTGCTAAGCCAAGTGCCTGAGTAGCGATACCGATACGACCACCATCAAGGGAGTGCATAGCGATACCGAAGCCCTTGCCCTTTGCACCGAGGATATTATCCTTAGGAATACGGCAATCCTGGAAGATCAGCTCATAGGTAGATGATCCGCGGATACCCATCTTCTTCTCCTTCGTACCGAAGGTGAATCCAGGTGTGCCCTTTTCAACGATGAATGCAGAGATCTCCTTCTGGAGTCTGCCGTGCTTCTCGACAGTACCTGTAACTGCAACGATGATGTAGACGTCAGCTACCTTACCATTGGTAATGAAGCACTTCGATCCATTAAGAACCCACTCATCTCCATCTAATACAGCCTTGGTCTGCTGACCCTGAGCATCTGTACCAGCGCCTGGCTCTGTCAGACCGAATGCACCAAGCCATTCACCAGATGCAAGCTTTGGAATGTACTTCTTTTTCTGCTCCTCTGTACCGAATGTCATGATTGGATCGATGCAAAGGGATGTATGTGCAGAGAGAGCTACGGCTGTAGTACCACAAACCTTAGCAATCTCCTCAAGGCAGAGTACGTATGTGAGCTCGTCACATCCCTGTCCGCCATATTCCTTAGGAACGGTAATTCCCATGAAACCATTTTTAGCAAGCTTCTCAAATGTCTCACTTGGGAATCTCTCTTCTTCGTCGATTTCTTGAGCCAGTGGCTTTACCTCATTCTGAGCGAAGTCTCTGAACAGGTCTCTCGCCATTAAATATTTTTTGTCTAACGTGAAATCCATGTTATGAACCTCCAAATGAACTACTTACTGCTTGTCGGTAGGAACCTTTTTGCCATCTGCATAGTTGTAGAAGCCGATTCCAGTCTTAACGCCGAGTTTCTTACCACGAACCATCTTACGAAGGAGTGGAGATGCAGCGTACTTATTGTCATGTGTCTCAGCGAAGATAACATCCATAATAGCCAGAATGATGTCCAGACCGATGTAATCGCCTAATTCCAGAGGTCCCATTGGATGGTTGCATCCTAACTTCATTGCGTTATCAATGCCTTCGATGTCTGATACACCAGCAGCCTTAACGCAGATTGCTTCATTAATCATTGGTACAAGAATACGGTTTACAACGAAACCAGCAGCCTCATTTACCTGTACAGGTGTCTTACCAAGCTTCTCAGAGATCGCCTTTACCTGATCTACTACTTCATCAGGAGTATTCTCACCCTTAATAACCTCAACCAGTTTCATGACTGGAGCTGGGTTGAAGAAGTGCATACCGATAACAGGCTTCTCAAGTCCAGCACCGATTTCAGTGATAGAAAGAGAGGATGTGTTAGATGCGAAGATGCAGTTTGGATTCTTAACGATATTCTCCTGCAGCTCCTTGAAGAGATCCTTCTTAATCTGCATATTCTCAAGAGCAGCCTCAACAATCAGATCAGCATCTGTGCAGATGGTGTTCAGGCCAGTCTTGATCTTGCCCGTTAATTGATCAGCAGCAGACTGCTCCATCTTGCCCTTGGCAACACGCTTGTCCAGCTGCTTTTTAATCTTATTAAAACCATTTTCTGCAAATTCTTCTTTGATATCACAGAGATAGACTGTATCTACGTCAGCACACTGTGCAAAAGCCTGTGCGATTCCTGAACCCATTGTGCCGGCGCCAATAATTCCAACCTTCATTTGTTCTCCTCCTTAGTTTGAGATTCCTTCCTGGGGACATGCCCCAGGAGGTCACCCATTTTTTGTGTGTTTTGCATCCAAAAGGATTGCTATAGTCATAAAATGCAGCAGAAGTAAGTATCTGTTGTATGAAAAATCGCTGCATCTATGAATCATAAGAATTAGTCAAGAGTTACAGATGTAGCAGCGCCCATACCACCGCCGATACACAGTGTTGCAAGTCCACGATGAGCCTGTCTTCTTCTCATCTCGTAGATCAGAGTTACTAAGATACGGCAGCCAGAGCATCCAACTGGATGTCCAAGTGCGATTGCACCACCGTTTACATTGAGCTTCGTCTTATCGAATCCCAGTTCCTTAGCTACAGCCAGGGACTGAGTTGCGAATGCTTCATTTGCCTCATAGAGATCGAAGTCATCAATTGTAAGGTTGGTCTTCTTCAGAAGGTTTCTTGTTGCAGCGATAGGTCCAACACCCATGATAGCAGGATCAACACCACCAAGAGCACCAGCTTCCCAGTAAGCCAGAGGAGTAACGCCAAGTTCCTTAGCCTTCTCTTCGCTCATTACAACAACAGCTGCAGCACCATCATTGATACCAGATGCATTACCAGCAGTTACAACACCGTCCTTCTTGAAGCAAGCCTTCAGCTTGCTAAGGCCCTCAACAGTTGTGCCAGGACGTGGTCCCTCATCTGTATCAACTACAGTGACAGCACCCTTTCTGCCCTTTACTTCGAAAGGAACAATTTCTTCCTTAAATACGCCATTCTCGATTGCCTTAGAAGCCTTCTGCTGAGACTCAGCTGCGAAAGCATCTAACTCCTCACGTGTCAGGCCATACTTCTCAGCAACATTCTCAGCTGTGATACCCATGTGATAATCATGGAATGCATCTGTTAAAGCATCCTTAATCATAGAATCCTGGAGCTCAGCATGACCCATGCGATATCCGTAACGTCCCTTTGGAATGAGATATGGAGCCTGGTCCATAGATTCCATACCACCAGCAATAGCGATCTCACTCTCACCAGCCAGAATCTGTGTAGCTGCAAGGTTAACAGCCTCCAGACCAGAGCCACAGAGAATATTCAGTGTCATAGCAGGTGTCTCAACTGGAATACCTGCATTCACTGCAGACTGACGAGCTACATTCTGTCCCTGACCTGCCTGAAGTACACAGCCCATGTAAACCATGTCAACCTTCTCTGCAGGAACACCAGATCTCTTCAGTGCTTCCTTGATAACAGCTGTACCAAGGTCAACAACTGGGACATCCTTGAACTGTCCGCCCATCTTACCGATTGCTGTACGACATGCACCAGCGATTACGATTCTCTTTCCCATTTTGTCTTACCTCCTAAGAATGAAATGTGTAGGTGAATTACTATTTTCTTTTTATAAATATAAGGCGACCGGATGGTTGCCATTATTTATCTACTTTGTCTTAGCAGTTGTCTCGATTAGCACCACCCAAGGGATGTAGCGCCAGAGATCTGCCTGGTTTACATTCAGCGCTTATTACTACGGCGCCAGATATGCATCTTCTCGGCTTCTCGGATCAACTCGTCTCTACAATCCGGATGAGCGATTCCAATGAGTCCCTCGGCTCTCTGCCAAGCGGTCAGTCCCTTCAAATTAACCATGCCGTACTCTGTAACGATGTACATGGTATTGGTTCTGGTATCAGTGGACTGGCTACCAGTCTGCAGGGTTGGACGGATACGGCTCTCTAGCTTGCCAGTCTCTCGATTCTTATAAGTAGATGAGAGACAAATGAAGCTCTTACCGCCCTTCGAGAGATATGCACCTAATACGAAGTCCTGCTGTCCGCCTGCACCAGAGATATTCTTCACTCCAGCACTCTCTGCATTGACCTGACCAAAGAGGTCAACATCCACTGCATTGTTAATGGAGATGAAGTTATCCAGCTTAGCAATGACATTCGGATCATTGACATAGTCAACGGTCTCGTTATAGAGCTCTGGATTATTATCAATGTAGTCGTAGAGTCTCTTGGAACCAGCTGCGAATGCATAGGTCTGTCGGCCTACGTCGATATTCTTACGAGCACCTGTGATCTTACCTGCTTCTGCCATAGCCACGTATGCATCTACATACATCTCTGTGTGGACGCCTAGGTCCTTAAGATCCGACTTGGCAATCATTTCACCGATTGCATTAGGCATACCACCGATACCTAGCTGTAAGCAGGCACCATCTGGTATCTCTGGAACTACCAGTCTAGCGACTGCCTGATCCACCTCGGAAGCAGGTCCTGCCTCTGGAATGGTGTCAATGGCAGGGTTATCGCCCTCGATAATCATGTCAACATCATTGATGTGTACATAGGAGCGACGAGAGCCTAAGCAAACTGGCATATTCTTATTGACTTCAACGATGACACGATCTGCCTTCTCAATAACGGCATAGATGTGACTGGTCTCAGGGCCGACATTGAAGTATCCATTTTTATCCATGGGACCGACCTGAAGAACTGCAATATTCAGCGGATCCTTCATGTCATGATAGAGACGTGGAAGCTCCGAATAACGGAGCGGAGTCATGAAACAAAAACCCTTGGATACAGCGTGACGCTCGACTGGGTTCATAAACCAGCTATTCCATGTGAAGTGCTCCTTGGCATTCTCCACCTTGAAGATCTCTGGCTCATGAAGAAGCAAGGCTCCACGAATCTTGATATCGTAGAGATCTGGCATCCTCTTTGCTAATGCTTTGTCAAAAGCGACGTTGGTTCCTGCACACCAACCGTAATCAATCCAGTCACCATCCTGGACTGTTGCAGCTGCCTGATCTGCAGTAACCAGCTTCTGTCTATACTGATTTGCGTAATCCATTTTAATTTTACTCCCCTAGTGAATAAGCTGCATTTCCTCAACTGTGTATTGTCTGAAATCAGTCTCGGTTTCCTCAGGAAGTCAATTGTTCAACCAAAATACTTCCAATATTGTGGAGTGTGTTAATTTTTTAACAATACAAAGCAAAAAAAATGCAGGGTAGTCAGTACCTAGGCGGGAGCCTTTACCTCCTTCTACACCTGATCTGTCGACCCGATAAACGAATTATAGCATTGTGATTTTTAGAGTGCAATAGTTTTCCGTTATTTTTTTAACAAACTTTTTTATAATTGTTTACTCAATTTATGTCTCTATCCATATTTCGATATTGGGTTTCCATTTTCTGTAGTAGATATTTCGTTCCTGGTGTGTCCAGGCAGTCTCCTTTCCCTATCTATCATTCTCTGAAATAGGGCGATGAATCGCCCTAATAGAAGCACGTATCCTATAGGTCTCTCATTCTTCTTATTATCTGCTTTCTGTATTGCCCTTCTGGTATGACCATAGATTTTTGTACTATCCTTCCTATTTCCATCTATCCCAGTTTCTCGTATCTATTTTCCTGTATAAATTATGGCTTTTTTATACCAGGTGATCGTCCTAGCTGCATCTCACAATGTTCACTTATTACATCTGGCTCATAGGCAGAATAATCTCATATATTGTACTTGTACTTGTACTTGTACTTGTACCTGTCTCATGTCTGCCCCATTTCTGGAAGAGTTTCTCTGTCTCTTGATGATTCAGCACATGGATTCGACCACCATGTCCACTGACAATCTTACGGGCGATAGAGAGACCCAGTCCAGTTCCTCTGCCACTCTTTCTTGAGTTATCTGCAATGACAAATGGATCGAAGATATGCGTCTTCAATTCCTCAGGTATACCCGGGCCATTGTCACCAATCCAGAGGCGAGCAATTTCGCCTTTATATACCGTCGGCTTTTTATGTTCATCTTTTCCTCTGATGATACCATCTGCTTCGGTTTCTAGACCTACGAAGATGGTTGTACCGGATGGTGTATATTTCAATGCATTGGATAGAATATTATCGAATACACGGCGAAGTTCCTTCTCATCGAAGTCCACCATGACTCTCTTCTCTGGAACATTCACATCCAGGTCATAGCCTGACAAACTAAGCTCATCATATCGCTCTGCCATATATTCACGGATATACTCAGACAGATCACCCCTTTCTAGGGTGAACTGATATTCTGGATGCTCCATTCGACTATAATCACTGAATCCGGAGATGAGATTGCTCATCATCTCTGCCTTCTCATTCATGATCTTCAGATACTTCTGCTGCTCAGAGGGTGGGATTAACCCATCCTGCATAGCATTGATATAGCCCTGGATTACCGTAATTGGGGTCTTCAGGTCATGGGAGATATCTGCCAGCATCTTACGTCGCTGGTCCTCTAGTTCCTGCTTCTCCACATCACTGGCCTCTAGTTTCTCCTCCATAGCATTGAAGGTTCGAATAACCTGGTGGAGTTCTAGCGGACTGTCCTCTTCAATAATCTTGGCACGATTACCACTAGCCAATCCAGTTAATGCAGCATCTAGTTTCTGGAGTGGGCGCTTAATGCGGCGCACAATCATAAAGGCGACTGTAAGAATCGCTATGATCACCAGTGCGATAAAGAGCATGAGAGACGCAATCTCCCAGTTACGTGCAAGCTTTGCACCTGCAGGATTATCAATTGGAGAATGGATTAAGAGGTAACGAACCTCTCCATCAGCAGTCTTAAAGCGATACTTCTGCAGGATGGTATTATTTCGGGAGGAATCTCCAGAGGTCTCTAGGAGATAATCCAATTCCTTACTAGAAATACGGTCATCTGCGAATGCCAGATTGGAATACTTGATCTCACGCTTTCCATTGATGACAGCGATTCCTTGCAGTAACTGCTTCGGCTCATCCTTATCCAGCTCTTGGGTAGAAAGCTTCACCAGGACATATCCAGTACCATAGTCATCGGTAAAGGGAATAGCCATACTATAGGTATCCTTATCCAGATCAATAATATAGGACAGGGATGTCTTCGTGTAGGTATTCTTCTCTGATTCCTTACTGCAGTAGATTACCTTAGCATCCTTATCTAAGACCTCGAAATAGCCCTTCTTACCGATGGAGGAGGGGAACTTCAACATGTCATAGTTCTCAGACTCCAGGTAGTCCTCCTGCTTCTCGATGTCCTTACTAATGGGAACATGCCTGGTCATCTCCGGCAGATTATTATAGAAATTACTGAGGAGGAAGGCCATGACCAGAATGATCATAATCAGGATGGCAAAATCTCTTAGAATAAAGTAGTAGAAGCGCTTAGGCTTAGGCACATCCTTATCCTTTTTCTGTTTCAAACGATTCATTTTGATACCATCTCTCTCTTACTTATCCCCACGAAACTTATAGCCTAATCCACGTACAGTCAGGAGATACTCTGGATGCTTTGGATCATCCTCAATTCGGTTTCTAAGATTTGAGATATGCACCATCAGGGCATTCTCATCATTCTCAAAGTACTCTCCATTCAAATGTTCATAGATCTGGACCTTGGTATAGATGCGGCCAGGATGACGCATAAGGAGGATTAGAATCTTCAGCTCGGTTGGAGTGGCATTCACCACCTCATCCTTCTTATAGAGAGTCAGGCTCTGCATGTCGATTCTTAGGTCTCCAGATACCAATTCCTCATCAGATACTTTCACCTGCTCTGGATTCAGCTGATAGTAGCGACGGAACTGTGCCTTCACACGAGCCACTACCTCCAATGGGTTGAATGGCTTCGTGAGATAATCATCTGCACCGATGTCCAGGCCGATGATCTTATCGCTATCCTCCTGCTTTGCAGACAGGATAATAATCGGGATATTCTTGGTCTTACGAACCTCACGGGTCAGTTCATAGCCATTCATCTCCGGCATCATGATGTCGAAGATACCCATGTCCACTTCTTCCTTCTGTATGATCTCATAAGCAATACGACCATTCGGTGCTGCTAGGACTTCATACCCCTGATTCTCTAAGTAGAGCTTTAGTACCTCTACGATATCCCCGTCATCCTCTGCAATTAGAATACGATAAACCCTCTCATTCATGCTTGTCTCCTGTCCTTATCCTTTAAAAAAAGCACCTCATAACAGAGGTGCTTTTCACTTACATTCTGAATTATGCTTCTTCCTGAAGACGCTGAACCATGTCCCAGATTGCTTCAACAGAATTGAAGTTCTCATTTGTCATCTCAGATGCTTCAATCGTGATGTCGAAATTATCCTCTAACTCACCAACTAAGCTGATGATTGCGAAGGATGTTAAGAGATGATCATCAATCAGATGCTCTTCATTTTCATAATCAATACTATCGTCGATGTCATTTAAGATTTCTAATAAATCATCCATTTTTTCCAAACTCCTTTATGGTATTTTTGTAATCTAGATAATACTATACACATTTTTTTCAGATGTGCTAGAGGGATTTTTAATTTTTTCCTACTTTGCCATATTAAATGGATAGCTCTCTCTACGCTCACGTACAGAGCGGAATCCTGTCTCCTCATTATAGAAGAGGATTTCAGGCAGTTCATGGGACAGGAAGTTACTCATTCCCTCATGGAGAGAGTAGGCGCCTGTTCTCTCGAATGCCAATGCATCACCGATAGAGAGCTTCTTCGCCTTGAAGTTACCAACCAATACATCATTTCCTGTGCAGAGGGATCCACACAGAGTATAGCTGGTGAGGTTCTCATCATCTGCTTCGTCACTTGTGGCATCTAAAGAGGTCTCAGCATGGTCTACATTTCCAGAAATCACCTGGATATGAGGCACATACATGCCCTTCATCTGACCATCGTAATTGATCTGGTGCATACCGCCGTCAAGGATGCAGTAATGACTCTTACCAGTGGTCTTCTGATCCAGGATGGTTGTGATGTAGGTACCTGCATTGAAGGTCAATGCACGGCCCATCTCAACAGTAATATCCCCTGTGAAGTCCATGTGATCCACCAGGCCTCTAAACTCAGCCATGGATTCAGGAGCCGTTACGCCCTCCTCCTGATCCATGAAGTATGGAACGCCAAATCCAGTACCGTACTCCAGCATGGACATGGTATAGTCGCAACGCTCATAGATCTCAGCCAGGAACAGATCCAGCTTGGTTAATTCCTTCTCGATCTTCTTCAGATTCTTCTTCTGGGTTCCAGAGAAATAATGGAGTCCAACGATGTGAACATGCTTCATCTCATCACGATTCAAAACCAGCTTAAGGATGGTATCCTGATCCATTCCAAACTGGTTACCAGAGGACAGGCGGAGGAGAACTGGCAGAACCAGTCCATAGCGCTTACCAGCCTCTTCTAACAGCTCATACTGATGGGCACTCTCTGCAGTGTAGAGAGCCTCATCCCTACCATAGGATACAATGTCCATGATATCGTCGTGACGTTTTAAGACGCCGGAGATCAGAAGCTTCTCTGGAGCGATTCCAAGCTCTCTTGTAATCAGGAACTCACCATAGGAGCATACCTCGATACGGGATGCCATGGTGGATGCAATCTTGGTCAGATATGGATTGGCCTTCATGGAGTATGTCAGCTCCATACGTGGGCCGATTTCCTTACGCATATACTGAAAACGCTTTGTAAATGCTGTCTCGTCATATATATAGAGAGGTGTCTCGTGTGTTGCTACAGCCTCTTTCAATAATTCGTATTTCATGTCTACTCTCCTTAGATCTCAACCAGCTCCTCGAGAACCTTACGATCTATCTTACCATTTTTATTCAGACGGAATTCCTCTACGTGATGGAAGCGATTTGGAATCATGTATGCAGGGAGGAGTACCTTCAGTCTGCGATGTAATTCCTTCTTATCGATGGAGCCAGTGAAGTATGCATTGATGCGCTGACGCTCCTGATGATAGGAACAGATGCAGCGTGTAACTCCATCGATCTCCTCTACATCCTTCTCAATCTCCTCTAACTCGATACGATGACCCATATGCTTAATCTGGAAGTCCTTACGTCCAGCGAAGTAGATCTGTCCGTCTGGACCGATCTCTGCCAGGTCACCAGTGTGGTAAGTGCGGGCCATAGGACCATCTGCTGCAGGGATCTCCGTCAGCTCACCAGTCTCCCCATTGGTCAACATTTTACCGGTCACATGCTCCATGATGAAGTGACTGTCCGTCTGCTCAGGGTTATGATAGTAGCCCAGTGCCAGGGACTCTCCACGGACACAGATCTCACCCCGGGCACCAGGACCTGCTACAACCTGTCCATTATCCTCTAGTACAATGGAGCGGCCTGCAAATGGGATACCCAGTGGCAGAGCATGATCAGATACGTATGGATTCGGGATCTCATAGTACATGCAGTTACATGTGATCTCTGTCGGTCCATAGAGATTGACAAAGCTTGCTTCCGGCAGATTCTCCTGCCAGATACGTAACTGGCGGATTGGCATCACCTCACCAGAGAACATAACGCGGCGAATGTCGGTTGGAACTCTGTAGGAGAATCCCTTCAGTCCAGAGATAATGCAGAGTGCAGACACGGCCCATGTGAGATTGGTCACATGATGATCACAGAGGTAGTCTAAGAGACGAGGTGGTGTAGAAAAATACTCTCTTGGGATCAAAACCAGAGAGGCTCCTACGAACAGTGCCGTGTAGATATCCTTAACAGATACATCGAAGTCGAATGGTGCCTGGTTACCGATGACACATGTCTCATCGAAGTGGAATGTAGTGACGAAGTGTCCGATGAAGTCCACCACGTCCTGATGGCTAATCAGTACGCACTTTGGAGTACCAGTAGAACCAGACGTGAAGATCCCATAGAGTGGTGTATCACCATTTGGGATACGAGAAATATAGCCCTCGCTATCAATTCCAGCAGCAGCGGACACTGACTCAGCAGTTGGTTCTAATAGATCACTGTAGTCCATTGTGACACAGTGAAAATCTAATTCAGATACACGACAAGCCATATCAGGGCTTACAATCAAAGCCTTAGGATCTAAGACACTAAGAATCTGATTCAGACGCTCGGCTGGCTGCTCTGGATTCAGAACCACATAGAAGGCACCAGCGTAGACACTACCCATCATCAAGGTTAATAAGTCATTACTCTTCTCTCCGAAGATTGCGATTGGGTAACCTGCCTCACTGGCATCGGTTCCTAGTTTTGCACGAATCCGGTTACCTGCAATACGTGCTTTCTCACGAAATGCACCATAAGTAATCTGGCCAAATACATCTGTTGAGAACACTTTATCACTATAGTGTCCAGCGGCCTGCTCGATCAGGTCGATGATATTCTTATACATAACTATTCCTCTATCTTCTTATCTAAATTTCATCGTTAACGATCACTGGAGTCTTCATAGCTTCGATTTTCTTCAGGGCATTGGCCTCTGCGCGGCTATACTTCTCATAGAGTTTATTCCAGCTACTTGCGATCTCAGGGTCCTTAGAGTGATCAGGGAGATCGTAATTCTCTTCTAGTAATTTACCTACATACTTAGTGGTCTTCACGGCACCAGCGGTATTCAGATGATCACCACTATCTCTGGTATCTACATTCCAGTCGATGCCCATTAACTTGGACTCTTTATTGAGGTCATAGTAGGTCAGCCCCTGTTCCTTAGCAAACTTTTTTAAGTAGGCTAGCTTCTTCTCTGGATAGCACTTTGGAGATGGTGCACTGTAGAGAACCAGCCTTGCTCCAGCCTGGTCACAAGCCTCCCTGATTTTCTCCAGGCACTTAATGCTCTCTCCTGTAATCTGATTACCAGTTACAATAGAGCCCTCAATCTTACCGTTATAGGACTTCACCTTACCGCTAACACCGAATCCTTTATAGGCATGCCTACCCTTATTGCAGAGGTAATTCACCTTATTATTCCAGAAGTTATGATGCTTCAGGAATGGGAATACCTGGTAGGACATCTCAGCGAGATCAGAATCTCTTTTTCTACAATCCGACTGGAAGCGGAAGAGATTATTGGTCTCTAAGAGAACCATCTTCGGCTGCTGCTTCTTCAGTGCATACTTCAGTACATCTCTGGTCTCACCGATACGAGCACCAGGCTGTCCTGCAGCATAGGATGTGATTCCGTATTCCTTCCATAGCATCATTGGAGAGATGGATGTGTAGCTCTCAGAGTCTCCGATGATTAGGACATCTAGAGAGTCAGGCTTCTCCTGATCCAGGCCATCATATACGCTATCCTTGGTGGATCTCAGATGATGCTTATTTAGGAAGGATGGTGTCATCACCATTCCCGGAATGATCAATGCCACAATTAGAATGATAAAGAACACACTATTCGTAATTCGCTTTTTCATAACGCTCACTCCTCGTATTTCTTATCTTTCATATTTCTATCTGCCTTTTTCGATCTGTAATATA
>Ga0256404_1005487_pt1 | contig 22368 bp, 17 predicted proteins | sample RumenRJG_01DNA_FD_185990 | JGI IMG/M metagenome (GOLD analysis project Ga0256404, IMG submission 185990) | Bovine rumen microbial communities from Lethbridge, Alberta, Canada - RJG_01 | ecosystem: Host-associated > Mammals > Digestive system > Stomach > Rumen | place: Canada: Alberta | collected...
CGCCTCTAAGTGCACGTTTACGCCCAAGCATAGTTTGTGCTTTAGAAACATACCTATCACTATCGAACATACCTCTTAATAAGTTGAACTGTTCAAAAGTCATATCAGTATTTAAAGCTTGTTGAATAGCTTTCCAGTTAGCTTCATTTAAGAAATCCTCACCATATTTTAAAGCTTGGTGGTATTTAGTAATATCTCTTATTCCTTTGAGCTCAGAAAAGAACGTATCAAATATCCCTGTAGGAGATTGACCTAAATCTGTAGTAGCTTTCTGAGTAGCATCTATAAAGTTACGCACCCAAGTGCCTGGATGGAATAAGGCACCAGCTTTATACACGAGCATCATTTTATTAATAGCTCGATTTAAATCAGAAGTATATGCAGGAACATTGATGCTATCCACCATATCTAAATAAACATCATAAGGTAATACTGCAGTGTTACCTAATCCTCTAGCTGCAGCAACATCACCTTTAGTAGACATATTAAGCTGTTTAACTTGTAAACCAGTCTTAGTTCCTTTGCCAGGAACTAATGCACAAACAACAAAATCTGAATTATCACCAAACTGCTCCATCAACTCAGCATCAGTAAACAATTCAGCTAAATGTCCAAAATTAAACTCATTACCAGAACCGAATACATTATTCATAAGAACGCCAGAAGCTTTGAAATTTTCAGCCTGAACCTCCATAGTGTGCATGTAGTCAGACAATATATCAAAATCACCAGTAAGCATAAAGCCTGGATCATAAGTAGTCCTGCCATACATGCGTGCATCTCTAGCGCCTTTAGAAGAAAGTAAATCAGGCATGAAATTATTAGCAAGCTTATAATACTCATCGGCATCCTGATCAAATACAACCCTACCGAGAGTACCATTAGAAGCCCCTTCAGTAAGCGTACCTACATCAGCCCAACACTCGCGAAGTTTAGAATAGAACTCCCAAAAGCTATCATCTAAACCTTCATCAATACCGAACGCTTTAAGCTCTTCTGGAGTAGGAAGTGGAATATCATCAAGTTCAGGTTTTATATATCTACCACCATAGGTGTTATCAGATATCTTATGTATAAATCTTTGCTCTTGACCGTTTTCCATAATTTTTATAACTTCACATTTATCCGTGAAGTAAATACTAATGGCACCACGATCTTCTGCAACTTTAATATAATCCATGCCATTATCATTAAGCTCTTTAACTGCTCTCCTAATCTCATCCCAATCATCGATATTAAGATATTGCTTAGGAAATAACACATGATTAGAGCCGTTATATAAAAGCTCAGACATAAGTTTATTTGTGTCGATTTTTCCATCAGTAAGAAGACGCTTATATCTGGCGTCCTGAAAACGCATAACGTGGGCGTCGCTTATACTGGAAATTGCATTACGTATAACTGGGTTATCAAGATCAATCTTATTAGCTAAATCCATTAACTCAGCAGTATGTGTGTACATCATACCTAAAGCATAATCAGCTTTAGTTTCAATACCGGAAGCTCTAAGAATATTATCAAGATAACGCTCTTCATCAGCAACTTGTCTCATTTGATTGTAAGCTCGTTTAAGCCTATTAGCCATGTCAACGCCATCTTTAAGCTTGCCGTGAGACGTATACATATCGAATTTAGAAACATACTCTACAGGGACATCTTTAAAGATAAAGGACTGACCGTTGCCTTCAAACAAATCAAGTATTTCATCGAAGTTATCTACATCACTACGTAAGCCTGAGAAATTAAGATTGTCTACAAATTCTGCAAGAAGTCTTTCCCTTACCCCACCTTTACCGAGCTTATCAGAAACAAGACCTACATCAGAATATCGAGAAAAGTCTCTGACAAGATCATCATTAAGCCAGTATTTAAGAAGATCATCATAAAGTTTCTGGCAAATCAAATAAGACTCTGTAGCAGTGTCAGGAATCTTAAGACCTCTAAGCCAACTAAAATATCCATCTGTATTAGGAGAACTAACGGCAAGATTTCTAACAGCCTCAATCGTATCATCAAGCTTACCTTTCACAGGCGTTAAATAATCTTCAGCACCGATCCTTGTAGAGTACCTTAATTTTTCTTCAACATACTTAGTTAAAGTACTCATCTTATTTATATTGTGGAAAGTCTCTTTAATACCGTTGTCTATATTACCTAATGAAAAATATTTAGTTACAGATCTAAGTTCGTACCTATCAGCAACATTAAGGACACGTCGCCCAGTAACTTCAGCAGCATCACGAACAGGATTAGACTGTGTAAATACTTTACGAGTAAGCTTGTCAAGACGTTCTTTAGACAATATGGTATCTACCATACTGTTTATAAATTCATCATACATCTCATCTTTAGAGATTAATTTATCGACAATCGTAGACGCCGCCCATTTAGCACCATCAAAATAAGCGTCTGGGGCTTGCACAGTGGCTTTTAAATTAAAATCACTACGAAGAACAGTATATAAATCAGAAAAAGTATTAAATGCATCTAAGCCTTCAACTGTATCTAATACGCCACGTGAACGCATGGCATCTTGTAAATCTAAAATAATCTTAGGGTCAGAAAAATAACCTTCAAATACGGAGGATGAAACCTCTTCCATCATAGTCTGATTAGAACGATCGCTAAAAGGCATATCATAAAGATTACATAAATAATTCCAAAATTGACGAAATTCTTTCTGAACCTCTGGAGTAGCAGCATCATATCTATTAATCAACAATTGCTTAAAACTACCACCGTTATCATCAGTAAGCGATAGATGATGTCTGAGCTCATGCACAAAAGTCTGTTTCATATCATGTATACGAGTAGTATCTACAGCAAGTAAAGGCAGTGTAACAGATGAAGGACGATCGTAATGAGCCAAAAAACCGACAGCATTATCTGCAAACTCAAACTGTTCAAAGGCATCTATATAAATATCCACTCCAAGACGTTCGCCTAAACGTGCTAAAGCTTCTTTTAATTCAGGAGTATGTTCGATACTAGGATCATGTAACTTTGATTTAACAGGTTTAGAGTGTGGATAACGTACAGCAACAATTTGTCTAGCTTCATCATCTAAAAGAGCCACATCATCAATAACGCTTTCAGCATCATCAAGCATTTTAGAAGCTTCATCAAAATTTAACGATTGACGAAGTAATTGAATAATATCATCATCTTCAGAGAAAATTGAAGTTTTATCAAGCTCATCAAGTATGCTACGCATTTCATAAGGGACATCCTGAATATCTAGCATATTAAAATCTTTACCAGTGTTCATAGATAAATCTTCAGCAAACCTACTGAGGCTTTCCTCAACTTGTTTGAATTCCTCATCAGTAAGCATATGATCATTAACCATACTTCTCATTTCTTCAAATGTATTGATAGAACAATTCTGAGTACGAGAGGATAGCCTATTATAATAATCCCAAGTACGTGGATTTAAAGATTCATCAGCATAAAGTCCTGCACGCCTGTTAATAAATGGAATATTAAATCCATCGAGGTCATGTACAACAAGTGTAGGAACAACGGTACCAGCATTCCTACCTTTACCAATAGTATCGGGATAGATTCTTGTAAAGAATTCTTCCATAAGATCCCGTTCTCCATTAATAGAATTATCGCCTGCACCAAATACTTTAAAATAATTAGCAGATAATTCAGAAAAACTTAAAGAACGCTCACCAATAGAACCTTTATAAATACTACGTAAAAAGTTTTCATCAAGTATAACCGAAGGCGACCAATACTTAAGAGTATCTACACCATTATCGGAATGAAGCATATTATAAATGGCTTCCATAGTAGGTTTTCCATCATCACCTACTTCAAGTTTTTTCCATTTAAAATAACTTATACCAGTAATAGCGGCATCATCACTAAGCCCAGTAGTAGAAATATGAGTAAAAATCAAAGGGCCTTCATGAGAGTTAAACCTAGCTACAGAATCTGGATCCATAAATATAGTAGCGAGAATTTGTTTCTCAAGATATACCTGAGGATCTGCAGGATCACCATTCATAAGACCTCTATACCAATCATTAATAGTAGGATTAGATTTAATCTGGTCTACATATCCTGCTATGAGTTCATCAGGCTCATAGTTATCTAAAGTATTAAGACGTGCTGTAAGAGATTCCATACCAACCTTAGAAGAACTAAACTCATTATAAAGCATAGCATTAAGCCATGTACGAACTTTACCAGGTTTTCTAGTAGCCTCGGTTAAGTTCTTACCGGACTCTCCAAAAGTTCCAAATACGCCATTACGTATAGCGTATTTAACTTTATCATCTACAGGAAGACTATCTATTTCAGTAAGAAATCTACGATAACGATTATAAGTGTATTTAATATCTCCAAGTTTAGAAAGAGATTGGTATATTTTAGAATTACCAAACGCATCCGTACCTTGCATAATCTTATTATTTAAAAGATCAACAGCTCCTTTAAACCCAGACTCATACAAGACATCAAACACTTTAGAGAACTTAGAATCTCGCATGATAGAATCAAATTTAACTTGTCTATCCAAATGCATTTCTGATATTACTTCATTTCCTACGAATTCTATTTGCTTCTCAACGGCCCTTTTAAGATTTATGAGCTCATCATTAAGCACTTTAGCTTCATTAACGCTAACAGGAACCATAGAAAGTTTAGATGCTTCAGCTAATCCTAACTGAGCTTCTGAAATATGGTAAAGTATTTGCTTTTCTGAATATTTACGACCGTCAGATGCTTTAACGAGAACTGCATTCAACTTTTTTAAGAATGGGTATCTTTCTGCATCCTTTAACGCAACTTGAAGATTAGGCAAATGCTCAACAACATTCTTTATAATCGCACCATCAGCAATACGCTTTTCAACTGTAGTAACGGTGTTTTTAATACGTGCGGCTGCAACCTCAACTTGAAAAGAAGTAGCAACACGCTCAGACAAAAGACCATTATCTAACTGAGCCAGTATCTCATCTAGTTGTTCTTCAGGGATGAGCTTTTTATTGATAATATTATCTAAAATGCTAGTCTTAACATCCCACATATTGAACTTGTCAGAATATTTATTGATAATAGTTGCAAGTTCATCTGAAGACCTGACGCTACGAACTTCTTTAAAGAAATCTTTTTTAAGAAGATTATCTTGACGTTGCATAGCTTCAACTAAATCACTATATGAACGCTTTAGAGAACTAAGCACATCATCAAGATCACCGCCAAAACTATAGTTAGAGCGCACAGCTTGAAGAAGCGCATCTATATCTTTAAGAGCGTTATCACCAGCTCCTGAAATACTAGCAAGAATTTCATCAGCCTCACGAAGTATCTGTTCAGGAGACGCGTCAGGAAGTTTAATAATTAAATCCTCAAACTGACGCGAGGCTGTACTAAACTGACTCTTAATAGCTTTCACTTCATCAGCAATATCTTCATCACGTAATTTATTAATAGTAAGATTCTCTTGAAGCTCATCTAACATTCCAAAGACACCGTTAGCGCGCTTACTATTATAAATAGCTTGAGACACTTCATCTTTGTTACGCTTTGCCACAGCAACAATATTACCAAGTACTCCTTCACTTAAAGCGAGGTCTCTTCCTTCTTTGAACACCCTGCCTAAAGCTACAGGCTCAATAAACGTACCTTTTATAATAGCCATATCAATAGCATCGATACCACGATCGACATAGGATGCCATCTTAGCAAGTTTACGTGAATTTTTAATTTGCTTAAAAGTCTGCTCACCGATAATCTGACCATTAAGCATATGCTTAGTTCCTGTAAGCGCATTAGTTAATCCTAACCGAAATTGTAACTTAGCTGTATTATCCAACACGCCTTGAGCACTGAGTACACCTGCAAGAGCTTTGGCTTCATTAAGAATACTATCTTTATTTCTAAAAAGCACTGCACGTCCTTCATCAACTCTGGAGAAAGATCGTATAGCCTTCTGGACTTTTTTATTTGTTAATATATCTGTAACTTCTCTATCAGATGCTTTTGTAACTGCCTTAAGAACATCCCTGATCGCAATCTCTGATGTTTCTTTAGCACCTGTCTTGGCAATCCCTTTAGACAGCCCTCCGATTACGAGCCCAGGATCAGTAATCGTTTCAAGAAGCATATCCATAGCAAAATTACCAGTATCAGCATTAAAAGCAGACTCAGGATCAGTGTAAGCTTTCTTTACATTATCGACAGCTTCATCAAGAGTCCAATTAGTTTTAACCTGCCCTGTTTTAGAATTATACATCTGGTCATAAACAGATTTCCAAGTAATGCCTTTGTCTTTAAAATATTGGCTATCAAAAGCATCTTCTAATTCAGCAATAATAACAGCCCTTTCTTCAGCGTTTAGAGATCGAACATTCCAATTCTCATCCATTACCTGATTGCCTAAATCCATGCCTCCATGCGCCATGAACACATCCTGAGCTAGTTTAGAATCAGAAGCTGTCTGACCTTCAAGCTGTATATAATGGGATTTAGTATTAGCAAACCCAGTGCTACCGCTTTCTCCCCAACCACCTGCTGAGAAAAATGCACGTACACCTCTGGCTGCGAAATCCATATCATCCATCAACGCCCACAATCTATTTCCTATTAGAGTATCAAATTTGCCTGCTTTAACAACGTTCGTAGTGTACTCCTTACGATATTGGTTGTAAGCATCTAAGAAATAATTAACTTTACCCCAACCCTTCTCACCAGAACCGATTGTAGAATAAACAACGTCTGCGAGAGAATTAACTTGATTTTCAAGTTCAGGGTCTCCTGCAAGATTAAACGCAGACTTATAAGGAGTGTCTTTATACTTCTCACGTTGTTCGTACAGAGCTGTAGCCTTATCTCTAAGATCATCACCAGTCTGCGCCATGAATCCAGTATAATAGCTCCATTCCTTTAAATTCTTTGCAGTACGTTTCACCCAGGGTGGTAACGGTGCCCAAGACGCTATACAATAGTGTTCTTCAAATCTATTAGTTTCGGAATTATAAAACGGACGCTTTATGTAATAGCGTTCCATATAATCCTCATACTCACCATATCTTCTTTGAATTTCATTAATCTCATCTTCAGTGAACTCAGTATCTGGGGACTCAAGATCGAGCCCCATATGAAGATAATTAGCTACGGATTCTCCACCTATCCAACGCTCCCCTTGCTTAACAATTCTACGATGAGCGTTATCTTCAAGACTGTTAACGAGATAATACTGTTGATCTCCGAAACTTGTAGTGGACTCTGCCTTAGCTCTACGCCTGCCTGCATTTGCCCACGAATTAAGATCATCTTTATTGAATGCAGTATTAGCACGATATATATCACGCGCCTGTTGAGTAACCCCACCAAATTGACCGCCATGAGGTCCGTTACTACTATCGAGTAGTTTTTTAACAGACTGCACAAATTTACTTTTAGCTATTTGTTGTGCAGGAGCAGTTCCGGGAGTTTTAAATATAGGCGTATTATTGAAAGTATTACTAGCCTCAGGCTTAGGCTTTTTAATAGGAGTTTTAGCACGACGATCAACAGGTCGCTCTACAGGTTTTGTTTTTGAAGCAAACCAGTTCTTAACAGCGTTACGAAAAGACTGCCTCTTAGGTTTAGAAGCAGTCTCTTTAGGTTTGTTAGATTTCGTATCAGTATACGAAGTTACAGTAGTATTATTACGCCAATTGTTATTATTAGGCTGTCTATTAGGATTAGGCATAGCCTACCTCCTTAACTGTTACGATTTGTATTATCGTATTTCTTAGTAGTCTTCTCAATTTCGAGATTCTTATTAGAAGTATACTTAGTACCTTCCAATCCTTTATCAGCAGTATACTTATTCATCTCCTTATTAGCAGCGTTAGTATTGTCTGTCTGACGCTCACCAGAAGCAGCTGTATCAATCGCACTAGCCAATGTACCGACAGCTTCAGCAGCCCCCTGCATACCGTAAGTATGATCTGCACCGTAGGAAGAAGTAGCAGGATCGTACATTTTGGAAGTAGCATCATTAGCTGTATTAATAGCTTCAACTGCGTTAGCTGCGAGTGCAGCAGCGCGTTCCCTACTAACATCATTAATAGCTCTAAGACTATCTGTAGTAGTCTGTGCATTAGCTTGACCAAGCCCAAGCAAAGCTTGAAGAGCTGTAGCATTAGCGGCGCCCACATTAGCTCCAGAAGTACCAGAACCTATAAGATTTCTACGCATTTCTGCTATAGCATTACGAGTATTAGCATAGTTTACATCTTCAGCTGCAAGAGCATCCTGAATAGCTGACGCCCTGTTAGCATCGTAGGCACGTCTAGTAGCCTCATCCATTCTGTCACGTATATACTTCTCATCTCTGATGAAGTCGGAACGTAATTGTTTACCTAATGCTGAAGTCTTTGAGCTGTATGATGTAAGGTCATTTACACGAAGCCCATTAGGGATTGCACTAAGTATATTAAGAGCATTTTTAGCTAAAGAATTAGTACTATACGCCATGCTATCACCTCACTATTTCAACACCATTTTCATCTTATTTCTAGTGATAGGTCCTGCTATACCGTCTGCGTCAATGCCAACAGCCTTCTGAAACTTCTTTAAAGCTTTATCTGTAGCGGGTCCAAAATCACCGTCAACGCTAAGTGCATAATTTCCATACCAATTCAGAAACTTCTGCAGATACTCAACCTGCTTACCGGTAGAACCTCTTTTAATAGTCTTGGTCGGCAGCGTACCAGAATATTTTTTCTTAGCAACTGCCTTAACAGGTTTAACAGGTGATGTACGATTAGCTGATTCAAGCTTCTTATTAACCTGTTCAGCGATATACTTGAACTTTGTTTTAAGATATGGTCCTGGACAAGCTGTAGCAGAAACCCAAGTATGCATACACAGATTACCTTTAAGATCGCCTGTATAATTAAGCTTAGTAATCTTATTACGTTTACAAATATCTACAATGAGATCGATACATCTCTGAATAGTAGTATCAGAAACTTTCCATCCACCACTTGCTCCTGTGCTATTCGACAACTCTATGCCTATCGAACGGCAGTTATAAGAATAATTACCAGTATGCCAAGCAACATTTTCCTCAAGAACATACTGACCTATTCTTCCTCTACCATCTATCCCATAGTGTGCAGATGCTTCACGATTTTTAAACACACCTCCACACTGTTCAACAGTAAGAACTCCTGCCATATGGTGTACGAATATCTTATCAATTTTCATACCACAACGACCATCCCTACCGTCAGGATAACCAAAATGAGAAGTGAGCATTCTTACATCAACTAGACTACTCTGACTCATGCTCTTCCTCCTCTCCTTTTCCCATAGCATAGATTTCATCGTCACCCATAGGCAATTTGAAATGTTGTTTAAACATCTGATGGACGCCTGTAGATGCGAGTCCAGAAATAGCTCCTGCTATAATACCGGTCACAATGGAAAGTGATGTGGATTTATCAGTAATAATAAATCCAAGTGCACCACCAACTATAGCAACAATAGTAGGTATCCATTTATCGTCAGTAGGAAGCCATTTCTTAATGATATATCCAAGACAAAAACAACCTACGACAATTATCGGAATGATTAAATTATCTAGAAATTGTGTAGTCATATGTATATTCTCCTTGCACCTAAACACTACATATAGTATTCCAGCTGGATTATATCACAATATATTGTATGTTGACAATAAAAAGGGCAGATATTATCTGCCCTTAAACCATTAAATCCTATCGAGAATTCGTCTAAGCTCATCTTATAAGAATCAGGATACTCTCCAGAATGTAACTCATTGAGTATAGCATTATAACTATAGCCGTGAATAAGTTTGAGTCGAAGAATTAATTTATTTCTATCAGCATTTTTACCAATTATCCACTCCTCGATGCCATACTCTATTTCAGATCGAGAATAATCCCTCATACTTAACCTTTCTTAGCATTAGCTTTTAACCTCATCATCTGATTATTGATAACGGTCTTGCGCATCTGTATCTTCTTCTGAGATTTATCAGGATTCTTTTTACGTATAGTAGTTGTTCGTACTTTAATCTGAGGCATTTGTTATATCTCCATCATTACCGATATAGTTATAACTAGCTGCACCATTTTCACTATCTATAGTGACATCTGTAGTAATAATCTCATAGTTCATAAGCACATACAAAGTACCTATAATAACGCCTGCCGTAATTATCAAGGATAACGCTAATAAACGTGCCAATCGTTTATTAGCTTCCTGAAGGTGTGTTAGTGCGCTATCTAACGCCGCTACAGATACTTTAGCATGTTCGTCCATGTTATTACTCCTTACTGAGTGCTTTAACATCATCACGCAATTCATCGATACGACGAAAAGCAGTTTTTAGATCACGCTCTGCAAGAATGACTTTTTCAATATAATCATTCTGCGTAGCAACCTTATCCTCCAATTGCTGGAGTCTATACTGTACAAGAGCGACAGTTTTATCATTTTGTACAGTACTAACATACAATGCTATAAGACCACTCATAAGAGGTCCTGCAATAGCTGTAATTATTTCAACCATAACTCCTCCTTATCTGTGTTTGAGTAGAACCCATGCACTAATTCTTTTTGCTATCTTATCGCTTGTACCTCCACACATAAAGCGGACACCTAACTCCTTTTGTCCGTTTCCTGTGAATTGACATACAGGCCAGCAGTTAATACGACTTCCACCGCTTGCTGCGTCGAATACTTCGTAGGCAATCATTCCAACTATTTGATAGAGAGCACCCTCTTCTGCACCAATTGAGAATGTAAGTTTTCCAATTTGAGTGTTTGCAATATCAGTTGTGCAGGTTGGAATTGTCACGTTTAGATCATTTGCCTGCCACTGCTTGACTCTAAATGGCTCACCACTCTTCTCATACACCTCATTAATAGCGCCTACAAGATTATCTTTTGCATCCGTAGTAAGAGCAGTTAAATCGCCTAATTGAGTTTGAAGAGCAGCATCGCCATCATCAACATAAGCTGTGTCTGGAAGAGAGATATCACCCTCACCAAGTATAGAATTACCATTAATAGTTTTAATATTAGTTCCGCTACGGAGCAGTTCTTGTATATTTTCACCGAGCTTTACCCAGCCCAGATTAGTAGTATCTGTGTAATTGCACACAATTACAAACAATTGACCAAGCCCACTGTCTGGGTCATAATAAGGACCGATTTGGAACTTGAGCATTGAATTAGAATCCTCAATATCGTTAACAAGCGCACCATTTACATATACAAATGTATTTGCCTTATTACTACTCCAATAATCTACAGCCTCTCGAACTTCTGCATAAGTTGAACCTTGAGCGCCACTAGATAACGCGAATACTTTAGGACCGATTTCGAGATCCCCGCTTCCTAAAATAGAATTATTATTTATAGTTTTAATATTGGTTCTACTGACGAGCTTATCCTGTAAATCTGTATGAGATATACTCCACTGATCTTGTGGAGTAAGCGTTATAGTCATAAGCGTAGGCTTGTCACTCATCTTGTAGATTGCGTACATCAACGCATTACCGCCATTAGTATATGTCGCAAAGGTTATACAAAACTGATTGTTATTCGACGGCATATCAAGCACTATAGCTTTGTGCGCATCAATCGCAGCCTTTACATCCGTATAGGATGTCTGCTCATAAACTGCAACAAACACTTCGTCATTTGCACTGATAGTATTATTCTCTATCGTTATGTTATCACCTGCAGTTAGTGTGTCCTGCTTTGCTGCTACAGCATCGTCAACATACTGCTTGATAACTTTATTCTGTACGGCGTTCTCTGAAGTACTTGACATAGTGGTATCGACATCAACAGAAGTTCCAGGAATACCCTGATCTCCTTTATCGCCTTTATCACCCTTGTCACCTTTATCACCCTTATCACCTTTAGGACCTTGCTCACCAGTATCTCCCTTAGGACCCTGTTCTCCCTGAGGTCCAGGATTACCACGCTCACCTTGAGGTCCTTCAGGTCCTTGTACACCTTGTAATCCTTGCTCGCCTTGGATGCCTTGTTCACCTTGGTCACCCTTAGGTCCTTCAGGTCCTTGCTCTCCAGGAAGCCCTTGTTCACCACGCTCTCCCTGAGGTCCTTGGATACCTTGAATACCTTGTGGTCCTCTTTCGCCCTGAGGACCTGCATCACCTTTATCGCCCTTATCACCTTTAACACCAGCAGCACCGGACATATCTACAACAAAGTGATAAGCTGTATCACCTTTTATATAGCAACAAGCATTATCAGGATCTTCAACTGTGGATACAATCATAACGTACTCACCGATTTTTACATCAGTTGAAGAGTAATCTGCATTCATCTCCGCGACTGAAGGATATGTTTTAACAATGTGGAAAGCATCTCCAGGATCGCCCTTCTCGCCTTGAGGACCTTGTATACCTTGATCGCCTTGGGGTCCTTGGGGACCTATAGGACCTTCGGGACCTTCTGGACCTTGTATAGAGCCTGATGTCCAGACGCCACCATCATCAAATGTAATAACAAGTTCGCTATCCTCATTAAGCTGAATATCTGCAATACCATTCCCTCTAGGACCTTCTGGACCCATAGGACCTTCTGGACCCATAGGACCTTCTGGACCTTGTACGGAAGGTATAGTATGTTCTGTACCGTCACTCATAATAAACGAAGCAGAACCGTCTGGATTAAGTCTTACATCAACTACAGATATACCATCAAAAGCTCCAGAATTTTTAAGCTCATAAAAGTATTCTATGGTCTCTCTGAATTCGATAGAAGCTCTTATATACTCTGCAACAAACTGTTCATACTTATAAGGAGTAGGGACTGGAACTATAATGTTAGGGTTAACATACAGCTCTAAAACAGCACTCATATTTGTAGTCTTACGCTGTTCGTTATCTGTGAGAATTTCATAATTATCCCCGTAAAGTACAATCTGAATAACCCCTCCACGTTTATAAACTTCGGAAGGAATATAACAACAGCCTGAGTTATCAAGCAAAGCTTCTTCAGTAACTTCATAAGCCGCTGATTTAAACACAGCAATCTTAGCTTCTACTTCTTTCCAAGCTTTGGTTTTAAACTCAAACTGACATTTTATATAGTCTACATGAATTGTATCCGCAGCAACCTCAGGATTGAGGCAGACAAATTCATCATCTGTAATTCGAAACTGTAATAACATGTCCTACCTCCTTTATGATATACGCTTCCACATATAGCATGTGATATATGGCTGAAGATTCGTATGAGCTTGTGATGCGTTGGCAGCAGTATTATTTCCAACAGCACCGCCTGTACACGCCATAGCAGCTTTTTCTCCGACAGCGCCTCCAGTACAAGCAAACGCAGCCTTCTCACCAACTGCTCCACCAGAAGCGGTATGTTTATGTGTAGCATTAAGCAAAATGTGATCTGCTTTAACAAGAGGACCATTAGGAGCCTTAGGAGCGTACCAAGTAGCATCATCGGCTTTTTCTTTAAGAGTAAACGCTCCGCTACACCAAAAGTTAGTAAAAGTACTAGAATCATTAGGCGCATTTCTACGTGCAGCTATCTTTCCTGTAATAGTCGTGTTAGCTATAGTAGGTTGCGTAAACCCGTGAGTATGTTTCGGTACGGTAGGTTGTGTAAAACCATGCGTATGTTTAGGTACTGTAGGCTGTGTAAAACCATGAGTATGCTGTGGAACCCCGCTTTGCGCAGCAGTAAGTGTTACAGTTGCTACACCACCTGTCTTTTCAACGGCATTAAAAGCAGCATTAGAAGCATCTACCGAAACAGGTACACGACCAGTTCCCCAGCGTTCCCAAACACCACCAAACAGAATACTTGGGTCAGTGTCAACAACACTCATATAAATAGCACCTACAGGGTACACTTTATTAAGCAACTCATCAAAATGTACTGCCTCTGAGTCGCGTATCTTATGGCGTTCGCCATTACCTAATTCAATTACGGAAACATATGTTGACATAAACGCCCTCCTATCTCATGTGCATGAATTTTGAAATCCAATTAAGATTCAACAATTCAAAGCGTTTTTCATTACGAGAAAATAACTTAAACCTAGGAGCATATCCTTTCCCGGAAACAGCCACTCTAATTTTCCAAAGAGCAACTTCAGGAGTAAGATTCTGATCAAGAGTCCATTGGTTAGTTAAATCTATTGACTTTAGATCAGTCTCCAAATAAGGTGTAGAATCTATATAAACGACTCCAAACTCAGGGTCCATTTCATCTATAGCTTGCGCCACATCATACTTATAGAAGATACGACGCGGAGCACCATCGAGGATATATTCCATTCCAAACTGCATATTAGTTTTATCTAAATTATTAAGCTGGAATTGTATCTCTCGATAACGCTTTTTATAATGCATAACATCATCGCGATATCCAGTATCAATAAACTGATAATTCCTGAAAGTATAATATTGATCTTGATGATCATAAACATACTTAACAGATTCAAGAACATTATGTTTACTGTAGCCTACATAAAAATCAGAGGTATCAGATATATACAAAACAGGATTATTCACAGATGCTATAAACATATTTGTAAACCTAAATACTTCATCCTCAACCTCAGCGTAAGCATTAGGAGTGTATAAAACATAGTCTTCGATATATGCGGTAGCATTAGTAGGATCATAAGCAAGCTGAGTGCCTGAAGGTAGATAACAGCTGCGAACAAGCATCTTATCCCAAGTAAACGCCTGAACAATTCGATCGAATCCTGTAAGACCGCCTTGCGTAATATCTACAAACTCTACTAAAGATGTAGTGGCTAACAGTCCTGTACGAGTTGCCTCCTGTTTAAATGGGTAGAGATAGTTCGGTGACTCAAATACCCACACTTTCCAAGTACGATCTACAGTATTGTAAATTACATCAAAGTGTAAAATAGCTTGAGAAGAATCGAATCTATACGCATATATATTATGGACATCATCGTAATCAAGGAAATTGTAATATGTGAGCAGCTCATAAGTGCCTACAAAATCATAAGTACTATCTAAAATATTCTGCACATTTACAGAGAACCTATCAAAGAATGATGTTATAGGTGTAGTTATAGGGGCACAAGTAAGCTCACCTGTAAGAGATTGCGATTTAGGTACCATCATGTAGTAATAGTTGCCTGACTTAAAGAACAACATATTACGTACAGGCTGTATAAGATGTTTATCCCAAGGATCTATACTTAGGTGGGATTGTATAATTGTAGTCTTAAAAGAAAGCCCATCATCAGCAATAGTAACTTGGTACAGCTTATCTGTAGTAAACACTGCTAAAGAGTCCATAAATTCAACACAGTGCATAACAGGTTCATTAAACGTAACAATATTGTTAGGGTACGGAAAATATGCAGGTTCATCAAAATCACTGATGAATATGATAGTAGGATCTGAAGGTAACCCCCAAACAACATTACGACCCTTCCAATTCTCAATTCCAGTACAAGTAGTGAGATCATACTCGACAGGATTAATAGTTTTAGCAGAGCCGTGAGGGTCCGCTGAAAAATCGAAACCTACAACCATAGCCTTCTCAACTATATCCGAAACAGTAGAACCGTTATAAGGATAAGCTGAAACTCTAAACATAATGTCTTTATTTTGAGGGTGGAAATTAGTTAGCTTAAGTTCTGTAGAATCTGTAAACGTAACTGTCTGCTTCTTCTGTAGAGTCCAATCAGAAGCAGTGGTTTCACGAGATTCCCAGATAATATCATACTTACCACCTGACTCAACATTGTAATAACATACTAAGTCTATAGCTTGATTCTTCTTTGGTGCTATTAACAAATCACCTGTAGAAGGATCGTAAGGAAGAATACCTTCGAACTGCATAATAGAAGCAGTATGACGATTAATAAAGGAATATGCTTTATCACCAAGAAGCATATTATATCCATAAGTAACAGCTTCAGAAACTGTAATCTCCTTAGGCTCTACCTTTTTAATCTCATATCTCGGAGGATTCTTAGTATTGTCAAAATAAGTATGAAACAGTCCTGAATTACCTCTACTATCTTCACCGAAAAAGTAATAGCTATTACCATAAGCGAACTCTCCTACAGGAAATTCAATACGCCTATAATCATCCTGAGCAAAATAAATATCGTGAATAATAGGACTTTCTACAGTATGGAAATAACAAGTGTAAGGAGTTTCAGAAAGAAGATAATCTGCAAACATCATATCGCCTGAATAATCATCGTTAAACTTAAGCGGTACATGTTCAAGAAAAGCAGACGAAGTAAGCACCCATAACTTACCCCGCCTTTTATCCTCACCATCTAAACAGCAAAGTATAATTTGCTGATATGTAACTCCATCTTCAACACACTGACGTACCGCCTTGATAACAATATTATCAGAATAGTACTCTTCAGATTCTTCGGTATTAATCCCAGGGAATATAACTCCAGATACTCTAAGCCCCGGACGAGGAGTAATAGTAGCTGTCTCTTTCTCAAAGGTACAATTAATCAAAGATTTAAAGTAGCCTTCAGTAACGACACCATCGGTACTCATCATGCCTTTACTGAAGTCTGCTTCTAACACGGACCTACGATCACGCTTATTATAATGTTTGTAGTTAGAAACTTCTGCCATAATTACAAACCTCTCAACAGCCTAGGACAAATAGGTAAATCGTAGTCAACCATACTATCTTCATCAATCAATACACCACCTGTAGTGTCTGATTGATAAATCTTAGGAACATGGTCAATATGATCGCGCATCATAAAGAATAAGTTACGCTCATACGCGGCCTCATAAGCTGTATCATAAGTCTGTCCCTCTTCATCCATCATATAGAACTTATGCGCAGCTCCAAGAGCAACTACAGTTCTAATATACTTATCTGGAAAGAAGGAATATTGAGCTGTATCAGAATCCATTTCAGCCAAATCTAACGATGAAAACGCAGGATAAGTAGCACTTAACCTATCATTAATATCATCAATAACAGCGTCATAAAATGGAATAAGCTTTTGATACACAAGCTGTTCGCCTGCAAGATACGTATTTGTTAATTTAACTATGTCGCGTATAAGCATAATCTCACCCTTCCACTAGGCTGTATGGAGTTTAACCATACAGCCTAGACGTGTAACCAATTAACCAGCTACGTAGTTGATGTCCCAAGCAGGAGCATCTTCAGTAGGAGCTGCCGTATAAGTAGTCTCACCTACCTTAAGAGTGTAAGTCTCTTCATCTCCAAACTTTGTAGAGAACTCGCAGAGCGAATACTTAGCCATATCGTCTGCAATAGTGATACCTACAGGCATGAAACCTTCCTTAACATAATCATAGAAGATATGCGGTGTGAGGGCTGTAGCATCTTTGATGAAGATAAGCCTACCAGTCTGAAAATCTGGAACAGACTGAACATTGTTATTTGGATATGTAATCATAATTATTTCCTCCTATACTTAACGAAATTAGGGAGGGGTAACGCCCTCCCTAACTACCTTTAGAATATACGCAGTTCTCCAGGTGAGGACTCAATATTGTTTGAAACATCACTGAGTCTTCTCTTCTTTGTGAAGAGTTCATCCTGATTAGAAATCCTTATGAGGATTTCATCAGCAAACATCTTTGGAACTTTATATGTTCTACCATCGCAAGGGATGTAAACAGAAGCACCGTTGATGGTTACTGCCATTGTCCTTCCGAAGTAAGGCTTATACAGAGGTGATACACTGACTGGGACAAGCTCCTGCTCCTTCATGGATTTAGCAAGCTGTTTCCTATCCTTCTCACCCTGAGCTACTGCCTTATTACTTTCTGCGTTAGCCGCTGCTTCAGTAACTACTTCCGTAACTTCTTCTGGCAATTCTATAACTGCTTCATTCTTCTTCTTAGCCATGTTAACCTCCTACTAGATCAGATTGGCTGCAGCAGGAACGCACATGTAATCTACGATAGCTTCGAGACGTGTGGAACCAAAACCAACAGAGTTAATCTTGAATCCGATTGACTGTCTCTGATCGATAGGATCGAGAACGCCTGCAGAGCCTTTGGCCTTAGTGTACATTCTGGCGTTACCCTCACCAGAGAGTCCTGTTCTAGTAAGAGCTTCCTTACCTACGATAAGGATGTGGTGTACATTGAGCTCACTCCAGCCTGTCTTACCTTCGATAGTAGCTCCTGTGATATTCCAAGTCTCAAGATCTGGAATGTAAGAAGCTTCCTGGTTAGTACGGCTATCGAGAACGTATCCACTCTCCTTCTTATAGATAGTATCGCCTGTCTCGCTGTCAGTTGTTTCCTCATCGATTGTAAGATATACAAAATGAGTTTCGCCAGCGACATACTCAGGATCGCCTTCAACAGCTTCTCTGTAAAGTCTCTTGCATTTCTTAACTACACCGCCATCGTTCTTCTTGAAAGAACCGTCAGCAGGGCATACAAGAGTCTCCTCGAAATCCATTCCAAACAGTGGGAACAGAACAGAACCGTCATAAGCATCCTTAGTGGTCTGATTAATCTTCATGAACTTCTCGACTGTTGGATCTTCGATCATGTCATAAGTAAACTCAGGTGAGCAGATTACTTTATACTTTCCGTTTGATCTTGGCTTAACGAGCTGTCTCTTAAGGGACAGAACGATAAGTCTCAGGTCAGTCATGTTTGGCTTTGAGCCATCAACTGTGAGAGCTTCGAACGGAGTATCTGAAGTAATCTTTCTGCCCATACCAGCATAGTACTTCTGAGCCTTTGAGAAGAGCTCTTCTCTAGCGAGCAGATCGAGAGTTTCGATAGCTACGATAGAGTACTCAGCTGAATAGTGAGCAATAACAGGATCAACAGCCTTGAAATCTACCTTATCAGTAAACTCCATATAACGTCCGTACTGATGTGCTTCCATCTCGTACTTCTCTACTGAGCCTTTATCGGATTTCGGTGGTACACCTTCATCCAGAGGTACAGTGTGTGCCTGAAGCGGAGCCCATCTACGTACTGTGAGCTTGTCAGCCTTGTCCTGAATAGGTGCTACATCAGCAAGCTTGTAATACTTATACTGATCAGCTCCGATTCTGATTGTGTCGAGCAGCTGCTTGCTATAGAAAACCTCAGGGTTTGTAAGGTTTGCTGTGTTATTAGCAAGCTGTACTAGTGTGTTAATGTCAGCGGTTGGTGCCAACGCATTAAGTGAAATTGCCATAGTATTTACCTTAATCCTTTCTGTTCAGAGGATTACAGGTCTGTGCTGTTAAACAAATCATCAAGGTCCTTGACTGAAGATACTTTGCCTTCCTCTTTTTCACTAGCACCCTTAGGAGCCCCTGAGGCAGCTTTCTCCTCAACCTTCTTCTTACGAGCCTCTTCCTTGGCAAGAGCATCGGCAACAGCAGCGTCTATCATATCTTGGAAATGCAGTTTGAGATACTCTGACTCAATATCCACAGTAGGATCGAGTAATGGATTCTTACCCTCATCCATAAGATATGATGTGAACTCCTCAACCTGTTCTTTGTCAAGGTTATGTTTGTCAATCAGCTCTGAAAAATCCTCATGAACTTTCTTCTCTAACTTAATTCTGTCATTCTCCTGAATAAGCTCTTCAGCTCTATCAAGTCTACGAGCGAGATCAACAGATATGTTGTTCTCTTTCGCTTCCTTTTCGATAAGCGCATCCTTGATCTTCTCTTGAATCTCATCTACAGATGCTTTCTCATCAAAGCCTATAAGCTTTCCTAAACTACGAATGAACTGCTCGTTCTTCTTAATCTGAAGGCGCTGTTCAGCAAACGCGTAGTTCTGCTTAGATTGCTTCTTAGTGTCCTCAGATGGTTCACCGTTATCGGAAGACTCTTCTCCAGATTCTTCCCCATCTGAACCTTCATCACCTTCACTGGTTTCTGGTTCTGCAGATTCATCAGCAGTATCTTCAGGATTTCCTTCCTCTGGTTCTGTAGAATTATCCTCAGGTGTACCTTCTTCCTCGTCAGGCGCCTGTCCACCTCCGAATAGTTCTTCAAATTCAGCAGTAATCTGTTCGTTTGTCATTCCATCCATGACTTGTCTACTCCTTTCGAATTAGGTCAGAGAGCGTAACTGACCATTAACACTCTGCAATATGGTGCAGGACCGAAAAAGCGTAAGAGACCTGCCCTTACGCTTCGCATTATATAATATATATGAGGTTATCGTCAACTGAAAAACACAATATATTGTATTACATCATCGGCATAGCCCCCATATCTTGTGATGCCATCTGTTCTTGGAATGGAGTAGCCTCACCCATCCTCATAGCCTGGAGTCCGTCAGCAGCCTGAGCAAGAGCATCTTCTGGAAGATCACCACGATCAAGCATAGCTGCGTACTCAGCAATAACATTCTGAGCCTCGATGTAAGCGTTAAGATTAGACTGAACTCCCATACGTTTAAGTATCTGCTCTTTATAAGGCACATCCTGACATCTAATCCACTCTTCAGGAGTGATAACATCAATCTGTACACCTTGCTGTTGATACTGCATCTGCTTCTCCATCATATTGTTAGCCCAAGCCTGTATCCTCTGCTTATTCTTTGGAAGCTCACTACTAATCTGAACTACATACTCGAAGACAGCTTCAGGATCCATCTCATCAGCAGCAATTGTAATAGTCTTGTAGTAAATCTTATTAGGAGTTGACCTATCATCATCTTTTACTACATAAGTCCTATCAGGAGAGAACTCAGCCATAAGTCTTATCGTAAGCTCAGTGAGTTTCTTTGTATAGCGTTCATAGTTCATAATCTTAGGAGTATCAATGAGGGTGACTCTATTAAGCATCTCCTCAGTACCTCCGGTAGTAATAATAGAACCAGTATCTCTACCTGTGTATCTATCATCAACGCCTGACATCGACTTAACATTAATACTCATTGTCTGCTGCATAGCTGGTAATGTGGCATTAACCTCAGGGAACTGATGATAATGCACAGCCCTGCTCGCATCACCATTTACTACGAAGGTACGGTCAGCCTCATTACCATGCTTAACGAATGCAGCGATATTAAGACCACTCTGAGTAGAGACGAACTTAGGTGGTCTCTGATTTTTATAAACGCTAGTGTATGCCATAGAATCCATAAGATTGTAAACGAGATTATTGGCAAATATTTTAGCTGGCTCACTAGCGCCTATAAGTGCAGAGCCTGGCAAATTACAATATAACTCTGCAAACGGGAAGATGTTAGGTTTAATATTTTCTTTACAAAGAAGGAGTTCTTCATTATCAATTGTGTGGTACTCATCAATACCGCCCTTTTCATTTTTAACCCAGTGGATGAAGAGGTTGTATTCCTTACCACTATCTCCGACATTTGGTTTACCTTGATAATCAGGAACATTCTCTGTAGACGCGTGTACTTTGCCTTTTATCTTTTTAAGGAAAACGTCTTTATACAAGCTGTTGCTAAGGAACCAGTTTTTATCATAACTCTGATAAACCATAACATAGCCTGCTGTCTCCAAACTCTCAGCATTAGGGTCACGCATATAATGTATAGGATCGATATTTCTATAAGCTATATTATCCTTATCCTTATCCCAATATGCCTGCGTAATTCCAAGATTAAGGAGCGAAGCACGCTCACCTGCAAGAAACTGATAATACCCTACACTATTCTTATCCCAATCATGTTCGAGAGCGACATTTATTCTTTCACAAAATTCGACATCTTCTTCACACGTAGGTACAAGCTGTGCAGATTTAGCAACAGTGTATATAGAAGCGAGAATATTGTGATGAACATAACTTACGAAGTTTGTGTCCGGGAGAAGCTGATAAGGAGGGAACTTAGCTTTGCAAGCTTTCCATAGATCACCTTTATCAGTAGCATCAAGCAAACGCATCTTACGATGCTCTTTCATATAGTACTGTTTACAGTACTCATAATTCTGCTTAAGCTTCTTGCATATCTTATCTTCGAGAGCCGCCTGATTTTTATCAGCAGCAACAATATCAGGTTTCTTAGCCATCTGATTCCTCCTCCGTTCCTGTCATAATATTATTTATCTCACGGATAGCTCCATCAAGCGTCTCCAACATATCCATCTCTCGGTCCTTCATGTCACCTTTTTCGTTGTATAGGTCTTCCAAAAGCTGTCTATCCTCAAGAGAAAACTCCTGTTTTACAGAAATATTGATATTAATATTACAGCCTTTTAAAAGAGCATAGATTATAACGAAAGCGACTAAAACTGTAAGTATATACTCAACCATATTAACCTCCATAACTAAGACCACATAGTATATTCGACAATATCGTATGGGGTCTCATCCATCGGCTTATATTCAGGTTCAGGATCAGACAGAGCCCAATATGCACTCTGTCTATCCTTCTCCTCTTCTTCCTC
>Ga0256404_1005489_pt1 | contig 22359 bp, 20 predicted proteins | sample RumenRJG_01DNA_FD_185990 | JGI IMG/M metagenome (GOLD analysis project Ga0256404, IMG submission 185990) | Bovine rumen microbial communities from Lethbridge, Alberta, Canada - RJG_01 | ecosystem: Host-associated > Mammals > Digestive system > Stomach > Rumen | place: Canada: Alberta | collected...
GGAACCTTTGTCTTCTCCCATGCGTCTGCTCATTCCGCCAGATAATATGATGCAGGAGTATAATTTCTCACTCATAAATTTCACCTTGATTTTAATTTTATTTTTGAAATTTATAAGTTTATTTAAAATTCGTGGTGTTTTATTATTGAAAAAATGAGTTTTGTTTAATTGAAAAATAGGATATTGTTTTTATAAAAAGAGAATTATGTGAAGTAATTTTTAATAAAAAAAGAAATAGAATAAATTTAAAAAAAATTTATTCTTTCACACTGGCGTCTTCACCAGTCTCATCAAATGGATTTGTACGGATAGCCAGAGAAATCATGTAAGGATAATGCTTGTTCAAATATGACAGGTAGTAGATCCATTCATGAATCAGCTTGGAGTAGATTCTTTTCATGTCTCCATTCAAATGATTGAAATCGGCATCTTTAACATTGCTTAAGTCGGACCTGTGTTCAAGCTCCTCGTCCAAATGGAAAATCGCCATAATCAATGAAGTGAACTCGTCCTTTTCAAGCAGATTTGAATTGTTCATGAAATTTATAAGCAATTCCCTTTTGCTAATAAGAAGGTCTCTCAGTTCATTCAGGAACTTTTCTCTTTCCTCTCCACTAAGTTCTGCTTTAAAATCAATAGCTTTATCATCAAAATTTTTCAACCTTTGTGTGTAGTCGTCTTCTGTCCATGAATTAATGGATTTTAAATATTCGGTATCTGCCTTGTATTTGTTCGCAGTGCTGAGCAGGGCAATCAAGTCATTTCCAATTTCAGAAAAGAAAGTTCCCATAAGCATGTCCAGCTTTTCCATGACAGCTTCATGTTCTTTTTTGCTTATTATCTCATCAAGCAGGAATGCAACAAGCAGAATATCTACTGGAATAAAACCTAAATGTGTCCATATATATGATATAACATGTTCCGGATCTTTTAAAATCAGTATGTTGGATCCGTAGATGATAATGATTAGAATTATCATAAGTATGGAGAATTTAAATTTCCAGCTTCTCACATCTATTTTCATTTTTAAATCTCCAATTGTATTAATATTTTTTTTAAATTTAATCAATATGTTAAATATTTTTTTAAAATTCCTAACTTCTTATTATATTGTTTAAACAATACATGATTTATTTTATTTTTTTAAGATTATAAATTATTTGTTTTTATCAGAATTATTAAAATCTATTTTTTTAAAATTAAAAATTTTTATATCATTTCTGCTAAAATAAAATTATGAATGGATTCAAAGACAGGCTATCTGATTTTTTAAAAGAGGAGATAATTTTTTCCGTATCATTTATTCTTGCTTTAGCTTCCTGTTTTTTTGTAAAGCCAAGCATGGATTATATTGATTATATCAACTGGGAAACAATTTTGCTGCTTTTTGCCATAATGCTTGTTGTTGAAATCTTGAAGAATCTGGCTGTTTTCGAGATGCTTGTGCGCAGATTATTGGCAAAGGTAAATGATTCACGCACCCTAGTATGCTTTCTTACTTTCACCTGCTTTTTCTCTTCAATATTCATTACCAATGATGTTTCTTTGATTGTCTTTGTGCCATTTACCATATTGACTTTAAGAAGAGTCGGACGTACTGATTTGATAATATTCACAGTCAGCTTGGAGACGATTGCTGCCAATGTAGGCTGCATGGTCCTTCCAATTGGTGCTCCCCATAATATTGTTCTCTACACTGCATCCAATATTCCATTTGATTCATTTTTCCTGGTTCTTTTGCCCTATATAGCTGTTTCATTAATTATGCTGCTTGCACTGACTTTCATTGTTTCACCGGAGGAAATCAATATTGGCAGTGTGGAAAAAATAGAGCCTGATATGAAAAATTTCTTGAAAAAAGTCTTCTCAGGAATAGACTACTACCTGCTTCTGACATTCATTGCCCTCTTTATATTAATCGGCAATCTGGAATGCATTCCATTTTTCAATACCTTTTTCAAGAGCCATATCATGGGAAACGAAGTGTTCTGGGGAGTTGCGGCATCACAATTCATATCTAATGTTCCGGCTGCAATTCTGCTCAGTTCTTTCAGCAGCAATTATGAAGCCATAATTATAGGAGTCAATATTGGAGGTCTTGGAACCCTTGTTGCATCCATGGCTAATCTTATTTCATACAGGATTATTCAAAAAGAGTTTGATGGGATAAAAATAAGATATCTGGTGGAATTCACTCTTTTGAATCTATTATTTATGGCAGTAATGCTTGGTGTTTATTTTTTAACTTAAGGTCTGGAGTTTTGGATATGGCTTGTATTTTGTATGATTGGTGTTTATTTTTTAACTTAAGGTCTGGAGTTTTGGATATGGATTTATTTTCATTTAATGAATGAATCCTCTTTTTTCAACCAGTTTTTACAGCTATCATCATGTCTGATGAGCTTTTCATGGAGTCCGCAGAAGTACTGGGTGCACAATCCTATGTCAAATTCCATATAGTGGCAGTTATAACACTCTTTTTCTTCCATATTATCTCTTTAGTAAAAATCGTCATGTTTTCATGGTTAATGGAAAATTATCTCTTTTTCACTGATATTATTGCAGTTGGATTTAGAGATTCCATTTTTATGCCTTTATTTAAGAGAAGCCCTCTTGATATTGAAATATTTGTAATCTGAGGATTGTAGCCAAGTTTGTCCAATGCTTCAATTGCAGTGTATTGGATGTTGAGAAGATTGCTTATTATGAATATTCTTCCCTTGGAATTGATGTTTTTGTGGATCTTCTCAAGCAGCTCTTCAATCAATTCCTCATCATCACATCTTAAAATGGCTATGTCGAAGTTTTCCAGATATTCAAGCATGTTTTTTGCATCATTTTCGATTAATTTGACATTTTCCTTGCTGCCGTTCTGTTTTAAGTTTTCCTTGGTCAAATCCATAGAAATCGGGCTTTTATCAATGGCTATGACTTCCTTTGCCAGATTTGAAAACTCTGCGGTGAGCTCTCCGATTCCGCAGTTGATATCTAAGACAACATCCTCTTCTGTCACTTTGGATTTGTATAATAGTATGGCTCGAGCTTCTTCCTTTACAAATCCTGAAACATCACAGCTTTGTATCAAATCAAAATCATTTATCATATTATCACTTGAATTTTTTTCAAAATTTAAATCTTCGGATTCTATTCTTTTTTCCATCTTTGAAACATTTCGTTGTCTATGTTTAAAACATCCAATATCTTTCCAACAATGAAATGGGTCACGTCATCAATGCTTTGAGGATTGTGGTAAAATGCAGGCATTGCAGGAAGTATTATTCCACCTTCATGGGATATTCTTGCCATGTTTTCAAGATGGGTTGTCCTAAGAGGAGTTTCCCTTGGAACGATTACGAGGTTTCTTCTCTCTTTAAGAGCAACATCAGCCACGCGTGTGATTGCATTTGACGCATAGGCGTTAGCTATTGCAGATAATGTTTTCATGGAGCATGGAACTATGACCATGGAATCGAATTTGAATGAGCCGCTGTTTACTGAAGAGTCTATTTCATTTGCCTCGAAGCAGTGGCTTGCAAGTGATTTGATTTCATTTAAGTCCTGCTCTAGTTCATATTCGATTACGATTTTTGCAGGATCGCTTATGAGCAGTCCTGTTTCAATATCCAATTCCTTCAGGGCCTTTAGAAGTTCGACTCCATATATAACTCCGCTAGCTCCTGTGATAGCTACTATAATCATGATATCATCAATCTTTTATTTTTTCCACTTTTAGTATTAAATATGATATAATTATTTTTTTCATTTAATCATAAATATAAGAATAATTATTTTTTTTATTTTTCTCTCTACATCAATCTGACCTGGTCTGTATGTATTGTATCATATTTTCTAGTTGTCTCAGGCAGATCAAGATAGTTCTCTATTTTTAATCTTCTGACCTTTTCAATATCCTCTTTGTCTACAAAAAGACATAGGTCTGATGAATTGAATCTTGCATTGTTTAAAGCATCCACAATGCTTGAAATCTCGCTTAAATGATATAGCTTGTCACCAAATTCAACAAGAGTCTTCATTTCCTCAAAGCGAGGATATTCCGCTATGTTCAGTATTGTATAATCCCTGTTCAGATTGAAATCCTCGCTGATTTCCTCTTCAGCCTTTAGGATGTCTTCTTTTTCTATTTTAAATATTTTTTCAGGTTCTTCAAAGAGGTTGACAGGCAGGACCTTGGCTCTTTTCAAGAGGTTTCGGTTGTCTATCTTTTCCATCATTTCTCTTGATAATCCTTCTGAATGCCTGCACATGCTTATCATGTCTGAATCATCGTATTTGTACATGTCTTTTGGATCAAGATTGTCTTGATTGATCAAGTCCCTCAGGCATCTTCTAAACATTGCATTTATGATTCTGGTGGTGTGGTGCTGGTAAACGCTTGGATACATAAGGTATCGTGCAGTCAATGCGGATTCTGCAGCCTGGACTCCCTTGATGTCCAGAATAAGCTCTCTTTCCAGTTTCAGATTGCTTATGATTCTTTCAGTGTCTATTACTCCGTATGCAACTCCTGTATAGTGTGAGTCCCTGATAAGATAGTCCATTCTATCCATATCCAAGTCACCGGAGATTATGGGGCCCAGCTTGCCTTCTCCGTTTATTATGTCTATTATCTCTTTCGTATCAAATTTCTCGCTGAGCTTGTCATGTATGGAAGTCTTTTCTATGACAAATGCGGTTATTTCTTCGTGGTTGACTCCCAGTACTGCTTCTGAAACATGGGAAAAAGGACCATGTCCTGCATCGTGGAGAAGTCCTGCAATTCTTACAAGATCCTTGTCCTCTTTGCTAAGCTCCAACTGGTCTGCAAGCTTTGACGCCAGATGCATGGTTCCAATAGAATGTTCAAACCGTGAATGGTTTGCTCCAGGATAGATGAGTGATATGAAACCCAACTGCTTCACTCTTCTAAGCCTTTGAAGCTGAGGATAGTCCAGGACTTCAATTTCAAATGGATCCAGTGGCAGATTGCCATGGATGCTGTCTCTTATAAATTTGGTAGAATTTGACATAATAAACACTAATTTTATTTATTAATTCTTTATTAAATAAAGTTTTCTAATATTTTTGCTTTTTATTCCTATTTTATTTAGATTTCTAAAAGAATTTTACTAATTTGGACAATTTTATTAACTTGCATCAATTTTTAAATGTTTTTAAAAATTTTTACTTTTTTTAGTTTCGCGGCATTTTATTTTAAATTTTTATTATAATTAGTTAATTTTAAACATTTTTCAGATGTTTTTTTTTAGTTTTTTGATTTCTTGATTTAATTGATTTCAGTTAATTTGCTCTTTTGTTTTTTGAAATTTACTGATTTTATGTTTTTATTACATATCCCCATTTTAATGTTTGATTTCAATCCATGTATGCATTAGCCATCATTTAAAAAAAAGTTTCGATAAAAATTTTTATCTAATTGTGCAAAAAATGGTTATCGATAAAAATCTATTATTTTTTTATAAAAAAAGCATATATTTATATACTATGAAAACAAACTATTAGTTAGATGTTAAAATTAAAAAAAAGATTTAAATTTAATTATTTTTTTAATTAATTAAGTTTCAATCATTTTTATTTTTATTGTTTTTCGATATGAATGAAAAATATCAATTGGATTGATAATTAAAAAAGTTGTTAGATTTAAATTTTTTAAACAAATAATTAAAATCAGTTTTTTTAAAAAATAATGATTTTAAGACATTTGAAAAAACGTTTTTAATGATTTGTAATATTATTTTATTAACATTTAAAAATATATAGGAGAAATTATTATGGTACTTAGTGCAAGAAACGGAATTAAAGGTAAAGTAACTGATGTTAAATTAGGGGAAGTTATGGCTAGTGTTAAGATTGAAGTAACCGAGCCTGGCGTTATTACTGCTGTTATTACTCGTGAGTCTGCTGAAGCTTTAGAATTAGCTGCTGGCGATGATGTTGAAGCTGTAATCAAATCCACTGAAGTAATGGTAGCTAAAGAATAAGTTTCTTATTTTTTAACTATTTTTTATTTTTTTAATTATAATTTTTTAAATTTTTTAGACTACTTTTATTATTTTTAAATTCATAAGCATTAATGCTTTTTTATTTAACATTTTTTAACTCTATTTCATTTCAAAAAAAAGGGCTGGGCTGTTTTTTTCAATGCCCATTATGTTTTATATATGACGAACTAATATTTATTTTAAAAAAATATAGGAGGATTATCCTCCAGCCATTATTGTCTTGGTTCCCTGATTGGAAATTTCCTCTTTTTTAAAGTCGACTTCGTGCTTGACTCTCTCCACTACTTCATTGAGTGCCTGATAGGTCTCGCCTCTGTGGCCTCCAAGTATGACAACGAGGAATAAAGGATCTCCGGTGTAGAATTCACCAACGAAGTGGACCACGCTTATTTCAAAAACATTATATTTTATTTTTGCGCTTTCTATGATATTATTGATGTCTTCCAAAGCCTTTTCCTTGTCTGGAGTGGAAAGTATGAGCTTGTCGAGCTTGAAGTTTTCCTCTTTTCCTCTGACAAATCCTTCAAAGCTGTAAATAGCTCCGGCTTCATCGACTCTTCTTGATTTTTTTATATCTTCTATCAAATCACCTATGGTGAAATATTCTTCATCTTTTTCTACAAGTTTCACAATAGCCATTTAATCAATCCTTGTATTTTTTATATTTGAATTTAAAAACGTATGAGATTATTTGCGATTATTTTTGAAATTTTAATTTTTGTTATATGATTATATGATTTCGCTTTTTTCCTTGACATTCAGATTTCTGATTCTTTCAGCGCCTTTGATTTCCTTCATAATTTCAACTGTTGCCTGTGGAACGAGAGACTGCCAGTCCTCTCCATTCAGGATTCTTTTTCGAATTTCAGTGCCTGAAAGCTTTTCACGATCGAATAGAGGAGGCTGGTGGACTTCAAAACCCTCTTCGCTAAAGAGTTGCTTGACAAGAGAGTTTCCACTGTAGACCTCTTTGAATGGAGGTGTCATCATCTTCACATGAGCCACCCAGAGGGCATTGCGGTTTACATCCTCCATTGGTATGATGTAGTAACGATTTCTTTCTATATCGTTTTCCGCCAGCGCCTGGTTGAGCATCATAAGTCTTTCACCTGCAGTAAATGGGTTTTTAAGCTCATGGCTTAATTGAGCGCTTCCAATTCCGATTATTATCTCGTCGACTTCTTCAAGTATCTGCTTAATAATCTCAATATGGCCATTATGTACAGGCTGCATTCTTCCTATTAACAAGCCACGTTTTTTACTATTCATTAGATAAAATTTATTTCTTATATTATTTAATATTATTTTTTTGATAACAAATGATTATTTAATATTATTTTTTTGATAAGAAAAGTGGGATTTCAGTTTTTATAAGTTCCAATTTTTCACTGTTTAACCCCCAGTTAATCAAATAAATATAAAATATGGAAAACTTTATATTATATGCAATATTACATATTTTTATGTATACTAGAATGAACGTGGCATCAAAAACTAGAGAAATTTTAGATAGGTCCTTTGATGAACCTATCTCAGTTGAAGATGGGAACTATTTAATGAACCTGAAAGGTTCAGATATCTATGCGCTTTTAGCTACTGCTGATGCAGTACGCCGTGAAATTGTGGGAGATACTGTTACTTTTATCAATAACTGCAACATCAATTTCACCAATGTCTGTACTGTAAGATGTGGCTTTTGTGGTTTTGGACGGGATATTGATGATCCCGATGCGTATATCTTGAATGATGAGCAGATACTTGCAAAGGCACAAGGTGCGGTTGATACAGGTGCTCGTGAGTTCTGTGTAATGGGTGGAGTCCTCAAGGATGCGGATATTGAATATTATGAGCATATATTAAAATTATTGAAATCCAATTTTCCTCAGGTTGATATTCATGGATTTTCACCTACAATGATTGCAGATGCGGCCAAGGTCAGTGAAATACCTACTTCTGAAGCCTTCAAGATTCTGAAAAAAGCAGGTCTTGGAACCATTCCTGGAACAGCTGCAGAGATATTGAACGACCGTACAAGAGAAATTGTATGTCCTCAGAAGGTAAGCACTGAAGAATGGATTCGAATTATAAAGGAAGCTCATAATGCAGGCATCGATGGTTCTGCAACCATGATGTACGGCCATGTGGAGACAATCGAGGAGCGTGTGGAGCATATTGATATCCTTCGTCAGATACAGCTTGAAACAGGTGGATTCAATGAATTCATACCAATGACATTCATGCCTGATTATTCTCCTATGTTTCTGGAAGGTCAAAAGGATCTCGGCGCAACTGGAACCGAAGACTTGAAGCTTCTAGCTGTAGCTCGTCTGATGCTCAGGGATATTATTCCAAACATTCAGGTGTCCTGGGTGAAAGTTGGATTCAGATTCGCTCAAGTCGCCCTTCTTGCAGGTGCGAATGACATGGGAGGAACCCTTGGCGGTGATGAATTGTCTGAAGCTTCAGGAGCTCCAGATGGTGTGGATACAAGCATTCAATATTTGACTAGAATAGTTAAGGACTTGAATAGAAAACCTCTTGAGAGAAATTCACATTACACTGAGTTTTATCCAGTAGAATAATTTTTTTAAATTATTCTCTTTTATTTTTTTAATTTTGTTAATATTTTTTCTTATTTTTAATTAATTGATCTAATATCCGTTTGGGATATTTATATGGTTTCAAATACTCTAAAATAGTTTTTGGAATGTTTTTTAATCTAAATTTTTTTAATCCAATTAAAAAAATATCTTTTAATTATTTTCAAAAACTACTTTCATGATGTGTTAAGATTTATTTTTAAGTGGTTTTTAATTCTGGTGTAGTTTAAAATGGTGGTTATTAATGGGGGGTTATGAATAAGGTGCTTTTTTAAATAGAAAAAAATTAAGATTGTATGAGGGGAATAATTTGGGAAATCTATCAATAGAAGATTAATTTAAAATTCAATTCCCTTTTCAATCATTTTATCTTTCAACAAGCTCATGGATTCCTTGATATCCTCGGATCCCACTCTTTCTATAAGGCTTTCATTTTCCAGGAACCTGTCAACATATTTGTCCTTCGCTTCATCATCTATCAAATCAAGTCTGGAATAATTGACAAGACATTCCAGGAATGCAAAAAGGCCTCTGTTGATTGCTTTTGCTCCCTGCCTGTTTACAACTATCTTCAATACCTCTGCTTTGATGATAAATGCTTTTCCTTCAGTGCTTATCTGGTCATTTTCCAATGTCTGCTCCTCAATTGATGTGACAAGTGCGATTCCATATGCATCAGTATTTTTAAGAAAAACTATGTCGTCGTCTTTTTTAAACTGGCTCTCATCGTAAGTTTTAAAGAGAGTTTGCGCATAGAGCATTGGATTGTCAGTTATGTTTATGCAGAAAACCTTTGTCTCTTTTATGTTTTCAAGTGTTGTGCTTCCTTCGAATATGCGTGCTGCAATTTCCTCATCTCCAATGCATTTGACTCCTATTGGAGCGGCATCCATTTCTTCATTCTGATTCATGGTGGTGAAGATTGACTCATATCTTCCACCTTCTTTCATTCCTATGCTTTCAAGGCTAAATCCCATTTTTGCATCTCCTTCATCGTTATGTAAATTATGTCATTCGATATATTTAAAATTTTTTTCATAACAGACTTGGTTGTGCTGATTAAATAAAAAAAGATTTGAGAATTGCTAATTCGTTTAAGTAAAATAAAATATTGCTTGATAAAATACATGCTTGTAAAATTTACTTCAATATTTTTTATTCTGATTTCAATTAAATGAATCTTAAAGTGATTTCAGTTATTATGGCAATAATTCATCCACATAAGTGAATTAAACCATGAATTAAGAATGAGTTGTAAAAAACTGCAGAAAATGGAAATTTCTCGAAATGATATTTTTTATAAAAAAGAGAATAGTGGAAATAATTCCATTAGATCTCTTTAAGTTTGGTCATGAATTTGTCTTCCCTTTCATATCCTTGAATTCTATCTATTTCATTTCCCTCATAGTCAAGGAATACTTCTGTTGGAGTTCCAAGAATCTTGTATTCATCTGCTAATTTATAATTCTCGTTCATGTCCACAAATGTGACTATGAAACGCTTGTTCAATTCTTTTTGAACTTCTGGGTTTGACAGGACTTTGTCCACCAGTAATTCGCACCATTCACAGTCTTCCTGCTGGAAAACTACAAGTATTGGCTTCTTTTTGGATTTTGCAAGAGATAATGCGTGGTCTAAGTCCGGACTTGTTTTCAATCCGTCTATCTTTATTTCTTCACTATCGCCGGCTACTAAAAGTGAGCTTGATATCAATGGTAGGATATGTGTAATTGTTCTCATATAAACACTTCTTAAGATTTTTTCAGTTGATTTGATTTTTTAAATTAAGTCAATCATCTAATTAGCTAGATATCTATTTATTTTAACAAATTAATAAGAATATCGATATGTTGGTTGAATAATTAAAAAAAGTAGTGGATTAAAGTTTGAGTCTCTTAATAGTTGTTAATAATTATAAAAAAAGAATTAAATATTTTGCCTAAAAGAAAAAAGAAAAATAATTAAATATTATTTTCATAAAAAAGGCATATGTCCCACCCGCCTGACCCAAAATAAGCATTTTTTATGATGTTTTTTTTAATTAAATCATTTGAATATGCACATTGTCTCATCCTTGTTCATGTCATGGTAAAGCTCAGCCTTGTCCTCACCAAACTCCACTACCTGAACCATGCTGTATTCCTCTTCGCTCAGATTTGGATTAATGCGTTTTAATATGTTAGGATGTTCATAAAGCATCTCCTTGTTGAATTCCAGCCTTTTCTCGTTTTCAAATATGGCTCCGTAGTATATCTCCGCTTCAACAAGGTCTTGGAACATGTGGCTTCCGAAAGAGAGTTCCGGCATATATCCCACTTCGCTGTATGACTCTTCGAGAATCGCATTGAAATGGCTTATATCTGCAAATACAACCGGAATTCCAAGTTCAGGAGATGATGTGCCTATTCTTCCGGGAACCATCAGGATCGCTGTCTTGTCATTGTTCTTGCAGTAGGCGTTGACATCGCTTATGACCCTTGCAATCATGCTTTTCTGGGCATACGGATATTCATAATACTTGTGAGGGTCCACATAGCAGATGACATCTATCTCGTTCTTTCGTGATATTCCCATGGAAGCCTGCTTGATATGGAAGAAGACATTTTCATCTTCAGGAATTTCAATCGCCTCATTGCTTGTTGAAACTTGAAGCGGACGGCATTGCAGGAGGTTTATGTTGAATGAATCGTTTGCAGCAACATTAACGGTATACTCTATATCCACAGGATAGTCGTAAGCGTTATCCAATGTATTTAAAATATTATTCATGACTCCTATGAATTCATCGTTGTCAACAAGCCCCTGGCAATTGACAAATGCTATCTCGCGGCGCTGTCCCCGTTCTCTAAACATTCTCTCAGCATTATAGTCATGTTCGATTAAAGCTTTTTTTGCATAGCCTGGAATCAACTCAAGTCCTTCATCAACTGGAATGTCATGAAGGCTCTTTTCTTCCAAGTCGATTACATCCAGATATCTCTGTGAATATTTGTGTCTTTCGGCAATATCCTTCATCATGGTTAATTTAGGCTTGTCTAGATTGATTATTCTTGGATAGTCTGTTTTTGTCCGGTCTACAGCCTTGGTACCAAGACCCATCACAAGACGCAGCATTCCCTTGCTGTTGTCCATATCAGGCAGCGGAGAATAAGGACTGTATGAAAATCCAACACCTGCGGCTGTAGGGAAGAGATAGTTTCCACAGTATGAACCTGAAACCCTTTGAACCAGAAGAGCCATCTGCTCGTCGGTATCATCAAGATTGTTTATTTTCCGGTATTCCAATGCGGAAATATTCATAGTGCTTGAATATACTACTTTAACAGCTTCTTCAAAGGCTTCCAGACGCTCTTCCAGAGTGCCTCTGTTTGCGCAGAATACTGATTCGTATTTTCCAGCAAAAGCATTGCCGAAGCTGTCTTCCAAGAGACTGCTTGAACGGATGATGATAGGGTTCTGCCCGAAGTAGTCCAGTATGTTTATGAACTGCTTCTTGATTTCTTCGGAGAAGGTTCCGTTCTTAAGGCCTTCCTCCAGTTCCTTGCCGTATTTATAGTATCCTTCAGGGGTTCTCTGCTGAACCCTTAAATCCCACAGGTCATTTGAAACGATGTATGTATAGAACAGGTCTGATCCGATATAGAATGAATCGTCAGGTTCGAAAAAGTCATAGTAAATGTCCGGGCGTTCTCTTTCGATAATTTTTCTTGCAAGCAGCATTCCACAGGTCTTTCCTCCAACCAGACCGCTTCCCACTCTGCGATCGTAGATTGTTATGTAATCCTCGAAATTGAAGTACTGCTTGATTTTGGAAAGCATCTTTTCGTCTTTTGTCATCATCAGCTCGCAGATTCTCTCGCAGTCATCATCTATGTTTCTGCCTTCAGCATATTTCATTCTGACTTTGAGCATGTAGCGCTCCCAGCTGTCCAGTATCTGTCCGTTTTGATGCTTGTCTGAATCGTTAACTGTTTTATAGAACCTGCTGACCTCGCTTCCTTCCTGAAGGACCTTGATTGAACCTGTTTGAGGGTTGAATCTATGTCCCAGGAACATGGTGTGGGAGTACCTGTTCCAAACCTTAAGAGGGGAGATATAGAATTCCACATCCGAACTTGAATAAACATTCAAAAACAATTGGGTGGTTTCGCGGATTTTTGCTATTGCATCGAATGAGTGCCTTCCCCTTATGATAGGGAAATATGCAACTGTGTCAAGCTGGAAGAGGAAGGGGCATGTTACTCGGAAGAAATTTCCCATCATCAAATCTGTCGACCAGACTGCTTGAAGGTCGCTTAAACAGTCAAATACATAAAATGCATCATAACCTTCCTTTTCTATGATTCTATGAACTTCCAATGTAAATGTTTCAAATTGATTGTATGGGTTTACCTTGTAGATCTTGATCCCATCCCTTTCAATCATGCAGAATTCCTTGTCAGGATTGTCTTTTTCCGCTTCAAGCAGATCGAAATCCTCTTCAGTCATTTCTATCAATGGATCATGGTTGGCGAATCTTATGTATATCAGGTTTCTATTGTCTGCTTTTGCTTGTCTTACATAAGGTTTTACAAAATATGAGAATTCGCTTAGATTTGTAACATTCCAAACCACATTGTCCCCTAGGCGGATGTTGTCTAAAATGTTGTCAAGCCCTGGAATTCCTGATTTAACTCTATCAAAAGCTGCCATAATGAATTTCTCCTTTTATATTTTTCCTTTTTAATTAGGATTCACATTTTTTAAATTTTACTTCTTGCAAATCATTTTCATTTTTAACTAGGATTTAGAAATCATCTAATTAAATTATTTGAAATCATCTTTTAGCTTGTTTTGAATACGCTGTTTACCTTACTATAGGCACTCCTGTTAACTGTGAAGCTTCCATGGTCAATGCAACGAGATCCTGGCGTTCAAGTTTTTGAATGTCTGTATTTCCCGCCTGCTGGGTAAGTGATTTCACTTCCTGAGTCATGGCTTCTATGTAATTTGCAACCTGTTCTCCTTTTCTGATAGGATCCAGCCTTCTTCTAAGCACTCTCTCCTGTGTTGCTATTCCTTTAGGGCAAGTGCCTTCTGAACATGTCTGGCAGACTTTGCATCCTATTGAAATCAAGGCTGATGTGGCAACATATACAGCATCCGCACCTAAAGCTATTGCCTTTGCAACATCTGCTCCAGACCTTATTCCTCCTGCAGCAACAAGGCTCACTTCACTTCTAAGGTTTATGTCCTTTAAGGCATCGTCAGCCTTTACAATGGCTTCGATGGTTGGAATTCCTGCATGTTCGGTTACCACTTCAGGTCCTGCGCCTGTTCCTCCCTGCATTCCATCAACTACGATTATGTCTGCTCCTGCTTTTGCAGCGATTTTGACATCCTGTTCCACTCTTCCTGATGCGAATTTTACAATAATTGGAACTTTCCAGTCTGTAATCTCCCTCAGCTGGCCGATTTTCATTCCCAGATCTTCAGGTCCTACAATATCCATATGACGGGCAGGACTCAATGCAGAAGTTCCTTCAGGTATGTTTCTAACTCTAGCTACTTCCGCAGTAACCTTGTGGGAAAGAAGATGTCCTCCCATTCCTGATTTTGCACCTTGTCCTATTTTTATTTCAACAGCTTCAGCATTGTTCAGATAGCTGGCTGAAACTCCAAAACGGCCTGATGCATACTGAGCTATCAATTTATCTGCATAATGCCTCTCTTCTGGAAGCATTCCCCCTTCTCCGGTATTTGTTATAGTCCCCACTTTGCTGCTTCCAATTGCCAGAGCTATCTTTGCCTCCTTGCTTATTGCACCAAATGACATTGCGCCGATCATTATAGGGGTTTCTATTTCAATTGGATTTTCAGCAAAGCGATCTCCAAGGACTACTGAAGTCTTGCATGGCTCTCTGTAAGAATCAATAGGAGGTCTTGACACCTGTGCAGGCAGTATGCTCAAGTCATCGAATGTTGGAATAGGCCTTGTCATTCCACATCCCCTGACCTTGTATGAGCCGGTCTTGCTTTTGCGCTTGATTTCAAGCATTGTGGCATTTGACCAGACTCCCCTTCCCTCATCTGCAAGAGGCCTGACATATATTGCATGAGTAGGGCACATCTCCTCGCATATCTTGCACCCTACGCAGTTTTCCTGATGTATTGGCTGAGGCTCGTCATTGATTACCTCATATACATCATGAGGACAGTTTGAATAGCAGCTGTAGCAGTTCTTGCATGCTGATTTCTTAGGATTGTCACATAAGTACCAGCAGCAGCCTGGCCTGTCATTGCTCTGCTTGCATATTTCTGATCTTCTCTCGACAGTGAATGTCATTTAATCCACCTCCTCGATATTCTTCAGCGGCTTGAATACCGGACAGACAGAATATTTTGTTCCTCCGGATTTGACGACCTCATCGATGTCGCTAGTTATCTTTGCATAAGGCTTCCAAGCCAGATGGTCCTCCTTGTCGACAATGAGGGCTTCTGTTGCTATGCCTTCGCTTAACAAATAATCCAGAATAGTTGTGACGATGGATCCATCCTGTCCCTGGGTATGTCTTACTGATTTTGCTGTAAATATTTTCCTGTAGTCTCCAATAGCTTTGCTGTTGTCGTTTCTCAAGTTTTCAGGTATGAATGTTCTTGGACAGACGCTGAAGCATGCATGGCAGTCTTCAACACATTTTCCCTTCATCCGAGGCTTTGTATCGTCAATTATTATGAGATTTTCAGGGCATGCATATTCGCAGGCTCCGCAGAGCACGCATGCGCCGATATCTATGACATTTGATTTCAAATCCATAAAATCTGACTCGGAGATTTCTTTCATGATTGAATCATCAGACTTTTGCCTTTGATAGAGAACAGGCCTTGCGAAAAACTCCCTTTCCTCTATGTTTTCTAGATTCCTTTCGATTTTGCTGGAAGCAATCCTCTCAAGCAAGTCAAATTGAGCATCAGAAAAGTCCTTGACTTCAATGAATCCGTTTTTGACAGCTCCTTCAACTATATTTTCACCTTTTTCAGTTCTGATTATAAGTGTTGACCATCCATCTTCAGATCCAATAGATCCTATTGAAATGTCTGATGTTTCTGATGTCAGCTCAACACATATGTCGCAGTTTTTTCTGATTATTCTTCTAGCTACTGAGAGAGGTATTCTCACTTCATCCTTGTTTTTAAGAAGCAAAAACACGAATCCCTTTTCTATCTGGAATTTTTCAATATCCTCCATTTTCAAATCATATTCCTTCAAGAGGTTTATAAAGTACTTGTATGAAAAATTCTCCATGCAGAACAAGCCCAGTTTTACTTCAATAGGGCTGTCTGTATAATGCTGCAGCTTGGATGCTGCCATGATTTCGCATGGTGTTCCGACCATTGCTATTTTATGTTCGCTCATTTTCAAGCCCCTATTGTATATTCACTATTTTTTTAAAATTTGCATAATCCTCATCGCTTAACTGGAAGCCGTATTTGCTCAATACCTCTTCAAGTTCTTTTTCCTCTTCAGGAGTGGTTTTTGCTATGGTTGCGTTTTTTCCAAGGCTTTTAACGCTTCCAAGAACATATATGGTTCCCCTCATGATGGACTCCCCTGCATCATCAGTTACATCGCCGAGTATGATCAGTCTTCCACCCATCATAAGCAGCCCTGTCATGTATCCGCTGTTTCCGCCTATGATTACGGTTCCGCCTTTCATGATTTCTCCGGTTCTTGAACCTGTGCCTCCTTTCACTATCACGGTTCCGCCGTAGATTCCCTGGCCTGCGCCGTCTCCAGCTGTGCCTTCAATGATCAATTCCCCATTTGTCATATTGTCTCCAGCAAACCAGCCGGCATTTCCATTGATGTGTATTTTAGCTCCATTTACCATTGTTCCTACAAAATAGCCTGCAGAGCCGTTGATTTCTATTTCAACATCTTCAGATAATCCTGCACATATGTTGTGACGGGATTCCGGATTGTTGATGATGATTTTATCATGATTTGGAGCCTGTTCCTTTATGGTGCGGTTCAATTCCTTTTCACCCAGATCCTTTGCATTGATAATGTATTCGCTCATAGATAAAACTCCTTTTTAAAGTATTTCTTAAAAATTCTCCTAGATAGTGTAAGCTCTTGTTTCTCCTGGAGCTATCTGCTCTATCCTGTCGGAATCGGTTACATTATGCAATGCCATCTCCTCTGAAGCTATTGCAAATATCTCATCTGTTTCCACCATCACGCCAGGTCTGAGTCCCAGCTTGTCCTTTGCAATTCCTATTCCATCAGGTGTTCCAACCAGAATTGAAAAAGGGCCGTCCAAGTCTATTACCGCCTGGTCGAGAGCTTCTTCAAGCTTATAACCTTGATCGAGCTTGTCTGCCATGTAGTGAACAATGCACTCCGTGTCATTGAATGTTTCGAATTCATGTCCTTTTCTCTCCAGAGGGTCTCTTATTTTCCAGTAGTTTGTTATCTGTCCATTATGCACTACTGTAATGTCTGGTATGATGTAGCTTTGATATGGATGTGCATGGTATCGGTCGACTCCGCTTTCAGTTGCAAAACGGGTATGTCCTATTCCATGGGTTCCGACACGGTTTTTCACATTGAATCTTTCTGCAATGTCTTTGACTTTTCCGATATCCTTTATCATTTCGAATGAATGTGACCCGTTTATCACTTGAATCCCTTTCAATTCATCCAATTCGCTAATCAGTGGTTTTAAAAGAGAGAACCTGTCCAATGAAATCTTGCATTTGTATACATCGCTGTCTCCTACTGATTCGATTAGCTCCTCTTCGAATATAGGGCTTATCTGATTCAAATAGGATTTTAAATTGTCGAGTGTGCCTCGTCTTCTATTCACTTCGATGTTTAACTGATAGAAGTTTTCAGGAAAATTAAGTCCGCCGTAGATGGCATATCCTGCTGAATCAGGTCCCCTGTGCTGTAGTGACTCGAGCATTGAAGTCAATGCCTCTCCGACCTGGTGGGGTTTTCTGTCCTTGTATATCACACCTGCTATTCCACACATTTTCTTACCTCCAATAATAGGTGAATATACATATTTTAAGTTAATTAGAACAGTTCAATCAAATATCAATATGATCAATTTTCATTACTAGTCCAAATTTACATATGCCTTAAATAAAATGATAATTTTGATTATGCAAATGCTGAATTGATTCTGTTTTCAGCTTTTTTAGATTTTTTAATCCTTTTTCACCATATAACGATTTAAATTAGTTATCATATGCCTGTAAAAACAATTACAATATGCCTGGAATAATGATATTCTTAAGTCTTGATATTAAATGATTCTTCTATTCTAAAATCATTAACTTGATTATACATATATTCCTCATGTTTTTTTTTAAAAAAAAATAATTTTGCCAAGTATCGAAAATTGGCAGCCAATTGATATGATTGGCCGCCAATAGATCAAGGAATGATTAAAAGTTATACGTTCAGGTACTCATCTCTTTCATAATCGAATACTTGTATCCTGTATGCATCCCATTCAGCTCTTTTGATATTGTAGAACTGATTGTATGCCTTTTCTCCAAGGGCATTCTTGATGACATCGTCTTTTTCAAGTGAGTGGTATGCCTCCCACAAGCTTGTAGGCAGGGTTTCAATTCCCTTCTCGGCAATCTCATCATCAGTGTATGCAAACAGGTTTTCTTCTGTTGGTTCTCCAGGGTCGATCTTGTTGTCCATTCCGTCCAGTCCTGCTTCAAGCAATACGGCAAATGCAAGGTACGGATTGCATGAAGGGTCGGCTGACCTGCACTCTATTCTGGTACCTAATCCTCTTGATGCAGGAATCCTGAGAAGTGTTGATCTGTTTTTAAATCCATATGCAATGTAGCATGGTGCTTCATAACCTGGAACTAAACGTTTGTAGGAATTGACAGTTGGTGAGAGAATAGCTGATAAAGCTTTTGCATGTTTCAGTAATCCTCCAATGAAATATAATGCTTCCTGTGATATCTGCTTTTCAGTATCAGGGTCATAGAAAATGTTCTTTCCATCTTTGAAAAGGCTTTGGTTGCAGTGCATTCCGCTTCCGTTGATTCCAAGGAAAGGCTTAGGCATGAATGTTGCTTTGTAGCCTAATTGGTGGACGGTAGCTTTTACAGCTTCTTTGAATGTTATTACAGCATCAGCAGTCTTTAAAGCATCAGCATATTTGAAGTCGACTTCGTGCTGTCCATGAGCCACTTCGTGGTGGCTGACTTCAACATCGAAATCCAGCTTCTCCAGACCCAGTACGATTTCCCTTCTGATATCGGTACCCTGGTCCAATGGTTCGACATCAAAGTATTCGGCATCGTCTGCAGGAATGTAATTTCCATTCTCGTCTTCTTTTATGATGAAGAATTCAGGTTCCGGACCCATATTGAACTGGTATCCTCTTTTCTCCGCTTTTTGCAGTGATTTTTTTAGCACTCCTCTAGGGTCTCCCTCATATGGGTCTCCTTCTGTTGTGAAGATATCGCATATGAATCTGCATGTACCTAATGCTTCAGGCCTCCATGGAATTGTAGAGAAAGTGTTGATATCAGGTTTTGCAAGCAAGTCGCTGTCATTGATTGAAGCCAGTCCTGCAATGGATGATCCGTCGAATAATAATCCATCTTCAATAATGTCTTCAACATCATTTGCTGTTTTAAGTGGTACAGCCATGTTTTTTGGCAGTCCGTTTATGTCGGAAAACTGCAGTTTTAAAAATTTAATGTCATTTGTTTCGATTGTCTTGATTATCTGGTCTATTTTATTGTCTTTTGCTGACACTTTAATCACTCCTATAGAAATTTCCTAGATGAATCCATTATATTGGAGGAAGGAAAAAATTTCCTTCCTATAATAATGTCATACATTGTCGGAAGGAAACTTCCTTCCTACTAATAAATTTGACTTGGTCATATTTAAATGTTTTGAACAAAATTGAAAAAATCAAGTAGAATTATTATGATTTTAAATGAATTGTTAAATTAGTTGAATAATTTTTTACATATGTGAAAAATATGAATTTGCAGAGATTTCCAGCATATAAAAGTATTTTCAAAAAAAGGGATTTATCATATCTGAGCTTAAAGAGTTTTTGCCGGAAGGATTTTTTTAGAAAATGAATTAAAAATAATTTTTTCAAATACTTGAAAATATATAAAAGGTTTTAAATATAATCTTGAATAATATATTTAATGTATATTTAATTATTGGAAAAACTCAAAATCTTATAATTAATAATAAAAAATTTAGTAAAATTCTTAATATTATCTAATAAATCATTAAAATTCAATTTGTGATAACATGAGCGATAAAAACGTAGTAAGCATAAAAAATCTTTCTAAATCTTATAAATTGGATAACGGACACGAAGTTCAGGCATTGAAAAACATCAGCCTCGATGTTAAAGAGGGAGAAATACTTGGTGTCATCGGAACAAGCGGTTCAGGAAAATCAACACTCTTAAGAATTCTAAGAGGTGTGGAGGAATTCGACGAGGGAGAAGTTACCGTCGGCAGATACACCTTAAAGCCGGATTCAACCAAATACTTCTTCAATCAGGTGAAAAGGGAAACAGCAATCCACCTTCAAAGATCCTTTGGAATATGGCCGGAAACCGCACTTGAAAACGTAGTTAGAAAATTATATGCTAAAAAATATCGCGATGAGTCAGGATGCGAGCTTGATGTGGCCATAAAGGAATTCGGCGATGAGGCTATGGAGCTGCTTAAGCTTGTGGGGCTTGACCACAAGTCAGACCATCTTGCATCAGTATTGAGCGGAGGTGAAAAGCAAAGGCTTATCATGGCTCGCCAGCTTGCAAAAAAACCTAAAGTGATGCTCCTTGACGAACCCGCCACAATGGCATGTCCTAAAACTAAACAGGATATTTTAAATGCGATTAAAAAAATCAATGACGAGCTTGGAATCACTATAATCATCGTTTCACACCTGCCTGAGATTCATAAATACCTTGCAGACAGGGTCATTCTTTTAAAAGATGGCGAAATTGAGAAGGAAGGAGATGCCGAGGAAATCATAGAGGAATTCCTGGCACCTATCGATGATGTCTGCGATATTGAAATCAAATCAAGTGATGAGACTGTAATCAAGGCAATCGACTTGAACAAGAAATTCATTCTGCTTCACGGCGGAGAGGTATTGGATATTCGAGACATCAGTTTCGAGGTAAAAAGACATGATATCCTCTCTCTTGTCGGAGTAAGCGGAGCTGGAAAAACAATTCTCCTTAGAATGCTTGGCGGACTTGATGTTCCTGACAGCGGAGATGTATTATTCGAGCTTGAAAAAGATGATGAGAAAAACTGGATAAGCATTGAGGAAGCCGGTCTTGACAGGATGGAAATAAGAAGAAACCTTGGCTTCATGCATCAGGAATTCGCTTTGATGTATTATGCCACAATTCAAGAACAGCTTGCTCGAAAACTTGGTTACAAGCGCTGGGACATGGTGGAGGAAGCTAAGAAAAAGGCAAAGGAGGAAGGACTTCCTGACCAGCTTCTGGATGCATTGTACCAGTTGACCGACCTGCCTCTTAGAGAAGCAAAGGCACGTCTTGAACAGGTTGGCCTTGATCCTGATATCCTGGATGAATTGTTCCCTAAATTCCCTGAAACTGCAGTAAGGGAGGAGGTTGAAGATTTATTCGAAGCTCTGGATCTTCCTATCGAGATATTGCATAGAAAATCATATGAATTATCTGGAGGCCAGAAGGTAAGGGCTATGCTTGCAATTGTGCTTGCATCAAAGCCGGATATTCTCCTGCTTGACGAGCCTTTCGGAGACTTGGATCCTATAACACTCAGAACTGTATCAAATTCCTTGAAGAGAATCTGTGATGAGTTTGGAACTACTATTGTGATGGTTTCACACAATACTGACTTCATCAAGGAGCTGAGCAACAGGGCGATTTTCATGGATGACGGACTTGCTTTAGATGATAGCAAGGATGTGGACGGCCTTGTAAACAGGTTCATTGGATTCTGCAATGCCGAATACCTGATGTAATTTTGATTAAAAACAAATTTTTAATTGAAATTTTAATAATTTTTTTATTAAAATTTTATTTTATAAATATTATTTACTTAAAATTCTTTATTTTATATTAATTTTTTTTTATAAATGATTCTTTTTTAATCTGGAGATAATATTGATGTTTAAAAATATTCTAGTAGCTAGTGATGGCTCCAAATGCGGAGCAAAGGCAGTTGATTTAGCTATTGACATGGCAGCTAAATACGGCGCAAAGATTTCCGCCTTGTATGTCATGGATTTCGACTCAGACTTCTCTTATGATGAGCTGGATGACATGGGTGGAGCTGTGCTTGATGATATAACTCTAAAGGGAAAGGAAAAAGGAGTAGTGGTTGTAGAGCATATCATTACTGCAAATCCAGTTTTTGACATGGAGACCATGATTAGAAAGATCAATCCGGAAATAGCTGTTTTCGGAGCTAGAGGTCTTGGAGCAGACAAGGAGGGGGATGAGAGTCCTTCAAGAATCGGGTCTGTTGCGCTCAATGCATTAAAGGTTTCCAAAGTTCCTGTCATTCTGGTTAAGTAGCATATTTTTTTTTAATTCAGTGATTTTTAATTTTTCTAATTTTTCTACTTTTTAATTCATTATGATTTTTAATTTTTCAATTTTATCTTATTTTTATTTAATAAGTTGTTTCTTTATAATATCAAACGGTTTTATGTTTTTTAAACAAAAACTTATATG
>Ga0256404_1005490_pt1 | contig 22356 bp, 20 predicted proteins | sample RumenRJG_01DNA_FD_185990 | JGI IMG/M metagenome (GOLD analysis project Ga0256404, IMG submission 185990) | Bovine rumen microbial communities from Lethbridge, Alberta, Canada - RJG_01 | ecosystem: Host-associated > Mammals > Digestive system > Stomach > Rumen | place: Canada: Alberta | collected...
TTTTTGAATATCCAGCGTTTACGCACTTTTTTCAGAAAGATCTACCTTTTGGACAGAAAGCTGCTGGTCAGTCTTGGTCAAACTATCTGAATCCAGATAGCTTTTCAGCAGCGAACCAATAAAGCTATCGAACTTTTCCTGCTCGCCGCTGTAGCTGACCGTGACAGAATTTATGACAGGCATTTGAGTTTTTCTACCCATATATCTATTCTCCTTTGCTTCGTTTTTGATGTCGTTCTTTTGTTTGAATTTGATTTGTAGTTGTTCATTTTTATCTGTCCTTTCTATTTTTAATTTAGTTTTGCAGGGTATCATGTTTTGTTACTCCATAACTCAATACCATTTCGGTATTCAGATGACGATTCCCTCGTTCAGGGACTCGTGGTTTGAGCTGCAGTAACAGTTACAACACAACTTTTTTGTCCGTTTCATAATAGCCTGTGACTCCACCTGTTTCTCTCGCAGCAGCGGAGTTACAGGCGCACTTTTTGAATTTTGACGTCGGTAGTTTTTGCATTTTTACAAAATGACGTCATTTTAACTATCGCAGTTTCTCTCGCAAACACGCCGAGCTTTGCTCGTCGAAGTGAGGCGTGCGGCGGCAAATGACGCCGTGCTTTTTCCTGCAAAGCTCTGAATGGTCTGAAACCGAGCCTTGTTTGGCTGTACTCAAAACTGCTGGGTTATCAGTTCAGACATATTCTTTTTCTGCCAATGAGACAGGGGGTCCACGGGGTCCGCTCCGAGCCGGCTGACTCGGCAGATCGCCGACCCGCTTTAGCGAGGTAGGCGGACAGCCGGAGGCGATGCTGGCGTGCCCGGAATTAGTGCAGCTTTCGGACTGCCGTTTGATACTGATACTTGGAACAGTTTTAGTCTGCACCCGTAAGCCGCAAATCGCTCAAGCACGGGCTTTTGTCTTTTCTGCTATTTCAGGATTACTATACAGATAGTAAACTCCAACAGCGAGAACTCTTTGCTCTCCCATTTGCTCACATTTGCACCACGTTGCCCTGTGCGGCGCTTTCGGGTTGCGGCTCGGGTAAACTCTCCACCATTGGAGAGGGTGGGCACAAATCGCACGACAGCCGCTGTGCGATCTTTTGCTTGTCAAGCACTATCACGCTCATAAGCTTGCCGCCGCCCGAGCGTATAGTGGTAGTGTTGCGCTCACCCGACCTCTTCAGGATCTGCTCATCAGCAAGCTGTTTGAGCAGGTCCTTTTTAGTGATGGAAAAATGCTCGTCCTGCTCGGCACACTGTCTTTTGACCTCTGCGTGTACAGCATCGGCGAGAAGATAATAGCAGTCTGTGTCCTCAAGACCGATAAACCCTTTCTGAGCCGCACCGCCGAAGTCATTTTTGTTTTCCACATAACACTTTCCGCTGTCAAGCAGTCCGGTCAGCTTGGCGCAGAATTTTGTCACAGGATCCTCCTCGGCTATCTGTTCGGCACTTTTTCGGCAGCTGTCGATCAGCACCTCGTCAAAGCTTGCTGTGATCTTTTCGTACTCCCCCTGCTGCAGATAGTTGTAGCTTTGCAAAAACTTCAGCAGGAACACTAACCCTATCCGCAGGTGAGCAAGATTTTCAGGCGCTCTGCTGTGAGTGATTATCTTGCGCTCGAGCAGCCTTTCGGTGTACTGCCGTCTGAACTTGCAGAACATTCCCGACAGCTTTTTGATGAAAGATTTTTCATTGGTCAGATAGGTTTTCTTTATCCAGTCGATGTACATCATCATAACAGCCGTGAGCTTGTTCTCCTCTGCGATCTGCTGATACTCGGTCAAAACTTTCAGGTCTATCTCGTTGTCTTTCAGCTCGATCTCAAAGAACCTTGCCGTACCCGAAACAGATATCTCGGGTGAAAACTCTGCGGTGATAATTGCGTTGCCTGTGGGAGGCTTGGGGACTTGCTCCTCCGCCTTGCAGTTGAGCCTGCCTCTGCCAATTCGGTCGCCGTAGTAACGTGAGATGTTTTGTGCGATGCTTCTCATTTCTTTCTCCTGATACCTGCCGGCAGGGTGGAAGTCATCAATGCAGGTCAGCACATCTTTAAGGTGATAGATGTTTGAAAGTATGCTGTTTGCTGTGTCGTGGAATGACAAAGGCAGGTCACTTGATGTGAACCTGCCGAAGAATGATAGGAACAAGGCTGCGAGAGTTGACTTCCTTGAACCTGTCTTGCCTATTAGTGCTGTGACGAACTTCGGCTCGTGACCTGCTGCTTTGAGGAAGTGATTGAGCGGCGAAAGAAAAGTAACTGCGGTCAGCGGCAGCAGAACTCTCTTTGGTGCAAAGCTCATATCAAGCAATGCGTAGACGGACAGCAGGTCGTCGATTTCACCCTGCTTGTCAAAACGGTATCTGTTGAGCTTGCCTTGCAGCTCCACGTTCAGAGGACTGTCCTTCATCGGCATTAGGAATTGATACTCGCCGCCGAGCTTCCTCCAGCCTGTCTGGGTGTAGACAGTTGTTCGTGGAACGTCTGCCTGCGGACTCATGATAGCGTGGCATATCTTCTGCGGTACTGACTGTCCGGGATGCACTGCACCGTACTGTCCCCAGCGCTGCAAAAGCCACTTCATTGACTGCATGTCATCTGCTGAAACCATCTGCTCGGGCAGCACAACACCGCTTTGGTGTACGGCTGATACCTTGAACAGCTTTCGCTTTTCTGTGCCGTCATCGTGAGTTATCTCCTCGGTCAGCACGGGAACAAAGTCAGCAAGCTTGACATACTTGACCTGGTTTTTGACCATGGTCTCCATGTTCAGACAGCCGTCAATTACAAGGTATGGCTTCTTGTAAATAGTTCCGTCGATCTGTGGAGGTGTCACGGTCATTTCGATTTGTGTGGTTTCATTCATACTGGAAACCCTCCTTCATAATTCTTTTTTGAGGGCATGAAAAAAGAGCACTCCGCCCCAATTCGGAATGCTCTCGATCAAGCCCTCTACCTATATTATGTGAAGTAAAGCGGCAAGTGTATAGTTTTTGACCACATTTAAAAACTTCTCCGACCACATTTTTTGTGGGCAGTTTTCAAAGGGTAAGGGGTATCTCTTTTTTTCAACGAACAAAACGAACAAGTACAGATTTCAGCGCACCTGCGGAGTTTCAAAGCACTTTTCAAAACGAACACACAACGAACAACGCCGAACAACAACGAACAGAATTCATATCTTTGCAAGTAAGAAATGATATTTGTAAAAATTCTATGAACAGCTAAAAATAATTTCTGAATGCCCCACCGAGGAACTGTACAAAAAAACTCCCCTCAAAATCAAAATTATGTGATACTATATGTATGATGAAAAAGGACAATGACGGAGGTGATACTCATGCGTGGATTCATTTTTATGCTCATCAAAGACAATAAGGTTGATGTAATGTGCAAGGAATTCCTGTTAGGTGAATTGACTGTATCGTTGATAAACACACCTCAGGAACAGATGGATAAGATATTTGAGGTGATGCTTGAACTTGAAAAGTCTGTGTTTATGCAGTATTGCATCTATCCGTTCATACCCTGCAAGCCATATATCCCGATATCCAAAAAGCCGAAGCGTGCTGTAATGATAGAGGATATTAAGGAAGCTGATAAGCTGTTGAGAAAAGTCTATGACATGATAAAGTCTGTCGATGTATGCAAAGCTGCATTCCCGATCGGACCTCTTGAAGAACAGCAATTGGATGGTATCCGTTTCGGTAGTGAGGAGTATCTGAAACTCGTTGCCAGCTATTCGCAGTATTTCAATGTGATCTACTGCACAGCCTATGACCTGACCACGATGTATGGATACTGCCGAGAATTTGCTGATGATCTAGTCATTCGGCTTGACGCTCTCAATACCAGTGAGCTTTCAAAAGCATATGAATATATCGCTTTCCCTGATGAGTGCAGATTTACCATTGATAGCCTGCTTGATCCTCTTGAGGGAGAGTATCAGCTGGGCGATTCAATGATACTGCAATACATACCTATGTGTAAAGACAACAGCGACGAGTGGTATATTGCTGAATACTTCAGATTTGACACTTTGCAGGGACTGCTCAAAACTGACTTTGTGCGTGGCTTGATGAAAGGACACTTTCCACGCAGGTGCGAACACTGCGGGCGGTATTTTCTTATGACAAAGGGTTACCACACAAGGTTCTGCGATATGCCGTCGCCCGAAGACCCTGCTATGACTTGCCGGCAGGCGGCGTACAGAAAGGTCAGGGACAAGGAGCGCAGCAAGGACGATCCGAAGTATCAGAGCTATATGCGGTGCAGAAAGAGGATAAACACAGCCTATGCCCGTGGTTCTATCGGCGAAAAAGAGAAAGCGCTGCTGCTTTCAGTGGCGGAGGATATGTACTTTGAGGCACAGTCATCGCCCAGGTACTCTAACGAAGAATTTGAGCAGCTTTTGAGCAGTGAGAACCTATACAAGCTTTGCGGTTTAGAGTATCAGGGAAGAGGCAGACCTAAAGCTGTTCGGCGAACAGAAACCGTAAAACGAACACAGAACGAACAAGGCAAACCGCACAGCTGCGCCGTTTGATACAGTTTGTTCGGTGTGTTCGGCGAAAAAGAGGGGAGGGGGGCAGCTATGACAAACGAGGAACTGATGGAGCGTTTCTATGACGGTGACGAAACGGCACCCGACAAGCTATATTCGCATAATGTGGCATATATCCACAGACTCGTAAAGGAAACAGTGCACAAATACGAACAGTATATTTCGGTAGACGTTGAACGCAAGGAACTGTTCCAGATCGCATCAATCGAGTTTGTCGAGCGCATTAAAAAGAAAGAATACAACGCTGAAAAAGGCAGGCTGCTCACCTATATCACACCGTATCTGAAAGCAAGTATGCTCAATTATATGGGGCGCAATTCGTCATTGTTCCCGATGTCGGGAAAGACATTCATACTTATTGCAAAGTGCAGGGCGCTGAACGAAAAGTGGCTGTCAGACGAGGAGATAGCCCACAGGCTCGGCATCACGCCTCAGCTGGTGAGGGCGTATTTGAATTTCTCTTTTTACCATAGTGTCATCGTTAACGGTGATACCGAGGAAATCGGCTGCGTCAGCGAGTGCACACTCGCCGCAAAGGAACGGCACCCTGATGACATCGTTTATCGGAAGTGGTGCAGGATATACACCCGTGAGCTTTTTGAACAGCTCTCAAAGCGAGAGAAGTATGTCATTGGCTCGTATTACGGAGTATTCGGCTACAATAAAATGACAGCCGAGGGCATAGGCGAAATGTTGACAAAGACCAGAGATGCCGTGATGAAGGATATCGACAGTATCCTTTTGAAGCTGCGTGAGATGTACTATGAGGACAGTAACCTCTATCGCTGGCGCAGGGCACACAAGCTTGTGCGCAGTGCAGCAAATGAGTAGGAAACAATCTATTTTACCTGTAATTGAAGCATCATGATATTAGGCACAATAAAGGTGAAAATGCACAAAAAGGTGTTGCTTTTTATGTCAAAGTGTGGTATAATTAGACAAGCATGTTTTATGGAGGAATAACAATGATCGATAATAAAAAGGAACAGGAGCGTGCCGAGCTGCACCGCACGATATGGGGTATTGCCAACGATCTGCGTGGCAGCGTAGACGGCTGGGACTTCAAGAATTATGTCCTTGTTATGCTGTTTTATCGCTATATTTCGGAGAATCTGACCAATTACATCAATGCAGGTGAGATAGAGGCTGGTTCGACTGATTTTGATTACACAAAGCTTTCGGATGATGAAGCGGAAACCGCTCGTGAGGATATGGTGCAAACTAAGGGTTTCTTCATTCTGCCGTCACAGCTTTTTTGTAATGTGCTTGCAAAGGCTGATTCGGACGAAAACCTCAATGAAACGCTTGAAGGTATCTTTCGAAGCATTGAAGGCTCTGCACAGGGCTGTGAGAGCGAGGACGATTTCAAGGGGCTGTTCGATGATTTCGATGTGAACAGCAATAAGCTTGGTGGAACTGTCGCAAAGCGTAATGAACGCCTTGTCAAGCTGATGAACGGTGTCGCTTCTATGCAGTTGGGCGATTATCAGGAGAACACCATTGATGCGTTCGGTGATGCCTATGAGTATCTTATGGGTATGTACGCAGCAAATGCAGGAAAGTCCGGTGGTGAGTTCTTTACTCCGCAGGAGGTGTCGGAGCTTCTCACACGGCTTGCAACGGCAGGAAAAACCGAGGTCAACAAGGTCTATGATCCTGCCTGTGGTTCAGGTTCTCTGCTGCTGAAAGCTGCTAAGATTCTTGGGAAAGATAAGGTTCGTCAAGGCTTCTTTGGGCAGGAGATAAACATAACGACGTATAATCTTTGCCGTATCAATATGTTCCTGCACGATATAGACTACGATAAATTTGATATTGCACATGAGGACACGCTGACTGAGCCGCAGCACTGGGATGACGAGCCTTTTGAGGTCATCGTTTCAAATCCGCCGTACTCAATTAAGTGGGAGGGCGATGCGAATCCGCTGCTTATAAACGATCCCCGTTTCTCACCTGCGGGAGTGCTTGCACCCAAGTCAAAGGCTGACCTTGCGTTCATTATGCACTCCCTTTCGTGGCTTGCAAATAACGGTGCGGCGGCGATAGTTTGTTTCCCAGGTGTTATGTACCGTGGCGGTGCGGAGCAGAAGATACGCAAGTATCTTATCGACAACAACTTTGTTGACTGCATTATCCAGCTCCCCGATAACCTGTTTTACGGCACTTCTATCGCCACCTGCATTATGGTGCTGAAAAAGAACAAGACCGCAAACAGCACACTTTTCATTGATGCCTCAAAGGAGTGTGTCAAGGTCACGAATAACAACAAACTGACCGAGGACAATATCTCAAAGATCGTGGCAGCGTTCACCCAGCGCACAGATAGCGAATACTTCTGCCGTCTTGTGCCTAACTCCGAAATTGCTGAGAATGACTATAATCTGTCCGTTTCGACCTATGTTGAGCAGGAGGACACAAGAGAGGTCATAGACATTGCGGTGCTGAATGCACAGATCGCTGAGATCGTTAAGCGTGAGGATGTGCTGCGGGCAGAGATTGACCGTATTGTAGCTGAAATAGAGGGATAAACTATGACTAAATGGGAAGTCGCGAGATACTTAATTGATGCAAAAAAATGCGTTGATAGTATTTTGTATATTGCAAGGCACAAGAAATCATTATACAATATTGATCTAAGGAAGAAAACATCTTCAATTTTAAGAGAGTTCTATATTAATTGTTGTGTAGTATTAGATGAAACAAAGCAAAAAAATGAAATGTGCAAAAATAGCGAAATAATCAAAAGAGTATACTACGAAAGAGACAAGGATAAAGCACATAAGGATTCTGATTATAAGCCTTTAAAGTTTGATACTTTTACTGAGTTATCTTCAATAATGAAAAAACAGCTTCGAGAAGTATTCGTTTATTGTAAAGACGTTTTGCCTGATAACATAACACTTGATTATGTCCCTCACGATAAGGAACTATTTAGATTTGTAAATTCAATATCTCCAGAAAAAGAACAAGAGATTCTTCAGAAAAAACATCCACTATATGGAAAAATGTCAAGTACAAATCCAAATGATATGATTATTAGAAAAGTCTTTCAGGATACAGAGGACATTAGAAATATGACCGAAGATGAAAAGGATAAATATGCCGTTGTTATAGAAAATGGACTTAACCTATTTGAAGGACTGCAAAATCGGCAGGATTCTATAATAAGATTTAATGTTCTATCAGGTTATAATGCTTGGTGTTCTTTTAAGAAAGATAGCGTAGAATGGATAACAAAAATGACTGTATTAGGTTTGCTTGACATTTACTCTATGCCACAATTACCAGATCCTGAAAATAAGGAAGCTATGGAAGAAGTTAGAAGAATATTTGGAGGTCTATTGTATGACCAAACTTGAACAACTGATAAAAGAACTTTGCCCTAACGGTGTAGAATACAAAAAGCTCGGTGATATTGCAACCGATATTTTCAGAGGAGCAGGAATTACAAGAGATCAAGTAACCGAAGAAGGCACTCCCTGCGTAAGATATGGCGAGATATACACTACCTATGGTATTTACTTTGATACCTGTGTTTCGCATACTGACGAAAGCACTGTACAAAGCAAGAAATACTTTGAACAGGGTGATATACTCTTTGCTATCACGGGTGAAAGCGTTGAGGATATAGCAAAATCAACGGCTTATGTAGGACATGAGAAGTGTCTTGTAGGCGGAGATATTGTTGTATTAAAGCATAATCAAAACCCGAAATACTTGTCTTATGTGCTATCAACAACTTCAGCTCAGGCGCAAAAAAGCAAGGGCAAGGTAAAAAGCAAGGTCGTTCATTCAAGTGTTCCTGCAATAAAAGATATAGTAATCCCTGTACCGCCTTTGGAGGTACAGGCTGAAATTGTCAAGATACTTGACGAATATAGTACAAGCGTAACTGCCTTACAGCAGGAACTTGAAAACGAGCTTACAGCCCGTAAAAAGCAGTACGAATACTATCGTGACCTCCTGTTAGACTTCGACGGCAGTCGTCAGGCTGACGCTGTCCACGGGGGGGGGACAAGTGAGTGCGAATGGCGAACGGTTGGGGAGATTGCCGACTTACTATCTGGTTTCCCATTTGACAGTAGAAAGTTTAGTGGTGCGGGTATCAGACTTATGCGTGGAATGAACATTAAGCGTGGTTTCTTGGATTTTTCTGAAAGTAATAATAGATATTGGGCAAATGATGAGGGATTAGAAAAATACAGATTGCAAAATGATGATATTGTAATCGCTATGGACGGATCACTTGTTGGAAAAAGTTTTGGCTTAGTGTCTGAAGTACAACTACCACTACTTCTTGTACAGCGTGTAGCTCGCATTAGAGCAAAAGAAAATGCAGATAACAGATATATATATTACTGTATTACAAGTGCTTTCCCGTCTTATGTAGATTCTCAAAAGACTGAGGGGGCAGTTCCACATATTAGCTTGAAAGATATATCAAATTTCAAAATACCATTTCCACCTATTGAAGAACAAAGACGTATTGCTTCAATCCTCGACCGCTTTGACAAGCTCTGCAATGACATTTCCGAGGGCTTGCCTGCGGAGATCGAGGCAAGACGGAAACAGTATGAATATTATCGGGACAAGCTGTTGTCCTTTGAGGAGATGAGAACGTGAGCTATTTTAACATTGTCGCAGCCACGACCGAAAACACGGTAGTAACCGAATACACCCCCGAACCACGCACTGCTGACAGCTACCAGAGCGAAGCGGCACTTGAAAAAGAGTTTATCAACCGCCTTCGTGATCTTGGTTATGAGTATCTGACTATTCACAAGGAAGATGACCTTGTGAAGAATCTTCGTGCGCAGATTGAGCGGCTCAACGGCTATATTTTCTCCGATAATGAGTGGACAAGCTTTTTCACAGAGCACATTGCCAACGCAAACGAGGGTATCGTCGAAAAGACAAGAACGATACAGGAGGACAATGTCAAGAATCTCAAGCGTGACGACGGCACTACAAAGAATATCACGCTGATCGACAAGAAGAATATACATAACAACAGCCTTCAGGTAATCAATCAGTATGAGGTCGATACGGGCAAACGTCAGAACCGTTACGATGTGACGGTGCTTGTCAATGGCTTGCCGCTGGTGCATATCGAGCTTAAAAGGCGTGGTGTGCCTATCCGTGAGGCGTTCAACCAGATAGACCGCTATCAGCGTGACAGCTTCTGGGCAGGCTCGGGGCTTTTTGAGTATGTGCAGATCTTTGTCATCTCAAACGGCACGAACACCAAATATTACAGCAACACCACTCGTTTCAATGCCGTAAAAGAAGCAGGGAGAGCTCACAAGAAAATCAAGACCAGCAACAGCTTTGAGTTTACGTCCTTCTGGGCTGATGCAAGCAATAAGGTCATTCCCGACCTTGTGGACTTCACTAAGACCTTTTTCGCAAAGCACACTATCCTCAATATCCTGGCAAAATACTGTATCTTCACTTCCGAGAACCTGCTGCTTGTAATGCGCCCATACCAGATAGCTGCAACCGAGCGTATACTTAACCGCATCGAGATAGCCAACAACTACAAGAAATACGGGTCGATAGCAGGCGGCGGATATATATGGCATACAACTGGTTCGGGCAAAACGCTGACCTCGTTCAAGTCTGCACGTCTTGCATCAAAGCTTGATTTCATTGACAAGGTGCTGTTTGTAGTTGACCGTAAAGACCTCGACTATCAGACCATGCGTGAGTATGACCGATTTGAAAAGGGCGCTGCCAACAGCAATACATCAACGACTGTTTTGAAGAAACAGCTTGAAGATCCCAACTGTAAGATAATAATCACTACGATACAAAAACTCGCAACATTCATCAAGAAAAATCAGACACACGAGGTTTATGAAAAGCGTGTTGTTATCATCTTTGATGAATGTCATAGAAGCCAATTCGGAGATATGCATCAGGCTATCACTAAGAAATTCAAAAAGTATCATCTGTTTGGATTTACAGGCACGCCGATCTTTGCACAGAATTCCGGAACAAGTAAGAACCCAAACCTGCGTACGACTGAACAGGCATTTGGTGACAGACTGCATCAATATACGATAGTTGACGCTATCAACGACAAGAATGTCCTTCCGTTCCGTGTTGATTACATAAAAACAATGGACAAGGAAGATGATATCGAAGATGTCAAGGTGTGGGATATTGACCGGGAAAAAGCATATATGTCCCCCAAGCGTATCTCTCTTGTGACCCAATATATCCTTGACCATTTCAATCAGAAAACATATCACAATGAGCGTACATACAGCTATAATGTCTTGACAAATGTGGCGGAAGTTGCCGATGCCAAAAGGCGCGAACAGGTGAAGGAGATCAAACAGAAGCAGCGTGTAAGCGGATTCAATTCCATATTTGCAGTGTCCTCGGTGCAGGCGGCAAAGCTCTACTATGAGGAATTTATGAAGCAGATGACCGCAAGCCCCGAAAAGGCTCTGAAAATTGCTGTGATCTACAGCTATGGTGCGAATGAAGAAGATCCCGACGGTATTCTCGATGAAGAAAACCCGGAAGATACATCTGCACTGGATCAGACATCAAGGGACTTTCTTGAAAAAGCTATTGGTGACTATAACAAGCAATTCAATACGAATTATGATACGTCAAGCGACAAGTTCCAGAGTTACTACAAAGATGTATCTCTGCGTATGAAGAATAAGGAGCTTGACCTACTGATCGTGGTCAATATGTTCCTGACAGGCTTTGATGCTACAACGCTTAATACGCTGTGGGTTGATAAGAACCTGAAAATGCACGGTCTTATTCAGGCATATTCAAGAACTAACCGTATACTCAACTCTATCAAGACGTTCGGTAATATCGTATGTTTCCGTGCATTGCAGAAGCGTACTGACGCTGCTATCTCCCTTTTTGGTGATAAAGAAGCCGGCGGTATCGTGACCTTGCAGAGTTTTAGCGACTACTACAACGGCTATGAGGACAGCAAGGGCAATCACGTTGACGGATATGTTGATATGATAGACAAGCTCCTGAATGGTTTTCCACTTGACGAATCACAGATCATTGGAGAAGAACGGCAGAAGGAGTTTATCGCTCTGCTCGGTGCTATCCTGCGTATGCGCAATCTGCTTGTGAGCTTTGATGACTTTGAGGGTAAAGAGATAATATCCGAAAGAGATTTTCAGGATTACCTCGGACGTTATCAGGATCTGCGCGATGAATGGAATGAGCGCCGCAAAAAGGGCGAGCTGACTGATATTGATGATGATATTGTCTTCGAGATAGAACTCATAAAGCAGATAGAGATTAATATTGACTATATCCTTATGCTTGTAACGAAGTATCACGATAGTCACTGTATGGATAAGGAAGTGCTTATCACCATTCAGAAAGCTGTTGATTCCAGCCCGGAACTGAGAAGCAAGAAAGATCTTATCGAGAACTTCATCAATGGTATCAATGATGTTGATGATGTTATGAACGAGTGGCACAGCTATGTAGCGCAGGAGCGTGAAAAGGCACTTGTGACTCTTATCACGGATGAAAATCTGAAAGAGGAAGAAACAAGGGCATTTGTGGCAGGAGCTTTCCGTGACGGCGGCATCAAGACAACAGGTACGGACATAGACAGGATACTTCCTGCGGTATCACGCTTTGGCGGTGGCAACCGCAAAGAAAAGAAAGAAACTGTTATTGAAAAACTTAAAGCCTTCTTTGAAAGGTTTTGGGGGATAGGATGATGACCTACCTATACATGTACAGACTGACTAATGACACGGGATTGGCGCCATGCGTTGACAATGGTTTGCTTTCCCTCGCTGTCTGCAAAGGCGGTCAGATAAGAAACGGCAGAGTGTGCCGTACCGGGCTTCGTTATCGCATCGGCAGCAACAAGGACGGATTCGACCTTGAAAACGACAATGTTTATGTGCTTGGTACATACAAGGGCAAACTGCTGTATCTTGCAAGAGTGACCGAAATAAAGACTATGACTGAATACTATCGTGATATGGCAAGGGGAAGAACAGACCATATCTACGATGTCAAAAACGGACTGCTCGTTAGAAACAAAAAACTGAGGAAGCAGGAAGTCCATCTGGAAACGGAAAAACAAATCCGAGATATGGCGGGTGAGTATGTCTTGCTGTCTGACGATTTCATGTATCTTGGAAAGGACGCTGTTTCAGTTGAGGCTGTGACAATATACGGTCCGAGATTTCGTGAAACAAAGTTTTACACAGGTAAAACAGCAGATGAAATAATAGATGCTTGTCAACGATACAAGGATAATAAGAAGCATGAACCGAACAATGCTTTTAAATCAAAATGTGGGTGCTGCAAATGAAAGTAATACTCTCAAGGAAAGGTTTTGATTCGTCAAACGGCGGTTGTCCGAGTCCTATAATGCCTGACGGCACGCTGCTTTCGATGCCGATACCGTCAAATGATGATATCGGTTATGACGAACTGCTATGGGGTGATAATACATACAAGGATATTCTTGGACAGCTTAAGCCAAGGAAGGAATACGGCAAGTGCCACCTTGATCCCGACATAAGAGGCAACATACGAAAGACCGCCATAACAGACTGGAAGCCTGCATTCGGACAAATCAGCGCTGCTCAGGGAGTGCTGAATAATGCAGGCGTTGAGCCGGGCGATCTGTTTTTGTTCTTTGGTTGGTTCAGACCTGTTGAAAAGACTGATAAGGGTTATCGTTTTGCCAGAAAGGGCAGTGGTGATTTCTATTCTTTTGCTGATATGCAGGTGATCTACGGGTATATGCAGGTAGGTGAGATCATCAAGCAACCTGAAAGGATCAGGGAGTATTACTGGCATCCGCATTCGTCAAAAGATAGGACAGAGGATAAAACAAATGCGTTGTATATTCCTGCGGATTCGTTGTCATTTGATTCGTCAAGAAAAGGATACGGTGTGCTTGATTTCAGAAAAGACCGTGTGTTGACAATGGAAGGCAAAAGCAGGGGAGTATGGAACCAATATGAGTTTCTCAAGCCTGAGCATATCTATGGCAAAAAGAAAAACTCCGCCAAAGACGCAGGACTGTATTACTGCGGCATCTGGCAGGAGCTTGTGGTATTTGAGTCGGACGGATTGCTTGAGTGGGTAAGAGAAATAATACGGTGATATATTTAGAGTAGAAGGAGTGCTGTATGTTCAAAGGAATACTCGCAATAGTTATCGGTTTTCTGCTTGTTAAAGCATTTTGTGATACCATGCTTGATATCTTCTTTAAAAATAAAAAATGAGAACCGATTTTGCAAGGAGGCATTACTATGCTTAGAAAAATAGTTGACCTTATAGAGCCTGACAACGGCTGCGAGGGCTTTCTGCCTGGGGAAGAGCCGCTGGTCACGCTTACGCTTGATGACGGCAGGGAAGTCAGGATACCCGATATGCTGGCGTATAAGATGAACTGGGACATCGGGCAGAGCATCAGCGACGAGGATATCGAGAAATATGCAAGATAGATGCATTGAGAGGAAATAGTTATGACGATCAAAACACAAAGGCTTATTCTTCGACCGTTTTGTGAGGCTGATGTATACGGTAAATGGTAGGAATGATATGTGGTCTATGCCTGTCTTTATTTCGGTGATGCGTATGCGCCTGACGAGATAAGAGGGCAGAGCATCTGTATAGGCGGGGATATCCGTAATGTTTGGGAAAGCATATAAATAAAGGCTATTGCACAGTTATTGACCCGCCCCCTGTCAAGTAGACAGCGCAAAAAACAAAAATAATCTATGTAGTGACCAAAAGCAGTCTGTGCAATTTGTGCAGGCTGCTTTGTTGTTAGCATTAATTGGCAAGCACCTTTTGGAGCGAGGAGCGAAGCGACGAACGGAGAAAGGTGCTTGCCGCAGCACCTGCCGACTTGTTGTCACGCAGCATACGCTTCATGATATTCCATAGGTGTCATACTGCTCAGTTTGATCTGGTATCGCTTTGTGTTGTAGTAGGTGATGTATTCCTCTATCGCCGAGATGAGTTCAGTCTTATCCGCAAACTTGCGTAGATAGTACATCTCGGATTTGAGTATTCCCCACCAGCCCTCCATCGGTCCGTTGTCAATGCATCTTCCTACACGAGACATACTCTGTATCATTCCTGCATCAATAAGTTTCTGATGAAACACCTTGTTGGTGTACTGAAATCCTCTGTCGCTGTGGAAGATAGGGTGTGCATCAGGGTTGAGTTCTATCGCTTCGTCGAATGTTGTAAATACAAGATGATTGTTATTGCTGTCACCGATCTTGTAAGCTACGATGCGTCTGTCATAAAGATCCAGAATTGCACTCAGATACAACTTCTTGATGACCGAACCGACATAGTATTTGAACTCCGTCACATCGGTAAGCCACTTCTCATTCGGCTTATCTGCGTGGAAATCTCTGTTCAGGATATTCTCTGCTGTAATTTGCGGCGTTGATGGAATATATGTATTCTTCTTGACACGGGTAACAGATTTCAGATGAAGGATCTGCATCAGTCTGTAGATACGTTTCTTGTTGAAATGTGCATCATGCTCACGATTGATAACGATTGTCATTTGACGATAACCTAAGATGCCATTATGATCCTCATAGTGCTGTTTGATCCATTCTACAAGCTGCTCATTGACCTGCTGACTTTCACTTGGTATTCTTTTCAGCCACTTGTAATATGCTGATCGTGCGATATGTACGGTGGAACATAGTTCCCGAATCGGGTAATGCTCGGCTTCATTCATGTATTTTATCGCAAGGTATTTATCCTCATTACGCACTCCGCTCAACGACCACCCCCTTGCAGTTCCCTGAGTTTTTTTAGCAACTTATTCTCCATTTCCATATCTTTCAGCTTAGCTTGCAATATCTTGTTTTCCATACGAAGCCTGTCCGCTTCTGTAAGTTCTTCTTCGGGCTTTGCCTTGCCACGTCGGTCGGTGAGACCGTCCACTCCCTTTGCTTCATACTTTCGCACCCACGAATAGATCTGCTGGTAGGATACGCCGTATTTCTCCATTGCAAGTCCATAATCCTTACCGTTCTCAATACAGAATGCTACTATCTCTGCACGTTCTTCTTGTGTTGTTTTTCTGCCTTTATTCATGGTAATTCCTCTTTCCGAGCGTGTACGCTCTTTAAAGTCTTTACCACTATTATACCATGAAATCCATTTTTGTAAAATACTTCGACTCTTTATTCCGTATTTGGCACATATGACATATTGACTTGATTTGCCTGAAAGGTACTCTTTTACAGCCTGTTCTTTTAGCTCTGATGAATACTTACGGTTTTTCTCTTGTGATATAATTGATTCTATCCCTTTTTCTTTAGCTGCACATACTAAATCCTGCAATCTTACCGCACTTATCTTATACTTCTCAGCAATTGCTGCGTAGCTGCCTTCACATTTTAAATATTCTTGCACTGCAGCCATGCGTTCTTCATCTGTCAGTTTTCCTCGTGACATAAAATAACCCCCTTAGAGTTCACACATTTTTGTTTTTTCGTGTGTCTACTCTAAGGGGATTATATCATATCATTATGTGCAATAGCCTTTTATGTTTTAATACTGCTTTGGATCCAATGGGTTCAAAGCTCACTATTTCTGTTTCAGAGTATCAGACATAACAAATGCTGTTTCTGCTATCATCACAGCCAAAGCGATCAAATACACTATGGTGAGACTTTCATGCAGAAGAATAAAGGACAGAAATGCTCCGATAAACGGTGCAACAGCATAGTATGCACTTGTTTTTGCAGCACCAAGCGTATTTTGCGTCCTGATATAGGTGAAGATGCTCAGTCCGTAAGCGACAAAGCCCAGCACCACCGCAGGCAGGATATATTTTTTGTCGGTCAGCTTTATGGGGAATGGAAGTCCCAGAGCATCACAGGGCGTGACTTTATGCGGAAAATGGGATTGTCGGCTAATACCTTTTATCGCCGTGTCAGGGAGTATGAAGCCACTCACGGCATTGCCGAGCCGACCTCTGCTTGATCATTATTTTTGAGTATCAAGCAACCGCATATAACTCCTGTCAATTCCAATTGCCCCAAGCGGAGCTGTTATCAGTATTGCAAGCACCGCCACCGACAGCACGATCTTTCCACAGGGCAGACCGAGCGACAGCGGCACCGAGCCGATAGCCGCCTGCACCGTCGCTTTCGGAAGATAGGCGATCACGCAGAAAATACGCTCCCTTGCGTTCAGCTCCGTACCGAGCAGACACAGGCACACGCCCACAGCCCTAAAAGTAAGCGCTATGAATATCATCAGCACAGCTATACCGCCTGCCGACAAAGTATAACGCACATCGACCGCCGCACCCACAAGCACGAACAGCATGACCTCGGCGGCTATCCACAGCTTGCCGAACTTCTCGGACAGCCGAGTGGAAACGCTACCCTCGGTTTTCAGCTTGACTACGCAAGCCATAGCCACAACAGCAAGCAGTCCAGATAAAGCAACATAGGGCTTCACAAGCGTTTCTATGCTCATAAGCAGGAATGCTGTGCCAAGCAGGATTATGACCTTCGTGCTGTTCCTGATCTTGTGCTTGTGCTGATAAGACCACTCAAACAGCAGATACAGTCCGATCCCGACCACCGCACCGAGCAGAACACCCAGAACAATGGATATGGGTATATTCAGGAAGTCCGTGACCTTTGCCGAGCCGCCCTGCGCCATAGTTACGAATGTGGAGAACAGCACGATCACAAAAATATCATCGCAGGACGCTCCTGCAAGTATCATCTGGGGTATGCTCTTCCCAGCACCCCATTTTTCTTCGATGAGCTTTACCATTCGTGGTACGACCACCGCAGGAGACACCGCACTCAGCACCGCCCCCATGACGGCAGCTTCAATACGATTGACACCGAGCAGCAGCGGAGCGAACAACACATAACCGACGATCTCACAGCAGGCAGGCACAAAGGACATCAACACCGCAGGTCTGCCGACTTTTTTCAGGTCAGACAAATTCAGCGAAAGCCCTGCCTTTATCAGTATGATAATGAGGGCTATCTGCCGAAGCTCCGAGGAGATACCGAGTATTTTCGGATTGAGCAGATCAAGCACATAGTGGCTTGCCACGATACCCACACCGAGCATACCGATGATACGGGGTAAACCTATCCTTTCAAAGATCGCAGCGGCAGATAGCCCAACAAGAAAAATGATCGCAAGTGATAATAGCATAGAAATTCCTCCATAAAATAAAAAAGCCGACAACTATTGCGTAAAACGCAGAAGTCATCAGCTTATGATAAGCGGTTTCGGTTTCCCGTGGGAGAACATCATTCCCGTATGAAATTTTCTGTTATTATAACATTTTGCTGGCAAGTTGTCAATAGTGAATCTCAATCGAGAATTTCAATTCGCTACTTGACATAAGTCGAAAACTATGCTATAATTGACATAAGTCAGAAAGGAGATGCAAAAATGCCAAGACCACAGAAATCACGACGCATATGCTGTTATCCCGATTACTGGAGCTTTGCACCCGATCAGGACAAGGCAAATGATATGCTTACAATGTCACTTGACGAGTTTGAAACCATACGCTCTATCGACTATCAGGGAAAAAACCAGGAGGAGTGCGCCCGTGATATGAATGTTGCGCGAACTACTGTCACGGCAATATATGACAGCGCAAGAAAAAAACTTGCTCAGGCTTTGGTCGAAGGCAGACGCATCGTGATTTCGGGCGGAAATTATACTCTTGATAACACAGTCTCCGAGGAGATCTCACGGAAAGGAAATGGTATTATGAGAATTGCAGTAACCTATGAAAACGGACAGATCTTTCAGCATTTCGGCAAGACCGAGCAGTTCAAGCTCTACGATGTTGCCGACGGCAAGATCATCAATGAACAGGTAGTTGGAACAATGGGCGCAGGACACGGTGCGCTTGCAGGATTTCTGAAAAACGCTCAGGCAGATGTACTTATCTGCGGAGGTATCGGCGGCGGTGCACAGATGGCTATGCAGGAGGCTGGCATCGCACTCTACGGAGGAAATATGGGCAGTGCCGATGAAGCTGTACAGGCTTTCCTTGCACAGACACTTGTTCAGAACGAGAATCCGACCTGCGATCATCACGGTCATGAACACGGTGAAGGTCACACTTGCGGAGATCACGGCTGCGGAACTCACAATTGCGGTAATCACTGATGAAGATCGTCACACTTGTAGAAAACTCCTGTGGCAATGAAAAGTGTATCGCAGAACACGGACTATGCATTTATATCGAAACCGAAAAGCACAAGCTCCTGCTTGACACGGGACAGACGGACGCAATCGTGAAGAACGCCGAAGTTCTCGGCATAGACCTTACTGCTGTCGATACCGTGATACTCAGTCACGGTCACTACGACCATTCAGGCGGTATTCTGCCTTTTTCCAAGATAAACAATACTGCACAGATCATTTTGCAGAGGTCAGCCACAGAGCCCCATTACAACGGCGAACGCTATATCGGCATTGATACGGATATGCTCAAATTGCCGAATGTCCGACTTATTGACGGCGATATGCAGCTTGATGATGAGCTGTTCCTTTTTAGTGGTATCACAGGCAGGCGGTGCTATCCGCAGGGTAACAAAAAGCTGTCCTGTATAAAAAATGGCGAAAAAGTTCCTGATGATTTCATTCATGAGCAATGCCTTGTCATCACACAAAACTGCAAGCGCTGGCTGCTTTCGGGCTGCGCTCACAATGGCATACTCAATATCCTTGACAGGTATAAGGAACTGTTTGACAGCTATCCCGACTACGTTATCACGGGATTCCACATGATGAAGCGTGAGGGCGAGCATACCGATGAAGAGAAAGCTGTTATTATTCAGACAGCGCAGGAGCTTTCACAGCTTGATACCGTATTTTACAGCGGTCACTGCACAGGCATTCCTGCATTTGAGCTGATGAAGGAGATCATGGGTGACAAACTCATTGCTCTGCACAGCGGCGAAACTGTCATATAACATAAGAGGCTGTTGCAATCGCAGCATCATCTAACCATATCCGAACATCAGAGTAAAAAAACATATTAACTGGTGAAATAAGCTGTTTCAGTGCGCACACCCCCAAGCCCTCTTCAAAAAAGAGGACTCGGGGGTGTTATGTTCTGCTGTTTTTTATGCCGTTTTCAGTTCAAAAAGAGAAATTCCGAGCCTGTTTTCAGAAATCTTCATCGTACAGAAAGTCTGCCCAATAGTACTGGCTCATATACTCGTTCTGGAATGAGTTGACTGCGCCTGCGTCAAGCTCTTTGAAACGGTAGTAGTCGCAGTCAAGCACCTTTGTGTTGACCGCAAGCGCATTGTAGCTGCGCACTATCGCCTCCTCCGCACCGACAGCTTTGAGGCTTTTTATCATTGCGTGGATAAGCTGCTGAACATAGTTCTGCTGCTTGGTATCGTATGGCTCGTCCTCAAAAAGCACAGCGGCTATCTCCTTTGTGCTGCAGGAACTTCCCTGTCGGTGAACGAGGTAGGCAAATATCTCCTTTGACCTGCTGCGCTCAAAGCGGACGTGTTCGCCGCCCGGCAGGAACACATCGAAATTGCCAAAACACTGCACTCTCAGCAGTGCATCGCTTTTCGGCACGATAGGGAAACGCAGGTCTGAAAGCTCTTTGTCTACCTTTTCCTTAGTGACGGGTTTCATTATGTAGCCGCTTGCGTGCAGACCCATTGCCTCGCCCGTATATTCGGAAAAGCCGGTCACAAAGATTATATTTACTTTCGGGTTCAGCTCCTTGAGCTTTTTCGCAAGCTCAACACCATTCATTCCACGCATGTGTATGTCAAGAAATGCAATGTCGCAGCCTCCCTGCTTTGTCTGTTCGAGCAGTTCGTCCTGATCCAGATATGCCGATATGTCCGCATCGGGTTTAGACTCCCTGACTGCCTGCTCCAGCATTCTCAATGCCAGCGGCTCATCATCAAGACACAGTATCCTCATTTGCCTTGCCCTCCTTTTTGGGTATTATCACTCGAGCTGTCGTGCCCTTGCCGACCTCGCTGGTTATCACGATGTCAGCTTTGCACATCTCTTTCAAGCGTCTCTTTGTATTCTCCATTCCGACGTGCGAACGTCCGTCGTCCTTTTTCGGAGCGTTCATATCAAATCCCACGCCGTCGTCGGAAACTATCACTTCAAAAGCACTGTCCGTTTCGACAGAGGATATCTTCACCGTTCCTCCGCCTTTTTTCATTCCGACGCCGTGCTTGACAGCATTTTCAACGAGCGGCTGTATGCTCAGCAGCGGCAGTTCAAAATCCGTTGCCTGTATGTCGTATTCGATGTTCAGCAGATAATCGAAGCGCAGTTTTTCGATATAAAGATAGTTTTTCAGATGCTCAAGCTCCGTTTCAAACGGCACGGGTCTTGTCTGCTTGAGCGAATCCATATTGCCCCTCAGATAATCCGCAAAGGCGATCGTTGCCTTTTTCGCAGTCATCGGGTCAAGCTCACACATCATTGCGATAGATGTCAGTGCATTGTACATAAAGTGCGGTCTTATCTGCGACACCATTATCTGCACCTTTGCATCGTAGAGGTCTTTCTGCACTTTGAGGTTTTCATTGGTGTAGCGGTCTATCTCCAGCGCCAGATCTGAAATAACATCCGCCAAGTATCCAAGCTCATTTTTTTCCTTGATATTGAACATTTTACCGATGATCTTGGCGGTGTTTTTATCCTCGGTGTAATCTAAGAGCGCCCTTTGTATTTTTACGACAGGTCTGGCTGCTCTGCGGTAAAGCATGAATATCAGCACAGCCATTGTCAGCATAAGACCTGCGATGATCAGGATGATCACGATCTTGAGATTTGAGGTGATACTGCTTCTGAATTTGTCCCAGCTGTATGCTATGCACAACACAGCTTTTGTCTTTCCGGAAAAGACCATTGGCTTGTAGGCGATATAGCAGTTTTTGTTTTCCGAGAAATCATCTGACAGTTCATAGATTATTTCCGACGTATTTTCCCGGATAGCTTTTTCCAGGGCTTTGTGGCTGTCCGCGTCCAGATCGTATCTGTATCCGAATCCGTGACATTCATTCCCCGCGCTGTAATCGCACAATACCATTCCCTTGAAGCCTTCGGAAACATCCATAAGAAACAGCTTCTCGTAATGTCCAGATTCAGATTCAAAGCTGATCTGTTGCTTCCAGTTGTTGAACTTGATCCTTGCTGCATAATACTGCATTTTTTCCGGCAGGCTGTTCAGCCACTCAGCACTCCAGTATTTATTCTCGCCGGTCGCTTCATCAAATTCGAGCCATTCTTCTTCGGAAAGCGGCTCCCATTCTTTATCAGCATGGTTTTCCAGATAGGTGAGCAGCCATTCGCTTACTTTTTGAGTTTCCGGTTCGTGATTGTCAACAAGGTTCAGATAGTTCTCTTCAAGGTCGGCTTCGATGTTTTCGTTCTGCGCTGTAAGATAGCCGTTAACAGCGTTTCGGTAGCTAAGCCATACAACAGCTAACAGATGCAGCAGAAACAGCGGCAGCACGATACCTGCTATCTGAAAAAGCAGTTTTCTGTTTTTGGTTTTCTTTTCCATTATCTCACCTTGCTTTTCTCTCAGGTCTGATTTAGTATAGTATATCATTTTTTTGTCAAAAAGAAAAGAGGTTTTTGAAAAAACCTCAAAGAAGTCGTCTGACAAGCAAAGAGAGGCTCTCCCGTCAGAAGTGAACCTCTCTTTTATGTTTGGCACAATTACTCGCTCCAGGGCAGCTTAATGTTCGGCAGCGTCAGTTCCCTGACACCAAGATGCTCATAG
>Ga0256404_1005493_pt1 | contig 22346 bp, 15 predicted proteins | sample RumenRJG_01DNA_FD_185990 | JGI IMG/M metagenome (GOLD analysis project Ga0256404, IMG submission 185990) | Bovine rumen microbial communities from Lethbridge, Alberta, Canada - RJG_01 | ecosystem: Host-associated > Mammals > Digestive system > Stomach > Rumen | place: Canada: Alberta | collected...
CAAGCAGGCGCGCCCACATCGAGTACGCCATGGCCGAGATGAAAGCCATGTAGGCGAGAAGGGTGAACGCGTGAGCCGGTGATTGCGGTGCAAGGTGGCCGCCCAGCAGGGATCCGCCTATCGTGAGCACGATGCCGCCGACGAGGAACTGCCAACCGGAAAGAAGCACACCGTCGTGGTCGTGCGAGAAGATGCCGATCAGGCAGGTGGAAAGGGCTGCCGAGACGCACGAGACGAGCACGAACCCCTCCCCGTCGAGCGTAAACGAGATGCCCCGCGCCGTACCAGCCCCTCCCAGGTTGATAAGCACCACCCCGGCGAACCCGATGAGGCATCCGACGATCTTCCTGCTGGTCAAGCGCTCGGTCCGGAAGATCGAGGCAGCGAAGAGGATCGCCATGAAGTTCGCGCTCGACTCGATGATGGAGCTCGTCGTGCCGGATGCTCGAGACAACCCCATATAGAAGAAGATGTACTGTCCGACGGTCTGGAATGCCGCAAGGATGAGGATGGGGCCGATGTCGGTGCGGGAGGGGAGCAGAGGGGTCCGTCGCGCGAGGCTCGTACCGATGATGACCATGATGCCCGCAGCCGTGAAACGAACACCTGCAAGGAGCAGCTGCGATGCCGTATCCGCAGCATCAACGCCGAACAGGGCGTATCCGATCTTGATGCAGGGAAACGCGGAGCCCCAGAGCGCGCAGCAGATGAGGCAGCCGAGGACGACGCCCGGCGTGGTCGCAAGGAAGGGTGTGCGCTCTTGCTTCTCCACGGCAGGGGCTATCTGATGCGCTGCCGCAGCTGGCCGCAGGCGGCATCGATGTCAGCGCCGCGGGAGTTGCGGATCGTCGCCTCGACGCCCACGCGGGCGAGGCGGTCGACGAACTGCTGGGCCTTCTCGGGGGTCGACGGCTTGAAGGGGGAGCCCGAGACCTCGTTCAGCTGGATGATGTTGACGTGGCAGAGCGTGCCGCGGCAGAAATCGCAGAGCGAATCGATCTCCTCCTCGGTGTCGTTCACGCCGCCTATCAGGGCATACTCGTAGGTCGGGCGCCTTCCGGTCTTGTCGACGTACTCGCCGAGCGCAGCGTAGAGGTGCACGAGCGAGAAGCGGCGGACGCCCGGCATGAGCGCGTTGCGCGTCTTCTGGATGGTGGAGTGCAGCGAGACGGCGAGCGTGAACTGCTCGGGCTCGTTGGCGAATTTGAGGATCTGCGGGATGAGGCCGCACGTGGAGACTGTGAGATGTCGCGCGCCGATGCCGAGGGCATCGGGATCGTTGAGCTTGCGGAGCGCCTTGAGGGTCTCGTCGTAGTTGGCGAAGGGCTCGCCCTGGCCCATGAAGACGACGCTCGTGACGCGGCTGTTGAAGTCGTTGCGCACATGTATGACCTGCTCGTAGATCTCGCCTGCGGTGAGCGAACGTACAAGTCCCGCCCTGCCTGTGGCACAGAAAGCGCAACCCATTGCGCAACCAGCCTGCGTGGAGACGCATACCGATAGCTTGCGCGGACCGGGCATGCCCACGCACTCGACCGCAGCACCGTCGGAGAAGCCGAGCAGGTACTTGCGGCTGCCGTCCTCGGAGACCTGGCGTGCGAGCTCGGATGCGCCCGCGGCCCCGACGCGCTCTGCAAGCGCATCGCGCAGGGCCTTCGGGAGGTTGGTCATCTGGGCAGGGTCGCCGATGCCCTTGCTCCACACCCAGTCCTCGATCTGCTTGGCGCGGAACGCCGGCTGGCCGAGCTCCTCCATGAGCGCGAGCAGCTGCCCGTGCGTGCAGGAGTGGAGGTCGAGCGCGGTGGCGGGGGAGTCGTGAAGGTTCTCTTCTGCCATGTCCAAATACCGTCCTTCTAGCCTTGGCGTCCAGCAGGTGCGCTATCCTAATCTAGCGAACCAGTGCATCCAGTGTAGCAGGCGCAACGTGGCAAGGGGCGGATATGACGAGGGATGAGCTGCACAAACTCAACGTGGTGGTCCTTTCGGGCGGTTGGTCCGACGAGCGCGAGATCTCGATGGATTCGGGCCGCGCGTGCATGAAGGCCCTCCGCGAGGCCGGGTTCGAGCACGTCACGCTGCTCGACGTCGCCGACGAGGGCTTCGTCAAGGCCATCTCGGAGGGCGGCTACGACGTCGCGTTCGTCGCCATGCATGGCCGCTACGGCGAGGACGGCTGCATCCAGGGCTTCCTCGAGATCCTCCACATCCCCCACACCTTCTCCGGCGTGCTCGGCTCCTCCGCCGGCACCGAGAAGGACGTCTCCAAGCTCCTCTACCAGACGGCGAACATACCCTGCCCGCGCGGCACGACGCTCGCCCCGGGCAAGATCCCCAGCATGGAGGAGAGCGAGTTCCTGGTGGGCCAGTTCGGCCTTCCGCTCTTCGTGAAGCCCGCCGCGAACGGCTCGAGCTACGGCATCACCCGCGTGACCGAGGCGAGCCAGATCCCCGACGCCGTGCGCCTCGCCGGCGAGACGGGAGGCCCCGTGCTCGTCGAGAAGCGCATCGCCGGCATGGAGATCACCGTCCCCGTGATCGGCAACGACGACCCCGTCGCGCTCCCCATCGTCGAGATCGTCACAGGCGCCGCGTTCTACGACCTCAAGGTCAAGTACGAGCCCTCGGCGCTGCACCACGTCATCCCCGCGCGCCTGCCCCAGAAGGTCGCGGAGCTCGCACAGGCCCGCGCGGTCGCCGCGCACAAGGCGCTCCGCTGCCGCGGATGCTCGCGCAGCGACTTCATCGTCACGGATGAGGGCGAGCCCATCATCCTCGAGACCAACACCATCCCCGGCATGACCGAGACGAGCCTCCTGCCCGATTCCGCGCGCCATGCCGGCATCGAGTTCCCCGAGCTCTGCACCCGCTTCATCGAGATGGCCCTCGAGGGCTGACGGCTCCATGGCAGGTGCACGAGCGGGCGCCACCCTCGACGAGCTGCTGCTCCCGGGGACGCCGCCGCAGGTCAGAGACGCGTACGCGACGCTCGCCGAGCGCTCGCGCGGCATGTCGTTCGGACCATTGGCGACCGATGTGGTCGTGCTCGACACCGAGACGACCGGGCTTTCCTTCAAGGATTGCGAGCTCATCGAGATCTGCGCCGCCCGCCTGTCCGCGGAAGGGGAGGCCGAACGCTTCCAGACCTTCGTGAACCCGGGGAGGCCCATCCCGCCCGAGATCAAGGCCCTGACCGGCATCGGCGACCTCGACGTCGCCGGCGCGCCGTCGCCCGTGGATGCTGTCGCGGCGCTCGCGGAGTTCGTGGGCGGGTTGCCGATCATCGCGCACAACGCCTCGTTCGACCGCACCTTCATCGAGAGCGTGCCGGGAGGAGGGGCGGTCTCCGATATCTGGATCGACTCGCTCGCGCTCTCGCGCATCGCGCTGCCGCGCCTCACGACCCACCGCCTCGCTGACCTTGCCGCGCTGTTCGGCTGCGATTCGGTCACGCACCGCGCCGGCGACGACGTCGACGCGCTCGCGGGCATGTGGCCCATCCTGCTCACGGCGCTCTCCGACTATCCCAAGGGCTTCCTCGCCAAGCTTGCCGCGCTCCACCCCGAGGTCGACTGGTCATACCGTCCGGTCTTCTCCGCGCTCGCGGGGTCGGCGGACCCGCTGGGCTTCTCGCTCAAGGTGTGCCGCCAGCAGCTCATCGAGACGGTCGACGTCACCCCGCGCGAGGATGCCTCGGAGCTGGGGCATCCGCCTATCGTGCCCGCGCGCGAGGAGATCGACGCGGCGTTCCAGCTGGACGGCTGCGTGGGCAGGATGTACGAGTCCTACGAGCGCCGGCCCGAGCAGCTCGCCATGGCGCGCGAGGTGCGCGACGCCATCGCGACCTCGACGCACCGTGCGCTCGAGGCGGGCACGGGCGTGGGCAAGTCGATCGCCTACCTGCTGCCCGAGATCCTCTTCGCCAAGCGCAACAACCTGACGGTGGGCATCGCCACCAAGACCAACGCACTCACCGACCAGCTCGTCTCCCATGAGCTCCCCGCGCTCGACCGGGTCATCCCCGGCGGCGTCACGTTCTTCTCGCTCAAGGGCTACGATCACTACCCGTGCCTCGCGCGCGTCGAGCGCGCCTGCTCCGAGGACCTGCCGATCGGGCTCGTCCCCGCCGACGGGCGCAGCGACAACGCGATCGCGTCGGACATGCTCAACGCGCTCGCCGTCACGCTGGCCTTCTCGTGCCAGTCGCCCGAGGGCGACCTCGACGCGCTCGGCATCCGCTGGCGCTCCGTTCCGCGCGCCCTGCTCACGTGCACGCCGCACGAGTGCCAGAAGCAGCGCTGCCCGTTCTACCCGCATGCCTGCTTCGTGCATGGCGCGCGCCGCCGCGCATCGTCGGGAGACGTGGTGGTGACCAACCACTCGCTCCTGCTGCGCAACGTCGACACCGACGGCCGCATCCTCCCGCCCATCCGCCATTGGGTCGTCGACGAGGCGCACGGCTTCGAGGCCGAGGCGCGCCGCCAGTGGTCCTGCGAGGTGTCGGGCCAGGATTCGCGCACCGCATTCGAGCTGCTCGGCGGGCTTCAGACAGGTGCCATCCACACGGCGATGGCGCACGCCAACAGGCTCGAGGCGGCCAACCCGGTGCTGCGCCTGCTCGCGCAGGCGGCTGCAGCCACCTCGCGCGCCTCGCTCGCGATGGGCGACTTCTTCGTGGTGCTCCACGACCTTGCGAACACCGTCCGCGACCAGGGCGACTACGATACGGTCACGCTCTGGATCGACGAGGGCATCAGGCAGACGCCCGAGTGGGCTGCCATCCTCGAGGCGGGGGAGACCGGCCTCGAGCGCCTCGACGAGGCGTCGCGCACGCTTGCCGAGGCGGTCCAGATGCTCGCCGACCACGACCAGCAGGAGGCCGCCAACCTCGCCGACGCCGCGGCGTTCCTCGGGCGCCTCCAGGATGCGCTGCGCCTCATCTGCCTCGGCGAGGATGACTCCTACGTCTACTCCGCGCAGCTCTCGCGCTCGAAGCGGCGCATGGGGCAGGAGAGCCTCGTCGCCGAGAAGATCGACGTGGGTGATGATCTCGCGGGCAAATGGCTTTCCGACATGCACAGCGTCATCTTCACGTCGGCGACGATGGCGATCGGCTCGAGCTTCGAGCACTTCGAGCATGCCGTGGGCCTCGACCGGCTCGATTCGGGAACGCACAGCGCGCGCCAGCTCGACTCGAGCTTCGACCTCGACGACGCGATGAAGGTCATCGTCTGCCGCGACCTGCCCGCTCCAGGTGCCCCCGGTTTCGCCGAGCGGCTGGCCGACGCGCTCTACGACATCCATGTCGCCATGGGCGGCTCGGTCCTCACGCTGTTCACCAACCGCCGCGAGATGTCGCGCGTCCACAGCCTGCTCGCCCCGCGGCTCGCCGCCGTCGGCCTCGAGCTCGCCCAGCAGGAGCGCGGGTCGTCCCCGCGGCGCCTGCGCGAGCGCTTCATGGCCGAGAAGGAGCTGTCGCTGTTCGCGCTGAAGGCGTTCTGGGAGGGTTTCGACGCCGCAGGTGAGACGCTCCGCTGCGTCGTGATCCCGCGCCTGCCCTTCTCGAGCCCGACCGACCCGCTCGCATGCGAGCGCGGGAGACGCGACCGCAACGCCTGGCGCAACTACTCGCTGCCCGAGGCGGTGCTCGAGGTCAAGCAGGCCGCCGGCCGCCTCATCCGCACGGCGACCGACGCGGGCGTGCTCGTGCTCGCCGACACGCGCCTGCTGTCGAAGGGGTATGGGAAGGTGTTCCTGCGCTCGCTGCCGTCCCAGAGCATCAGCGTGCTCGAGACCTCATCGCTCAAGCGCTATATCGAGATGTGGCGCCGCTCGCACCGCCGCTGAGCGGCTTACCCGGCGAGCTCCCGCTCCGCATAGGCGCGCACGGCCTGCGCGAGGTCGCCGTCGAGGATGTCGACGGTGCCGCCGCATGCCGCGAGCCTGCGGACGAGCCACAACCCACCGTAGTAGGGGATGCGCGCCTCCACCGGCATCGCGTCGGGTTCGGAGATGCGGACGAGATGCGGCCATTCGAGCAGGTCGAGCATCGACGCGTCGTGGAAGATGAGGCCGATCTCGCGTGCGGGCTCCTCGTGCACCGGGAGCTCGGGAAGGTCGGGATCCTCGACGATGCCGTCCATACGGTCGAGGCGGAAGCTCCTGTGGGCGCCCGTCTCGGCATCGGCGGCCTCGAGGTACCAGAGACCCTCCGTCTCCTCGAGCGAGATCGGCCGCGCGGCGCGCTCGCGTGGGGCGGCGTCCGCATCGCCCTGGTAGCGGAAGCGCAGGCCTGAGCCGTAGAAGAGCGCTTGGGAGCACTGCATGATTCTCGGAGCGACCGCGGGGTCGGAGAGCTGGAGCGTCGCGCGGTCGAGGTCCTTCTCGCTGATGTCGGGGGAGGCGAGCGCTTCGAGGATCGAGGCGCGCAGGGGATCGTCGTCGAGCGTTCCGAGGCGCTTGAGCGCGCTGTCGATCGCGAGGGTCTCGCTGGGGGTGAGGCGAAGCACCTTGCCATGGCTGCCGATGGTGCGGGGTATCTCGACGCCCTCCGTGCCGTCGAGCTCCGCCACCGCGAAGCTCGGGCTGATCGCGCCGAGGTCGACGAGCTCGTCGAGGATGCCGCGAGCGTCGGCCTCGGAGATGCCCAGGCGGGCGATGATGGAGGAGAGGACGAGTGCGTCCCCTCCTGCGGAGAGGGCTCCGACCAGCGTGACGAGCAGGCGGGTCTGCTCGGTGCTCAGGGGGCGGCCGGCATCAGCCATGGCGCATCGCCCCCTCGAGGCGCGAGCGCCAGGCGTCCACGAGCTCCTTGGGAGCAAGCGGTGCGATTCCGTTGGCGATCGCCCAGCCTGCAGCCGCGTCGATATCGGATGCCTCGACCTCCCATACCATGCCGTCATCGGCGGGGGAGAGGGCGCCCTTTCCGCAGCGTACGCGCTGGAAGGGCCTGAGGCTCCTCTCGGGGATGGAGAAGGTGCAGGTGGCTACGGTGGGACCGATCTGGAAGGGGAGCTTCCTGAAGAAACCCAGGTCGAAGCCGTCCGGAATCTCGAAGGCGACGTGGTCGACGCGCTGCGCGCGCTGGATGCGGTCGATCCGATAGGTCCGCTCCGAACCCGCGACGAGCTCGCCCGCATCATCGACGGTCGCGCAGACCACGTAGAGGATCGTGCGAACGTCGAAGAAGGCGAGCGGTGCGACGCGGCGCTGCTTCTCGGAACCGTCGCGCGTGGTGTAGACGATATCGAGCGCCCGACGCGCGTTGAGCGCGTCGCGGACGGTGACGAGCACCTTCGAATCGCGCTCCGAGCTCGCCGTGAGGGCGTCGCTCGCCGCGGCATCGAAAAGCCGGTCGATCTTGGCGAGGGCGAGGCGCAGCTCGTCTCGCTCCGCGAAGCCGGGGTCGTCGAGCAGCGGGAGGCAGGCGATGTCGAGGATGACGGCATCGACCTCGGAAAGGGCAACACCTTGCGTGAATGAGTGGGCGCGGTCGACCTGCCAGAGCGCCTGGCCGTCGTCGGTCTTGCCCGCGGGGACGATGATGAGGCCGCACGCTTTGAGGGCATCGATATCGCGCTTCATGGCGCGCCGTGCGCTGTCGAGCGAGAGCGGCTTCCTACCGAGCTCGAGGTTGGTGGGGTTGTTGTAGACCTGGGCAACGACCTCGGACGTCGTCAGCGGATAGGCTGCCTGCAGGAAGATCGTCGCGAGATGCGCGCGCCTGAACTCCGGTCGTTCGGGGGCCGAGGGGTCGTTGCTCTGGGAATCGGGTGCGCGCACGGTGCCTCCGGAAGATACGTCGTCTTTTCCGCTGGGTCAAAGATAGCGCAATCGTGGAGCGTAGGCATCGGGATGCCCAAAAGCTGTATAATCTCGGAGATTATGTCTCAACGACATACTTTTCCTACGTCGAAGGGCTTCCATCATGGCGAACGCGCATGATTACTTTGAGTATCTGACCGACCACGTGGACATCTCCCCTGCCAACAGCCAGGAGGAGCTCAATGCAGCCACCACCATCGCCGAGCTCATGGGCGAGCATGGCATCGAGGTGAAGACCGAGGAGTTCGATACGGCCTCGCTCGGACGACTTCCCTATGCGCTCCTGCTCGTCATCATTTTCATCGGCACCTTCATCGCCGGTATCGGCGGCCTGCCCTTTGCCTTCATCGGCGGCCTGCTTGCGATCGGCTCCGTCGCGGTCATCATTCTCGACCACCTCGGCAACAACATCTTCGAGAACTTCGGGCCCGTCGCGCGCAGCCAGAACGTCGTCGCCGTGCACGAGGCGTCCGGTCCGCTCGTGGCCAAGGGCAACCGTCCCGTCGTCGTGGTCGCCCACTACGATTCCCCGCGCGAGAGCTTCCTCTACAGCTCCGGTATCGCGAAGTACCTTCCGATGCTGCGTCGCTACACGCCGCTGTGCGTGGTCATCGCGGGTGCGAGCTCCTTCATCCAGACCCTCGCCTTCCTGCCCGAGGCCCTGCGACGCGTGTTCTGGGTCCTCGGATTCCTCGCTGCCATCCCGCCGCTGATCGTGGGCATCGGTGCCATCGTCGAGCGCTTCTCGAGCTGCTCGCTCGGAGCCAACGACAACAAGTCCTCCATCGCCGCCCTGCTCGGCGTGCTCGAGGCGGTCTTCCCGTCCGATTCCGCGGAGAGCCTCGTCGCGCGTCTTGCGCAGAAGCGCGAGGCCGCCGAGCTCGCAGCGCGTCCCGTGCGCCATGGCGAGGATGTCCTGCGCACCCTCGGCGTGCTTCCCGAGAGCTGCGAGATCGAGTACATCGACGAGCCGGAGCCCGTCGATGAGGAGCCCGAGGTCGAGGAGGAGCCCGCTCAGGCGACCGCAGACCTCGGTACCGCCGAGGAGCCCGAGGCGGACGAGCCTGCGGCAGCTCCTGCAGCGAAGCCCGCGTTCCGCGTCGTCGGTGACGAGCTGCCCGATCCCGGTGCGACGCAGCTGTACCGTCCTCAGGTCGCCGATGTCGCGCGCCGCGCCGCGCTCTTCGACCTGCCCGATCCGAGCGAGGAGGCGAACGACCCGTTCGCGCCTGCTGCGGCGCCCACCTCGATGGCCGACCGTCTCGGCCATGCCGACCGCCAGAATGCCCGCCGTATCTCCGACCATCTCGGCACCTTCGACGATGAGCCCGACGGCCTCGATGTGCCCGCGCCCTCCTACGACGAGCCTGCTCCCGCGGAGGACAAGCCCAAGCGCTTCAGCCTCTTCGATCGCAAGAAGCGCGAGGAGGAGTACGCCGTCGATGATGACAGCACGTGGGATGACCTGGAGTCGCAGGACAGCGCTTCCACGCGCGGCCGCAAGAACAGCCCTCGCTGGAAGGGCGGTGCCGCCGTCAGCGAGGAGCTGCGTGAATCAGACGCGGATGCTCCTTCCGACGATGAGCTGGTCGAGGCTGCGGAGTCGCTCGCCATCGACGAGCTGCTCTGCCATGACATCTGGTTCGTCGCGCTCGGTGCCAACGGCCTCGACCATGCGGGCATGAAGGCCTTCATCGCCAAGCACCGTCCCCAGCTGCGCGGCGCGTTCGTCGTCAACCTCGACTGCGTCGGCGCCGGCACCCTGTCGGTCCTCTCCTCCGAGGGTATCGGCAATACCCGCCGTGCCGACCGCCGCATCAACCGCCTGCTCAAGGGCGCTGCAGCCGACCTGCATGTCGACCTCGTCGAGACTCCGTTCGACTGGAGCTCCACGGATGCGACGCCCGCCATGCGCGCCTCGATGCGCGCCGCGACGATCATGGGCGTGAACGAGCTCGGTCTTCCGGCGCTCTCACGCACGCCCGACGACGTCCCCGAGAACGTCGACCCCGCACAGGCGTCGCTCGTCGCGTCGCTCGTCACCGAGCTTATCCGCCGCGCTTAGCAGCCGAAGCCATGAAGCGAGAACCGCCCCTTGCGAGGGGCGGTTCTCTTTATGTGCGTTTGCCGGGGAATACGGCTAGGCGGAGATACCGGTGCGCCTTCTCCGCCGTCTCGCTTCTGATCGTTCGGAAAGGAGCAGCTCGATGCTCGCCTCCGTCACCATGCGCGTGCGTCCGACCGTCCAGCTGTCCAGGGAGCCGTCGCTGCAGAGCTGCGAGATGCGCGCATGCGAGACGCCCAGCCGCTCTGCCGCCTCCTTTCCGGTGATTGAGGGAAGCTCGGAAAGGCTTGCGTCGACCGCTATCGTCACGATCTGGCCGTCTTCCCGTGCGTCGTGACCGAGCATGAGCCTCGGTGCCGTTCCGTTATGCGCGAGCGATTCGAGGATGGCGGCCTTCAACCAGCTGGCAGACAGCTCCACGGCGTTTTGGTAGCCCTCGCCCCGTATGAACGTCGTGCACCCCGGTAGGAACGGTCGGCATATGTAGGAACCCTCATCCTCGACGAACTCGAATTCGCAGATGACCATAGTCCTCTCCTAGCGCCCATCGTGGCGTTTATGTGCGCGCCTGCGCAGGGGAGCGCTCGTACGGATGCTCACGAGCGTTGCTGCAGCTGCGATCGCGGCACCGCTTGCTGCTGCGAGGCGCAGCGTAGCCGAATCGTTTCCGTCTCCGGTCCGCGGAACGGGTGCGCGTTCGGATGCCTTCGGTATGCAGACCGAGACGGATTGGTCCGCGTCTCCGAGATCCTCATGGCAAGCGAGGACCATACCGTCGTCGTTCGCCAGAGATTCAAAAGCAACTAGTTGCGTATCTGCGGTGATGGCGGATGCGTCGACCGTGAAAACGACGCTGCAGGTGCCGTCCGATGCTTCTGCCTCGAACGTCGTCTCTGCGCACACCTGTTTTCCGCCCGCATCGAGGAACGGCTCGCCGGTTCGGGCATCCATGAGCCGACCCGTCACGGTGTATCGCCTTCCTGCTGCAAGATTCGCATAGGAAACGGTGTCCTCGAGCACGAAACGCCCCTTCTCGACCGCCTTCCGCCCGCCGTGCTTCTCGGCAAGCCGCGTTCTGAGCGCGGAAATCGACACGGTCTGGGCGGCGTCCTCGGGATCGGCGTGGACGACGATGTCCTTCCCCTCGTGCGAGAGCGTCTCGAACGCTACGATGTCCTTACCTGAGACAAGCGTTCCGTCGCACACGAACACGACCTCTGCAGAGCCATCCTCCGACTCGGGGACGAATTCCGCCTGCTCTTCCAGACCGAGCGCAGCACCGCCGTCCTTGTCTACGAGCGATCCTGTCAGCAGGTAGGTGCTGCCCGGGGTAAGACCGCGATACGCGATCATGTCGATGAGGACGAGCGGGTCGGTGGACGGGATGAGCCCGGTATTCCCATCTGCATCCGCGAGGGAGGTCCTCAGCTCGGGGAAGCGGACGGTTTGCCCCTCGTCGTCGACATCCGCATGTCGTGCGACGAGCGTATCGCCGCAATAGAGCTCCTCGAATGCGACGACGGACCGACCCGAGACGAGCGCTGAATCGACGCTGAAGGTGACCTCGATCATCCCAGCCGACTTGTCGGGAACGAAGGACAGCTCTTCGACAGAAAGTTCGGAGCCATCGGTCTTATCGACGAGCGTGCCCACGAGACGGTGCTCGGCACCGGGAATGAGCCCCTGGTAGAGGACCGTGTCGACGAGGGCGATGTCACTCCCATCGGCTGCCGCCTCATGAGAGCCAGAGCTATCGGTGAGCGTGGTTCCGATGGCGGGAACCGTCACGGTCTGCGCCACGTCCTCGAGATCGGCGTGGACGGCGAGCACGTTGCCTTCGCGAGCGAGCGTCTCGAAGCAGACGACGGTCTTGCCTGCGAGCAGGTCCGACGGAACCTCGAAGGCGACCTCGACCGACCCCTCGGAGCTTTCCGCTACGAATCCGGTGGCGGCGGTCACACCGAGCGCCTCTCCGGTCTCACGGTCGTGGAGCGAGCCCTCGACGCGGTAGCTCTCACCGGGCCAGAGCCCACGGAAGGAGACGGTATCTACAAGCGAAACCATCTCGTTCGCAGAGCTCACCACCGAAGAGCCCTCGGAATCGGCGAGCGTCGTGCTGATGGAGGGCACAAACACCGTCTGACCGGCATCGTCGAGCTCCTCATGCGTGGCGATGAGCTCGTCCCCGAACCACAGCTCCTCGAAGGCAACGATCGTATCGGTCGAGAGGACTTCGGGATCGACGGGGAACTCGAGCTCGACCGTGCCTGACTCCGCATATGCGGTGAACGTGCGGTCTGCGGTGATGCCGAGCGGCTCCCCGCTCCTTCCGTCGACGAGCCCGCCTGAGATCCGATAGGTCTCGCCTGCGTCGAGGTTCGCGAAATGGATGCGGTCGGTGAGGACGGTGGGACCTCCCGAGGCGGGGACGACCTTGCCGGCCTCCGATACGAGCTCCGTCGCGATGCGCGGACCAGGCTTGTCATCGATGGTGCCGCGGTCGACGGTTCTGCCGTCGTGCATGATGGACACGGTGAACTCCACGAGCTTGCGGCCGGCGTTGGCCGAGCATGCGAGCTCCTCCACCGCATAGCTGCCGTAGGGGAGGGCGCCGCGTGCATCATCGGGTTCGGTGGCGACGTCGGTCCTGCCGCTGAACCAGACGCCCGCGCTTGGATCGAGGAGCGTCTCGTCGACCGCCCCCGTCTCGGAGTCGTAGGCGGCGTCGCTCGCATTGGTCGCAGAAGAATGGACGGGGAACTCGGAATCGAAGATTCCGTTGGCATCGGTCACGATGATGTGCTGCTCGAACACGCCGTCGCCATCCGGGTCGTCGAGTGCGGTCACGAGGAACGGGACGCCCGGCATCCCCGCCATGGTCTCCTCAGCCGCCTTGTTGAAGGTCAGTCCGCCGCGCTTCACCTGGTCGGGAGCGGCATTTTCGGGCTCCGAGATGTCTACCACGAACCCGTCCTCGCGGATGGATATGCTCTGCGACCAGTCTTCGTTCACCAGATAGCCTTCGGGCGCCTCAATCTCGCGGACCTCGTACGTGCCATAGGGGAGGGTGTTCCCTGCCAGCTCCGCCGTGCCGCCGGCATCGGTAACGAGCGTGCAGACGAGCGAGCCCGGGCTGTAGAGTGCGCCGCCCACGAGGACGGGGGCTTCGGAGCACGACCACACGCCGAAGCGCGCTCCGCCCAGCGCGGCAGCTCCCTGGGGCACCCCGTCTCCGGTCTCCGCATCGACCTTGCCGATGCGGAGGCCACCGCGGATAACGGTGTCGGTGAAGGGCGACGCGACCCCGACGATCGCTCCGGATGCCTCGATGGTGACCAGCTGGGGCTCGGATGTGTCGAGATACCCAGCACCGGGCTGCACCTCTCGAACCTCGTAGGTTCCAATGGGAAGCAGGTCGGGTGCGGTGGCAGCGTGGCCCGAACGGTCCGTCACGAGCGTGGTCACGGCATCGCCCGGCGCGAAGCGCGTTCCGCTTACCACGACATCGTTCGCCGATCGGTTGATGACCTCGAACACGGTGCCGTCGAGGTGGGCGTCGCCTTGGGGCGAAACGGTGGCGTCGTCATCCTTGTCGAGCGAAAGGCCTCCGCGTTTGACCTGCTCCTCGACGACAATCGGCTCGTATCCGGACACCTCGACAGCCGTACCGTCAGAGAGAATCGAAAAGACGTGCAGCGGCGCGTCGGACGGCGCGTCCGATGAGATGTCCGCTCCCTCGAGATAGTACGTTGCCGGCGCAGTCAGCTCCTGGATCGAGAGCGTCCCGAGTGGAAGCACGATCGCCCCCGATCCGTCGCAGAAAAAATCATCACCCGACACCAGATGGTCCTCGTCCATGACGATCTTGCCGCCATCGTCGGTCTCGAAGAGCCAGGTGCGCAGCGGTGTTCCCGTCACGTCTCCGTCGGCGTTGCCGTACAGCCGCACGAGGAACCGCGCACCTGCAAGCGAGGCATCTCCCTGGGGCGTAGCTTCGTGGAGATTGGCGTCCGCCTTGGTGAGAAGGAGCGCGATGGGATGGCGTTGCGGTTCTTCGTCGACGCCGAGGTTCGTGGTCATGCCGGAAGAGACCTCCAGCCTATGCACGGTCTCGTCGAGGGCGAAGCCGGAGCTCGGAGCGAGCTCCCTCACCCAATAGGCCCCCGCATCGAGCTTGCCCGACTTCGCGTGGCCGGACGCGTCGGTCGTGATACGTCCCACCTCGTGGGTGCAGCCGCTGTCGGAGAAGATGCCGTAGACGGCGCCCGCGAGGCTGTAGCTCGAATTGTCGGATGACAGCACGGTGTCGGTGCTGGACTTCGAGAGGGTGATGTCGCCCTGGATCGACGGCTTCCAATAGGACGAATACAGGCGCTGGGCAGGATAGTAGAGGCTGCGTCCGGCTGCCGCCCATGCCGCCACCTCGCCCGCGTTCGCATCGACGCGGTTTCCCCAGATCCACACGGTGTAGCTTCCGTCGTGTGGGTAGGCGGTGAACGGGATGCTGCCATCGCGTGGGGCGAAGTTCTCGCTATCCTGGCAGTACGCCGTGATACGCTGGCCGTCCGGCATGGTGACATAGAAGGGCGTTGGGACGCTCGGGCCCGGGTCGTTCGGGTCGCCGTCGCGGTAGAGCGCGAAATCGGTGCTGCGCTGCGATTGGCAGGTGCCATCGATGGAGCCGTCATCGTTGAGCGTCGCGGTTCCCCCGTTCGAGAAGGTGATCACCGTGGCGGCATACGCCGGTTGCGCGCAGGTGGTCAGAACGAAGAGCGATGCGATGATCGCCAGCACCATCTGCAGAAGTCGATGTTGGTGCAGGGCCAGGCCCGCATGGCCGATGCCGAGCGGTTCCCCGCCCCGCAACGGGTCGCCGCCGAAGAGCCGGCAACGCGGGGGCGGGGACCAGACCGCCGTGGCCGTGGGCTGCTTGGGTGCCTCCCTGCTCGGGAGACTTGGGATGGGAATTGCCGTCTCGCGCATCGCGCACCTCCAAATCCGTCGAATGGTGCGGACATGCTAGGAAACGGCGCTTGCGGGTGGTTTACCCGTGCCTATCACCTGCCTGTCGGCTAGCTTTCAGCGTGCGCGGGCAGCACCCCGTCTGCCAGCGGAGGGAATGTGTCGAAACATCCCGTTTGGCCGGGACATCGATTTTCGGCGCAGGAGCGGTTATGATAGAATCTCCACACGTGCGGGCATCGCCAAGTGGTAAGGCCCCAGCTTCCCAAGCTGGTATTCGCGGGTTCGAATCCCGTTGCCCGCTCCAGGACTTCCCGGCCCCCTCGCGGGGCCTTTTCTTCTGAAACGCATAGGACCGGCGGGGATGACCCGCCCCGATGGAAGGACCGCCATGACCGTTCCCATGACCGACGAGGAGTGCCGCATCGCAACCGAGGCCCTCTCCCCGCAGCTCGACCGCTATGCAGCCCTGATCGTGCGCAAGGGCTGCGCCATCAAACCGGGGCAGCAGCTGGTCGTGACCGGTCCCATCGAGCGCGCCGACTTCATGCGCCGTGTCGTGCGCGCCGCCTACGAGTCGGGTTCCGGTCCCGTGACCGTGATCTGGGATGACGACGAGATCACGCGCCTCACCTTCGAGCACAACGACCTCGAGTTCTTCGAGAGCGTTCCCGAGTGGAAGCGCATCCAGCTCAACTCGCTCGCCGAGTCGGGCGCGGCGTTCCTGCGCCTTGAGGGCGAGGACCCCATGAAGCTCAAGGGCATCGACCCCATGAAGCCCGCCGTGCGCGCCCGCGCCATCAACACGCAGTGCGACACCTACCGGAAGGGCATGGAGTTCGGTCTGAACGTCTGGTGCATCGTCGGCGTTCCCGTGGCCAAGTGGGCGACCACCATCTTCCCCGAGCTCTCCGAGGCCGAGGCGGTCTATCGTCTGTGGCTCGCGATCCTCTCCACCGCGCGCGCCGACGGCGAGGACCCCGAAAGCGATTGGGAGACGCACAACGCATCCTTCGAGAAGATCAAGCGCTTCATGAACGAGCATTGCTTCGACGCCATCCACTACTCCTCGTCCAACGGCACCGACCTCACCGTGGGCATGAACAAGGGCCATTTCTGGGAGGGCGGCTCCGCCCGCACGGTCGATGGCACGGTGTTCTTCCCCAACATGCCCACCGAGGAGGTCTTCACCTCGCCGGACCGCATGCGCGTCGACGGCATCGTGCACTCCGCGATGCCCCTCGTGCACGCCGGCCAGGTGGTCCGCGACTTCTGGTTCCGCTTCGAGGGCGGCGCCGTGGTCGATTACGGAGCGGCTCAGGGAGTCGACGTGCTCAAGTCCATCGTCGAGCGCGATGAGAACGCGGTCCGCCTGGGCGAGTGCGCCCTCATCTCCAAGAACACGCCCATCCGCCAGAGCGGGATCCTGTTCTTCAACACGCTCTACGACGAGAACGCGAGCTGCCACCTGGCGCTGGGCACGGGCTTCCCCGAATGCCTGCAGGGAGGCCTCGACATGAGCAAGGACGAGATCATGGCGCACGGCGTCAACCAGAGCGCCGTGCACGTCGACTTCATGATCGGATCCGACGACCTCAACATCGTGGGTATCGCCGCCGACGGCACCGAGACGAGGATCTTCGTCAACGGCCAGTGGGCCTGGGAGTAGGGACGGACCATGGGCACCTCCTCCGGCAAGCTGCTCTTCCTCGACCCCGTCTTCGTCGAGAAGATCTGGGGCGGCCGCAAGCTCGAGACCGAGTTCGGCTATGAGATTCCCGACGGGCCGATAGGGGAGTGCTGGGCCATCTCCGCCCATCCCCACGGCGACTGCCGCGTGGCCGAGGGCCCGTTCGCGGGGACGACGCTCTCCGAGCTTTGGGATACGCACCGCGAGCTGTTCGGCAATGCCCCCGGCGATCGCTTCCCGCTGCTCGTGAAGATCCTCGACGCATGCGACAACCTCTCCGTCCAGGTGCACCCCGACGATGCCTATGCGGCGGAGCACGAGGACGGCAGCTTGGGCAAGCGCGAGTGCTGGTACGTGCTCGATGCAGACGAAGGCGCCCAGATCATCGTGGGCCAGCATGCGCACGACCGTGCGGAGTTCCTGCAGATGGTGCGCGAAGGCCGCTGGGACAGCCTGCTGAACGAGGTCCCGATCCACGCAGGCGATTTCTTCCCCGTGGAGCCCGGCACCGTGCACGCCATCCTCGCGGGCACGCTCATCCTCGAGACGCAGCAGTCGAGCGACGTGACCTACCGCGTGTACGACTTCGACCGCGTTGACGCCGCCGGCAACGCGCGCGACCTGCACATCCGGCAGTCCGCCGACGTGGTCGATTACAGCGCCGAACCCCCTGCCGATGGTGCGATCCGCACCCCGGAGGTCGACGGCATCACCCACCTGCTCCACAACGACAGCTTCGACGTGCTGCGCATCCGCGTTCACGAGGGCGCGCCGATCGCCATCGACCAGCGCTGGGATTACCTTTGCGTGAGCGTTGTCGACGGTGCGGGAGCCGTCGAGCTGGAGGGGGAGGCGCGTCCTCTCGCCAGGGGCGCGCATTTCATCGCGCTCTCAGGCGCCGGCACGCTGCGGTTCTCGGGCGAGATGGAGCTCATCTGCTCCTACGTCGAGCGGTAACGCCCATCTGCTGCTTTCGGCGCCCTAGCCGAGTTCTTCCAGCTTGGTTTGGTAGCTCTCGTAGAGGGTCTGCCACCGCTGATAGGATGCATCGCCGCGGTGGTCTTCGAGCTCGAAGGTCGACGAGAGCCAGTCTCCGATGCGCGCGGTGGTTTTCTGCGCGCCCGTCAGGTTGAGGTGGTCTCCGCCGTCGAGCGTATCCTCGTCCCAGTTGATGCCCACCTTGTACGGTTCGGTGTTGAGGTCGATGAACTCCACGCCCAGCTCGTCGGCAACTGCTTGTATCGATGCCTGGCGCTCGGGATTCCAGTTGAGGGACGTCGGCGTGCTCATGAGCACGGGCGTTGCACCGATGGAACGGCAGTAGTCGACCATCTGCGACAGATACAGCATTCCCCTTGACGTAACCTGGAGGGAGCGGACTCTCGGGTCTCTGACGCTGCCGGGTCCAGGCTTATTGCAGACCGTAGCGTTGATCCGGAATCCCTTCAGGTCGTCGGTCCACGTGTACGCGGAAGCCCCGAACGGGTTTTCCGACGTGAAGCTCTTCCAGCGGTCGTGGAACCTGACGATGGGGAGCAGCCCCTCGAGCTCTTTGGTCACGAGGTCGTCGATAGAGAATAGCGTGAAGAACATGTTGGTCTCGATGATGATCACCTGCGGCCGCTGGTCTTGCGTCGCACGCCGGAGCAGCTGGTTCGCGTAGGGAAGTCGCGTGCCCGCTGATGAGCAGACATACGAGGTTATTCCGTGCTCGCCCCAGAGCTGCAAGGGGGAGATGGATGAGTATGCCTCGCTGTCACCGATGAAGAGCACGTCGATGGTGCCTGCGGGCTCCGCCATGATGGCGTTCGCGGAGGCGTCGATCATACCCGCCTCCTTGGAGGTGTCCTTGGGCTGGAAGAGCGGGGAGAGGCCCAGAAGCAGAAGCAGCGAGATGGCTACGAGTGCACATACGCTGCCGATCGTTTTGAGAGCCTCGCTCCTCGATTCCATGCCCGCCTCCTTAGAACTGCGCGTAGAGCGGGTCCACGGGTGCATAGCCGTGTCCGTATGCTCCGAAGATGACGACGACGAGGAAGAGCGCGACGAGCGCGGCCCATCGCAGCGGGATGCGGCGCGACCCCAGCTCCGTGCAGAGGGAGATGCCGCGCTCGCGCGCCACGTCCACGGCGATCACGCCTGCGAACACGATCAGGACAAGGACCAGGTCGTATGCATCGAGGCCGAGGGTGAGGAACGTGCCGTCCGCAAACGAAGCCAGGGAGAACGACGAGACCATCGTGGAGAACAGCTCGACGCCGCGCCTAAGCCCAGGGGCTCGGAAGAACAGTTCGCCCACGAACACGACGATGAGCGTGCGGACCGTCCGGAAGATGCGGTAGGGCAGGGAGGAGCGATCGATGCGATAGCGCTCGGAGAGGCGCTGCGCCGCGGGTTCGATGAAGCCCCCCGCGAAGATCATCGCGAAGTAGTACATGCCGAAGAACAGGTACTGCGAGCCGGCTCCGTGCCACAGTCCGTTCAGGAACCACACGCAGAACAGGGCGATACCGCCCGCGAGCAGCGGTCCAAAGCGGTTCCCGAGCGCCTTGCGCGCTGCGGCGGTGACCTTCTTGCAGCCCTTCGACAACGACACGGGATAGTACACGTAGTCTTTGAACCAGGTGCCCAGCGTGATGTGCCAACGCTGCCAGAACTCGGAGGCCGTCTTGGAGAAGAAGGGCTGCTTGAAGTTCTCGGGCAACTCAACGTTGAAGATATGGCCCATGCCCAGGGCAACATCCATGGCACCCGAGAAATCGCAGTAGAGTTGCACGGTGTAGAGGATGGCTGCGAACGCGACGATGCCGCCGCCGTAATCGGCCTTGCCGTCGAACACGGTTTCGACGAGGATGTTCAGACGGTCTGCCACAACGATCTTCTTGGCTATGCCGTAGAGGATGCGCAGCGCACCCTCGTACAGGTTCCTACGCTTGAGCGGCTCGCCGATGTAGAGCGCCGAGGCGGTCTGTCCATAGCGGCAGATCGGGCCCTCCATGATCTGGGGGAAGAAGCAGAGGAACAGCGTCAGGCGGCCGAGGTGGTGCTCGGCGGGGATGGTCTCGCGGTACACATCGGCGAGGTAGGACAGCGCCATCATCGTGTAGAACGAGATGCCGATCGGCGCTCCGAGAGAGGCCAGCCCCGACGCACCATCATCTGACGGCGCGACTATCGCGATGACTGCCCGCGAGAAGAACTCGAGGTATTTCGATGCGATGAGGAGGCCGACGTTGACGATGATGCCCGCCGCGAGGATCGCCCGCATGCGCTTCTTGCAGATGTTGCGGGCGTCCTTCTTCGCCATGCCCTCCGCGATTGCCCGCCCGCGCTGCGTGACCGCGGCTTCCATGCCCAGCCCACATGCGTATACGGAGAGCGCGGACGCGGCGAACAGCGCTGTGAGGCGCTTGCTGAGATGCCACATGAAGAGCAGGCTCAGGCCCAGCAGAACGCACCAGCGCAAGCGCTTCGGCGCAAGAGCATAGAGCACCACCGAGGCGGGCAGGAAGATGAGCGCGAACGTTATGGTGAAATACGAGGTCATAGGCCCGTGCTAACCGAGCTCCTCCTCCTTTATGCGGTCGACCATCTGCGCAAGGGCCTGTGCGGAGTTGAAGTTGGACGCAACGATCTCCACCGCGGGAATCTCGATCTCGAATGCGTCCTCGAGATCGGCGACGAGGGCGAGCATGGCGAGCGAGTCGACATGGCGGTCGTCGATGAGCGTCTCGCAGGTCTCGAAATCGACTCCTGGAGCGAGCTCCTCGAGGATGCCGATGACGGTCTCAAGCGTGTTCATTGCGTTCCTTTCTATGCGTTCTGCTCTTGGCAGGTGTTCAGGCGTGCTGTTTCGATGCGGTCGCGGACGAGCGCCATCGTTCCGGCGCCGTCCACGAGGTAGACGCGGGGGAGGTCGCGGCTCAGGAAGAGCGAGATGCCCTCGGTCATGCAGTAGGCGCCCGCGTTGGGGAAGACCAGCCGGTCGCCGATCTCGAGCGCGGAGGCGTCGAACTGCTTGATGAGGATGTCGTTCGCGGTGCAGAGCGACCCGCAGACGGTCCAGACGGTTCCGTCGGGGTTGTCGTGCGCGGGGACGGCGCGGCAGGCGGGCGGCGTGAGCGCGAGCTCGTGGCCGTAGTAGGAGATCTGGTGCTTGCCGCCGTCGATGATGGCGAAGCTGTGCCCGCGGTTCTCCTTGACGTCGACCACCGTGGTGAGGTAGGTCCCGCACGACGCTGCCATGGCGCGGCCCATCTCGAGGATCACCGTGCCGTCGAAGCGCAATGCCGCAAGAGCGTCGTGCAGGGTGGCGAGGAACTCGCCGTCGCGGGCTGCGCGGGCCGTCTCGTCCGTCTCGCCGTAGTCGACGGGAAGGCCGGGACCGTATTCCAGCTCCCGGATCTCCACGCCGCACTCCTCGCGGATGGTGTCGATAAGGGCGTCCACCTTGGAGAGCTCGCGCACGATCCTGCTCGGCGAGCTCTTCTGCGTGCCCGAGAAGAACTGGATGCCGCGGAAGTCGATGTGCGCATCGCAGCGGCTCTCGGCGATGAGTCGCTTGGCGATCGCAGCGTCCATGCCGAACTGGTTGCCGCTGGTGATGCGGAACAGCACGGGGATGATCGTATCGAGCTCGTGGGCGAGAGACTTGAGCAGCGCGAACTGCGTAGCGGATTCGACCGTGAAACGGTGGATGGGCTCAGGTGACGAGACGAGCTCGCGCATATGCGCGGGATCTTTGTTGATGCCCGAGATGGTGAGCCTGCCGTTGGAGATGCCGTTGTGGCGGCAGATGCGGTACTCGCCTTCGGAGCAGACCTCGAGGAGCTCCGCCTCGTCGCAGGCGGCCCTGATCATGAAGGGGTTTGCCTTCATGGCGAAGCAAAGAACAACGCCGTCGGGGAGCGACTCCCTGATGGTGGCGATGCGACGCTTCATCTCGCTTTCATCGAAGACGTAGCACGGTGTGATGCAGTTCTCGGCGCGTTCGTAGTTCTTCATGGCCTTCGCTGTCGTTTGATATGCTTCTGCAGACCATTTCTTCGCTATTCATAGTATAGTGTCGGATTTGCTATTCGGAAGACGCCAATTGAGAGCTTTAGAGAACTAAATAAACTCGCGTCAGAAATCATTGTTCCAGCACCGCGTAAAGGTGCTCGTGCTGCGGATAGCAGGCAAATACGCTAGAATAGCTATCTGGTCGGGCCGTTAGCTCAGTTGGCAGAGCAGGGGACTTTTAATCCCAAGGTCCAGGGTTCGAGACCCTGACGGCCCACCATCCTCGATCGCGTGCGCCGGGCCGGAACGCCCGGCGTTTTTTGTTTTCCAACGCAGGTCCTTCGAAGGAAAAGGGTGTCGCGGAACGGGCGACAACGCTCCGTTTCCGTGGATACGACACCGCATGACCTCCATGAAGCTGCCCTCGTAGCCCAGCCCGCGCGCGATCTCGAGCATCTCGGCCTCGGTGCGGGCGAGCTCCTCGTAGCCGCGCTCCGTTCTCCCGTCGGGTCGGGCAGGGGAGGCGCCGCAGCAGCCTGCGCGCCTCCTCCATCATAGGCGCTCGGCTAATAATTGTGAAAAGGATTAACCAAATGGATGCCTTGGCACCCCCAAGGGGCGCCCGGACAGACGATGCGGCAGCCCCCTAGATTAGTCCGAACATCCCGGCGGCGGTTCCAAACGTGAAATGGATGAGCGCGAGGCCCCAGATGGAGCGCTGCTTGCGGTAGATGACGCCGAACACGCCCAGAAGCACCGCAGCACCCAGCATGAAGTAGGGGCTGTAGTGCAGGTGGATCGCAGCGA
>Ga0256404_1005494_pt1 | contig 22344 bp, 21 predicted proteins | sample RumenRJG_01DNA_FD_185990 | JGI IMG/M metagenome (GOLD analysis project Ga0256404, IMG submission 185990) | Bovine rumen microbial communities from Lethbridge, Alberta, Canada - RJG_01 | ecosystem: Host-associated > Mammals > Digestive system > Stomach > Rumen | place: Canada: Alberta | collected...
TCCAGAATTGTTCCAATTCTACTTCTCCACCTTTTTCTGTTTCAGATTCCCATTCACCGCCTTCTTCATCTTCTTTCTCGTAAGCACCGCCTGTGCCACCATGCTCAAATTCAATCTCTGTGCTCAACGACCACCCTTTGCCAAAGTCATATCCTAAATAAACCACGGCATGCGGAATGTCAAAACGTCCATGACTCGGATCGTTCTTGTGCTCATCTGCCAAACTGTAGCGGCTTACATTGTCGCTGTAAAAGTTTCTGGAAAGAGCCACCTCGCCATAACCTCCGATGTGGAAGCGGGAAAGTGCCTTTTCGAGTTTTGCCACTCTTGATGTGTCGCTATTGTTCGTCTGCCCATATGTGCCAAGGCTTACAATGCTTAGAGTCAAAGTAATGACCGCAATCTTTAACATACTTGGAAAGTTCATTGTTTTTACCTATAAAGTACCAATTTCTTGAAAACAATGCAAAGGTACTAACAAATGTTAACTATGGCAATACTCAAAATTAGTCAAAAGAACGTCCTCTGTGGGTATTTTTCAAAAGAGGATACTCTTTTGAGGTGGGATGATACTCATTTTGCGCTTATGCTTTACTCTTTTTTGAGTATTTTAGTTTGTTATTCATGGATTCTTTTGTTCCAAGCAGCAGGTGTGATTTAGACCATTCAGACAGGGTGGAAAGATGATGAAAGAGGAAGGGGCCACACCGATGATGGCATAGCCCCTTGTATTGAGTTTCTTCTATAATAATTAATAATGATGTATTTACGACTTTGTGGATTCCAATTTGTGGAAGATGCTGATGAGTAGGGAACCGAGAATACCTGCACAGAGGGATCCAAGTAGGACGGCTATCTTACCCGATGAGCGGAGCATGTCGGTGGCAGCAACGTCAAGTTCTCCGAAGGAGAGAGTGTCGACGAATATTGCCATCGTGAAACCAATACCGCCGAGGCAGGCTACGGCAAAGAGCATCTTCCACGAAGCACCTTCAGGCATGACTCCCACTTTACATTTGATGGCGATGAAGGAGGCGAGAGTGATACCGATGGGTTTACCAAGTAGCAGCCCCAAAAAGATACCCATGCCTACCATACCTACACCTTCGAGCGGAAGAGTTTGAAAGATGTTGAAGAAACTGATGTCAGGAATGACAACACCTGCATTGGCAAGTGCAAAGATAGGCATGATGAGGAAACTGACCCACGGATTAAGTGCGTGTTCCAAACGGTAAGACATGCCGATAGAGTTGTTATTGATATAACTCATGCGGCGCAGACAGTGGCGTTGCGGACCATTAGGAAAAGGAACTCCCTGCTCAAACTTGTCATAGTCGTATCGAGCGATGCGCATTAGGTATTTTTTATTGCTTCGGTTGAGGTAGGAACGGCTGAAGCGAGCATCCATCGGAATCATGAATGCCATAACCACGCCTGACATAGTGGAGTGAATACCTGAATAGTAAAAAAGGAACCACACAGCAATAGCGGGAATGAGGTAGTACATCATCCGTTTTTCACCCAATTTATTCATCAGGAGTATGGCACCGATGAGCACAATGGCAATGAAAAGGAGGGGGAGGTTGATGTCACCTCCATAGAAGAGTGCCACAACTAAGATGGCACCAAGGTCGTCGGCAATAGCGAGTGCTGTAAGAAATATCTTGAGTGAAATGGGTACCTTGTTGCCAAGAATTGACATGATTCCTACAGCAAATGCGATGTCCGTGGCTGTTGGAATGCCCCAACCGCCTACAGTGGAAGTGCCAGCATTAAAAAATGTGTAGAAGAGAGCGGGAACAGCCATGCCTCCTGCAGCGGCAATGACAGGGAGAAGTGCTTTTTTCACACTGGAGAGTTCACCACAGACAACTTCTCGCTTGATTTCAAGGCCGACTGTAAAAAAGAAGACAACCATGAGGATGTCATTAATGAATTTCTCCACGGTCATGTCTTGGGGAAAACTTACAGTGAATGTATCGTTGGAGATGGTCATGGTAAGACTCGTCTCAAGAATTTCATGATAGAGTTGGGATGTGGTTGGCAAGTTAGCAAGTAGCATGGCAACGATGACGCACACAAGCAGAGTAACTCCACTGGCCCAAGGTTGATTCATGAAATGGGTTTGGGAGAGCTTCATAGAATGAAGCCCCTTGTTCCAGGTGTAAAGTGGAATAAGTCGCATGAAAAACAATCTTTTTATTTTTTCTACTAATTATACCTGTGACGGACTTATATCTGACCAGTTACTTAAATTTGTGACATGGAGAACTCTTTCGGAGTGATTCCCGTTACGCGTTTGAAGAACCGACTGAAACTGCTCACGGTGGGAAAGTGCAGTATTTCGCTGGTCTCGCCGAGTGAATAGTGGTGGACAAGTATGAGTGCCTTTGCTTTTTGAGTGACTGCCTCATCAATCCATGTGGATGCATTCTTCTTGCTGTAACTTGTGCAGACAAAGGACAGGTATTTGCTGGAAATACCCAATGTGTCGGCATAATACTGCACGGTGCGGTGCTCGATGGAGTGTTTGTTAAGAAGTGTGAGGAACTTGCAATACACGTCGTATTGACGGGAGTTGCTGTCGCCCTCGAGTGGTATGGGCTCATAGGAGAGGATGTTCATATTTTTGATTTCGAGCGCATTGAGAATGCATCGGATGTAAATCATCTGATACTCGTATGCTGGTCCCAGGAGGTCGCGCTTGATCTCATTGTAGATTTCAAACACATCGCGCATCTGCTTGGCAGATAAAGATGCTTTGAAATGGTGAAGGGACATTCTGGCGTTGCTGTATGTGAAGCCTATCTCTTGATAAATCTGATTGGAGAGTTTCGGGTAGGTAATCACCATGAAATACTGAACATTAGTGGAGTTGAACCTGATTTTCAGTATATTTTCTGGCATAATGGACACCAACATGTTCTTCTCTATCGTTTCTTCTTTTCCGTTCACTTCGATGATGCATTCCCCCTCCATGATGTAAATGCAGAGTTTTTGGTATATTTTTGTAGGAATGGCATAGTGAAGTTGTTCGAGAGGATTCACGCCATTGAATGTGTCGAACAGGAGTATGTTGTCTTTGATACCAGCCGTCGGAATAATGTCCTCTCGTGAAAAGATGTCCACATATTCCACGTATCGGTTGTTGTGTGATATAGACTGATTGGATGTTGAATCGGGCATGGCTGTTTATCCTCCTTATTTTTTTTGTACGAAATTGATGGACTTGATATTATTCAACTTGAGATATGCATTGGGCGAAAGACCCGTAATGCGCTTGAAATAGCGTCCAAAGAAACTTTGGCTTTGGAAGTTATATTCCTTGCTGATTTTCTTGATGTTATACTCGTTACAGTAGAGTGTTTGTTTGATAGCGAAGATGACGTATTGGTCAATTGCCTGTGATGCCGTTAGTCCCGTGTATTTCCGAATGATGTTTGACAAATACTTTGGGGTGATATGCAAATGATCGGCATAATATTGTACAGACCGTTCCGTCCTATGCTGTTCGTTCAGCAAACTGAGAAAATCGCAAAAGAACTTGTATTGGCGGTTGCCCTTCGTGTAATTGATAATATCGCTATCTTTTGCAACCGAGAAGAATTTTGCGATGTATGCTGACAGATATGCACGAAGAACAATCTCCTTCATTGGATAATCTTCGTGTTGATGCTCCTGTTTGATGCGTTTGTAGCAATCCAACAATACGGCGATGCTATCGGGAGAGAAACGAGCGTGACGGAACTTGAATGCATGATAGTGAAGTCTGGAGTTCACCCCTGTGCGTTTGTAGATGTCTGCCATCAAATGGTTGCGATTGAGAAATGCGAAGAAGATACATCTGGATTCTTCGACAATGACGCTCATGCAGGGCATGACAGCAATATATTCGTTTGCCTTCACTTCCACCCTCGTACCTCCAATAATCATGTTTAGGGTTCCTCTCAGTACGACCGTGACATACACATACTCAGCATTATAGACTTCTTTTCTCGCATGAATGATTGGTTCTCCCTTTTCATCAAGGTTGTCCATAATGGTGTATTTCCCCTCAAACGATGAGAAAAATGCATTTTGTGCATCATTTTTTGTTATAATATCTCCTTTTAGTATCATTGATCTTGTGTTGTTTATGTGTCACTTGTTGCTGCACGTAAAATCAGTGTTGTCGCCCCAATTGTGATGATGGCACCATCTTCGAGATTGATGCGGTCAACATCGCGCAGGATGTCATTCATGTAGAAGGTCCCTGTGTCACTGGGGGCATCACGCAGAATATATTGCAGTTGTCCCTGTTTGTTCTTCTTCACTGTGATGACACAATGAAAAGTGTCGATGCTGGGGTCACGGGTCTCTATTGGTTTGTTGATGTTAGTTCCCTTAACATATCGGCCAAATTCGTTTTCTCCCAAATCCAAAGGGATGACTTGCTTGAAAGCGAATCTGTTTTCCACCACCACGATGCTACCGTAATCCTCATTATAAGCATGCTCATCAAGGTCTTTCTCCTCGTGTCTGTTGGCAAGTTTTGATTTACCAATGCGGATGCCAAATTCCTTTTTACAGTGTTCGCACACAAAAACGAGCGATTGGCCATCTGTGTATTTTGTTTCATCAAAAACAATGTAGTTGTCACACTTCGGACATCTGACTCTTTTCATGTCGTATTCTCTTTACAGTTCAAGAATCCACGCTTCTGCAAAAGCGGGATTCTGTTGACGAAGTGAATTCAAATCCTTTTGTGCGCTTTCTTCATTAGCGTATTCCGAATAGAGGATTCTGCTGACTTTGCCATTCTTAACATATCGAGCCTGGTCAAGTCCCTCCTTTGAAAGGGATTTGATGAATCGCTCGGCATTGTCTTGACTCACGTATGTCGCCAGAACAATGACGTAGTATTTTTTCCCCCCTTCATTGGCTGGTGCAGCCTTGGTGGGTTCCTGTTTAACGGGTTCCATCAGAGATGTTACATCTGCTTTCTGATTGGAAACAGCGTTGACGCTTCCCGTTTTGGCCGATGCGGACTTTGCAGGTTTTGTATTTGGGGTGTTTGATTTTACTGCCACCTTTTCAATGGTGGGGAATGCTGCAACAACCGTGTCAGAATTGTTGTTCGTGCCAGTCATGGCAAGATAGGAGAAACAGAAAAACAAAATGACAGCCGCCGCAGCCGATATTCCGAAGTCTAACCAATGGCGGTTGAGGCGAATCACCACATCTTTTTGTTTGTCCTGACATATTGTATCCTTTGCTGCAACGTTCTCCTTGTTTGCGACGTGCATGTTTGCTACGGCCTGCAGGTTTTTCTCAATATCTTTTTCCTTGATGACGTGCTTCAGGGATTTCATCTCAAATGAATACAATCCAAAGAGAGAAGGGGTCAAGGCTCCATTCTCAGGTGAGATGAAAGAGATGTTCTGATTGAGTCCCTTTTTGATGATTCCAATATTCTCGAGCACATACTCGCCCTTCATCTCCAATTCGGCCATCATTTTATCTAAATCATGTTCCATCTGTAGGTTGGCAGAAGGGTAAGATGTATCGTATGCAGCCATATATGACTGCACCAACAGACCATCATTCACTTGGAGTTGCTGATTGAAACCAATCGTTCGATAGGGAGGAAGAAAAAGATGTTCTTCGTCACCCGTATATCGTGCATCAGCATGGTTGGCTATAAAGCCACCAAGTCCTGGCACAATCACGCAATCGTGTTCGAGCAACAATAATTCAATATGTCTTGCTAAAGAAATCATGCCACAAAGGTAGAATTAATTTTTCTAATTTTAGCAAAATGGACAAAGTTTTTTAGAAAAATGTACTTTTTTTCCTCAAAAGACACTCTCATTTGACAAAAAGGGACTGCATAATAACATGCAGCCCCTTTTTTATCTTTGTTTTTGTTTCTTATTTTGCAGGAGTCTGTGTTCCTGTTGCGGGGAATGTTGGTACATTTTCAGCATCAGTTGACTGAGCAGGAACCGTAATGTTGATAGGTGCTTCTTCCACTGTTGCTTTTGTCACAAATGCTGCTGACACAATGCTGAGGACAACCATTGCCACAGCCAAGCCCCAAGTTGCTTTCTCAAGGAAATCTGTTGTCTTACGAACACCCATGATTTGATTTGACGAGGCAAAGCTGGATGCAAGACCACCGCCTTTCGATTCTTGAATAAGAACAATTCCACACATCAAGATAGATGCGAGAATAACAAGTACGATAATTAATGAGTACATTTTATTTGTTTTTTTGTTATATTACTAATTGTCTATCTGTTGTTCAATGCTGAAAATCATTTGTTTTCTTTCAGCAAGACTTCAAGTAGATACATTTGCGCTGCAAAGTTAGAACTTTTTTTCGGATTATTCAAAGAAATCTTGCGTAATATTTCTAAAGCCTGCTGATATCTGCCTTGTTTTATGTAGATATTAACCATATTTTCGGTGTAGATTTCTTCTTCTTCGTCAGAAAACTCTGGCGAAGTGAATTCGCTGTCGTCCATGTCAGGAATGTCCAAACGTTGCTTCCCCTTAGTTTCTTCAATGAAGTGATCAATTAGGTCCGCTCCTTTCAGTTTGGGTGTCTCATCACTCTCATTTTCTTTTCCGTGATTGGGCTGTCGGTCTTGTTGCATGAGGTATGAGGCATAATCGTTCGTTAGGTCTATTATGGACGGCGCTTCTCGTTCTGGTCCATATTCCTCGTCAGTTTCGATGGTGCCTTCTTTCAAAAAACGATTGATGAGCGACATGGTTCTTGTACCCTCATCTTCTGTCTCGATGCTAATATTACCGTCACTTGGCGTAGGCATTTCATAATTGACGCCCTCTGTCAATACGAAAAGGGCTGTGCGGTCGGGAACGAAAGAACTTGCCTTCCTTAACTCTACCCCGAAATCTTGCGAATGCAGTTTATAAAGATTGGAGATGTAGAGCAGTCGTGCCACTTGAAAAAATGGGTATTTCTCTACCAAAGCCTTTAGTTCAAGCAAAGTCTCTGCATTGAGTTTTGATGGTGCTTCTATCAGTTCCTTTATATTAATCATTTTATTTAAGTTTCGCAAATGCTCAACTTCTTTGGAGTTAAAGGAGTTAGAGGAGTTAAAGGAGTTAAAGCCAAATGTCATGCTGCTGGCAGAGTATCGGCTTTTAACTCCTGAGCGGAGCGATAACTCCTTTTAACTCCTTTAACTCCAATAAACTAAAACTTGCGAAAGTTGAATCATTTTATTTAAGTAGATTGTTTCTTTTTCTTGTTTACCAATTTGCTACGGTTGCATTAAATATTTGGTCAACAATGTCGTCTATCATCTCCTGAACGAGTTCTTCCTGTACTGCAGCCAATTGTTTTGATGAATCATACTCTGCCGTTGCACTAAATCGCTGTTCGAAGTCTTCATCATGTTTTTTCGTGTTGGTGAATCTCACGTTTACTACAATCTTCAACTGCACCTGAGTAGAGAAGCCATCAGAGCCCACACTTTTGTTTGTTTGGCTATACTCAACGATTTCGCCAGCCAATTGTAAATCGCCGTCTCTTTTCAACACTTTCAGTTTTGTTTTCTGTGCATAGACATCACTTAGCGTGTTGTAAAACATCGATTCCATAGGACTCCACACGTAATTGGCACGGATGGGGAACTTGTCAAGGCTAATGGTCTTTGTCTTGGTGTAGTCGATGCTGGTTCCTGTGAATTTGTAACTAATGGTACAAGCAGTCAGCATAACCACACACCACAGGTAGCAATTTAATATGTAGAGGTTTCTTCTCATTTCAAAATCGTCTCTCTTCGTTCTGCTCACATGTCTAACCCGTAATCCTTGATTTTTCTGTACAGGGTACGTTCTGATATATCAAGTTCCATGGCTGTTTTCTTTCTATTACCCTTATTGCGTTTCAGCGATTCGATGATATTCTTCTTCATCAGTTCCTTGTTAGACATAGGGGGGTCCTCTATTGTCTCAATGTCAACTTTTTGTATGTTATGACTCGAATATGGAATATCCCCTTGTGGCTGATATCGTTGCTTGTTTACGATGTAGGGTTGTGGTTGCTGAATGACAGATGGATTACCATACGTAACGGGGGATTCCAGCTCTTCAGTTTCCTCGTTGTACAAGCCGTAGTGGTTCTGTGGTACACTCTGCATGGTTCCTAAATTGCTGTGCACCAACTCTTTCAAATCTTTTACTTCCTTGCCGATGCTGGACAACAACTGGAAGAGCATGTCGCGTTCCTTCTCATAACTGTGCCCTTCTGGAGCGTGCGTGTCACGATTGGCCCCGTGCAGCACAAGTCCAGTCTCACCCAGCGAGTCATCTGTCACCCCGTAACTCTTCAAGATGTCAGGAGTGATTTCCCTTTCTTTACTGATGATGCTGATTTGCTCCACCAAATTGCGTAATTGCCGGATATTGCCAGGCCACTTATATTTTAATAATAGTACGCGCGCGTCTTCCGTCAACCTAACAGGCTCGATATGGTATTTCTCCGATATGTCGTAGGCAAATTTTCTGAACAACAATTCAATGTCCCGACCTCTCTCACGAAGCGGCGGCATTGCAATGGGAATAGTATTCAGACGATAGTACAAATCTTCGCGAAATTTTCCTTCACGAATGGCCTTCTGCATATTCACGTTAGTGGCAGCCACAATTCTCACATTGGTCTTCCTCACCTCGCTTTCGCCTACACGAATATATTCGCCCGTTTCCAACACACGAAGCAGTCTTGCTTGAGTGGCTAAAGGCAATTCTCCCACTTCGTCAAGGAATAGGGTGCCATTGTTTGCCACGCCAAAATAACCTTCTCTGTCATCGAGAGCGCCCGTGAACGACCCCTTTTTATGACCAAAGAGTTCAGAATCAATGGTTCCTTCCGGCAGTGCGCCACAGTTGATGGCAAAATATTTATTATGCTTACGTGTTGAGTTATCATGTATTACTCTTGGCAAGATTTCCTTACCAACACCGCTTTCACCGTAGATCAGTACAGGCAATTCTGTCGGCGCAACCTGAATGGCGATGTCAATACTGCGATTCAGCCCTTCGTAGTTGCCTACGATGCTGTACCGCTGCTTCACTTGTTGTATTGTCTTTTCATCCATAATCTCTCTCTTTCGAACAATTTTAGTAGTTCATGCCTGAATAAAATCGTGACAAAATTAGCGATTATTTTCCACACAACAATGACTTTTTGTCAGTTTTAACGAAAAATAGGAGATTTCAAGTAGTCTTTAACACCGCATGTAGGGATTATACTGCTTTTCCCTACCAATGGTCGTTGCAGGTCCATGTCCGCTATAGACCTTTGTATCGTCGGGTAGGGTGGCGAGACGGAGGAGACTCTGCATGATGGCTTCGTGACTGCCGCCTTCAAGGTCTGTGCGTCCACAACTGCCGCAGAAGAGGGTGTCACCAGAGAAAAGAACGTGGTCTTTTTCTGAGTAAAAGCAGATGCAGCCACGTGAATGTCCAGGAGTGGTCATTACTCTGAATGTGATGTTGCCGAACTTGACCTCGCTGCCATCGAGCAGGGAAGTACCAAGAGGGGGCAGGGGAGGATGGGGGATGCCAACACCCACGACGGAGCGAATCTGCTCATCCATGTGCTCATAGATGTGGAGGTCTTCGTAATTGGCTTCAGGACGTAACCCTAAGTCTCTATACACAAAAGTATTGCCCCACACATGGTCAAAGTGCAGATGCGTGTTCAGCAGATGCTTCACTTGCAAGTCGTTCGTCGCAAGATATTTCTTGATGTCAGCCCATTCATACTCGTCCGAACAGCCGCAATCGATGATGACACATTCCTTTGTTTCATCGCTCACCACATAGCAGTTCTCACTAAGCGCATTTACCTCAAATCTCTTGATTGTCATAGTCATTTCCTATTGACGATGGTGACATGCACCACCTTTTTCGTCTTGAAATACTCCTCATCGAAGAAATCGCTCAGTTCCCATACGGTGGCGATATTCTTCATCGAAGCAATTTCACCGTTCAGTTCTCCTCCCTTTAAGGCTATGATGCCATTCGGTACAGCATTGTGTTGCTCTTTCTTGATGTTCTTTCGTGCCACCTTCACAAGGTCCACCATCGGCATCACTGCACGGGTCACCACAAAATCATATTGTTCCTTGATTTCTTCCGCTCTTGCATGACTGAACTTTACGTTTTTCAATCCGATAGCCGTTGCCACCTCATTTGCCACTTTCACTTTCTTGCCGACGCTGTCCACCAGATGGAATTGCACATGAGGAAAGAGTATTGCTAAAGGTATTCCCGGAAATCCACCTCCTGTGCCAAGATCCATCACGGTGGTTTCATCCCTGAAGTTCACCACCTTGGCAATTCCCAACGAATGCAGCACATGATGCTCGTACAGATTTTGAATGTCCTTACGCGAAATCACATTGATTTTAGCGTTCCAGTCATTATAGAGAGCCTCAAGTTGAGCAAATTGTTCAACCTGAAGCCCTGTCAGATTTGTGAAATACTTCTGAATAATCGTCATACCATTATAATTCATGAATAATTCGTGGTTAATTGACGGATAATCGTGTTTCTATTTAAACATAAATCATCACAAATTAACTACGAATGATTCATGAATTCATTTTTGATTGTTTGTTAGTTATTGATGTTGTGGACGTAGTAGGTCGTTCACTGTCTTCACAGGGTTGAACGTGCCGAGCGACACCTCCACGAAAATCGTGTTCCAGTCACTCATTGCGCCATTCCACAATCCTGGCAGTTCAAGCGCCTTCAGTTCCTTTCCGTCTTTGCTCTTGCTGGAGATGAAGCCTGTTTGATGATCCACATACTTTGTGAGGTCAAACTTGTTGCCTTTGTAGTCCTTCACTGCACACACAAGGTCAACAGGGTTGAAGTGAGTGCCGTTCTGGAACATCTGCAAATATTCTGTATTGTTCTTGTCAATCTGGCTGCTCTCCAAAATCTGCAAACTGATGGTGCCATCCTGATTGTATGCCAAGAAAGGACCACCGCCAGGCTCACCCACATTCTTCACCATACCACACACACGCATAGGACGGTTCAGTTTCTTCTTCAGATAGATGGCAAGTTCTGCATCCTCCAAGTCTTTCAGTTCAGGGTTACGGCAGGAGAGTTCATCGCGTAGGAAGCGGATAATCTCTTCCAACTGTGCATGAGTGTATTTTCCGCTCTCCAGCAGTTCCAAATATTGAAACGCTTTCTTCTGCTTGCTTACCAGCACACCTGCAATCAGTTTCTTATACTCTACAGTTTCGCCTTTCAGACGGTCTGGCACCACATTGTCGATATTCTTGATGAAGATGACATCGGCATCCAAATCATTCAGGTTCTCAATCAACGCACCGTGCCCACCTGGACGGAAAAGAATCTTTCCGTCTTTTCCACGGAATGGCGTGTTGTCAGGATTTGCAGCCACCGTATCCGTGCTTGCCTTCTGTTCTGAGAAACTCACCGAATACTTCACGCCAAACTTCTTCTCATATTTAGGAGCAACCTTTGCCACCAAAGACTCAAACAATGGTCGGTGTTCAGGACTGACTGTGAAATGCACATTCACCTGTCCGTTCTTGCCGCCTGCATAGAGCGCACCTTCCACCAGATGCTCTTCCACGGGTGTACGTGCACCGTCCTCATATTTGTGGAACTTCAAAAGACCTTTTGGCAACTTGCCATACGAAAGACCTTCCTCACCCAGCAATGTAGCAATGGCAGTCTTCACACTTCCGTCGCCACCGTTCTTGTTGATGGCAGCCTTCAAATCATCAATGAACGCAAACTTGTCAAGGTTTGCCTCAAACTTCTGGATAAACTCTGTCTTCTCTTCGTTGTCGAGAAACTCAAAAAGATTCTTGAACATGCGGCTTGCTGCGCCTGATGCAGGCACAAATTTCAGCACTTTGCCCGAACCGTCCAGATAGGCATCCCAAGCAGAGAGATAGTCTTTTTTCTCTGCCTCTGTTGGAATGGTGATGCCATTGCCAGGTGAGGCAGCCCCAGCCAATTTCAGCCAAGGGAACCCTGTTTTGAAACATTCTAACTGTGCATTCAGTTTCTCCTCCGAAATGCCTTTCTTCGCGAGAAAGGCCTTATCTTCTTGTGTAAGCATGGTTTGATGTGTTTTTTAGTTGTACAAAATTTTGCCAAAGATACAGATTTTGTTGTTACTAAACAAATAAAAAACTCAAATTCCTCATAAAAAGGCTTATATGCTCACCTTTTTTCAGAATAAGACCTTACTTTTCCTCCTCTTTTCAAGCATCCACGATGGGACTCCTTCTTCACTTCTTGACCACCTCACGTTCAAAGAAGTCCAGGAAGAAAGGCCAGTTGGGTCCTGCTTCATGACCGCCATGGTGCTGACGATAGGCGAGGCGACCTTCCATCAAACCATTGTCCATACCAGGAAAGAGGTCTGTACCGACACCTTGATAGCCGAGCAATTCATACACGGGCGATGCCTTTGAAGCCGAGATGAACGAACCCACCACATCCTGCCATTTGTCACCGTTCCAACTTCCAGTGGAGATAAAGCATGCGCGGGGAGCACAGAGGGCGATGAGTTCGTGCTGATCAACAGGAATGTCATTTTCCGTCAGCGGGTCTGTACCATATTTGATCAAGTTTCCGCATACCCAATGGTATTCCTCATTCGAAACAATGTTTCCGATGCTTTCACCGCAGTCACGACGCCATCCTGCTGCACCAGCCTTGCCTGACGAGGCAATGAATCCCGCTGCAATGCGTTCCTCGAATGCCATGGCAACAAGCGAAGCCTTGCCATAGCGCGACACACCTTCAATGGCACACTTGGTGGCATCGAAAGTGGCGTCAGATTCAAAATAGTCAATCAGACGTGACAATCCCCAACCCCATGCGCGGAGTGCTCCCCAATCGGTGGGTTGACGATGTTCGCCCTTGTTGCACAGACCTATGATGCCGTTGGTGAGACCAGAACCGCTATCTGCCTGAATGGATGAAGGATTGATGGTGGCGGCAGCCCAACCGCGTTCAACCACCATCTGCTGCCATGACACAGAACCAGCACGAGTGCGAGTGGGGTCACCTCCTCCAAATCCGAACTCCACGACGACGGGCAGGTTTCTTTTGCCATTGTCGGGATATACCACATTGGCTTGAATCTCAACCTTTATGGATGGACAGATGGAGTTGTCCACCACACCTTTCAGATAGCGTACCACCACAGGCGTTCCTGCAAAATCCTTCTTCTCCTCATTCGTGACCTCCCATTTCACGTTGGGCACATTGGTCGGAATACGTCCATATACATTGTCCTCAAAAAGTTTCACAATTTCAGGACGGCGCACCTTATACCACATCTTGGCATTCGTGACCTTCTTGCCACTTTCAGTCACCAGTGGGTCTGGATAGAAAGGGTAGGGATTTGCCGTCAATTCGTCATAGTTAGGATGCTTGCTTTCATCCTGATTGTTGGGTTGACGACCTTCACGAGGAGTGCCCACACCCACTTTAGCCAGCATGTCCGCATAATCGGCAGCCGCAATTTGACGAAGGCTGTCCATGTTCACTCGGTTCCCGCCTCCAAACATAAAGAATTGTGCGTTTGCTGCAAACGGAACACAAGCCATCAGCATTGTCCCGAAGAAATACTTCCAAGTTCTCATCATAGTTCTGTAAAGATATGGGTTAGTTTTTATGATTAAAGATGATATTATATTTTGCAAAGATACGAATTTATAAAGTACAATTCCATGATTTCAACCGAAATTTTCTCTTTCAGTTAAAATCAGCGTTTCTATAAACAAAAAATGCCCAGCATAACTGCTGAGCACTTTCTTTTTTGGAGGGTGGAGGGTGGGACTCGAACCCACGACATTCAGAACCACAATCTGACGCTCTAACCAACTGAACTACATCCACCATGTAGGGGTCATTTCCCTTTTGCGAGTGCAAAGGTAGGAGTTATTTTTGGATTGGCAAAACTTTTTGAGTAAAAAATGATGAGTGAAGAGTGAAAATTTATTTTGCCAGTCTTTTTCTAACCTTAACTTTAACCCTAACTTTAACTTCTCTCCCCTCAACAGGGGAGTTGGAGGGGGCTTAACACTTTTTTGTGTGCTTCGCACAGTCTCGGAAGGAACTCCGAACTTGTTCGCCTGAACACCTATAAGAATCAATAATGAGTGAAGAAATTCGGAGTAAATTCGGAGTAAATTCGGAGTAAATTTGGACCAGTAAATAAAAACTTCTCATTTACTCAAATAAAATTTACTCCGAATTTACATTCCGAGATAGTGCCAACGGCACGCACTCAACCCTCTTCCCTCTACACTTATTTGTAAAACTCCTTGCGACCTGCGCTGAGCGTGTTCTTCATCAGCGAGCAGATAGTCATAGGACCTACACCGCCGGGAACAGGTGTGATGAAAGAACATTTAGGAGCGACGTTCTCGAAATCCACGTCACCGTTCAGACGGAAACCCGATTTGCGAGTCGCATCCGGTACACGAGTGGTACCCACATCGACAATGACAGCACCTTCCTTCACCATGTCGGCAGTCACGAAGTTGGGCTTACCGATGGCAGCGATAATGATGTCTGCCTGCTGGCATTCCTCCTTCAGTGTCTTCGAACGGCTGTGGCAAACCGTCACCGTGGCATCGCCATACTGCTTCTGCATCATCAGTTGAGCCATCGGCTTGCCGACGATGTTGGAACGGCCAAGGATGACACATTTCTTGCCACTTGTCTCAATGTTGTATCGCTTCAGCAGCGTGATGATGCCCAGCGGAGTGGCTGACACATAGCAGGGAAGACCAATCGCCATGCGTCCCACGTTGATGGGGTGAAAGCCGTCCACATCCTTGCGGTAGTCGATGGCTTCGATAATTTTCTGCTCAGAAATATGTTTAGGCAGAGGAAGTTGCACGATGAAACCATCCACATCGGCATCGTTGTTCAGTTTCTCCACCTGTTTCAGAAGAAACTCTTCCGTGATGTCGTCCTCAAAGCGGAGCAGGGTAGAGGTGAATCCGCAAGCCTCACATGCCAGCACCTTGTTCTTCACGTAAGTCTCACTACCTCCGTCATGTCCAACGAGGATGGCAGCAAGATGGGGACGCTTACCTCCAGCATCCACAATTTTCTTCACTTCTTCCGCAATCTCAGCCTTGATGGCTGCTGCTGTTGCTTTTCCGTCTATCAGTTGCATATTATTTTTTGTAAAGTTGAAACTCTACCCTTAACCCTAACTTCTCTCCCCTCAACAGGGGAGTCGGAGGGGTCTTTTATTTCCTAAATCCTTTCATTCGTTGCATCTGCGCCATTGCCTGAGCCATCTTCGGACTGGTCATCTGGCGCATCATCTTGCGCATCTGTTCAAACTGCTTCGTGATGCGGTTCACCTCGTCAATCGAGACACCTGCACCCTTCGCAATGCGCTGTTTGCGCGACATGTTGATGCACTCGGGATGTTCCCTTTCATAAGGTGTCATTGAACCAATCATCGCTTCCACCGACTTGAAGGCATTGTCGTCAATATCCACATCCTTCAGTGCCTTGCCCACACCCGGAATCATCGAAGCCAAATCCTTGATGTTGCCCATCTTCTTGATTTGGTTGATTTGGCCGAGGAAATCGTTATAGTCGAACTTGTTCTTCGCAATCTTCTTCTCCAACCGTTTGGCCTCTTCCTCGTCAAACTGCTGTTGAGCACGTTCCACAAACGACACGATGTCGCCCATGCCGAGAATGCGGTCAGCCATGCGTTCGGGGTGGAACACATCAAGTGCCTCCATCTTCTCGCCCGTACCCACAAACTTGATGGGCTTATCGACTACTGTGCGGATGGAAAGGGCTGCACCGCCACGAGTGTCGCCATCCAGTTTCGTGAGGATGACACCATCAATCTCCAACCTCTCGTTGAACGTCTTGGCAGTGTTGACAGCATCCTGACCCGTCATGGCGTCCACCACCAGCAGGGTCTCATGTGGAGTGACTGCCGCCTTGATCTGCTCAATCTGCAACATCAGTTCCTCGTCAATCGACTGACGACCGGCGGTATCGACAATCACCACGTCGTAGCCTTTCATGCGCGCTTCCTGTATGGCGTTTTTCGCCACAGCAATCGGGTCGGTGGCACCTTCCTCCAAATAGCAAGGCACCTCCACCTGTTCAGCCAACACGCGCAACTGCTCCATAGCCGCAGGACGGAACGTGTCGCAGGCAGCCAAGAGCGGCTTCTTGTGGTTCTGAGTCTTCAAGCGCAGTGCCAATTTGCCCGACATGGTTGTCTTACCGGCACCGTTCAAACCAGCCATCAGAATCACCGTGGGGCGACCCGTCAGATTCAGTTCAGTGGCTTTTCCGCCCATGAGTTCTGCCAACTCGTCGTGCACAATCTTGACCATCATCTGGCCAGGCTTCACCGCAGTCAGCACATTCTGACCCAGCGCCTTCTGCTTCACCGTGTCGGTAAACGTCTTAGCCACCTTATAGTTCACGTCGGCTTCGAGAAGTGCCTTACGCACATCCTTCAGCGTTTCCGCCACGTTGATTTCGGTGATTTTGCCTTCACCCTTCAGTATCTTGAAAGACCGTTCCAGTCTCTCGCTCAAATTTTCAAACATATCTTTTCATTTACAATTTTACAATGTACAATGTACAATTTGCCTTTCGGTTTGCTCGCACTCACTTTTTAACCCCTTTATATATAAGGTATGCGACAATCGCCACGACGATGATGATGGCAGCAATGCCGATGATGTGGGAGTAGTGTGCGATGATGTCGATGAGTTCCTGCTTCGGCATGGTCGAGTGAAAAGCCGCACCAATGCCCACGAGGATGCTGTTCCAAAGTCCTGCACCCAGACAGGTGTAGAGGCAGAACGACAGCAGGTTCATCTTAGCCAAACCCGCAGGGATGCTGATGAGTTGGCGAATGGCAGGAATCATTCTGCCAATCAGCGTGGAGATGGCACCCCGCTTGTCGAAATACTGCTCAGCCTTCTCCACCTTCTCCGCATCAATCAGGCACATGTGACCGATGCGGCTGTTGGCAAACGCATACACAATCGGACGCCCCAGAGAGTAGGCAAGGCCGTAGTTGACCAATGCACCAATCAAGGCACCCAACGTGCCACACAAGATAATCATCGGGTAAGACATCTCGCCCGTCTCTGCCGCCATGTAAGCCGCAGGAATCATCACCACTTCTGATGGAAAAGGAATGAACGAACTCTCGATGGCCATAAACAAAATGACCCAACCGTAATTCAGGTTGTCGAGTGCTCCGTTAGTCAAATTGAGGATGATTTCTTCCATAATGGGTGCAAAGTTACGAATAAGTGAGGGAAAAACAAAATTTATTTAAGTTTTTCCGAACGTGAGTAACTTCGGCGAAGCCAACGTCACGAAAAGTAAGTGAGGGAAAAACAAAATTTATTTAAGTTTTTCCGAACGTGAGCAACTTCGGTGCAGCCAACGTCACGAAAAGTAAGTGATAATTGATAATTAAAGTTGAGGGTTGAGTGCGTGCCGTTGGCACTATCTCGGAAGGTAAATTCGGAGTAAATTCGGAGTAAATTTATTTGAGTAAATGAGAAGTTTTTATTTACTGGTCTAAATTTACTCCGAATTTACTCCGCATTTACTTTCCGAGACTGTGCGAAGCACACAAAAAAGTGTTAAAGACCCCTCCGACTCCCCTGTTGAGGGGAGAGAAGTTAAAGTTAGGGTTAAAAAGAGACTGTCATGATAATTTTTCACTTTTCACTCTTCACTTTTCACTTAAAAAGTTTTGTCAATTCGCCAAAACTCCCTACCTTTGCACCCGCAAAACCGAGAATGAGCGAGTGAAGAACCGAATCGCATTCGTGTTTTTCGGAGCGTAAGCGGTTTCGAGCATTGCTCAAAACAAAACATGGGTAAGTCCTATACGGCCAGCTCCCTCGGAATCCCCCAGGGCTTGACCGCAGCAAGGGTACTTGGTTGTAGCGGCGCGATGTAGTCAGCTTACCCACCCGCCTCTTTAGCTCAGTTGGCCAGAGCACGTGATTTGTAATCTCGGGGTCGTTGGTTCGAATCCGACAAGAGGCTCAAGAATTTCATCTGAGATGGCAATGAAAGTTCACTTTCAATTGACAGCGAAAGATGAAAGCCTTGAAAGCCTGCCATCGGCAGGTTTTTCGGATATCCAATCCGACAAGAGGCTCAAGAATTTCATCTGAGATGGCAATGAAAGTTCACTTTCAATTGACAGCGAAAGATGAAAGCCTTGAAAGCCTGCCATCGGCAGGTTTTTTCGGATATCCAATCCGACAAGAGGCTCAACGAATAGGGGAGAAAGCAGAGTTCTTTCTCCCCTATATTTATCATAAGTGTTACGAAAATTATGGACAAACAGAAAGACATCAAACCCTGGGAGACCGTCAGTTCCAAGTATCTCATTCAGCGTCCATGGCTCACAGCACGCCGTGATGTGCTCCGCATGCCCGACGGAAAACTGGTGCCCGAATACTATGTGCTCGAATACCCCACATGGGTCAACATCATAGCCATCACCACCGAAGGCAAATACCTCCTCGTGCGCCAATACCGCCATGCACTCGGCATCGTCGAGTACGAACTCTGTGCAGGCACCATGGATGCAAAAGATGCCACACCCCTCGATGCAGCCAAGCGCGAACTCCTCGAAGAGACAGGTTATGCAGGAGGCGAATGGACAGAACTCACAGCCCTGTCAGCCAATCCCACCTCCATGAACAACCTCAACCACACCTTCATTGCGAAGGGAGTGGAGAAAGTGTCCTCCCAGCACCTCGATGAAACCGAGGAAATCACCGTCCATCTCTTCACCCTTCAGGAACTCATCGACCTTCTCCGCCGTGACGAGATGAAGCAATCCCTCATGGTAGCCCCCCTCTGGCGCTACATCGCCGAAAACCATCTTTTGTAAAGTTTTTGTAAAGTTTAAGGTTTACAAAAAACTCACTCCTCTGCCGGCGAAAAAGTGAAACTCATGCCGTTCCACACAGCATGATAATCCTTGAAGGAGTCGTCGTCGTCATTGCTCCATGTGCACACATAGCAGTCCTTGCCCTCTTGAGGCAAGTATGCATACATGGAACTATATTGGGCGGCAAAATCGTCAAACACCTTCACCACCTCCTTGTCGGGAGTCATCATGCCCGTAGCCTTGTCATAGTCATAAAACATATACTGATACTTCGAGTCATCGTCGTTCTCAAAACCACGCTCCGCAGTCACACCCACCAGTTGGTGCCCGTTCTTGCGGTTCCAGTAGCAGAGGGTCACGGCATTGGAAAACTCCCATTCCCAGTTGCACTGGATGTAGCCATTCTTTTGAACATCATGCACATAGAAGTTCTTTTCTCCTCCATCAAAATTCTCAGGGTCTTTCAAGTAGGACAGCATCTTTGCACAAGGCTCAAACGAGGAATACTCCTGACAGAACGCCTGAGCAAAATCGTGGATGTTCACCTTTTCGCCCTTGGCTTTCACCGTCAGCGGTTGCGATGCCCATTCGCCAAGATGCTTCCAACTCTTTTCGAGGAGTTGCTGCTCTGCTGAAAACTCCTCGTCCGTTTCCGTGTCATTCACGACAGCCACAGCCGTCGAATCCTCTTCGCCACCATTTCCGGCAGTATTCTTGCTGTTGCAACTGCCCAACAGCAAGGGGAGTGCCAGCCCCATAGCCCAAATGTACGTAGTCTTTTTCATTGCTTTTTGGTTTTTAGTGTAGTAAAAGTGATTACAAATGTAGCACATTTTCTGCATCGTTCCAATTTTTGAAGGGATTAACTGCAAAATATCCAATTCGGAAACAAGTTTTGAAAGAAAAACACTAATTTTGCGAGGTCTCCATTTGACTTTTTCGGTTTCCAGTCGTATAATGGATAAAAATTCGACAAAATGGTTCAGATAGACGAAGATATCATAGTAAGGTGCCAACGAGGCGAGAAGACTGCTTTTCGTGGGGTGGTGCTGGCATATCAGCGGATGGTGTTTTCGTTGACGCTGAAACTGCTGTGCGACGAGGAAGAGGCGAAGGACATGGTGCAGGAGACCTTCATCCGTGTGTGGCAGCGAATGGGAGAGTATGACACCCAGAAGAACTTTGCCACATGGATCTATACGATAGCCACACGCCTGTGTCTGGACAGGTTGAAACGCATGAAACATGTGGTTCCCATGCCAGACGACGAGTTGGTGTTCCGACGGTATGCTTCCGATACTGATACGCACAGGGCATTGGAAAACAGGGAGTGGGTGTCGATCGTGAGAATGTTGGCAGAAGGGTTGGGGGAGAAGCAAAGGATGGTGTTCACGCTCTGCCATCTGGAAGGACTCTCATCGCCAGAAGTGGAAGAAATAACAGGCTTGGATGCCAAACAGGTGAAGAGCAACCTGTATGTGGCTCGGCAAACCATACGAGAACGATTAAAACAATTAGGATATGACACAGATAGATGACATACTCGACAGGTTGAAAGGACAGCAGCCAGAATTGGATAATCCCGATGAAATGCTGGAAAGCATCATGGCAAACCTGCCCGACAGAGAAGAACAGGGGGAAAGAAGGGAGGAACAAGGGAGTGCTAAGCCTCACCTGATGCTAAGGGTGCTGCGCACCATCACATCCGTGGCAGCCATCCTGCTCATAGGACTGTTCATCTATGTCAACCAACCCGTGAAGACTGAGGCACCACGTGCCCATGCCTATACAACAGACTTTCCACGAAGCAGCACGCTCGAGAACATGTACACACGCTACTTGGAGGCAAGTCAACCAAAACCTATTAGTTACACACAATTAAAAATGATGATGTATGAAAACTACAATTAGTTCATATTGGATGCTCTTGGCATCAGTGGCACTTTTCTTCTCCTGTGAAAAGCAGGACGTCAGATTGCACACCGTTATTCACGAAGACGGTACTTGTAAGCGCGAAGTCATTTATCGCCATGTGATGCCGCAAGAAGAAAGAGATTCCCTGTGGGGCAAGGACAGCACGTCTGCCCCGTTGGCTCCCGTTCCGGAATGTGTCAACATGGAGGGCTTTATGGGTTCTCACACCGACATTGGCGACAACGATACTGTAACTACCACACTTGAATACCGCGAGTTTAAGGATGTGAAGGAGATGTGCCAATACACCCCTCTGCAACTGAATGGCGAACGCCTGAAATCGAATGCGGATCTGGAAAAGCATTTCCGCTGGTTCTACACGGAATACACCTATACTGAAACCTTCAGCACAGTGGCAGACACCTTCAAACTTCCAGCCACAAACTATGCAGACAAAGACATCGTCAGGTTCTGGTTCACAGGACAACCCAACCTGCTCGAAGGACTTAACGGGTCGGAGGCATCGGAGAAAATCAGTAAAATGGAACCATTTGTTTCACAATGGATGAATGACAATCTATTCAAGATGTGCTTTGACTACATGGTGGAACACTATGACTCTATTCAGAATCCTCCTGTGAACAAAGAACAGTTCGTGGCACTACACGATTCGTTGGCAAAATATCTCCTAAAAAACGGACAGGCGCAGTTGCCTGCGGTGGAGGTGACTGAAGAGTTTGAGAAGTTCTTCCATTCCAATGCTTACGCACCATTCTTCGATGATGAAACGCCGCTTGGGATGGGTATGTCAGAGGAACTTTCCGACCAACTCAACATCTTCTGGCTTTCTGTAACTTACACGCTTGAAATGCCTGGCACGGTAGTGAATCCTGGTACAGGAGTCCTCAAGAATGGCATCATCTATTATCCGCTTACGGGCGAACGGCTCATTCCTGGCGACTACACCGTCAGTGCCACCTCGCGTGTCACCCACATCTGGGCTTATGTCGTCACTTTCCTCATCTTTCTCGTAGCCATCGGCAGTTTTGTGTATCGAGGACGGAAGAAGTGAGTTAGAAGACCCCCTCCAAACTTTTGTGTGCTTCGCACAGTCTCGGAAAAGACTCCGAACTTGTTCGCCTGAACACCTATAAGAATCAATAATGAGTGAAGAAATTCGGGGTAAATTTTATTTGAGTAAATGAGAAGTTTTTATTTACTGGTCCAAATTTACTCCGAATTTACTCCGCATTTACCTTCCGAGATTGTGCGAAGCACACAAATAAGTGTAGAGGGAAGAGGGTTGAGATAGTGCCAATGGCACGCACTTCTCTCCCCAAATTACAATAATTTAAGTTTGACTTCGTCGAGCTAAAGTTTCGGAAGTGTTTTTCCACAACGGATTGCACGGATTATACGGATTTTTGAGCCTCGGCGGCTCCTGCCATTCGGATTGTTCTGCATCCGGCCATCGT
>Ga0256404_1005496_pt1 | contig 22334 bp, 22 predicted proteins | sample RumenRJG_01DNA_FD_185990 | JGI IMG/M metagenome (GOLD analysis project Ga0256404, IMG submission 185990) | Bovine rumen microbial communities from Lethbridge, Alberta, Canada - RJG_01 | ecosystem: Host-associated > Mammals > Digestive system > Stomach > Rumen | place: Canada: Alberta | collected...
GTCAGGCGTGCTGGTATTTTTTCTCCGTCTCGTTGATGACGCAGGCGACGGCGGCGTCGCCCGTGATGTTGAGGCAGGTGCGGAACATGTCGAGGATGCGGTCGATGCCGGCGACGAGGGCGAGGCCCTCAAGCGGCAGGCCGACGGATTGGAGCACCATTGCGAGCATGATGAGACCCGCGCCCGGTACGCCCGCCGTACCGATGGAGGCGAGCGTGCCCGTGAGGACGATCATCGCCATCTGGCCGAAGGAGAGGTCGACGCCGAAGACGTTCGCGACGAAGAGGGAGCAGATGCCCATGTAGACGGCGGTGCCGTCCATATTGATCGTCGCGCCGAGCGGCAGGACGAACGAGGTGACCTCGCGCGAGACGCCGAGCTTCTCCTGCGTGTTCTTCATGTTGACGGGCAGTGTGCCTGCCGAGCTGCAGGTCGTGAACGCGATCATCATCGCCTCGCTCATGCCCTTGAAGAAGGCGAGTGGCGTATGGCCGCCCCAGATGCGTGCGAGCGTCGAGTAAACGCCGACGGCGTGGATGGCGGAGCCGATGGCCATGCAGCCGATGACGGAGAGGAGCGGCAGCAGCACAGAGGGACCGTTCGCCGCGACGACGGGCAGCAGCAGGCAGAAGACGCCGATGGGCGAGACGGCCATGACCATCGCGATGATCTTGTAGCAGACCTCGGCGCAGGCGTCGAAGAAGCTGATGAGCGTCTTCGCGCGCTCGCCGCCGACCTGCAGGATGCCGACGCCGACGAAGAGCGCGAAGATGATGATGGGCAGGATGTCAGCCTTGGACATGGAGGCGATTGGGTTCGCCGGGATCATCGCGACGAGCACCTGCATGAGGGACGGCGCCTTCTTGACCTCGACGGCGGCATCGCTCGTCATGCTCATGCCGATGCCCGGATGGAAGAGCCCCGCGACGGCGAAGCCGATAAGGATGGCGATGGCCGTCGTGCAGAGGTAGATGAAGATGGTCTTGATGCCGATGCGGCCGAGTTTCTTCGTGTCGCCGATGCTCGTCATGCCGACGATGAGCGAGGTGAAGACGACGGGCACGATCATCATCTTGATGAGGTTGATGAACATCGTGCCGATGGGCGCGATCCACCACTTGATGAAGGGCAGCGCGTCCGGCCCCGCGATGAGTCCGACGACGACGGACAGCACGAGGGCGAGGAAGATCTTGATGGATAAATTCATAGAGACCACTCCTTTGCATGTTTTGTATTGCTGTGGTTATCTTTATTATACATTGGAGACGAAAGACTGTCTATGGAATGTTTCGTCGATTCGCGGAAGGGACGGCGCGTGGCAGCAGGTCAGCGGCTGCGAAAGTGTATCAGAGCGGTGTTTGCACCTGTAACTTGGCGCAGGCGCGGGGGTGTGCGTTGTTCCTGAAAAATATTTTTCGCGGTGATTGTTTTCCGGAGGTTCCTATGATATAATGACCAACGGTGTTAGAAAAAGCATGCGGGCGGATGGCTGCCCTGTGCCGCGGAGCGGTGGCGCAGCCGATGAAGCGCGCAGAAGAAAACAACAGGAGGTGCACCAATCATGGCAGTGATTTCCATGAAACAGTTACTCGAAGCAGGCGTCCATTTCGGACATCAGACGCGCCGCTGGAATCCGAAGATGGCGAAGTACATCTTCACAGAGCGCAACGGCATCTATATCATCGACCTGCAGAAGACGGTCAAGAAGGTGGACGAGGCTTACGCGTTCCTGCGCAGCGTCGCTGAGGAGGGCAAGAGCGTCCTCTTCGTCGGCACGAAGAAGCAGGCGCAGGAGTCCATCAAGACCGAGGCGGAGCGCGCCGGTCAGTTCTATGTCAACGAGCGCTGGCTCGGCGGCATGATGACGAACTTCCAGACGATCGAGAAGCGCGTGAAGCGTCTCAAGGAGCTCGAGGCGATGGAAGAGGACGGCACGTTCGATGTCCTCACGAAGAAAGAGGTCCAGGTGCTCCGTCACGAGATGGAGAAGCTCGAGAAGTATCTCGGCGGCATCAAAGAGATGAAGAAGCTGCCGGGCGCGCTCTTCGTCGTTGATCCGCGCAAGGAGCGCATCGCCGTCGCTGAGGCGCGCAAGCTCCATATCCCCATCGTCGCCATCGTCGATACGAACTGCGATCCGGATGAGATCGACTACGTCATCCCGGGCAACGATGATGCGATCCGCGCTGTCAAGCTCCTCACGGGCAAGATGGCGGATGCAGTCCTCGAAGGTCGTCAGGGTGCTGACGGCAGCGAGGAAGCGCCGGCTGCTGAGGCGGCAAAGGACGCTGAGTAATCAGGCATAGAACCTATGACGGGGTAAGGGATGTTATCCCTTGCCTCGTTTTTTTGAGGAAAGGTACGACAAGGAGGAAATACAATGGCAATTACGGCTGCAATGGTAAAAGAGCTGCGCGAGAAGACGGGCGCGGGCATGATGGACTGCAAGAAAGCACTGACGGCGACGAACGGCGATGCGAAGGCAGCCATCGACTGGCTGCGCGAGAAGGGCATCTCCAAGGCGGAGAAGAAGGCCAGCCGCATCGCAGCAGAGGGTGCAGTCGCAGCGTACATCACGGATGATGCGAAGGTCGGCGTGCTCGTCGAGATCAACTGCGAGACGGACTTCGCTGCGGGCAACGAGAAGTTCAAGGCGCTCGAGGCGAAGATCGCGAAGCATATCGCCGAGACGGCGCCGCAGGATCTCGATGCGCTCAACGCGAGCGAGATCGACGGCAAGCAGGTCTCCGCGCTCATCACGGACGCGACGGCGACGATCGGCGAGAAGATCTCCCTGCGCCGCTTCGTGCGCTATGAGAGTGCTGGCAAGCTCGCGAGCTACATCCACATGGGCGGCAAGATCGGCGTGCTCGTGAACCTCACGGGCGGCAGCGATGAGCTCGGCAAGGATGTCGCTATGCAGATCGCGGCGGCGAACCCGATCGCCATCGACGAGACGGGCGTGCCGGCAGAGGTTGTCGAGCACGAGAAGGAAGTCGCGCGCAAGCAGGCCGAGGAAGAGGGCAAGCCCGCGAAGATCATCGACCGCATCGTCGAGGGCCGCATCAAGAAGTACTACAAGGAAGTCTGCCTCGATCAGCAGATCTTCGTCAAGGATCCGGACAAGACGATCTCGGATATCCTCGGCGGCGAGAAGGTCGTGGAGTTCACGCGCTTCCAGCTCGGTGAGGGCATCGAGAAGAAGCAGGAGGACTTCGCGGCGGAGGTCAAGGCGCAGATGCAGTAAGTCCTCTTCGGGGGAAGCGCCTTGCCGGCTGTGGTTTGGCACATGATGAAAAGAGAGGCTGTTGCACAGAAGACGGCGCTCCCGGCGGGAGCAGGAGGTGCGGCAGCCTCTTTTTGAGGAATGGCGCAGCGCAGGCCGCGTGCGGCGGCAGCGCGGTGCGGAGAAATTGACGGGGGCGGCAGGAGTTTCCCGCTTTCCGTCGAATGAACATACTAGATAGGTTTCAGTCGTTGCTTGGACTGGATGGAGGTTTTTGTTTTGGAAACAGCGAAATATAAACGCGTCGTCCTGAAGCTCAGTGGTGAGTCGCTCGCAGGCGACCAGGGCTTCGGCATCAATCCGGCGGTCGTCGAGGACATCGCGGCCCAGGTGAAGCAGGTGCGCGAGCACGGCATTGACGTCGCCATCGTTGTGGGCGGCGGCAACATCTGGCGCGGCCTCGCGGGCTCCGCGAAGGGCATGGACCGCGCGACGGCGGACTACATGGGCATGATGGCGACGGTCATGAACGCGCTGGCACTCCAGGACGCGCTTGAAAAGATCGAGGTCGACACGCGCGTGCAGACGGCCATCGAGATGCGTCAGGTCGCTGAGCTCTACATCCGCCGCAAGGCCATCCGCCACATGGAGAAGGGCCGCGTCGTCATCTTCGGCGCGGGCACGGGCAATCCGTATTTCTCCACGGACACGACGGCGGCGCTGCGTGCAGCGGAGATCGAGGCCGATGTCATCCTCATGGCGAAAAAGGGCACGGACGGCATCTACGACCGCGATCCGAACAAGTACAAGGACGCGAAGAAGTTCGAGGCGCTCGCCTACATCGAGATCCTCAACAAGGGTCTCGCGGTCATGGACTCGACGGCGACCTCGCTCTGCATGGACAACAAGATTCCTCTCGTCGTGTTCAACATCGACGACCATAAGAATATCGTTCGCGCCGCGCTCGGCGAGAATATCGGAACGACAGTAGGAGGAAACGTGTAAATGGTGAAGGACATCCTTTCCTCGCATGAGGAACGAATGAAGAAGACAATCGAGGCGGCGAAGCATGAGTTCGCCAGCCTGCGCGCGGGCCGCGCGACGCCGTCGCTGCTCGACAAGGTGCTCGTCGACTACTACGGCGCGCCGACGCCGGTGAACCAGGTCGCGAAGGTCACGGTTCCGGAGCCGCGCATGATCATGATCCAGCCGTGGGAGAAGTCCATCCTCCACGACATCGAGGTCGCGATCATGAAGTCGGATCTCGGGCTCAACCCGAACTCGGACGGCACGGCCATCCGCCTGACGATCCCGCAGCTCACGCAGGAGCGTCGCCAGGAGCTCGTGAAAGCCGTGAACAAGAAGGCGGAGGAGGCGAAAGTCGCCCTGAGGAACATCCGCCGCGACGGCAACGAGGAGATGAAGAAGCTCGAGAAGGGCAAGGAGATCACCGAGGATGAGTCGAAGCGCGGCCAGGAAAGCATGCAGAAGCTCGTCGACAAGTATATCAAGCAGGTCGACACGGCGCGCGAGGCGAAGGAGAAAGAGGTTCTCGAGGTCTGATGGCGGCGCTATCCTATGTCGGCCGTCCCTTCTCCTCGGTAGAGCTGGAGCTGCGCGCTGCCGGCACGCCTTACCAGTTGGAGAGAACACGCCCTGTGCGTGATTTTTTCAAGACAGATGAGCGCTGTCTCTACGTCGTCCGCGAGCGTGAGCTCCCGGACGGCACGCTCGCGCTGGTTCTCGCGGCCAGCCTCCAGACATCGTCTGAGATCAACCTTTGAAAGGAGGTGTCCTGATATGGCTTACAAGATTGGTGATGACTGCATTTCCTGCGGCTCCTGCGCGGCTACCTGCCCGGTGGAGGCGATCAGCGAGGGTGCGGAGCACTACGAGATCGACGAGGAGAAGTGCGTCGAGTGCGGCGCTTGCGCTGCCGGCTGCCCGGTATCCGCGATTTCGGCTCCGTGATGGACGGCCCCTCCTGACCGGAGCGTCAGGAGGGGTTTGTGCGTATGGGGATTTCCCTTCGGTACGCACTGGGGAAGCACTGTGTGCGTTTACTGCCTGCGCCTGCGCAGAGCGGCGGGCGCAGGCGGTGGTTCCCTTGTCTTATGTATGGATGATACACTGCGGCGCGCGGGCTTGGTCTCTAGGAAGAGCGCCGCGCGGTAGCTGGAGGGATAGATATGTGGAAGAAGATTTTGGGCCTCGGGACACCGAAACGAGAAAAGGATCTGGTGGCGCTCTACGATCGCGTGCCGCAGGAGAAGCGGCCGCGCCATATCGCCGTCATCATGGACGGCAACGGACGCTGGGCGGAGGGAAAGGGTCTCATCCGCACGGCAGGTCATCGCGCGGGCGTCGGGACTCTGCTTGACATCGTGCAGGTCTGCGTCGACCTCGGCATCGAGGTGCTGACGGTCTACGCATTCTCGACGGAGAACTGGAAGCGGCCGCGCCCCGAGGTGGATTTCCTCATGAGCCTTTTCTCCGAGGTGCTCGAGAAGGAAATCCAAAGGATGGAGAGAGATCATGTGCGCCTGCGCTTCCTCGGCCGCGAGGATGGCATGTCAGAGAAGCTGCTCGGCGAGATGCGCGCGGCGGAGGCGCGCCTCGCGGGAAACGACGGCCTGCAGTTCAACATCGCGGCGAACTACGGCGGACAGGATGAGATCCTGCGCGCGGCACGAACGCTCGCGGTGCGCGCGCAGGCGGGCGAGATCGCGCCGGAGGACATCGACGAGGCGATGTTTGCGGGCGCGCTTGATACGGCGGGCCAGCCGCCCGTCGACCTTGTGATCCGCACGAGCGGCGACCTGCGGCTGAGCAATTTCTTGCTCTGGCAGTCGGCGTACGCGGAGTTCTGGTTCACGGAGACGAACTGGCCGGATTTCACGCCCGAGGAGTTTGTCGGCGCGCTCATCGATTTCGCGCACCGCAGACGGCGCTTCGGTGGTCTGAACCCGTCTGAGGAGAAATGAGCGTTCCACGCGGATATATGGATATGGATACGGATCCGGTCCTGCCGGTATCGCAATGAGAAAAGGAGCGGTTTTTTGCTGACAAGAATCATCACTGGTGTCGTCGGTATCGCGCTGGCGGCATTCATCATCCAGACGGGCGGCGCGCTCTTCAGCGCGTTCGCGCTCGTGCTTTCCCTCGTCGCCTGGTTTGAGTATGTGCGCGCATTCGCGCACAAGGGCATCCGCGGCGCGTTCGTGCTCGGCGCGCTCGGCCTCGTGCTGCTCTGGGGCTGCGCGTGGCTCGGCAATGCCGAGGAGACGATGGCGGTCACGACGGGCATCGTGCTCCTGATCCTGCTCGAGAGCGTGCTGCTGCACGGCCGGTTCTCGTTCGAGGACGCGGCGGTCTCGGTCGCGGGCGTGCTCTATTTCGGCTATCCGTTCGCGCACATGGTGCTGCTGCGCTTCGCGGGTGAGGGCCAGACGCTCATGACGCCGCTCGGCGCGTTTGATTTCGGCTGTGCGATGATCTGGGTCATGTTCATCGGCACCTGGGCGAGCGATACGTTCGCGTATTTCGTGGGCTCGGCCATCGGCTCGCACAAGCTCTGCCCGACCATCAGCCCGAACAAGACGGTCGAGGGATTCCTCGGCTCGCTCGTCGGTACGACGGCGTCCGTCGCGGGGCTCGGCGTCTTTTTCGGCCTGCCCGTGCTCGAGATGGCGGGGCTCGGCCTCGCGCTTTCGGTGCTCGCGACGCTCGGCGATCTCGTCGAGTCTGTGGCGAAGCGCTATACGGGCATCAAGGACTCGGGGAATATCATCCCGGGGCACGGCGGCGTCTGGGACCGCTTCGACAGCGTGCTCTTTACGGCACCTGCGGTGTACTATTTCGCCGTGCTCGTGCTCATGAATGATTGAGGAGGTGATGGGATTGAAGCAGCTGGCAGTCTTGGGATCGACGGGTTCGATCGGCACGCAGACCCTCGAGGTCGTGCGTCGTCATCCTGATCTCTTCCACATCGCGGTGCTCGCGGCGAATACAAGTGATGAACGCTTCGCGGTGCAGGTCGAGGAGTTCGAGCCGGAGCTCGCGGTGCTCGCCGATGAGGCGGCCTATGGGCGGCTCAAGTCTCGTTTCGCTGGCAAGGCGGCGGGCACGCAGCTCGCGGGCGGCCGCCAGGCGTTCATCGACGCGGCGGGGTATCCGGGCGTCGATGTGGTCGTGACGTCGATGATGGGCTTTTCCGGGCTCGCGCCGACGCTGCGCGCCATCGAGACGGGCAAGGATATCGCGCTCGCGAATAAGGAGACGCTCGTCGTTGCGGGCGAGCTCATCATGCGGCGCGCGCAGGAGTGCGGCGTGCGCATCCTGCCCGTGGACAGCGAACACTGCGCGTTTTTCCAGTGCCTGCAGGGGGAGCGGCGCGAGAGCATCGAGAAGCTCCTGCTCACCTGCTCGGGCGGCCCGTTCCGCGGCAGGAAGCGTGCGGAACTAGAAAACGCGACGGTCGCAGAGGTGCTCGCGCACCCGACCTGGAACATGGGGAAGAAGATCACCGTCGACTCGGCCTCGCTCGTCAACAAGGGGCTCGAGGTCATCGAGGCGAAATGGCTCTATGGCGTGGACTACGACCAGATCCAGGTGGTCGTGCATCCGCAGAGCATCGTGCACTCGATGGTGGCGTTTTGCGACGGCGCGGTCATCGCGCAGCTCGGCGCGCCTGATATGAAGCTCCCCATCCAGTATGCGCTGACGTACCCTTCCAGGCAGCCGTCCACGTTCGAGCGGCTCGATTTCTGGAAGATGCAGGCGCTCACGTTCGAGCGGCCGGACACGGAGACGTTCCGCGGGCTCGCGTTCGCCTACGAGGCGGGGCGCGCGGGCGGCACGCTGCCCTGCACGTTCAACGCGGCGAACGAGGTCGCGGTCGCCGCGTTCCTGCGCGGCGAGATCCATTTCCTCGATATCTACGACATCATCGAGCAGACGATGAGCGCGCGTCCGGCGCGGCCGGTCAAGGCGCTCGACGATCTCTTTGCCGAGGATGAGGCGGCGCGGCGCTATGCCGCGTCCCTGCTGAAGAAAGGACGGTGAAGCTATGGTACTCACCATCGCGGCGGCGGTATTCGTCTTCGGCCTGCTCGTGCTCGTGCATGAGCTCGGCCATTTCGTCACGGCGAAGCTCACGGGCATGCGTGTCGACGAGTTCGCCATCGGCTTCGGCCCGCAGCTCATCGCGGTAAAGCGCGGGGAGACGGTCTACTCCCTGCGCGCTGTGCCGCTCGGCGGCTTCAACAACATCGCGGGCATGGATCCGGAGGCGGAGGACGATGCGGGGGAGCGCGGCTACGCGCGCAAGTCCGTCTGGGCGCGCATGCTCGTGATCCTCGCGGGCAGTGCGATGAATTTTCTCCTGCCCGTGTTCCTCTACTGGGGGATATTCTTCTTCTCGGGCGTCGCGACGCCGAGCACGGAGCCTGTGCTCGGCATGGTGCTCCCTGACAGGCCCGCGGCACAGGCGGGGCTCCTCGCAGGCGACCGCGTGCTCTCCGTCGACGGCGCGCCCGTCGGGAGCTGGCAGGAGTTCGCGTCGGCCGTCCAGCAGGGCGGGGAGGGCACAAGCCATGCGCTCGTGATCTCTCGCGGCGGCGAGGAACAGGAGCTTTCCGTATCGCCTGCCTATGACAAGACGTCAGAGCGCGCGATGATCGGCGTCATGAGCTCTGCGACGATGGAGCATCCGGGCGCCGTGCGGTCCGCGCAGCTCGCCGTGCAGAAGACGGGATCCGTCATCTCCATGATGGTCTACGAGCTCTACAAGATCATCCTGAAACTCTCCGGTGCGGAGCTCGCGGGGCCCATAGGCGTCGCGCAGATGGCAGGCCAGGTCGCGCAGATGGGGTTCGTGCCGCTGCTCAATTTCACGGCGTTTCTGAGCCTCAACCTGGCCATCATCAACCTGTTGCCGATTCCGGCGCTCGACGGCGGCCATTTCGTCGGGCTCTGCGTCGAGGCGGTCATCGGACGGCCGATGGGGCCGCGTTTCACGTACTACGCGCAGCGCGTCGGCATCGCGCTGCTCTTGCTGCTCATGGTGTTCGCGACGAAGAATGATGTCGTGCGCGTGTTTTTAGGAGGCTGACGTATGATGGAGTACCAGAGGAAGAAGACGCGGCAGATCCATATCGGCCCCGTCGCCATCGGCGGCGGCGCGCCCATCTCTGTCCAGTCCATGACGAATACGAAGACGGCGGATACCGAGGCGACGCTCGCGCAGATCCGCGCGCTCGCGCAGGCGGGCTGCGATATCGTGCGCCTCGCCGTGCCGGATATGGCGGCGGCGAGGAATCTTGGCAGCATCCTCGCGGCCTCGCCCGTGCCGCTCGTCGCGGACATCCATTTCGACTACAAGCTCGCGCTCGAGGCCATCGCGCAGGGCATCCACGCGCTGCGCCTGAACCCCGGCAACATCGGCGGGCCGGAGAAGGTCGCGGCTGTTGCGGCAGCGGCGAAAAAGGCGCATATTCCCATCCGCATCGGTGTCAACGCCGGTTCGCTCGATAAGCGCCTGCTCAAAAAATACGGCGGCGTGACGGCGGAGGCGCTCGTCGCGTCCGCGCTCGAGCATGTGCGCCTGCTCGAGCAGGAGGGCTTCTACGACATGAAGATCTCGCTCAAGGCGCATGACGTGCCGCTGACGCTCGCGGCCTACCGCCTCATGAGCGAGACGGTCGACTATCCGCTGCACCTCGGCATCACCGAGGCGGGCACGGTGCGCACGGGCGTCATCAAGTCCGCCGTCGGCATCGGCGCGCTGCTCGCTGAGGGCATCGGCGACACGCTGCGCATCTCGCTCACGGGCGACCCCGTGCCGGAGGTGCGCGTCGGCCGTGAGATCTTAAAGTCCCTCGGCTTGCGTTCCTATGGGCCGACCCTCGTCGCCTGCCCGACCTGCGGCCGCACGAGCATCGACCTGCCCGCGATCGCGGCCGAGGTCGAAAAGAAGCTCGCAGGAGTCGCAGAGCCCATCGAGGTCGCCGTCATGGGCTGCGTCGTCAACGGCCCCGGCGAGGCGCGCGGCGCCGACGTCGGCATCGCGGGCGGCAAGGGCGAGGGCCTCGTGTTCCGCAAGGGGGAGATCCTCCGCAAGGTCCCCGAGTGCGAGCTCGTGCCCGAACTGTTCAAGGAAATCGACAGAATCATAGAGGAGCGAAAGAATCAATGAGAGCATCCAGTCTATATGCACCAACCCTTCGGAATACGCCGGCGGAGGCGGAGATCGTCAGCCATCAGCTCATGTACCGCGCAGGCCTCATCCGCAAGGTCGCGGGCGGCATGTACACGTTCCTGCCGCTCGGCTGGCGCGTCATCCGCAAGATCGAGCAGATCATCCGCGAGGAGATGGACGCCGCGGGCGGCCAGGAGGTCATGATGCCCATCCTGCAGCCCGCCGAGCTCTGGGAGGAGAGCGGCCGCTGGGCCGCCTACGGCGATGAGATGATGCGCATGAAGGACCGCCACGGCAGGAACTTCTGCCTCGGCCCGACGCATGAGGAGATGATCACCGACCTCGTGCGCGACGAGGTCAGGAGCTACAAGCAGCTGCCGCTCCTGCTCTATCAGATCCAGGACAAGTTCCGCGACGAGCGCCGCCCGCGCTTCGGCCTCATGCGCAGCCGCGAGTTCATCATGAAGGATCTCTACTCCTTCGATAAGGACGTCGAGGGCATGAACGCCTCGTATCAGAAGATGTACGACGCCTATACGCGCATCTACAACCGCATGGGCCTCGCGTTCCGCCCCGTCGAGGCGGACAACGGCGCCATCGGCGGCGGTCACTCCCACGAGTTCACGGTGCTCGCCGATGCGGGCGAGTCGAACATCGCCTATTGCCCGCACTGCGACTATGCCGCGAGCGACGAAAAGGCGGAGCTCGCGCCGATCTCCGCGCCCGTTGAGGACGCGCTGCCGCTCGAGAAGGTCGCGACGCCCGGCACGAACACCATCGAGAGCCTCTGCGACTTCCTCCAGATCCCCGCGGAGAAGACCATCAAGGCCGTGGCCTACCAGACGGATGCGGACGAGCTCGTACTCGTCTTCCTGCGCGGCGACCACGAGGTCAACGAGGTCAAGGTCATCAATCAGATCGCGGGCGCGCTCGAGCTGCGCATGGCCGACGAGGCCGCTATCCGCGCGGCGGGCGGCTGCCCGGGTTTCATGGGCCCCATCGGCATCAAGAACGGCACGCGCATCCTCGTCGACGCGAGCGTCATGGAGCTCCATAACGCCGTTACGGGCGCGAACGAGCAGGACGTCCACTATAAAAACGTCAACCCCGCGCGCGACTTTGATGCCGCGGCCATCACCGTCACGGATCTGCGCATGGTACGTGAGGGCGATCCCTGCCCGCACTGCGGCACGCCGCTCAAGATGACGCGCGGCATCGAGGCCGGACAGGTCTTCACGCTCGGCACGAAATACAGCGCGGCGATGGGCGCGACGTTCCTCGACGAGCAGGGCAAGGAGCAGCCGCTCTACATGGGCTGCTACGGCATCGGCATCGGGCGCACGATGGCCGCCGCCATCGAGCAGAACAACGACGAGCAGGGCATCATCTGGCCGCGCGCCATCGCGCCCTACGAAGTCGTCGTCGTCGCCGTCAACGCGAAAAAAGACGACCAGCTCGCCTACGCCGAGGCCATCTACGAGGAATGCCAGGCCGCGCACATCGACACGCTGCTCGACGATCGCAAAGAGCGCGCGGGCGTCAAGTTCAAGGACTGCGACCTCATCGGCTACCCCGTCCGCATCACCATCGGCCCCAAAGCCGTCGAAGCGGGCGACATCGAGGTCAAGGTCAGGAAGACCGGCGAGGTCTACCACTTCACGCGCGAGGACTACTTGGCGAAGGTTCAGGAGTTGCTCGAGAAACTCTGATGATCTCCAGTGCGAAGAGCCGCAGGCGAAGCTGCCTGCGGCTCTTTGATTTTGGCGCATGACTGCAGAGGTGGCTGGAAAGCTGCCGCGTGATTTCCGCGCGAATACTGAAAAAATGCAAAAAAGTGCTTGACAGTACCTTTTTGACGTGCTAATATTTAGCTCATATAAAACATATCGGTTCAGAAAACATTCTATCGTAACGACGAGGGATGCGGGATCTGATATGGCAGCACAGCTGATGAGACGATCAAGGCTGGGCAGACCGCAGGCGAGCGGTTTGCCCAGCCTTTCTGTTTCCAAGGCATCGCGCAGGCAGATGAAATTTCTTGAAGGGGGCAGGCATCATGACATACCGTCTTGCCGTCGCGACACACGACGGCGTACACATCGACCGTCATTTCGGTCACAGTGAGGCATTCGTCATCTATGCAGTCGGCGCGGACGGGCGCATCCGCTGCGAGGGCAGGCGCGAGGTCATGCCGCCCTGCGGCCATGGCGTGCATGAGACAGCGGCGCTCGAGGCCGTGGCGGCACGGCTCGCCGACTGCCGCTACGTCCTCGCGGAGGCCGTCGGGCGCGGCGCGCAGCAGGCGCTCGCGCGCCATCACGTCGGCGTGCTCGAGATCGGTGCGGGCGAGGCGGTCATCGAGACAGCCATCGGCGAGATCATCGACTATGACAGGCGGCGTTCGCGCGTGCGCACGCAGAGGGCGGCGCAGCTCGCGGGCTGGCCGCGGGCAGGAGAGGAGTGAGCGATATGGAGATCATCGAGGGAACGAAGGGAAAGCGGCCGCAGGGCAGCCGTCCCTCTGAGGAAAAAGCGGCGCGGGTGCGTGAGCTCCATCCGTGCTTCGGCGCGCGGAAGAACCGCGGGCGCATCCACCTGCCGGTCTGCCCCGGCTGCAATCTCGCGTGCAAGTTCTGCGACCGCAGCCGCAACGACGTCGAGAACCGTCCCGGCGTCACGCGCGCCGTCATCGAGCCGGAGGAAGCGGCGGACTACATCGGCCGCGCGCTGACGTTCTGCCCGGAGCTCTCCGTTGTCGGCATCGCGGGGCCGGGCGATACGCTTGCCTCTGACCGCGCGCTTGAGACGTTCCGCCTCATCGGCGCGCGCTATCCGCAGCTGCTGAAGTGCATGAGCACGAACGGCCTGCTCCTCGACGAGCGTGCCGACGAGGTGATCGCCGTCGGCGTCGACACGCTGACTGTCACGGTGAACGCCGTCGACCCCGCCATCGAGGCGCAGATCATCGACGGGCTCGTCTATCACGGCCGCCATTACAAAGGAGAGGCGGCGGGAGAACTGCTCATCCGTCACCAGCTCGCGGGCATTCGCAAGATCGCCGCGGCGGGCATTGTCGTGAAGGTGAACACGGTGCTCATCAACGAGATCAACAGGTTTCACATTCCCGCCATCGCCAAGGCGGTGGCGGAGGCCGGTGCGACGATGTACAACATCATCCCGCTGATTCCGCAGCATGAACTCAAGTACTGCGCGGCGCCGAGCTGCGTCGATCTCGCGCTCGCGCGGCAGGAGGCGGGAAAATATATCGATGTGTTCCGTCACTGCCAGCATTGCCGCGCCGACGCCGTCGGCGTGCCGGGGCGGTCGGAGTTCGGCCGCGAGGTCTATCAGGGCGGGCTCAGGGTGCGCGAGACGTTTTCCCACGGCTGAGCGCTGAGGCCTGGCACGCGGCGGCTTCGCTGCCCGCGCCGGCTGTATGGCGGCAACCGGATGGCGCGCGCGGCATCGCTGGAGAAAATGTTTTCAAAAGATTCCCACACGCATTGGCGATGGGAGAGAAAAAAGAGGAGAGATGAAGATGGCAAAGGAAAGCCTGCGGCAGATCGCAATCTATGGCAAGGGCGGCATCGGCAAATCGACGACGACGCAGAATCTCACGGCGGGACTCGCCGAGCTCGGCAAGCACGTCATGGTTGTCGGCTGCGATCCGAAGGCGGACTCCACGCGGCTGCTGCTCGGCGGACTCGCACAGAAGACCGTGCTCGACACGCTGCGCGATGAGGGCGAGGACATCGAGCTTTCGCGCATTCTCAAGGAAGGCTACGGCGGCATCCGCTGCGTGGAGTCCGGCGGCCCCGAGCCCGGCGTCGGCTGCGCGGGGCGCGGCATCATCACGTCCATCGGACTGCTCGAGCGCCTCGGCGCCTATACGGACGATCTCGATTACGTCTTTTACGACGTCCTCGGCGATGTCGTCTGCGGCGGTTTTGCGATGCCGATCCGCGAGGGCAAGGCGAAGGAGATCTACATCGTCGCGAGCGGCGAGATGATGTCGCTCTACGCGGCGAACAACATCAGCAAGGGCATCGCCCGCTACGCGAAAAAGGGCGGCGTGCGGCTCGGCGGCATCATCTGCAACAGCAGGAACGTCGACCGCGAGCTCGACCTCCTGCGGGCGTTCGCCGCCGAGCTCGGCACGAAGCTCATTCATTTCGTGCCGCGCGACAACATCGTCCAGCACGCGGAGATCAAGCGCAAGACCGTCATCGAGTACAGGCCGGACGCGCATCAGGCCGACGAGTACCGGACGCTCGCGCGGGAGATCGAGGAGAACGATTCGTTCGTGATACCGAAGCCGATGACGCAGGAACGCCTCGAGGAGATCTTGCTCGCCTACGGGCTCATGGACAATCTCGAGGACGATTACCGCATCTGAAAGGAGGAAGCGCGATGACGAAAAAAATCAATCTCGATATCGCCGAGGTCGAACCGCGCGAGCAGCGGCTCGGCACGATCATCGGCTGGGACGGCACGACGGAGGAGCTCGCGAAAGCGTCCGGTTATGAGGCGCGCGGCAAGGTGCAGCGCGGCTCGGGGCGGTCGGCGGGCAGCCCTTGCGGCGGCTGCGACGGCTGCCGCCTCTGCGAGCTCGCGGGCCCCTTTTCGCAGGGCTCTGTCTGCTCGGAGCAGATGGTCGAATGCCAGGCGGGCCATGTGCGCGATGCCGTGCTCATCCAGCACGCGCCGGTCGGTTGCGGCAGCGGCCAGGTCGAGTACAACGCGCTCTACCGCAACGGCCTCGTCATGCGCGGTTTCCCGGCGGAGAATCTGCGCATCACCAATACGAACCTCAAGGAGAGCGATCTGGTCTTCGGCGCGTCGGACAAGCTGCGCCAGTCCATCAACGACGTCTGGGAGCGCTACCAGCCGAAGGCCATCTTCATCGCCTCCTCCTGCGCGACGGGCATCATCGGCGAGGACATCGAGAGCGTTGCGGAGGAGAAAGAGGCGGAGCTCGGCATCCCCGTCATCCCGCTCGCCTGCGAGGGCTTCCGTTCGAAGCATTGGTCTACGGGCTTCGACGCGACGCAGCACGGCATCCTGCGCCAGATCGTGCGGGCTCCGCAGAAGAAGCAGGAGGATCTCGTCAACGTCATCAACCTCTGGGGCTCGGATGTCTTCACGCCGATGCTCGCGCACCTCGGCCTGCGCGTCAACTACGTCGTGGATCTCGCGTCCGTCGACGAGCTCGCGCAGATGTCGGAGGCAGCGGCGACCGTTGGCTTCTGCTACACGCTGTCCTCCTATCTCGCGGCGGCGCTCGAGCAGCATTTCGGCGTGCCGGAGGTCAAGGCGCCGATGCCATACGGCTTTCACGGCACGGACGCTTGGCTGCGCGAGCTCGCGCGCGTGACGCACCGGGAGGAACGCGCCGAGCACTATATCGCAAGCGAGCACGCCCGCGTCAAGCCGCGCATCGAGGAGCTCAGGAAGAAACTGAAGGGCGTGAAGGGCTTCGTCGCGACGGGCTCCGCCTATGCGCACGGTCTCATCGAGGTCCTTCGGGAGCTCGGCATCGAGGTTGACGGCTCACTGACCTTCCATCACGATCCCGTCTACGACAGCGGCAGCCCCGCGGAGGACTCGCTCGGACATCTCAACGCGCAGTACGGCGGCGTTCGCCATTTCCATGTCTCGAACCGCCAGCAGTACCAGCTTTACACGTTCCTGCAGGAGGCGCAGCCGGATTTCCTGCTCATCCGCCACAACGGCCTCGCACCGCTCGCCTCGCGCCTCGGCATCCCCGCCGCGCCGCTCGGCGACGAACATCTGGCCGTCGGCTATCAGGGCATGATCAATATCGGCGAGACGGTGCTCGAGATCCTCGCGCACAAGAAATTTCACGACGATATCAAGGCGCATGTGAAGCTGCCGTATACCGACTGGTGGCGCCAGCAGAAGGATGCTTATATCCTTGCGCGTCATCCCGAGATTCTGCAGCAGGACGAGAAAGAAAGAGAGGTGCTATCCCATGCCTGAAATCAAGAAAGACGCGAACGGACAGACGAACTCCATCAGCCAGCTGCGCTACGGCTGCGCGCTCGGCGCGTTTCACAGCGTCAGCGCCATCCCCGGCGCGATGCCGATCGCCCATTGCGGGCCGGGCTGCGTTGACAAGCAGTACATGAGCCTGAACTTCTACAACGGCTTCCAGGGGGCGGGATACGCAGACGGCTCGACGCCGCCCTCGACCAACCTGCAGGAAAAAGACGTCGTCTTTGGCGGTGCGAAGCATCTGGACGAGCTGATCGCCGCCTCGCTCAAGATCTTGCAGGCGGATCTCTTCGTCGTCCTCAGCGGCTGCGTCCCTGAGATCGTCGGCGACGACATCGGCGCCGTCGTTGCCCGCTATCAGAAGCAGGGCGTGCCCATCGTCGCGGCGGAGACGGGCGGTTTCAAGGGCAATAACTTCGTCGGCCATGAGATCGTCACGCGCGCCATCATCGAGCAGTACGTCGATCGCTTCGCGACGGGCAAAAAGCGGCAGGGGCTCATCAACGTCTGGTCGGAGCTGCCGTTCCAGAACACGTTCTGGCGCGGCGACCTCGCGGAGCTCAAGCGCATGCTCACGGGCGCCGGCTGGGAGGTCAACATCCTCTTCGGCGGTGGCTCGGGCGGCGTCAGGGAATGGCAGACCATCCCGCAGGCGGAGTTCAACCTCGTGATCGGCCCGTGGCTCGGCCTGAAGACGGCCCGGCTGCTCGAGGAGAAATATGGCCAGCCGTATCTTCATCTGCCCGTGCTGCCCATCGGCGCGCAGCAGTGCGCCGAGTTCCTGCGCGCTGTCGCGGCGTTCGGCAAGGCGCACGCGGCAGAGACGGAGGCCTTCATCGCGCGGGAGGAAAAGGAGTATTACTATTACCTGGAATATTTTACGGACTTCTACGCGGAATACTGGTGGGGGCTGCCGGCTGCCTACGCGGTCGCGAGCGATGCCGCATATAACCTCGCGCTCAACAAGTTCCTCGTGAACCAGCTCGGCCTGATCCCCGCGCGGCAGGTCATCACGGACAACACGCCGGAGAGATATCGCAGCGCCATCCGTGAGGAATACCGCCGGCTCGCGCCGGATGTCGCCGCCGAGGTGACGTTCGCCGAGGACGGCTATATCATCGACAAGATCCTCGCGGCCGGACAGTACGGCCGCAAACCGCCGCTGATTTTCGGCTCGACCTGGGAGCGGGATCTCGCGAAGAAGCTCGGCTCCGCCATCGTGGAAGTCAGCTACCCCGTTTCCTATGATGTGGTTCTGAATAAGAGCTACGTCGGCTATCGCGGCGCGCTTACGCTGCTCGAGCGCATGTTCTCGAACGCCATCAGCAAATCGGCGTAATATCGGAAGAAAGGAAGGATGGCCATGATTGCCTCACAGGAAAGCATGACGGCGAAGTTGTGCTCATTCGCGCGCGCCTACCATTCCCTGCTCGGGAAGGACAAGATTTTCGACGACTACCTCGCCTATGACATCATCGGCAAGGACGAGTACGACAAGATCGGGCGGCTGGTCGCGGGCGATGCGGCCGAGGATGCCGCCGTCTACGGCTTCGAGAGCCTGAAGCCGTTCGCGCGTCTCAATCGTTGCTTCACCCCGGTCGCACTCTCGCGCACGGCGTTTGCCGAGCAGGCGCTCGCGCGCTTCTCGCGGAGGCTTTCGGGCTGTCAGTACGTCATCTGCGGCGCGGGCATGGATACGTTCGCGTTCCGCAATACGGACGAGACCATCCGCGTCTTCGAGCTCGACCGCCCCGATACGCAGGCGTACAAGCTCGCGCGCATCCAGGCGCTGCGCTGGGAGATTCCGCCGCATGTCCGCTACGCGCCAATCGACTTCGAGACGCAGGACGTCGCGCGCGTGCTGCTCGCGAGCGGTTTTCGCCCGTATGAGCCGACCTTTTTCTCTCTGCTCGGCGTTGCCTATTACCTGACGCTCGATGCGCTGCGCCATCTCGTGCGCAGCATCGGGGCAATCGCCGCGCCCGGCAGCCGCTTCGCGCTCGATTTCCCCGATGAGACGACGTTCGCGGAGGGCTCGTCCTCGCGTGTCCGCTGCCTCGCGGAGATGACGGAGAAGCTCGGCGAGCCGATGCGGCAGGGGTTTTCCCTCGCGGCGCTGCGCGGAATCCTTTCGGACGAGGGCTTCGTCATCCGGCGGCACGAGGGGCCGGAGGCCATCCAGCGCCACTTTTTCGAGGAACGTCCCGATCGCCAGCAGGCGATGGAGAACATCCATTTCCTCCTGGCAGAGAAACGATGAGGAGTGTGGAAGATGAAAAGACAAGAAGTTCAGTCGGCGCCCGCCTTTGCCACGCAGCTGATCCATGGCGGCTACACCTATGACGCGCAGACTGGCGCGGTCAATGTTCCCATCTATCAGACGTCGACCTTTGCGCAGGACGGGCTTGGCAAGACGCGCGGCGGCTGGGAGTACGCGCGGACCGGCAACCCGACGCGCCAGGCGCTCGAGCGGCTCATCGCCGAGCTCGAGGGCGGTTGCGCGGGCTTTGCCTTCGGTTCCGGGATGGCGGCCATCACGGCGGTGTTGAGTCTCTTCCGGGTGGGGGATAAGATCCTGCTCTCGCGCAATGTTTACGGCGGCACCTACCGCGTGCTCGACAAGGTGTTCGACCATTTCGGCATCACGTACGCGCTCGCGGATACGGAGCATCCAGATGCCCTCGAGGCCGCGTTCACGGAGGATGTCAAGGGCATCCTCATCGAGAGCCCCGCAAATCCGCTGCTCACGATCACCGACCTGCGCGCGGCGGCGGAGATCGCGCATCGGCACGGCGCGCTCGCCGTCGTCGACAATACGTTCATGACGCCTTACTTGCAGCGCCCGCTCGCGCTCGGCGCCGATATCGTCGTGCACAGCGCGACGAAGTATCTCGGCGGTCACAGCGATGTCGTCGCGGGGCTCATCGTCACGCGCTCCGAGCAGCTCGCGGAGCGGCTCGCGTTCCTGCAGAATTCGACGGGCGGCGTGCTCGGACCGTTCGACGCGTTCCTGCTCATCCGCGGCATCCGCACGCTCGGCGTCCGCCTCGACCGGCACGTGGAGAACGCGGCGGCGCTCGCGCATTTCCTCGCGCGCCATCCGGCCGTGCGGCGCGTCTATTATCCGGGTCTGCCGACGCATCCGGGGCACGAGATCCACAGGCGCCAGGCGAAGAACGGCGGCGCCATGCTCTCCTTCGAGCTCAGCGAGGGGCATGACATCGCGCGGTTCTTCGCGGCGTTGCAGGTCATCACGCTCGCGGAGAGCCTCGGCGGTGTCGAGAGCCTCGTCTGCCATCCAGCGTCGATGACGCACGCTGCCATCCCGAAGGAGACGCGTGACCGCATCGGCATCACAGAGGGGCTCATCCGCTTCTCGGTCGGCATCGAGGAGGAGGCCGACCTGCAGCGCGACCTCGCGCAGGCAATTGCGGCGAGCGGGGAGGTGTGAGCCATGCAGTACTATGCTTCCATGCAGGAGCTCATCGGTCACACGCCGCTCGTGGCGCTGACGCATCTCGGCTTCCCGGCGGGCGTCCGCGTTTTTGCGAAGCTCGAGCTCTGGAACCCCGCGGGCAGCGCGAAGGATCGCGTTGGACGCGCCATGCTCGATGCGGCGGAGGCGAGCGGGCGGCTGCGGCCGGGCGGCACCGTCGTCGAGGGGACGGCGGGCAACACCGGTCTCGGCATCGCCTTTGCCGCGCTCAACCGCGGCTATCGCGTCATCTTCGTCGTGCCGGAAAAATTCTCCAGCGAGAAGCAGACGCTCATGCGCGCGCTCGGTGCCGAGATCGTCCATACGCCGCGGGTGGGCGGCATGCAGGCGGCCGCGGCCAGAGCGCGGGAAATCGCCGCCGGCATCCCCGGCGCCATCACGCTCGAGCAATTCAGGAATCCCGCGAATCCCGGGGCGCACTACCGCACGACGGGCCCGGAAATCTATCAGGCACTCGACGGCCGGGTGGACTACCTCGTCTCAGGTGCCGGCAGCGGCGGCACCTTCACGGGCATCCTGCGTTACCTCAAGGAGCAGGATCCCGTCGTGCGCGGCGTGCTCGCCGATCCTTACGGCTCCATCATCGGCGGCGGCGAACACGGCGCGTATGAAATCGAGGGCATCGGCAACGACTTCATCGCCGAGACGATGGACATGGGCCTCGTCGATGCCGTCTACAAGATCCATGACGAGGAAGCCTTCGCCGCCGTCCGCACGCTCGCGCGCAAAGAGGGCATCCTTGCCGGCTCTTCCTCCGGCGCGGCCCTCGCCGCCGCGCAAAAGCTCGCAGCGGACGGCGCGCGCGGGAATATCGTCGTGCCTATCATCGACCGCGCCGAGCGGTATTTCAGCAAGCACCTGCTCGAAGAATCGGCGGGAGAACCGATCGCCGCCGCGCAGGAGGACGCGGCGGCCGGATGACAGGACGCGCTGCCCTCGCGCATACAGAAGCGCCGCAGGCTCATCTCTCGAGCCTGCGGCGCTTTTCTGCGCGGCAGTACGTCCGCGCGGGCATGCTGGGGAATTATTTCGGATTGTACTCCGTGATCTTGATGTCGGGATGATCGTTGAGATTGATGAGCCGGTCCTTCGTGATCTCGATGACCGGCAGGGCGGCGAAGTCATTGGGGAACGCGGCGATCTTGCCCTTCGAGCCGTCGGAGAGCACGACGCGCGAGCCGAGGAATGCGTCCTTGATGCGCGTGAGCACGGGGACGCAGACGGCGGGATCGAGCGTCGTGTACATCTGCTGCATGAAATACTCGATGGCGGCGAACGGCGTGCGCTTGACGTAGCCCTCGCGCTCCGTCGTGATGTTGTCATAGATGTCGGCGACGGCGATGATACGCGCGTACTCGTGGATGTCCGTGCCCTTGCAGTTGAAAGGGAATCCAGATCCGTCCATGCGCTCATGGTGCTGCATGGCGGCGAGTTTGACGCCGTCAGAGAGGCCGCCGACGCTCGCGAGGATATGGTGGCCGTCGACGGTATGCTGGATGTAGCGCTCGTAGTCCTCGCCCTTGAGGTTCTCGATGTTCTTGTCGAGCAGTCGCTGATCGAACTTCGTCTTGCCGATGTCATGCAGGAAACCGGCGAGCATGATATCTTTCGCCTTTTCCGCATCGAAGTGCAGCCACTTCGCGATGACGCCCGCGAGGATGGAGACGCGCAGCGAGTGGTTGTAGACATCGGCTGCGAGATGGTTGAGCTCGTAGAGATAGTCGATGGCGCCGCTGCTCTTCGCGAGCGGTGTGATCTGCTTCGTCACGACGGCGTTTGTCTCGGAGACAGGGACATTTCCCGTCTCGCGCACCTCGTCGATGATGCGCCGCGCCGCGCTCACGACGCTTTTGTAGTCCTTGAGGAACGCGTTGCCGCGGTTGAAGATGGCGGCGACGGTCTGGTAGTTCTTGCTGAGCTCGTATTCATCCTTGACATAGACGACGGGGATATTTAGAAACGTCAGACGCGTGATATGCGCTTTGGTCAGCAGGGTGTTTTCAGAAAGAATGACGATCATGTCATCGTTGACCAGTGTGCGGGCAAGGATCATGCCGGGCTTGAGGTCTTCTACGGAAACAGCACGCACGATGAAATCCCTCCTTGAAGATTCGCTTTCTTCTATATTAATTCGCCTTTTTTGACGCATTCCCTGCTGATTTTCAAAAATGAGACGAATGAACCACAAACCCTGGATTGTTTGTGTACGGCTGCCGAGGAGCTGTGCCCCAGACAACCGCGCCGAGCAGCAGCGCGCCTTCGTCATAGATGGCACCGCGGCCATTTTGCCTCGGATGTATGAAAAAGCAAGCATACCGCCGGATTTGCAAGCAAAAGGGTGTAAATTTGTAAAATCCAACTTCTTTTCCCATTTCATATTTTACTGTGCAAAAGTATAA